>Ga0207645_10000142_pt1 | contig 55713 bp, 38 predicted proteins | sample KBSM53metaG_FD_184331 | JGI IMG/M metagenome (GOLD analysis project Ga0207645, IMG submission 184331) | Miscanthus rhizosphere microbial communities from Kellogg Biological Station, Michigan, USA - KBS M5-3 metaG (SPAdes) (version 2) | ecosystem: Host-associated > Plants > Roots > Rhizosphere >...
AGCCATTTCCCCGTGCCATACCAACGCGACTCGAGGAAATCGTGCAGATGCTCATCCGCGGTCACCGCGGCGGCTTTGATCGAGCTGATCGAACCCCCGGTGTTGATTCGTTTACGGAGCTCCCCGTACTCGGCACGCGTCGCATCGCTCAGGGTCACCGAGTCGAGCAGCTCGACCATCTCCGCCACTAGGCGACCCGCTCGCTCTCGATCCCCAACCGCGATAGCTACCTCGAGATCCGTCGCGCGGGCACCGAGCCGTAGCGCCGCCGTCGTATCGACGAACGTCGAGGGACCGCCGCGAGTCGCTGACCACCGGGGCTCATCCAAGCCCGAGCGAAGCGTCATGGCAAGCTGCGGGCGGTCCGTGAGCGGTTGAGTGATCGCGTCGGCACGCATCGCGAACGTCGCGGCGGGATTCGGCACCACCCTGGGCAGCACCGCAATCAACAGTGCGGCTGCCGCTGCGAGTGGAGCGCCAGCCATCAACCACCGCGGGCGGCGAATGGGAACCGGATCGGGAATCGGAAGCGGGATTATCGCCTCTGCATCGAGATCGGCGCGCGCCCTTACCGCGTCGGCGTAGATCTCGAACGCTTCCTCCGACTCCGCCAGCAACCTCACAACGCGTTCTCGTTCGGCTCCGGAGAGCCTCCCGTCGATGAACGCTGCTACCAGATCCGGATCGAATTCGTCAGTTGCGGCCATTGGTCTCTCGGTGATGTTCGCTGCGCGGTTTCGGGCCGCTGCGGCGCGGACATCCGGCCCCTCTTCACTAATGTTTGACGGACGCCGATCGTCGTTTCCGTGGGTCAGGGTCCCGCGACGTGCAGCCAGTCACAGTCGTCCGGGCCGATCCCCTGCGATGCCAAGTCTTTATGCAAGGTGTCGAGGAGCCGCTTCATCCGCACATAGAGCGGCTTTTGAGGGATGCCAACGTGCCTGGCGACGTCGGCGATGCTGAACCCCTCGAAGAAGTGGAGACGGACGATCAGCGCATCTTCGTGGGCCAATCGGGCAACGGCACGACCGAGCGCCGCTTTGGCCGCTTGCAGGCGGGCGTCCCGTTCGAGGGCGAGCACGCGGCCATCCGCTGCATCAGACGACGGGACGTCATCGACCGCCGCGCCATTTTCCACGCGTTTCGGTGCACGGTGGGGCAAGCTCGCCAGCAGCCTCCTGAGCTCCGCGCGGTCAACCTTCAGCCGGGTGTCCTGGGCGAGGAACTGGCAGGCCTGCTCGAAGGACAGCTCGTCCCGATACATGGCCGCCTCGAGGCGTACCGCCACCTCTCCGTGCCGCTTCGCTTCCGCCGATGGGCGCCACTTGCCCCAATGCTTGATGCGATGGTCGCGGAACAGATTGCTGATGACGACCGTCAGGAACGTGGTCTGGCTGCTCGCCCCTCGGTATTTGCGCAGCACCGCGTAGTCGTCCTGCAGGAGCTTGAGGCGCACGTCGGACACGAAGTCTTCAGCATCGGCGCCTTGCACGCCGTTGCGCCGACAGACCGAGCTCGCGATACGGTTGATGACGTCGAGCTGCTCGACGTACCATTGTCGCGGATCCATCACGCTATGTGCTTGCTCCGTCGCGCCAGCGCTCGAGCGCTGCGACGCGGTCCTCGAGAGAACGCATCTGGTCCGTCGGCGTGGCCTTCGTGGCCACGACCGGCGCAGCGGCGCGACCGGCCTCAGCGATATTCACATTCGCGCGCGTTCCCGCTAGACCCAGAGCGGTTTTTCCGGAGGATGGCGGCGTGACATTGCGTGAGGAAAATCTCACGAACGTGCGGCCCGGTGCCCCGAGCCACAGGACGCGGAACAGCCGCTCGCCCGGTGGCATCCGGAACGGGCTCCGGGCGAGCAGCAGGAAGCCCACGCCTAACAAGCTCAGACCCGACGCGGCCATCACCAGCCTGCCTAACGAGCGCTGCGTCGCGTCGCGCGATTCGGTTTGCACCACTTCCGCCTTCGTCCCTAACGAGAACCCGACGTTCAGCGACGCGTTGATAAGCAGAAACGCGATGGGCAGGAGGAGTACGGCAGCGATCACCGTCTTCCGCCGCCGGCGTCGCGTGTCGGGATCCGCCCTGAGCTGTTGGCGCTGTGCCTCGCGCTCGTCCACGGTCGCGCGAAGCCCGTTCAGCACGTCATCGGGTCGGTAGCCGATCACCGCCAGACGTCGAGCCTCCGACGATACCATCAGCGCTCGAGTGATGACGACAGCGCCAAGGAAAGAAGCCGGGATGCCGGCCCACGCCGTGCCGACCTTCCGGCTCAGCATCTCGAAGAAGAGCCAGCTGATCATCGTGAGGAACACGATTACCAGGCTCAGGGTCCCCGCCTCCTGCGCGAACAGGCGAATCGGCACCGGAATCTCGGGCGGCGCGAGCCGCGCGTCGTCGATGGCTTCGACGAGGGCTTCTGCCGTCGCGAATCGCGCCGAGGGCTCCTTCGCCACGCAGCGGTCGATCGCGGCGCCGAGCGACTCCGGCAGATCGGGGCGGAGCGACGTCGCGGGAGGCGGCGTTTCGGTGAGCTGCTTGACGAGGATCTGCTGCGTGGTTTCGCCGGTGATCGCCGGACGACCGGTGAGCGCGAACAGGGCGACGAGGCCTAACGAATAGAGATCGCTCCGACCGTCGACGACGTCGCCCGACGCCTGCTCGGGACTCATGTACTCCGCCGTTCCGACGACCTCACCGACGCGCGTCAGGCCCTGCGTGGCGGCCTTCCCCGTCTCCTCCACCTTGGCGGTGATGGACCGCGAGATCCCGAAGTCCATGAGGAGCGCGCGGCCCGTCGCGCGCTCGAGCATGATGTTGTCGGGCTTGATGTCACGATGCACGACGCCGCGGCCATGCGCGTACGCGAGGGCATAGCCGATGTCCTGGAGGAGCCGCACGACGCTCCGCACCTCGAGTGGCCCGGCGCGCTTCACGCGCTCCGCGACACTCTCACCTTCGACGAACCCCATCGCGAACGCCAGGATGCCGTCCCGATCCTCGACCGCGTGCACCGGCACGATGTTCGGGTGCGAGAACGACGCGGCCGTGCGCGTTTCTCGAAGGAAGCGCTCGCGCAGTGACGAATCCTGCGCGAGCTCCGCGGGCAACACCTTGAGTGCAACGGGTCGGTCGAGCCGAAGATCGCGCGCGAGATAGACGGCACCCATGCCACCGCGTCCGAGCTCGCGCTCGATGGCGTAGCGGTCGCCAAGCTGTTTCCGGATATCGGGCAAGTCGCTCGTGTTCGTCATCGATGGGAGACAGGCGCCACAAACATGCGACGCCCAGAACGTCTCCGCACGGGCTCCGCCGCGCCTAATACGCAGCGGCTTGACGTCGCCGGCCGCCGATGTCAAATTCGGTAACCAATTGGTTACCAGTATCCCCGTCCCCAAACCGATGGCCCGAGCCCGCGCGAGCATCGATGTCTTTCATGCCGTCGCCGATCCCACCCGGCGCGCGATCCTCGACCGCTTGCAGGGCGGCGGGATCGCGGTGGCCGAGCTGGCGGCGGGGTTCGCGATGAGTCGACCCGCGGTGTCGAAGCACCTGCGGGTGCTTCGAGACGCTCGGCTCGTTCGCGAAGACAAGGAAGGAAGGCAGCGGGTCTATCGCCTCACGCCAGGACCACTCCGCGACCTGTCGTTGTGGGTCGAGTCCTACCGGAGCTTCTGGGCGGCGAACCTCATGAGCCTCAAGCGCCACCTCGAAGGTGGAAGGGAGTCCAACCGATGACCGCCGCCATGCGCGCATTGTCGAACGTCGACGCCGGGGTGGTGAAGGCCGAGATCGAGATCGCGGCCACTCCGGACCGCGTGTTCCAGTCACTCACGGATGCCAACGAGCTCGCCGCCTGGTGGGGCTCCGATGACATGTAATGATCTTGAGCCCACGGCGACCGGCACGCGAGTACTCGTTACGCATACCGGGTTCGCCGAGCGTGACATGGCCGCGGCGGGCACCGGCGAGGGATGGAAGCGAGTGCTCGAGTGGCTCGCCGAACACATCGCGGCCTAGACCGATGGCACCCAGCCAGGTGCGTAGATCCGTGACCAGCGAGTCATGGCATCCTTGTCGCCCACAATGCGACCCGTCGCCGGATCGACCTTGAGCTTGCGACCCGTCTGATGCGCGATGGTGCCGAGGTGGCAGAGCATCGCCGTCTTCGCGCCGTCCGAGATCGGTGCGTTGAGCTTCGCGCCCGTGCGAATGGCATCGACGAAGTTCTTCATGTGCAGCTCGGTGAGGAAGTCGTCGCCCGTCGTGTTCAACGCGTCGCCCTTCTCCGTCGCCACCGACTCCTTGATCACCTTGTTCTTGAGGTCCGCGAGCACCCAGCCATCCTGATCGATGATCAGGCTACCCCCGGTGCCTAACAACATCGTCCCGCGGCCGCGACCATACATCGGGAGCCCGTTACAGCTCTGGCCGTGCCACACGATCGTCTTGCCGTCGGGGAACTCGAACATCGCATCCTGCGTGTCGGGGAACTCCCAATCGTCGGTGAAGTGATTCCGGTGGCCGTACGAGAGGACCGTGGTGGGATAGTCGACGCCTAACAACCACCGCGCGACGTCGATCTCGTGCGTGCCGTTGTTGCAGATCTCGCCAGTGCCCCAGCGCTGGAACCAATGCCAGTTGTAGTGAACGACGTTGTCGTGGTACGGCGTCCGGGGTGCGGGCCCCTGCCACAGCTCGTAGTCGAGCTCCGGCGGAACGGGGGCTTCCTTTCCCTTGCCGATGGTCGTTCTCGTGTTCGCGTACCAGGCCCGCGCGAGGTAGGGCTTTCCGATCATCCCTTCCTGCAGCGCCTGGATGGCCTCGAAGAATCGTGGCCCCGAACGTCGCTGCGTCCCGAGCTGGACATGCTTGTCGTACTTCGACGACGCCGCGATCAGCAGCTCGTCCTCGTGCGGATCGTGCCCGCTCGGTTTCTCGAGGTAGACATGCTTGCCGGCTTTGAGGGCGAGGAGCGTCATCGGCGTATGCCAGTGATCCGGCGTCGCGATCGCGATCGCGTCCACGTCCTTGTCATCGAGCGCTCGGCGAAAATCGCCGATCACCTTCGGCGACGCGTCGGGCCGTGTGCGCTTGACCGCGTCGATGCCTTTGTTGACCACGCGCGAGTCGACGTCGCAGATGTACGCGACTTCCGAGTTGTCGAACTTGGCGAAGTTCTGCGCGTGCACGACGCCGCGTCCGTTCACGCCGACCACGGCCACGACGACTTTTTCGTTCGGGGACTTTCGGGGGGTGGATGCGAATAGCGGCGCGACGCTGCGGGAGCCTGCCATCAGCCCGAGGCTCGCTGCGGACGTGGTTTTGATGAAGTCTCGCCGATCGATCCCGGAGCCATTCGAGTCCATGGAGGTTCTCCAATGTAGTGTCATCCCGAGCGTAGCGAGGGATCGCGGTCGTCCCTATAGAGAGCTCTCTGCCGGGATGATTGCGATTCCTCGCTGCGCTCGGAATGACTCGGCTACTTCAGCTCACGAATCTTGATATCCCGAAACCAGACCACGTCGCCGTGGTCCTGCAGCACGATCTGCCCTTTCCGTCGCACGGCGAACCACGACGGATACGTCTTGTACTTGCTGGCGGCAAATGCCGAATCGAAGGGCGCGGTGCCCAGGTCGAACTCCACGACCTTTTCGCCATTCAGCCAGTGCTCGCCGTGGTGCCCACGGAAGATGATCGACGACCGATTCCACTGGCCGGCTGGATTGACGTGCTTTCGATCGTTAGGCGCGAACATGTCGTAGAGGGCGCCGGAGCGATGGCTCGGGACCTTCGTGTCCTCGGCCTTCTCGTCGTCGATGAGCTGATACTCCCACCCTTTGGCCGCATGCGGCGGATTCATGGCCGTGGAGAGCGCCTCGGCCACGTTGTATTTCACGCCGCTGTTCCCTGCCTCGGCGATCTTCCATTCCCACGCGAGCTCGAAGTTCTCGAAGCTGCGATCGGAGATCAGGTCCATGCCGGTGAGCGGCTGTCCGTCGGCCTGCACCGGTCCCTTGCCGTGCTCGACGTGCTTGATGGCGCCATTCTCGACGGTCCAGAGGCCTGGCGGCGTCGTGCTGAACCCGAGCCCGTGCCAGCCGGCGAGCGTTTTGCCGTCGAACAGCAGTTGCCAGCCATCTCGGGCGTCAGCGGCGGTGAGCACGTTAGGCGCGTGCGCGGGTCCCCGGGTAGTCGCGGACGGCTTGGCGGATTGCGCGCCGGCCACTCCGGCCACTGGGCACAGGCAGCCGAGCGCAAGAATCAGTGTACGGAGGGTTTGGTTTGGTTTCCGCATATCACCGCCCTTCCTGATGGTCCTCGCGCATAAGGTATCGACATCGGGACGCTGGACGGAACCACGAACGCTGAGTACGTACACAAGTGTCGCTGAACACGCTGAGCACACCGCACGTCTTTAATCTGTGTTCTCAGCGTACTCTGCGTGTGGTTCCTCAGCGTACTCAGCGTTCGTGGTTGATTCGTTGTCGTCGAGATCAGAGTGATGTCGCCTCGCGCGGCACCAACGTGGGAGCAGGGGTCGTGATCGGCGCTCGTTCGAGACGCGGCGCGAGGAGATGGATGATCAGCCATCCCACGAGGTAGGCCATACCGCACACCATGAAAATCGGACCGTACTGCTGGCCGTTCGCGTCGAGTATGCGGCCGATCGTTCGCTGAAAGACAACGCTCCCCATCGCGCCGGCGAACGCACCGATGCCAACCACCGAGCCGACCGCGGAGCGCGGAAACATGTCACTCGGCAGCGTGAACACGTTGGCCATCCAACCCTGATGCGCCGCCGCAGCGGCGGCCACCATGAGCACGGCGGTCCATTGGTTCGGCGCGTGCGTCACGAACGCGGTCGGAACGATGATGCACGCCATGAGCAACATGGCAGTTTTCCGCGCGCTGTTGACCGACCAACCCCGGGCAATGAGCCTGCTCGAGAGCCAGCCGCCGGCCACGGATCCGACATCCGCGATCACGTACACCACGATGAGCGGCAGCGCGAGCGCGGAGAGCTTCACACCGTACCTGGTATCGAGAAACTTGGGAAGCCAATAGAGGTAGAAGAACCACACCGGGTCCGCGAACAGCTTGCCGATCGCATACGCCCAGGTCTGGCGGTATCCAAGCAGTCGGACCCACGGTACTGCCGCCTCGTTGGCGTCCGGCCCATCGCTCCGAATGTGGGTAAGCTCGGCCTCCGACACACGCGGATGCGCTGCCGGATCCCGGTAAAGGGGGATCCAGAGCGCAAGCCAGAGCAGGCCGATCGCGCCGGTCAGGATGAACGCCCACTGCCAGCCCCAGCGCAGCGTAATCGCGGGAACCACGAGCGGTGCCACGATCGCGCCGGTGTTCGTCGCGGCGTTGACGATGCCGGCGGCCAGCGCCCGCTCCCGCCTCGGGAACCACTCTGCGATGGTCTTGAGCGCCGCCGGAAAAATCGCCGACTCGCTCAACCCGAGCGCCGCTCGTGCGATGGAGAAACCGGCGGCGCTGCGTGCGAGCGCGTGCGCCATGGCGGCGGCCGACCAGGCGACGACAGCAGCGCCGAGCCCGCGCTTGATCCCAACGCGATCGATCACCCGCCCCACGCCCAGGAATCCGAGCGCATAGACGAAGCTGAACCACGAGACGATGTCGCCGTAGTCCGTCTCGGACCACGCGAGATCGCGCTGCAGCGTCGGCGCGAGGATCCCGAGGACCTGGCGATCCACATAGTTGATCGTCGTGGCGATGAACAGCAGCGCGATGATCGTCCAGCGGTATCCGAAGCGGCGCTCGGTCATTGCACTATGTTGACGCAAACGCCGAGAAAACAAAAGCTGCCGCGGTGTACCTTTAAAGGACCGGAACGTCACAGGTCCCCCCATGTCCGAGCACATGCCGCCCGAGGACGACCCGATCATTCGCGGACTTCGCGAGGCGGGCATCAGGCCACTGCGGCCCATTCGCGCGGGACGCGACTCCCAGGTGCCTCGCTCGGCGATCCTGCTGATCGCCATCGTGCTGGTCCTCCTTGCGTTCCTGCCATTTCTGGCGGGGCGGCTCGCTGACTGGCTGTGGTATCGGGAGATCGGCTTCGAGCGCGTGTTCCTGACAAAGGTCGTCGCGCAATGGGTCCTCGGCGTGCCGACCGCGCTGCTCGCGTTCGCCGTTCTCTACGCCAACGCGCGCGTCGCGATGCGTGGCGACCCGCGCCCGGCACGGCCGCCCGTGACGCGGATGCGCACGGGAGCCGACATGCGAGAGGCGGCGCAGGCGCTGCTCGCGCGCGGCATGGAATGGCTCGCCCTACCGGCGACTGCCGTGCTCTCCGTCGTGTTTGGATTAGCGGCGGCGAGTCAATGGCGCACGCTGCTGCAAGCGGTGTACGGTACGCCGTTCGGTGTCGCCGACCCGGTGTTTGGCCGCGATGTCGGCTACTACGTATTCACACTTCCGGCAATCGAGCTGGTGACGGGGCTGCTCTTCGGACTCGTGCTGCTCGCGCTCGTCGCGGTAGTGCTTCCGATCCACGTGTTCCGCGGCGAGATCCAGGGCTCGCCACGAGGCGTGTCCATCGGTCCGCGAGCTCAGACTCACCTCGCCGTGTTGGCCGGACTGCTCCTGCTATTGACCGCTGCACGCATCCACTTCGTGCGGATTCCCGGGCTGCTGTTCGGGAATCACTTGCCACTCACGGGCGCGAACTACGTCGACCTGCACACGCGACTTCCAGCATTGCATGTGCTGAGCGTCGTCGCGTTTGCCGGTGCGCTGCTCATCCTCTGGGGCGGCGCGCGAGGGCGGCTGGTGCCGATGGCGGCGCGTGTCGTCGTCGGCTACGTCGTGGTGTGGGTCCTCGCGACGCTGATCCCTGCCACGTACCAGCGGCTGGTGGTACAGCCTAACGAGCTGGCGCGGGAAACTCCTCAGATTCTCAATCACATCCGCGCGACACGCCAGGCGTGGGGTCTGGAGGGCATCGAGGAACACGAGCTCGTCACCGACACGCGCCTGACGCCCGCGCTGATAGCCTCGAATCGGGCGACGGTGGACAATGTGCGCCTGTGGGACCGCGAGCCGCTGCTGCAGACGTTCGGGCAGATTCAGTCGATCCGCACCTACTACGACTTCGTCGCCGTCGATGACGACCGCTATCACGTCGCCGGACAGCTCCGACAGGTGCTGTTGTCGGCGCGCGAGATGAACACGACTTCCCTCCCCACCCGCGGCTTCATCAACGAGCACCTCACCTACACGCATGGCATGGGAGTGACACTCGGCCCGTCGAACGCGGTGACTGCCGAGGGATTGCCGCTGTTGTTCATCAAGGACCTGCCGCCGGTGTCCAGCATCGACCTGCGTGTCACGCGACCGCAGATCTACTTCGGAGAGTTGTCGAACGACTTCGTGCTGGCGCCGAGCCGCCAGCGTGAGTTCGACTACCCAGCTGGTGAGGGAGACGCGGCGGCGTATTCGTCCTACGACGGACGCGCCGGCGTTCCGGTTGGCTCACTCGCGCGCCGGCTGCTGTTCGCGATCCGATTCGGCTCGCTCAACATTCTCCTCTCGGACGACCTCACCGACCGCACGAGGATCCTGTACTACCGCGACGTGCGCGAGCGCGCAGAGCGAGCGCTCCCGTTCCTCTCGTTCGACCGCGATGCATACCTCGTGATCACCTCGGACGGCCGTCTCGTGTGGATGCTCGATGGCTACACCACGTCCGCGCGTTACCCGTACGCGAAAGGGACGCAGGACGGCACGAATTACATGCGCAACAGCGTGAAGGTGACGATCGACGCCTACGATGGTGTCGTACGCGCGTATCTCGCGCTGCCGTCCGACCCGATCATCCGCACGCTCGCTCGCATCTATCCGGGGCTGCTGCAACCGCTGGACTCGATGCCCCCGGATCTCCGCTCGCACGTGCGCTATCCGGAAGACCTGTTCGGCCTGCAGACCGCCTTGTTCGCGACGTATCACATGGCGAACCCGGAGACGTTTTATCACCGCGAAGACCAGTGGCAGATTCCCGAGGTGTCGAGCGCGAGGACGGACTCCGAAGGGCGGTCGAGGTCCCAGGCGTTTCTCCGGCACATGGTGATGCGATTGCCGGGCGAGCGCGACCCGGAGTTCATTCTGATGCGGCCGTTCACACCGCGACAGAAGGACAACCTTGCGGCGTGGATGGTGGCGCGGAACGACGGGCCGCACTACGGCAAGCTTGCGGTCTATCGCTTCCCGCGGCAGAGCCTCGTCTTCGGGCCCAATCAGATCGTCAACCGGATCAACCAGGACACGGAAGTGTCCCGTCAGATCACGCTCTGGGATCAGCGTGGGTCCGAGGTACTGCGTGGCGAATTGCTGGTGCTGCCGATCGAGGGCGCCCTGATCTACGTGCAGCCGCTCTACCTGCGCGCACAGGGCGGTCGAATCCCGGAGCTCAAGCGCGTCATCGCCGCGCAGGAGGGACGCGTGGCGATGGCCGAGACGCTGGATGGTGCGCTGGCGGCGCTGCTGTCGGGCGGTGGGGGCGGCGCGACCCCGTCCGACGTCCCGATCGCGCCAGCGGCGACCGACACGACAGCGGAAGCAACGTTAGGCCCGGCGGCGGGCGCTCGCGGGTCGCTCCCGGAGCGCATGGCACAGCTGGCGACGCAGGCACGCGAGCACTACGACCGCGCGCGGGCGGCACAACGGTCCGACGACTGGGCGACGTACGGTGCCGAGATGCGGCGGCTCGGCGAGGTGCTCCGCCAACTCGAGGCGACACGAGCACAACGACCCTAACGTCGTGGTGGCGCAGGCTCGAGCGTTTTGCTTGACAACCCCTGTGCCACCGGTAGCTTCGGAAGATCGCACCCACAGCTCTGGTGGTTGTTTCGCGATCGGAGTGGACTGATGCCTAACGGAGACGGTTCGGGCGTCCCGGCCGGCCGAGCGCGGCGCCGGTTCGCGCCTGCCGGACGTCACCTCGCCCTGTTGGCCCTGTTCTATATCGCCCTCGCCGTCGGCATCGGGGCGCTCCAGCGCGCGTATCCCGGCGCCACGAACCCGATCAGGGATGTACCGCAGGGGCTGGTTACGGTCGAGGGGATCATCCGGGCGGTCACGGCGATGCTAGGCGCGCTCGCCCTCGCGCTCCCGCTAGCCTGGGTCTTCGTCATCACGCGGCGCCGGAAAGGGTTCTCCCAGTCGATCGTGCACACGCTCATCATCCTGCCGATCGCGGTAGCGGGAATCATGGTCGTGGTTCAGCACAGCCTCGAGCTCGCGTTCGGTCTCGCGGGCATCGCCGCCCTCCGATTCCGCAACACGCTCGACGACACGAAGGACGCGATCTACCTGTTCGTCGCAACCGGAATCGGCATCGCCGCCGCCGCCGACCAGTTCGCCATTGGCCTCGCCCTCTCCTTCCTGTTCAACGCGACGATCGTTGTGCTCTGGTGGACCAACTACGGCCGCACGCCGGCACAGGTGAAGGCGAAGCTGCTGCTCAGGCGGCTCCGACAAACGCGGGAGAACCGCATTCCGGGCGCGCCAGGCGCGGCGACAGATCCCCTGAACACCGTGCTGCGCGTGCACGTGCTGAACCCCGACGCGGCGCAGTTGACGGTGGCGGGGGTACTCGAGCGCGCGTCCAAGCAATGGGAGCTCACCGGCGTGACCCCCGGCACGAACGGGTTTTCGACGCTGGACTATGTCGTTAGGCTCCGAGCGCGGACGGTTCGAGGCGACGTGCTGAACGATCTTCGGGCGAGCGGCCGACCGGACGTCGTGGGCGCGGAGTTCCGCTGAGCGCCGCGTGGCACCCATGGCCGAAACGAGCCCTCGCGAGATTCGCTGCGACATTCGCAGTCCCGAACTGCTGCGCGAGTTGGTGGAGCGACCGCTTCCGCTCAACCTCGGCGCGCCCCGCCCCGAGCGTCGGTTTTTTCGTGATGTCTATCTCGACACGCCTGACGGACGGCTGCACCGGTACGGCATGAGCTGTCAATATCGCGTCGGAGGCGATGACCGCCGGCGCCTGACGCTCTTCCAACCAGGTCCGGACGCGTCAGCCGAGACGCAGCTGGCGCAGTCTCGCGCCAACGTCGATGAGGTCGACCCGCTGCGGGCGGTGTCGGGAGAGAGCGAACCCGCGCGACGCATTCGTGCGATCGTCGACCCCGCGTCGCTCTCGATCGCGTTCACATCACAGACCGAACGTCTGGTCCGCCGCTCGGTGCGCCGATGGCTGCAGTGGGCCGAATTCGATTTCGCGTACGATGTCGTAGCGGTCGAGCATCACGGCGTCATTCGCCGCTTTCAGGAGCTCCGGGTCCGCCGACGCCGAACAGGCTTGCCACGCCTCGAGCGCATCGCTGCGGCACTCGAGGACGCGCACGGGCTGCGACCCATCCTCGTGAACCGTCTCGAGCGAGAACGACTGACGGCGGCCGGCGCGGCGCGCGAGGCGGACCGTCGCGCCGTTGGAAGCGGTCACGCGGTCGCACTCATCGTACTGGACCGTGGGACGATCGCGTGCCGAAACGAGGAAAACGGTCTTCGCCTTCCGATCGCGGAGGGAAGCGGTGACGGCGCGTGTCGGCATTTGCTCCTCGAGTGGTTCGCCAGCAGCGTCGGAGATTTGCGCCTCCTGGGCGACCTGCCCGCGAGTGAGGACCGCCCCCGGCTCGAGATCTGGTTGGTGACGCAGACTCGTCAGGCACGCACGTCCGGCGGTACGACGGACGGAGCCAAGCCGACGCTCTGGCTGTCGCTCGATGAGCTGATCGCACGCGCCGGCACGCGATCGCTGAGCGACCCTCAGACGGTGGCGGCGCTACTCGTCGCGGCGCGGTCGGACCTGCCCGCGCTCGGTCGCGTATCGACGAGCGCATCCGTCGGCGGTTCGTCCGCGCCGGTTGCATCGCAGGGCGCGCTGCAAGGCGAGGACGGCCCGCTTGGATCGGAAGCACAACTCCTGGATGCCGAACGGAGCCTTCTCGAATTCAACGGTCGCGTGCTCGCAATGGCCGAGGACAGGACCACGCCGTTGCTCGAGCGGGTGCAATACCTCGGCATCGTCAGCGCGAACCTCGATGAGTTCTTCGGCGTGAGCGTGATGGCGCTCAAGCGCGCACGCATGGCCATCACCGGTGAGCACCGCGTCGCGCAGTTGGGGGATCGGTTGGCGGCATTGGCGGTCGACGTGCGCGAGTTGCGCGCACGGCAGGAGCGCTGTCTGGGCGATTGCATGCGCGAGCTCGGCTCGCATGGTGTGCGGATCGTGCCGCTGTCACAACTCGCACCTGCCGAGATGGCAAGCCTGCGCGCGCACTTCCGCGACGTGGTGTTCCCGGCGCTCACGCCTCAGGCAGTCACGGAGGCGCCAGGATATCCATCGCCACAGATCGCGTCGCTCGCGCTCTCGGTCATGGTGGTCGTCAAGGACCCGCAGACCGGACCGACGCACCTCGCGTTCGTCCGGATTCCGGCAATGCTGTCACGGCTCATTCCAGTGCGCGACGACCGCTCGTTCGTGCGCCTCGAGGAGCTGATCGTTCACGAGATCGACGCGCTCTATCGCGGCCGCGAGGTTTTGCAGGCATGCCTGTTCCGCGTCACGCGCAGTGGGGATCTCGAGGGGGACGACGAAGGTGCGGGCGACCTGCTGCAGGCGATCGAGGAAGACGCCAGACGGCGCGAGGGCAGTGCCGTGGTCCGTGTCGAGGTGGAACGAGCGATGCCGCCAGCGTTGCGCGCGATGCTGCTCCAGGCATTGCGCTTCGACGGCGGCGAGCAGCCCCTCCCGCTCGGCGACGATGACGTCTACGAGATCGGCGAATCGCTCGACCCGACGGTGCTGAAGGAGCTGGCATCGCTGCCGCTTCCCGAACTGCGCTTCCCACCGTTTCAACCGCGAAACGCGTTCGTGTCAGACCGCTCCATGTTCGAGCTCGTGAGTGAGCGCGACCAACTCGTGCAGCATCCGTACGACGACTTCGCCACCTCGGTGCAGCGTCTGATCGAGGAGGCAGCCGACGATCCTGCCGTCACGACGATCAAGCTGACGTTGTATCGTTCGGGACAGCGCTCGCCGATCGTCGATGCGCTCGTTAGGGCGGCTCAGGCCGGAAAGGAGGTGTCGGTATTCGTCGAGCTCAAGGCACGCTTCGACGAAGCGCAGAACGTGCACTGGGCACGGCAACTCGCGAAGGCCGGCATCCATGTCGTTCACGGACTCGTTGGGCTCAAGAACCACGCGAAGATCGCCCTCGTCGTGCGTCGTGAAGGCAACGCGTTGCGCCGCTACGTGCACGTAGGCACGGGTAACTACAACGCGGCGACGGCGCGGTTCTACACCGACCTGGGCCTCTTCTCCGCCGACGAAGGGCTCGCCGAGGACGTGAGCGAGTTGTTCAACGAGCTTACCGGCTCGTCGAAGGGGCCGTCCGCGCAGTATCAACGACTGCTCGTCGCGCCACACGCCTTACTGCCGGCGCTGATCGCGCGCATTGACCGCGAGGCCGACCATGCCCGCGCGGGGCGCAAGTCGGGCATCCGGGGCAAGCTCAATGGACTATCCGATCCGGAGGTCATCGCGGCGCTGTACCGCGCCTCGCAAGCCGGCGTTCCGGTCGAGTTGATCGTACGCGGGATCTGTCGCTTGCGGCCCGGGGTCCCGCGACTGTCGGAGGGGATTCGCGTCGTCAGCCTGCTCGGCCGCTTCCTCGAGCATGCGCGGATCTACCGATTCGCCAACGATGGTGACACCGAGTACTTCATCGGGTCCGCCGACTGGCGGCCGCGCAACCTCCGACGCCGCATCGAGACGATCGCACCGGTAGTGGACGCGGAGAGCCGCGCACGCCTCGACGAGATTCTCGATCGTGAGCTCGCCGACGCCGCCGCCTGGGGGCTGCGCGCGGATGGCACCTACCGCCGTACATCGACGGCGTCCGATACCCGGTCGGTTACGCAGTCCGTGTTCGCGGCCGAAGCGCAGTCGAGGGCCGAGCTGGCCCCGAGGTGAGGTGATGGAGCGGGGCGCTGGGCGACGAGGCGGCGGTGACTCTTCATCTGCCCGCTTGTTCGCGGCGAGCGTCGTTTCAGCAGGGCTGGCGTTAGGCGCCGCCCGAGTGACGGCCCAGATTCCCGCGCGCCCGCCCTCGGCAGGCGTCGAGAGCGTGACCGTCGTGCCCGGCGCGATCTACAAGGCTGGCACGTTAGGCCGGTTCTTCTACGGGGAACATTATCGCAGTCTGTGGACGGCGCCACTGACGGTCCCGGTGCTGTCGCTCGACCAGTACGCCGGCGGGCTCCGTCCACTCGAGCGAGGCGGTTCGCAGCAAACGAAGTCGCTTCGATTCAGCGGAGCCGACGGCCGCGAGTACGTCTTCCGCTCGATCGACAAGGACCCCTCGCCCAGTCTGCCGCCCGAGTTACGCGGAACGTACGCGAAACACATCGTTCGCGATCTCATCAGCGCGCAACATCCTGGTGGCTCACTCGTCGTCGCCCGGCTGCTCGATGCAGCGGGCGTGCTGCATGCGACACCGCGGCTGGCCGTCATGCCGGACGACCCGCGCCTCGGTGAGTTCCGTCAGGAGTTCGCGGGCATGCTCGGACTGATCGAGCTGCGCCCCACCGGCGACCCGGATGACGCCATCAGCGACGGAACCGGGATGACGCGCGTGGCGAGCTCGCAGAAGCTGTTCGACCGCATCACCGAGCACCCCGATGAACGGGTCGATTCGCGCGCGTTCCTCGCCGCTCGACTCTTCGACATGTTCGTCGGCGATTGGGATCGGCACCCGGATCAGTGGCGCTGGGCTCGCACCGGGACCACGCCTAACGATCGATGGCTGCCGATCCCCCGTGACCGCGATTGGGCGCTCGTGAAGCTCGACGGGGTGGCGTGGTCGCTCGCCCGTTTCGTGTACCCGTATCCACAGTTCGTCAGCTTCGACGCGGCATACTCCGACGTGACCTGGCTCACGTGGAACGGGCGCGCGCTCGATCGGCGGTTGCTCTCTGAGCTCCCCCGCCCCGTGTGGGATTCCGTGGCAATGGCGCTCCAGGCCAAGCTGCCAGACTCGGTGATCGATGACGCCGTCCGCCAGCTGCCCGCAGGGCTCGCGACGGCCAGCGGCGACTTCCTGCGGAGCACGCTCGCCAGCCGTCGCGAGCATCTCCGTGAGGCGGCCAAGCGCTTCTACGACATCCTCGCCGACGCACCCGAGATCCACACGACGGATGCGAGTGAGCTCCTCGAAGTCACACGCGTTGGGCCGCGGACCACAGACGTCACGGTGCGGCAGCGCTCGAAGTCCGGTGACGTCGAGCCTCAGGACTGGTACCACCGCCGATTCGATGCCAGCGAGACGGGAGAGATCCGCATCTACCTCCACGGCGGCCCAGATCAGGTCGTGGTGCGCGGCTCAGCGAACGGACGCACGCTCGTACGGGTCATCGGTGGACGAGGCCGCGATGCCATTGCGGACTCCACGGCTGGTGGGCACGCCGCGAACATGCGGTACTACGACACAGACTCCACGACCGTCGTCGCGCCGGGAACGCATGCGAGCATTGACCGGCGTACATACGTGCCGCCGCGCACGCGGCGCGGATTCATCGATCCGCCCCGCGACTGGGGATCTCGCTGGCGCACGGTGCCGTGGGCCGGCTATTCGTCCGACGCCGGCTTGTTCCTCGGGGCCGGGCCGCTGTTCGAACGCTACGGCTTTCGGCAGCATCCGTACGCGTTCCGAGCCGGCTTGCTCGCGGGCTACGCGTTCGGCGCAGGCAAAGGGCGGGTGGAGTTTTCGGCCGACGTGAAGCGCGAGAACTCCGACATACATCTCACCCTGGTCGCCCGTGCCTCGGGCCTCGACGTCCTCCATTTCTACGGATTCGGCAACGAGACGCCTTCCCTCGGGTCGAAGGACTTTCACCTCGTACAGCAGCGCGCGAGCGGGATCGAGCCAATGGTGCATTTCCCCGTCGCGCACCGCCTCACACTAGACCTCGGTGCGAGTCTAAGGCGCACGAAGACGAAGCTCGACAGTGGAACCTTCATCGCTGACGTGCAGCCCTTTGGCGTCGGGACGTTCAAGCAGGTCGGTGCGCGGGCGGGGCTGACATTCGACTCGCGCGACGTTCCCGCGAACGCGAAGCGAGGCGTCTTCGCGTCGCTGCAAGCCGCTGGGTATCCGGATGTCTGGACCGCGGAGGGAGCGTTCGGCCAGATGCACGGGCAGGTGGCCACCTACCTGAGCGCACCGGTTCGGCTCGAGCCGGTTCTGGCGCTTCGCGTGGGGGGGCAGAAGGCATGGGGCGACTATCCCTACTTCGACGCAGCATTTGTCGGCGGCGGCTCGACGCTGCGAGGCTGGCGACAGGAACGCTTCGCCGGGGACGGTTCGGTCTATGGCAGCGCGGAGCTGCGCTTCTTCCTCACCAAATTCTTCCTGTTGCTACCGGGCGATCTTGGTGCGTTCGGTCTCGCGGATGCCGGGCGTGTGTACGTGTCTGGAGAAAGCAGTGACACGTGGCATACTGGCTTTGGCGGTGGGCTGTGGGTCTCGTTCCTCGGTCGTGCTAACACGCTGAGCGTCTCGATGGCCCACGGACGCGAAGGCAACGCGGTCTATTTCCGAAGTGGGATGCCGTTCTAGCGGGCCGACGTGCCCGTGAAGCTCGGTGGGATGATGCGGCGAGCGATCGCCTCGAAGCGCGGATGCCCTCGCAGGATGTCGAGCGCGGGCTCACGTCCAATGAGGTTCATCCAGCCGACGCGCTCCTCGTACGCCCGCTCGAGATGGTCGAGCGCGGTGTCGGTCTCGCCGAGATGGGCGTACGCGAAGGCGAGTCCCATCGGCCAGATGAACTCAGTGGTGCGGCCCTCGACCTCGGCGAGGACGGCACGTGCCTCGTCAGGCCGCTTGCCGACCGCCAGCGCGTAGGCCAGCATCACCAGGTAGAGCGATCCGCGCCCGGAGAGAATCACGCCATCGCGGAAGGCGGCGATCGCTTCATCGGGCTGTCCCGCCTGCGCACAGATGAGACCGTGCGAGAAGGCACCGTAGGCTGAGGACGGATCGAGGTGACGGAGACTGCGACCATCGGCCAGCGCCTGGTCCATCCGCCGTGTCAGATAGAGGATCCAGCTGGCGTTGCCGCGAACGACCATCGCGGCCGGATCCAGCCGGCACGCCATGTCGCGCATGGCCAGTGCCTCGTCGAAGCGTCCCTCCGCGGCGAGCTGCATCGCGAACAGCACATGGAGCATCGCACCACTGGGGTTGAGCTCGACGGCCCGCGCGAGCGCGGCTTCGCACCCGTTCCAGTCGTAATCGTACCACCCGCGAAACATGCCGACCGACCCGTACGCTTCGGCTAGCGACGGGTCGAGCTCCAGCGCTCTTTTTGCGGCCGCATACGCTTCGGGGTAAGTATCGTGCGGCCGCACCCCCCAGTAGCCGGCGCCTGCGTAGAATTGCGCGTCGGCGAGGGCCGCGTAGGCGCGGCCGAATTTCGGGTCGCGCGCGATCGCCGCGCGGTAGTAATCGACCGCCTTTGTGAAGTCCGCCGGCGTCACCTTGTTGTAGTGGTGGCGGCCGAGCAGATACAGGTTGTACGCCTCGACGTCGTCGGTCGGCTTCCTGTTGAGGCGAGAGCGTTCGCCGGTGGTCACGCGCGTCTCCATCCGCGCGGCGATCTGCTCCGCCACCTCGCTCTGAATCGCGAAGATGTCGTCCATCTGGCGATCGTACGTCTCGGCCCAGACGGTCTCGTCGGTGTCCGAGTCGGTGAGCTGTGCGCTGATCCGCACACGATGTCCGGCTCGTCGCACGCTGCCAGCGAGCAGATGTGAGACGCCGAGCGCGTTGCCGATCTCCCTTGCAGGCTGCTGGGACTTCTTGTACCGCATCACCGAGCTGCGTGAGATCACCTTCAGACCGCGAATCTTGGAGAGCTGGGCGATGATCTCCTCGTGCACACCATCCGAGAAGTATTCGTTCTCCGGATCCGCGCTCATGTTCTCGAACGGAAGCACGGCAACGAAGCGACGGCTATCGGCGGCTATCGACGACGACGTCCAGCCGGCCTCCGCCGCCTCGGGTGAACGGACGAACGACGTGACGGTCGGCCGGCCCGCCGCGACCGCCTGATCGAGCGCACGAGCGAGATCACCCCCGGACGCGAATCGGTTCGCGGGCTCCTTCGCGAGCGTGCGCGCGACCACGTCGTCGAGCGTTTCCGGCACCTCTGGTCGCAGCGCGCTCGGTCGTGGGACTGGATCCCGGAGGTGCCGCACGACGATCGCCGCCCCTGTCCTCCCGCGAAATGGGGGGTCCCCTACCAACATCTCGTAGAGCACGCAGCCAAGCGAGTAGATGTCACTGCGCCCGTCGATCTCGCGGTCGGGGTCTCCCTGCTCGGGACTCATGTAGAGGGGCGTGCCGAGCGTGACACCCACGGTCGTAAGGGTCGATACCGGCATCGACCTCGAGATTGCCCGCGCGATGCCGAAGTCGGTAACGAGCGCGTGACCGTCGTGGAGCAGGATATTCTCGGGCTTGATGTCCCGATGGACGATCCCCTGGCGATGCGCGTAGTCGAGTGCCGTCGCCACTTCACGCGTGAGCCGTACGGCGTCCTCCAAGCCGAGCCGGCCTTCGCGCGCGAGCCGCAGCCGCAGCGACTCTCCCACGATGAAGGGCATCGTGTAGTAGGGTAGCCCATCCGCGTCGCCGGCGCTCAGCAGGGGGATTATGTGCGGATGCAGGAGTCCGGCGGCGAGGTGGATTTCGCGATGGAAGCGTTCGAGGCTGACGTCGCGCGCCATTTCCGGCGGCAGGATCTTCACGACCACACGCCGACCCAGCGCGCGTTCCTCAGCCACGAAGACGCGACTCATCCCGCCGCCGGGGAGCTCACGCTCGAGCGTGTATCCCCGGCCAAGCGTTGCCTGAAGCTGTTCCCGGAGCTCGGTGGTCACCTTCGTCCTCCACAGCACGCCACTCGTTGGTCGCGGTTCCAACATACGAGTGGGAGGCCCCGGCGAACAGCCGAGGGCAGGCAAAGGCACCGGAGGTGGCAGTGACGGCTCCCGTAGGCCAGCTTTTGGCCGTATTACAGCATGATGCCGACCCTCAGCCGACCACGGTGAGCCCTGTGAAAAAGAAAGGACCGCGATCCATACCAGACTTCTCCCGCAAGAAGAAAGGGCAGCCAGAGAAGCTGCCATCCGACGTCGCCCCGACAACGCCTCGAACGCCAAGAGACCTCCCGCCGAAGTCCTCAGCGACATCGAAGGCCGGGGGGCCCCGCGGCCGGTAGCCGCTGCGACCCTAACGTCGCACTGCCCGGGAGTTTCACCTGGCGCGTGCAGGTCGACGCAGTCATTTTCGCGCGACCATGAAGATCTCTGGCCTGCGCGCGTATCGCATCGAGCTTCCCCTCCATGAGGGGAGCTACAAATGGTCCGGCAGCAACGCCGTGACCGTCTTCGACTCGACCGTCGTCGCCGTCGACACGGACGCCGGCATTACCGGCTGGGGCGAAGTGTGCCCCCTCGGGCCCGCCTACCTGCCGGCGTACGCGGCGGGTGCCCGCACCGGGATCAGAGAACTGGCACCGCAGCTCCTCGGGGCGAACCCACTGGCGTTAGGCGTACTCAACGAGCGGATGGACGCCGCCATGCGAGGCCATCCCTACGTCAAGTCGGCGATCGACATGGCGTGCTGGGACATTCTCGGCAAGGCGAGCGGGTTGAGCGTCGCGACACTCATGGGCGGACACGTCGGTGACGATTTCGCACTGTATCGCGCGATCTCGCAGGAGTCCCCCGACCAGATGGCCGCGCGGATCGCGGGGTACCGGAAGGAAGGCTACCGGAAGTTCCAGCTCAAGGTGGGCGGCGACCCCGATACCGATATCGATCGCATCCGGGCAACGGCCGCGGTGCTCGAGCGCGGTGATGTGCTGATTGCCGACGCGAACACCGGGTGGACGCAGCATGCCGCGGTCCGGGTGGCTGACGCCGTGCGCGATGTGGATGTGTACATCGAGCAGCCGTGTCCGACGTACGACCAGTGCCTCGCCGTTCGCCGGCACACGAATCGGCCGTTCGTGTTGGACGAGGTGATCGACGGGATCGACATGGTCGTTCGCGGCGTCGGCGATCACGCCATGGATGTCATCAACCTCAAGATCTCGAAGGTGGGTGGCCTGACGAAGGCCCGGCAGATCCGCGACCTGTGCGTATCGTTAGGCATCGCGATGACCATCGAGGATACCTGGGGCGGCGACATCACGACGGCGGCGATCTCGCACCTCGCGCACAGCACACCCACGCGGTATCTGTTCTCGGCCACCGACTTCAACTCGTACGTGACGGTGTCGTTCGCCGACGGGGCGCCCCGACGCGCTCAGGGGCGCCTCGCCGCATCGCGCGAGCCCGGCCTCGGCGTTAGGCCCAGGCTCGATCTTCTCGGTCAGCCGGTGATCGAGATCGGCTGACCCTATTGCTCACCCAGCGGGGTGATCTTGACCCCGCCCTCGGGCGTGTCGAGCAGGAGAATCGTGCGGATCCACAGCTCGTCCACGCGAATGGGGCCGCTCTCGGCCAGCACTTCATCCGTGCCTTTCTTCGTGACACGGATGACCCAGTTCCCCGGCGTGCTCTCGATGAATGGCGTCGAGGCCTTGTACGGGAACGGATCCATGAACTTCACGAACGACCCGAAGTCCGGTTGCGTGCGGTAGACGTCGATGGCAGGCGCGTTGGCGGCCAGGTGCGACACGCGAAGCTTTCCCTTCCCCGGCACCGGCGTGGCGCCGGTGTCGCCAAGTGCCACCGGGTTGAGCGCGCCCGGCGTGCCGATCACGACCACGCGCGTCGTGTCGCCGGCGCGCAGCGTGACCGTGGCGCCACCGGCCGTCGGCGCCGTCCCGGCAGGCACCGCTTTCACCTGGTGCTGGCCTAACGACAACGCGATGGGCGCGGTCGGCACGCCATACGCCGCGTTCGTGAGGCGGGTCTGTCCGTCGACGACGACGTCGATGGCGGCGAGTGCGGCAACACCGGGGATGATCTGCAGCCGCCCGTCGGCATTACCGGAGGCCGGGCTGGTCGAGTCGCCCGAGCAGGCGGCCACAACGCCAACGGCTGAGAGAAGCCAGAACGATCGAGATCTCATGCGGAGCTCCATGGTCAGGGCGAGTCTGTCCTAACTCGTTGAAACCCCTGCCGGGCGGGTGGCGTCACCACGATCGAAGGGGTCAGAGTCGCTTGAATTCGAGATCTCGGTCTCGGCCGAGCTCCCAGAATTCAAACGACTCTGACCCCTTCGATCGGGCGGGTCGCCCGCGAAACGCTACTGGACCGTGGCCGGTGGGACGAGATCAGGCACCGGATCCAGCTCCTCGATGCCACACCAGTTGAGCAGCCCCGCGAGGTCCCGCGCGTGCTCCATCGTATCGACCATTACCTGGGCGTCACCGTTCGTCACAATGGGCAATACCGGAATCCGATTGCGTCCCGGTCTTCGCAGGGCTCTCCCGATCGCCCGCCATGGGCCCGCTCTCGATGCCAGATCGACGCCTCGTCGGCGCAAGGAATCAGCAAGATGGTAGACCGCGGTGGGCTCGTATCGTCGGCGACGATCCGTCGTGGAACGTGCGGCCCGAGCCGCGCTGCCCCCTTTTGTCTTCTGCATAATTGGCCTCCCGATCTCTTACGGGAGACCGGGAATAGCAAGAACCGGCGCACATCAGCGCCCCTGCGCGCCTTATTTTGGGCGGACATCGATCAGCTGGTCAGCGCGTCCGGTAGTCGCGAGGCCAGCCAGCTTTGTGGCTACCTGATCCGCTAGCGCGATCAGGCTGGAGCTCGTGACCGTCAATGGACGCGGCTCGCCATCTCCGGTGGTCTTGTCCATGGTCACGTCGAGCACGTAGCGACCGTCGCTGCGCGCGATGCCACCGGTTACGACCCATCGAGCGCCGCTCTGCAGGCCCAGGCGTCTGACATCGTCGCGGGTCAGCGCGGAACCGCGCGGGAGGCCGAGCGCTTGGCGCGCCTCGCGAACGCGCTCCGGTGACACGACTTCCACCTCCGACAGTCGCGCGATGTTCGACGCCACCATTTGAGGCAGGCCGAGCTCGAGCCACGCGGTCGCGGAGTCGCCAGCAGTGTTGCGGACGTCGATGACCGCGACTGACGGTCGATCGGCGCCAGCCCCGGCCGCTGGTAGCGACGTCGGGTGACGCGCGGTGAAGCTCGTCGCCCCCAGAAAGAGGAATGTCGCGAACGGGATCGATGCAAACCGGGACGTCGTCATTCGGCTCATCGCCCTCTCGAGCCGGCCCCGATCGGCGACCTGTTGACTGGCGGCGACGTTCGCGATGGCCGGCTTCGTTATCTCCGCGAGCTTGTCCCAAATCGACGCCGCCAACTGGCGCACCTCACACGCTGGCGCCAGCTCGTGCTCGCGCTCCAGCCGGCGTTCGAGCGATGCGTACGCCTGTAGCGCTGCCTGATATGCCTCGGCGGTCGCGGGTGCCTTGAGGGCGTTCAGCAGGTAGAGCGCCGCGTCGGCGTTCATTGGGTCTGAAGCGAGCCAGTCGGCCGCTAGCTGGGCGCACGCGTCCCACTTCCGGCCTCGCGCGAGCGCCAAGCATTGTTGGGCCAACGGTTTGGTGTCGGTCTTCTGGCGGTATATGGCGTCCATCGTCGTGGTGGCGAATTGAAGGGCTCGCGGCCGGGTCGGACTTCCTCGATCCGCCCGTTCGTCGCGCGCCTGGAGATTGAACGTGTGAAGCCGCTAATTCCTTTCACTCGCGTCGTCACGTTGGCTGCAATCGACCGGCACGTGGCCCGACAAGCCCGCGGACGAGCGCCGTCTTGTCGTCCGCCGATCACCCGCCGCACATTGAGACGCCGCACTCACCGGCCGTCGTCTTCGGCGTTAGGTCCACCGTTCGTTACCCATGGCTCGGGCGATAACCACTCCATCTCCGTTCGAGGAGTCCCGCGCGGCCCGGCTCGGCAAACGAGCCGTGTTGTGGTTCATCCTCCTGCAACTGCCGATCGGGGCGCTCTCCAGCTACCGCGCGTGGGTGCAGATCAAGGAGCTCACGCTGACCACCACGAGCAGTACGCTGGCGCCTGGCGTGGTAGTGCAATCCAATCTCGTGAGCTGGGCGCGAGTCGAGTCGGACGCGCGCATCGAGCTGGTGCAGGGTCAGCGTGCCACCATGCTCGGCGAGGTGTACCTGCCCCGGAACCATGAGCCGGTGTTCGACCCACGGCCACGTCATGGGTCGGTGGTCGTCGAGCTCACGCCGACCATGCTCGACGGGTTCGAGCCGGGAACCGCGATGCTCCGCGCGACTGCGGTCGGTCGCGCCCAATGGCTGCGCATTCCGCCACCGACGGTCCGGGAACAGCCGGTCACGATCGCGGCGCGATAGTGGCCGCGTCAGGCGAACGCCTAACGGATATGATCCAGTCGCGCCGGCTGATCCGCCGACCTGTCCTTCTGGCCGCCTTTTGCGCGGGCGCCTTGTTGCCTGCGTGCGTGGCAGCCCAGGAGAGCACCACGTTGAGGTCGTTCGAGGCCACCTATGGCCAGAGTTACGGCCACGGTGGAGGGGATCGCCAGAATCGTGACGGGCCCGCGCTGGACGCGCTGCTCTCGTCGCGTCCGCGCCGGCCCGGACTGCACCTCATGTTCGGCATCGGCGTCGGCGTGCAGGGAAGCCACGGGAGCGATGTGCCGTGCACCAACCTGCCGGGGGACGATTGCGTCCCGGATTTCCCGCGGGTCTATACGCTCGGGATCCTCGCCGGCGTCGAGAAGCGGGGGCGGTTCGGGGCGGCGCGCCTCATGGCCGGCCCGACGCATTTCCGCGCGGATGGCGGCGGAGGTGCGTTAGGCGGCCAGGCGCGGCTGGAGTTTGTCAGTCCGCCAGCCCATCGAATTGCGGCGGTTCTTTCGGCGCGCGGCGGGCTGGTATGGAACCTCGACCGCCAGGACTACCGCCTCGGCGCCATCGGGATCGGGCTGGGCATCTACTGATTGGATGGGACCTGCCGGGCCGCCTACTCAGACGAAATGGTGTTCGGATGCATCGGATCGAGCCATGTTCCGTTGCGTCCGTTTCAACCTTCGCCTGGGAGCCGGCCTTCTGGGTGTGGCACGAGGGGGTTGCATGCCTCCGGATGCCAGCCGCTAACGTCTGGGATCGGGACGGATCGTGATCGGCTGCGTGAGCGTGCGAGCCCCGACGGTCAACCGCACCGTGTAGCTGCCGACGATCGGCGGGGTCTCGGCGCGGGCCCCACCGCCAAAGCCGCCCGCGGGTGCGAGGTTCCACGCCACGCGGTGCATGCCGGCCGCGGCGGACATGGGCTCGGGCGGCTGACGCCACAGAGGCGACGTGTTGGGAATGCCGCCGGGTCGCCCACCGCCAAACCCACCGCGCGCAGGGGGCGGCGGCTGGCGGGTCGGGTCGCTCGAGTAGGTCGCCACCACGGTACCGGCCGAGTCGAGGACCTCGACCATCACCGGATCCGTGGAGGGCGTGCGCAGGTAGTAGTCGATGTACGCCGCGTTAGGCGGGTTTGGCGCTTGCGGCTCGTCCTTCTGCAGCGGCGTCCCGTTGTCCCCGCCCTGCTGGTCGTTGATCGGGTCGGCCGGCTTGAAGAGATACACGTCGGATTTCGCGATCGCCTCCGTCGCCTGGCGCAGCGCCGAGATGTCGTCGATCACCCAGAACCCTCGCCCGTGCGTTGCGACGATGAGGTCGTTCTCGTAGAACGCGAAATCGCGAACCGACGTGACCGGAAGGTTGAGCTGGAGCGGTTGCCAGCTGTCGCCATCGTCGAACGACAGGAACGCACCACGCTCCGTGCCGCAGACGAGGAGGCCGCGCCGCTGCGGGTCTTCCTTGATCGAATGGACGTACACGCCAGCCGGGAGACCATTGGTGATCTTCTGCCAGCTCTGCCCCAGGTCGCGCGTGCGGTAGATGTACGCCTCGAAGTCCTGAAGCTGATGGCGATCGACGCTCGCGTACGCCGCGTTGGGATCGAAGTGGGACGCTTCCACCATGGTGACGCGGCTCCAGGCCGTAATGGCGTTAGGCGTCACGTTCTGCCACGTCTTGCCGTCATCCTGCGTGACCTGGATCAGACCGTCGTCGGTGCCGATCCAGAGGAGCGGCGCGCGGAGTGGTGAGGGCGCGACGGCATAGATGACGCCGCGCTTCCCGTTGCGGTCGACCTGTGCGGCCGCGGCCGCGTCGAGCGTAGACGGCACGCCGGCGTCGGGTCGCGTGAGGTCGCCACTGATCCGCGTCCATGTTTTGGCGGCGTCAGTTGTCTTGAACAGGAACTGGTTCGCGTAGTAGAGCGCGTGTTGATCTGCTGGCGAGAACACGAGCGGCTGCGTCCAATCCGCGCGCGCCTGTTCAGGCGACTGCGGTGCCGTCGTCCCGCGGACGGCGGTGTTCGTCTCGAGGTTCCAGCGCGTACTGATGCCGCCAAAGATGACGCCCGGGTTGAGCGGGTCGGCCGCCGTCATTCCGCTCTCGCCACCAGCGCCGATCGGTTCCCAATCGCGCATCGAGATCTCGGCGAACTTGCCACGGGAACGCACCGCCACCGCGCCCGAATCCTGTTGCGCGCCCGTCACCCAGTACGGGAATCGACCGTCCACCGAGAGGTGGTAGATCTGCGCTGTCGGCTGGTTGAGCCACGAGCTCCAGGTGACTTCGCGCGGGTCGTCCGTCCGCGCGTTCCGCGTGATGATCGCACCCTGGTCGCTGGCGACGATCATGGTGTTCGGGTCGTCCGGGGAGATCCATGCCTGGTGGTAGTCGTCGCCGCCGGGCGATCCGCGTAACGCAACCCACGTGTTGCCGCCGTCACGGGTCCGGCTCACCGCCACGTTAGGCACGTACACGGTGTCGGCATCCTTCGGGTCGACGACGAGCTTCTCGAAGTACCAGCCCCGGCCCCAGAGCGCGGGGTCGCCGGACATCTTCGTCCAGCTTGCGCCGGCGTCATCGGAGCGGAAGAACCCACCCTGACCCTGCGGAGCCTGCGCGCCTGCCCTGCCCCCCGCACCGGCCGGAGGGGGCGGCGGTGGGGGAGCGTTCGGGTCTGCGACGAGACAGTCGACCACCGCGTACAGACGACCCGGTTTGCTCGGCGCGACGACGATCCCGCTCCGGCCGATGCCCTCCTTCGGCAGACCGTTCGTGAGCTGCCTCCAGGTGGCGCCGCCGTCGGTGCTCTTGAAGATCCCGCCGCCGGGGCCATTCGTGGGGGCATACGTGTACCAGGGCGGGCGGCGTGTGTTCCAGAGGCAGGCGTACACGACACGGGAATTCGTCGGATCGATCACGACATCGACTGCGCCGACGTCATTGTTCTTGAACAGCACCTTGCGCCACGACTTCCCGCCGTCGACGGACTTGAAGACGCCGCGATCGGCGTTAGGCGCGTAGAGATGGCCAATGGCGGCGACGAACACGATGTTCGCATTGCGCGGGTCGACGGCGATCTTGCCGATGTGCTGGGTGTCGTCGAGGCCGAGATGCGTCCAGGTCTTGCCGGCATCCGTCGACTTGTAGACGCCGTTCCCGTATCCGACCGAATCGCGCAGCGTGGACTCGCCGCTTCCGACGTAGATCGTGTCGGGCGCCGACGGCGCAACGGCGAGCGCGCCGATGGAGGCTACGGGCTGCGAGTCGAAGATCGGCTCCCACACACGTCCGGCGTCGATCGACTTCCACACGCCGCCGTTCACGTGCCCGAAATAGAACTCGTTAGGTCGGCCGACGACCCCGCACACGGCGTCCACGCGGCCGCCGCGGAAGGGGCCGAGCATGCGCCAGCGGAGCCCGGAGAACAGCGGCGTGAGCTCGTCGGCCGCCGTCGCCATACGGTCGCCCGAGATGCTGGCCGGGATCGGAAGCGCGCGCGCGATCCCCGGGCCGAGCACGGTCAACCCCAGCCCTGCCACGCCAGTGCGCGCCAGAAAATCCCTTCGCGAAATGTCGTCGTTGTGACTCACATGATCCTCACATCAAAGCGGAGCTGGCGACTGGCGACTGGCGACTGCCGAGTCCCTAGTCCCCAGTCCCTACTTCTTCACCGTCGCGCCAGTCAGATGCGCAATCGCGCCAAGTGTCGTCTGCGCCGCGTTCAAACCGAGCCTGAAATCCTTGTCGCTGTACGTCGTGTAGACGTCAGTCGGCTGGTGCCAGTTGGGATCCCAGCCGGCACCGATCTCGCGGCCACGCTCGTTCTCCCGCAGGCTGATGGCCGGGACGAGGTCCTGGAACGGCGCACTGTCCGTGTTCGTCATGTGCGGCCCGACCTGCGCCGGATAGTCCGTCGCATACAGCTCGTTCGCCCGGTGGAACACCCACGCAAGCTTCTGCGCGCCATCCGCCATCTTCGAGCTCGATTGGAACTCGATGTTCACGTCGGCCTCGGGACGCTGCTCGGGACTCACCGTCCCATCGGCACGCGGCATCCCGTGATCCCACATCATCATGTCGTGCTGGATCATGCCAAGCCACTTCGGCTCCGGGTATTTCTTCGACCCGGCTGGCGATTCCTTCCCCTGCAGCGCCTGACGCTGCGCGACGTACGCTCTCGCGCCGTTCAACCCGGTCTCCTCGTTGTTCCACAGGATGAATCGGATCGAGCGGTCGGTCTGCACGTCCGGGCTCGAGAAGATGCGCGCGAGCTCCATGACGACCGCCGTTCCCGAGCCGTCGTCGTTCGCCGCCTCGTTCCAGCCGTGACCGTCCATGTGGCCGCCAACGATGTACATCTCGTCGGGGTGCGTCGTACCAACCTTCGTGCAGTACACCTCCTGCCGCTCACCCGGCGTCGTCGGCTCTGCGTCAAGCGCGCGGATTCTGGGGTCGGGCTGCTTGAGCGAATCGGTGTTCACTCCCGTGGGCCCACGATTGCCGCGAAGGCGTCCGCCACCCGACGCTTGGGTGCTGCGTGCTGCCGCCGCACGGCGCGCCGCAATCGCCGCGCTGTCCAGCGGCTGCGCTGGTGCGGGCGGCTGGTACTCGTACGTGATGCGCTCGGTGTTCGTGCAACCATAGCTCTTGAGCTGCGCCTCGATCCAGTCCACCGCATCGCGATTGCGTTTGGTTCCCTGGCGCCGATCGCCGAACTGCGTGAGCCCTTTGATCGTTGCCTTGTATTTCTCGAGGTCGAGGCGGCCGATCATGGTGCGAATGGCGTCGTTCGCCGTATCCGCCGCCGGGCTCGGTGCACCGCCCTGGCCCATGGCCGGCGTGGCGAGGAGGGCGACGAGGCACCAGGCCGCGACCGCCGCGGTCAACCGGGAGTTCGCTCGCATGAAAATCCTGTTAGGCAACGGGTAAGCGGACGATGCGGGTGATTGCGCGGACGCGCGACCGTCATGCTGGCGACAGCTTGGGACCGCTAACTTCGAGCCATCAGGCAGGCTCAGGTCAAGTACGCTACGCGGGTGCGCTGCGTTGGGGCAGATCAGGAGAAGGATTCTCGCAGCAGTGGCTGTGGTCGCGGTGTCCGGATGCGGGGGCGCAGACCAGCCCACGCGTGTCACACGCGACCCGCTGCTCCGCACACAGCCGGTCTTCCTCTATGGCGCCGCCGACACGACGCGGCCACCGCGCGCCCTGATTTTCTTCTTCGGCAACGACATCGGCTTCTGGCAACCGCATCGTCGGCTCGCCGCCTCGCTTGCGCAGTCGCAGTACGCCGTAGCGGGCTTCGACATGCGGCCGCTCCTCCGTAGTCTTCCGGACCGCGGCCCCATTCTGGACAGCGCGTTCATCGCCGCCATCGAGCCCATCATCGCCCGGTCGCGCCACGAGCTCGGAGCCGACTCCGCACCGCTCATCATTGCCGGGCACTCACTCGGCGCAGAAGTCGCGATCTGGACCGCGGCGCATACGTGCGAGCCTGATGTTGCGGGTGTCCTGGCGATGTCACCAGGCTCGCGAAGCCATCTCCGCGTCTCGGTGAGCGACATCATGAATGGACCCGAGCCAACCGAACCCGGAAGCTTCGCGGTGGCGGACGCGATCGGCGAGGTTCCAGGCGACGAGCGCATCGCCGTCATCCGCGGCACGAAAGACAAGCTCACGCGCTCGGATCCAGCACTGATGGCGGCCGGCGGCGACCGGATCGAGCGGTTCTCGGTGCTCCTGGCCGGCCATTCACTCAAGGGGCTGACGATGGCCGGCTTCGAGACGCATCGCGCCGTGGACTGGCTCCTGGGACCGCAGAGGGTTTCGCGTTAGGTGCGTCAACGCGCTCCTCATCTCGCGCTGCCGGTGTCGCCGCGGGGGTCTCACGCGCGATCCGCGTGCCGGTCACACAGATGGCGAGCCACGCAGTTCCCGCGGCGAATCCGCCGATCACGTCGGTCGGAAAGTGCATGCCCAGGTAGATGCGACTCACACCGACGGCGAGCGCGAGGACGGCCGCGACGAGATACAGGAAGCGTGGCTTCATCCCCGGCGGACGCCAATACGTCGCCACCACATACGCGAGCATCCCGTAGCCGATCGTCGCGGCCATCGTGTGGCCGCTCGGGAAGCTGAACGTGCTCTCGTGCAGCACTCGTATCGGCCGAGAACGGTGAATCAGCAGCTTCAGCAACCGGTTCACGAGCACGCCGCCAACGTACGCCGACAGCCAACAGACGAACACCAATCGGTGCCGCTGGCGCCACAGCACCCAGGCGCCCACGACAGCGATGGTTGGAATCACCGGGATGTCGCCGAGGTGGGTGATGCCGGTGAAGATGCGCAGGCCAAGTGGGCTCGTGTGGGCCGCCATCCAGTCCAGCGCCGCCACGTCGACCCGCACGACGGTCGTGTTGTCGAGCACTTCCTCGAGCACGGTACCGAACAACCAGAGCGCGAGCGCGGCGATGGTGAGGCTCACGGTTACGTGCAGCCCGAGGTACGCTTTGGGATCGAGTCGCGCCGCGACGAATCGCGCCAGTCGCGATGGATGTTGAATCGTCTCGGCAACGTCCGGCGCGTTCTTCGCGAGGGTTGGTCCGTCTGCCATGATGCGGAACGTAGCCATCATACCTTGCGCCATTGTGACGGAATGAGGACGATCAGTCATGCGTACACTCGGGATCCTTGGCGGCATGAGCTGGGAGTCTACGGCCGAGTACTATCGTCTCATCAACCGTGGGATCGCCGAGCGACTCGGTGGCCTCCACTCGGCGCGGCTGGTGATGCACAGCGTGGACTTCGCCGAGGTCGCGGAGATGCAGCGCTCAGGTAACTGGCGCGCGGCCGGCGCTACGCTCGGCGAGGCAGCCGCGGGACTCGAACGCATCGGCGCAGAGGCGATCGTGCTGGCGACGAACACCATGCATCAGGTTGCCGCCGACATCGAACGCGCCGTTGGCATTCCACTCATTCACATCGTCGATCCCACAGGTGAGGCGCTCACGCGCCACGGGGTGCGACGCGCCGGCCTGCTCGGCACTCGCTACACGATGGAGCTTCCGTTCTGGCGCGAGCGATTGCGGGAGCGCTATGCCATCGACCTCGTGGTGCCTGACGAGGCCGACCGTGCGCTCGTGCATCGCGTCATCTTCGACGAGCTGTGTGTCGGACGCATCGATGCCGACTCACGCGCGCAATACGTCGCGGTGACGGAGCGGCTCCAGGATGCCGGCGCGGAGGCGGTGATCTTCGGGTGCACCGAGATCGGATTGCTGCTGCGACCGGAGCATGTCTCGCTGCCGGCGTTCGACACGACGGCGCTGCACGCAGCGGCTGCCGTGTCGTTCAGTCTCGTCGACTAGACCTCGAGCCTATCTCCTTCCCGCGCGGCCACGAGATACAGCGCCGGCATCAGGTAGACACTGATCAGGAGTCGGGAAAACAACCCGCCGACGATCACGAGCGCGAACGGCCTCTGCGAGTCCGACCCCACGCCCGTCGACAACGCGGCCGGCAGCAGGCCTAACGCGGCCACGAGCGCCGTCATCATGATCGGCCGCAACCGCAGCAACGCCGCCTCCAACGTCGCCTCATCGATAGGCTTCCCCGTCCGCCGCAGCTCATTCACGTAGGAGATGTACACGATCGCCGTCTGCACCGAGACGCCGAACAGCGCCAGGAATCCGATGCCCGACGACACCGAGAACGGCGTCCCCGAAAGCTCCAATGCCAGCAAGCCACCGATCGGCGCCGAAAGTACCACGCCCGCGACGGTGATGAACGGGAACTTGAAGTTGTTGTAGAGCGCGAACAGGATCACGAAAATCAGCGCGAGCGTGACTGGCAGGATGAGCTGCAGCTGCGCGCGCGACGCCGTGTACTCCTCGTACTCCCCGCCCCACACGATCCGATACCCCGCCGGCAGCGGCACAGCGGCGGCGACCTTCTTCTGTGCTTCCTGGACCGCGCTCGCGAGGTCGCGCCCCTCCACGGAGTACTGGACTCCAATGAAGCGAGAGTTGTCCTGGCGGTAGATGAACGACGCACCGTTCGCCAGCTTGATGTCCGCCAGCTCGCGCAGCGGCACACGCTGACCGTCCGCCGTCGCGACGAGCACGTTCCCGATCTGCTCCGGCGTCTCGCGATATTGCGGGAGCAGCCTAACGACGAGGTCGAAGAGTCGCTCTCCCTGCGCCACCTGCGTTGCCGCCGAGCCACCCACCGCCGCCTCGATCAACCCGTTGATGTCGGCGACGTTGATCCCGTAGCGCGCGATCTTCGTCCGGTCAATGTCGATCGTCAGACTCGGCTGACCGAGCTCCTGAACCACGGTCACGTGCTTCACGCCCGCGACCTGGTCGAGAATGCGCTTCACGGCGCGTCCTTTCTGCTCGAGCACAGCGAGGTCGCTGCCGAAGACCTTCACGTCGAGTGAGCTCTTGAGGCCCGTCTCGGCCTCGTCGACCGCGTCCTCGGCCGGCTGCGTATAGTTGAACGTGATGCCCGGAAACACCTTGAGCCTCTCGGCTACGGCATCAATGAGCTGCGCCTTGTCCCGATACGCGCCGTGCCACTCGCTGTACGGCTTGAGCCCGACGTAGAACTCGGCGTTGAAGAAGCCGGTGGGATCGGTACCGTCATCCGGGCGGCCGTGCTCGGATGCCACGATCGTCACCTCCGGGAACGAACGCAGAATGCTCGTCACCTGCGGCACGATCCGCGACGATTCCTCGAACGAGATCGTGTACGGCATCGTCGCTCTCACCCACAGTGCGCCCTCGTCGAGCTTCGGCATGAACTCGGCGCCGATGTGCGGGATGAAGAGCAGCGAAACCACGAACACCGCCGTCGACAGTCCGATGGTCAACCACGGACGACCGAGTGCCCGCGTCAGCGTCCGCGCGTACAGGCCGCGGATCCACTCGTACGCCGGATTGCGCCGCTCGCGCACGCCGCGACGCATGAACCACGCGCAGAGCACGGGCAGCAGCGTCAGCGTCACGATGAGCGCGCCAACCAGCGCGAAGATCGTCGTATCCGCCATCGGCTCGAACAACTTGCCCGATGGCCCACGCAGCACGTAGATCGGCAGGAAGCTCGCGATGATCACCGCGACCGCGTAGAAGATCGGCCGGTCCACTTCGGCCGCCGCGGCAATGATCGTGTGCACGACACCAAACCCTTCGGCTTCGGGGTCGGCCAGCCGGCGGTAGATGTTCTCGACCATCACGACCGCGCCGTCGACGAGGATACCAAAGTCGATCGCGCCGATGGACAGGAGGTTCGCGGGAATACCGCGCAGATCGAGGCAGATGAACGCGAACAGCAGCGAGAGCGGAATCGTCACCGCGACGATGAGCCCCGACCTGATGTCGTACAGGAAGAAAATCAGGACGATGATGACGAGCACGATCCCGCGGAGCAGATTGTCTTCGACTGTCCGCGTCGTCAGGTGGATGAGGTCACTGCGGTCGTAGAACGGGAGGACCTTCACATCCTTCGGCAGGATCTGGTTGTTGAGCTCCTCGGTCTTTTTCTGAATGCCCTGAAGCACGGTCTGCGCCTGCTCGCCGGTGCGCAGCTTGACCACGCCTTCGACCGCGTCGTTCTGGTTCTGGTAGCCGAACCGACCGAGTCGCGGTGCGGCACCGATGACGACCTGCCCGATGTCCTTCACGAGAACCGGGATCCCGTTGTGCACCGCGAGCACGACGTTCCCGATGTCCTCGGTCGTCGCGACGCGGCCGAGCCCGCGGACGTAGTAGAACTGGCCACCCTCGGAGTAAAAGCCGCCGCCGGCATTGCCGTTGTTCGCGTCCAGCGCGGTCGAGACGTCGCTCACGCTGAGCCCCGCCCCGGCGAGCTTGTTGGGGTCGATCATCACCTGGTACTGCATCGTCTCGCCGCCTAACGACTCGAGGTCGGCCACGCCAGGCGCCGACTTGTAGGCGCGGTCGATCACCCAGTCCTGCAGGATGTGCAGGTCGCGCGCCGAGCGGTCGGGGCTCTGCAGCACGTACCGATACACCAACCCCGACGGCGACGAGAGTGGCGAGACGCCAGCGGTCACGCCGGGTGGCAGCTCGACGTCGGGCACGCGCTCGAACACCTGCTGGCGCGCGAAGTAATTGTCGGTCCCGTCGACGAACGTGAGCGTGACATCTGACAGCCCGTAGAGTGAGATCGAGCGCATCACCCGGAGCCCGGCCAAGCCATTCATCTGCAGCTCGACGGGGGCCGTGATCAGCCGCTCGACCTCCTCCGCGGCATGGCCCGGCCACTGCGTGATGATCTCCACCATTGGCGGCGAGAGATCGGGATACGCGTCCACCGGCAAGCGGCGGAACGACCACAACCCGATTCCGATCATCGCCACGCCGGCGAGCACTACCAACAGCCGCTGGCGGAGCGATGCGGCAACAATGCGGTTGACGATCGATGGAGAACGCGTGGCCTCCGCCTCGGCGTGCGTTACCTCGTGCGCCCACGTGTCCGAGCGCACGCGGTCCGGCAGGCCGTCGCCATCATCGTCGCGCGGCGGGCGGCCAACAGGTGGACTGGATCGCTCGCTCACTGCGTCTGCGCGAACTGCACGAACAGCGCGCCCTCGGAGATGATCCGTTCACCCGCCTTGAGCCCCGCCGTTACCTCGTAGCGGTCGCCGACGCGCGAACCGATCGTGATCTGGCGACGCCCGAACGTGTTGGTGCCGTTCCCGGCCTGCACGTACACGAATGGGAGGTTGTCGTCATCGCGGAGCACGGACGTGACGGGAATGAGCAACCCATTCCGCTCGCGCGACCCGTGAATCGCGACCTGGACGTACATGTCCTTCTTCAGGAGTCGTCGCGTGTTCGGCACCAGCACGCGAACGGCCGTCGCCTTCGTGGCGGGGTCCACCAGGGCGGAGATGTAGGTGACCTTGCCGACGAACGGGTTCGGCGAGGCCGGCGTCGTCACCTCCGCGCGATCGCCATTCTGCACCGAGGCGAGGTCGGACTCGAACACGTTGGCCTGCACCCACATCGACGAGAGGTCCGCGACGGTGAAGGCGGGCGTGGAGCCGGCCTGGAGCAGCTGCCCCGGGTTGATCAGGCGTTCGACGACGGTCCCGTCGATCGGCGCGCGGATCGCGCCCTGAAGCTCGGGGATGTCTTTCCCATCACGCAGCGCGGCGATCGATGTCTCATCCACGCCTAACGCGCGAAGCTGCTGCAGCGCCGCATCGCGGTCCGCCGCGGCCGCCGCGGCATCCGTCTCGGCCTGGTCGAGATCGCGCTTCGCGATCGCGTCGTTCTTCCACAGCTGCTCGTCCTGCTCAGCCACCCGCTTGGCCTGCACGTACGCTGCCTGTGCCTTCCGGAAATCGGCGATCGTGGTGGCGAAGTCCGGCGACGACACCAGCGCCAGCGCCTGACCGCGGTGCACCTGCGCACCGACGTCCTCGAGAATCCGCATCACCGGGCCCGAGATCGGCGGGATCACCTGGGTCGAGACGTCGGCGTTGAACTGCGCCGTGCCCGTCACCTGGATCGTCGGACGAAAGTTCGTCTGCGTCACCGCTTCGACGTGAAGGCGCTCGAGCTGTTCGGCTGGAACGACCACCGGACGAGCGGCGCTGGTGTCGCCCGCTGGCGCCGCGGCGGCGGCCGATTCGGACGACGCGCTCGACCGCGCTTCATCCGCCTCCGCGCCCTTGCTGGTGCACCCACCTAACGTCGTTGTGAGCACGGTGACCGCCGCGGCCACGCCCCACGCCATGGTGTTACCGCGCATTGGAGCCTCCGCGGGAAGCTGAAGAGAAAGGCGCGCCGGTCGCGCGTTCGAGATCGGCCATCGCGTCGTTCACCGCGGCCAACGCCGCGGAATACTGGGTTTGTGCGTCGAGCAGCGTGCGCTGCGCGTCGATCACCTCGAGTGCCGACGATCCGCCCAGCGTGTAGCTCGTGGACGCGATGCGGTACGCTTCGCGCGCCGAGGGCACGAGCTGATCCCGGATGTAGATCGCCTGCCGCAGCGATGTGGACGCCGTCGCGTAGGCGTTCCGCAGGTCTTCACCGACCTGCGCCGCCATGTCGCGGTATTGCGCGTCCAGCTCGTTCGCGCGATACCGCGCCTCCGCCACCTCGCCTCTCTGATGCTGCCAGAAAAAGATCGGCAGGCTGAACCCGATGCCCGTCTCATACTCGTAGGGCTCGCCGTTTATCCGACTTCGCGTGACGCTCAGGTCGACGTCGGGAATCAGGTAGTGCTGCGCCAGCTTCTGCGACGCGCGCGCACCGGCTTGCTCGCTCGCGAGCCCGCGGAGCTCCGGTCGTCGCTGCATCGCGAGCGCCTCGAGCTCCTCGAACTCCGGCGGTGCCGATGGAATCGTCAGACTGTCGGCCGCCTCGATCGACGCGCCGAGCACCCGGCCGAGCATCCGGTTCAGCCCTGCGCGCGCGTTGGCAACGCCACGCTCGTTCGCGATCAGGTCGTTCTCCGACTGCGCGAGGGCCACCTGCGCCTTGACCACGTCCAGCTTCGCTACGGTGCCGGCGTTGTAGCGCGCCTGTGTCTTGTCGAGAAATTCCTGCGACAGCTTGCGTGCTTCCTCGAGATCCTGGCGGTGCTTCAGCGACACGAGCAGCGAGTCGTACGCCTGGTTCGTCTGGAACACGATGAGCTGTTTTTGCAGCGTGTACGACTCATCGATGCTCCCCAGGTCACCCTTCGCCGCTCTCCCTTGCAGCGCGATCTTCGTCGGAAACGGCACGGTGATACCGAGCGAGTAGTCGGTTTCGTTTCCCGAGTGCCAACTAAACGCTCCTGTCTGCCCGACGACGCTCGCGCCGAACGACGGCTCCGGAAGCGCGTACGCCTGCGTCACGCGAGCCTGTGCCTGCGCCACCTGCGCGCGAGCGACCGCGAGCGTCGGGTTTCGCGTGAGCGCCTGCTTGATCGCCTCGTCGCGAGTGACTCGAAGAACCTGTGTCGTCGTATCGCGCCGCTGCGCGCTGGCCGTTACGCTCGCACCGAGCGAGAGGATCGTCGCGCCGATCAGCGCACGCCCGAGTCTTCCCGACGAAGATGAATGAAACCGATGGTCCATGCCGATGCCCGTTGACCGAAGGGAGCCGACGCGATGACGTGTCGTCACCACATCGGGTCGAAGTACCGCGGGGTCTCGAGTCGCTCGGCCTAACGAGTACGGCGGCAGCCCGCTCGTCGTGCGGCGGTGCCATGGCGCTCGTAGGGCTGCCCGCGAATCGCGGGCGCCGGGATCAGCCGAGCTGGCGGGGCGTGGGTGGCGCGCGGGCGGTGAGCGGACCGCGGCGCTCGGCGTCAGGAGGGACGAGCCGCGCTGCCGGTGGCGGCGTGACGAAGCCCACGGCAACCCTGGGCGGCGGCGCCGGGAGGGGCGCCGTGCCGGTCAGGTGCCGGGCGATGCATGCCGAGCAGTACGCCTCATCGTGAACGTAGTGGCGTCGCTCGCTCGGCTGCTCGATATGCGCGCCCAGGCGGGACGGCGCGCGGGCCTCGGCAAAGGGAACCACGGCCGAGACGAAAAGCTGGACCAGACCGAGCAGTGCGAACGCCACAACCGCCGCCCGCGTTCGCGTGCGGACAGGCCGAGGGGTTCTCTCTGTTCGGTGATTGGTCGTGTTCATTGCGATAGCACTACAACCTACGGCGGGAATACGGCACGGACCAGCGAAGCGTTGGAATTCCGGGCCCGGGACGTCCCCTCTGGAGGTTCTATGGCGCTAGCTTGACGCCGGTTAAAACATCAGCTTGAGGCACATGTATCGAGCGCGTCCGTTTGCAACGACGATCATCCTGGTTTGGTCGGCCGCCTGCAGCCCCGGAAGGCGTGAGCAGCCGGTATTTCGGCTCCTGAGCCCATCCCGGACCGGCATCACCTTCGCAAACACGATCACCACGAACGACTCGGTGAACGTGCAGAACGACGTCTACGTCTACAACGGCGCAGGCGTCGCCGTCGGGGACATCGATAACGATGGTCTGCCCGACCTGTTCTTCGCCGGCAACATGGTCTCGAGCCGCCTGTACCTGAACAAGGGCGACATGCGGTTCGAGGACATCACCAAACGTGCAGGCGTAGAGACCACTCGATGGGCGACCGGCGTCACGATGGTCGACATCAACAATGACGGCTACCTGGATATCTACGTTTCGGTTTCGGGGCCGGCGTGGTCGAAGCCCGAACAACGCGCGAACGAGCTGTTCATCAATAACGGCAACCGGACGTTCACGGAGGCCGCGGCCCGATACGGCATAGCGGACACGAGCTTCACGACGCACGCCGTGTTTCTGGACTACGACCGCGACGGGTGCCTCGACCTGTTCCTGCTCAACAACTCGCCCGCGGATTTCTCGCGGGGTGAGGTGGTCCAGAGCCCGGTCATGGCGCGCGACTCGACCCCGGGCAGCTACAACCAGCTCTATCGCAACAACTGCAACGGATCGTTCACCAACGTGTCGAAGGAGGCGGGCATCCTTCGCGATCCGGGATACGGGCTGGGCGTCGTGGTCGGCGACCTGAACGCCGACGGCTGGCCGGACATCTACGTGTCGAACGACGGGACGCCTAACGACGTCGTCTACATCAACAATCGGGACGGCACGTTCACGAACAAGGCGGGGCGGTACCTCAAGCACGCGAGCTATGCGGGCATGGGGGTGGACATCGCCGACTTCAACGACGATGGCTGGCCGGACATCATGCAGGTGGACATGATGCCGCATGCGCTCAGCGGGCGGAAACGCACGAGCGGCTACATGACACCCATGCGCCTCCTGCGGTCGCGGAGCGCCGGGATCCGCGATGATTATTCCGTCAACTCGCTCCAGCTGAGCAACGGGGTCACGAAAGATGGCGACATCATCTTCAGCGAGGTCGGTGCGCTCGCCGGCGTCGCGCACACCGACTGGAGCTGGAGCGCGCTGTTCGCCGACTTCGACAATGATGGCTACAAGGACATCTTCATCGGGAATGGTTATCCGAAGACGGTCAACGACCTCGATTACCAGACCGCGATGTTCACGATCCGGCGAGGAAAGGGCATCGATTCGCGCCGCGTCGGGCTGGACCTTCTCGCGCGGCTGCCGACCTACGCAGAGTCCAACTACGTATTTCGGAACGACGGCGACCTGACGTTCACGGACAAGTCGGTGGCATGGGGGCTCACCCAGCCGAGCTTCTCGTACGGCGCGGCGTACGCGGATCTGAACAACGACGGCCGGCTGGATCTCGTCGTGAACAACATCGACTCCAAGGCGTTCGTCTACGAGAACGTTGGCGGCGAGCCTAACGATGACGCGCATCATTGGCTGGCGGTGCGCCTCGAAGGCGAAGCGCCCCGGCAACGCTCGGCCGGCATCGGGGCGACGCTCACGCTCACGGCAGGAGGTCGCAAGCAATATCTCTACGCGACGCCGTATCGTGGGTACATGTCGTCGGTCGACGACCGCCTGCACTTCGGCCTGGGGCGCGTGCGTCGGGCCGACACGCTGGATGTGACGTGGCCCGACGGGCGTCGCCAGGTCCTGACGAACATCGATGCGGACCGCCTGATCGTCGTCAGGCAGCAGGAGGCCACAGCCAAGCGCGAAGGTGGCCTCGCGCCGCCGACGACCGAGCGACACGTGTTCGAGCCGGCTGACGCCAGCGCGGTGCTGGCGTACAAGCATCGCGCGAGCGCGTTCATGGACTATAGCGTCCAGCCACTCATCCCGTATCAGGCGTCGCGGCACGGTCCGCCACTCGCCGTCGGTGACGTCGACGGCGACGGGCTCGAGGACGTCTATGTAGGCGGCGGCTCGGGGGTCGCCGGCCAGCTCTTCGTTCAGCGAAAGAACGGCGGCTTCGCCGCGCTCGTTCAGTCGCAGCCGTGGGCAGCGGACACGTCTTACGAGGATTGGGGAGCGCTCTTCTTCGACGCGAACGGGGATGGCAAGCCTGACCTGTACGTGGCAAGCGGCGGCTATCAGCTCGGCCCGAGCTCGCGGCTGCTGCAGGATCGCCTCTACATCAACCGCGGCGGTGGCCGGTTCGTGAGAGACACGGCGGCGCTGCCGGCGATGCTCACGAGCACGGCCACCGTCCGTGCCGGGGATTTCAACGGCGATGGGCGGCCGGACCTGTTCGTCGGCGGGCGCCTAACGCCGAGGAGTTATCCGTCTCCCACGCGAAGCTACATCCTGCGCAATGATGGCGGGCGCTTCACGGACGTGACCGCCGAGGTGCTCCCGGAGCTCGTGCAACCGGGCGGCATGATCACCGACGCGGTGTGGGTCGACTTCGATGGCGATGGGAAGCTCGATCTCGTGACTGCGGGCGAGTGGATGCCGATCCAGTTCTATCGCAACGAAGGCACGCGTTTCGTGAACGTGACGGGATCCACCGGCCTTCCCTCCCTCAGGGGCTGGTGGTTCAGCCTCGCGACTGGCGACTTCGACAACGATGGTCGCCCCGACCTCGTGGCCGGGAATCTCGGACTGAATTACACGTACACGACGTCGCAGGATGGGAAGTTCGGCGTGTACGCGGCCGACTTCGCCCAGCACCGCACGACAGATGTCATTCTCACGAAGGAGATCGGCGGGACGGAGTACCCGTTCGCCGGCCTCGCGTCGTTAGGCCCGGAGATCACACTCGTCGGTGCGCGGTATCACACGTACGGTTCGTTCGCGACGGTGTCCGTCCGCGACGCGTTCGGCCAGACAGCCCTGCAGAAGGCCCTGCACTACCAGGTGGACACGTTCGCGAGCATGTACTTCCACAACGACGGCAAGGGAAAATTTTCCGCGTCGCCACTCCCGAACCTCGCGCAGATCGCGCCGATCAAGGCGATCGTTCCCACCGACGTCGACGGCGACGGGCACCTCGACCTGATCGTGGCCGGCAACATCTACGACGCCGAGCCGAATGTACCGAGGGCGGATGCAGGGAACGGCTTGTGGTTGAGAGGCGATGGCAAGGGCGGCTTCTCGGCCGTGCGTTCGAGCGAGAGCGGGTTCCTGGCGCCGCTCAATGTCGATGGGCTCGCGCTGATCAACACGCGGGCGAGGAGGTTGGTGCTGGTGGCCAACACGGGCGATTCGCTTCAGGTGTTCGGGATCCGCCAGTCGCGTCAGAGCCCCTAACGGCCGGATCCGCGGCGCATGACCCGGTATCGCTTGGACCGGCATCGCCTTAAAAACAAGCCTTTTAAGGGAACAACGATGAAACGGATGTGGCTGAAACTACCGGATACTGCCTAACGGGTTTAGCCGATCGCACAACGAGCCAGATTTTTAGGAAAGGCCTCGGGATACCGTGTTGTGGCCTCCCGAGGTCGGTTATTCTCACTCCGGGCTCGTTGCGAGAACACTCGAACCTGTTGAGTCGTATCCCGGCATATTCCGCAACATCCGCGTCATCGCTGTTCCTGGAAAAGGCCTGCCTAACAAAGATGCAAACCCGCACAGATCCGGCCCAAAAGAAAGCTGGGTGACCTCAACCAGCGTCACCCAGCCACCAGCATCACTGACCAGCTACCAGTCTGTAGTTCTTACCAGCCCGGATTCTGTACCAACGTGTTCTGTCCGTTCGACTTGCTCAACTCGATCTGAATCGCCGGGATCGGGAAGTAGCGGTGGCGCGCCGAGAACGTCTCGGCACTACCCAGCTGGGTTCGCCGGGTTTTCTCGACCGCGATGTACGCATTGAGCGTCGTTTCGGCGATACCCCATCGACGCAGATCGAAGAACCGCTGGCCCTCCATCGCGAGCTCGAGGCGGCGCTCGGCACGCACGGCCTCGCGCGCTTGCGCCTGATTCAACCCCGCCGGATACAGGCCCACGCGATAGGTTGCCCACGTTATGCTCGGATCATTGATCGGAACGGCGATGAATGCGCGATTAGCCAACCCTGCCGCATCGACCCCGGGCCCCTGCGCCTTCTGGCCAGCCCGAGTGCGGATCTCGTTGACGATCGTTATCGCGTTCGCCGGTGACCCTGCCTCGACCTCCGCTTCCGCGAGCAGCAACAGCAGGTCAGCATAGCGGAAGATGTGAATGTTCACGGAGTTCAGCTGCGTCGGCACCCATCCAACGCTGCTCTCGGCGCCACTGGTTTTCTCGTGCGCGTTCTTCTTCGGGCTATAGGTTCCCCCGTACGCTGGGGCCCGGATCCAGCTTGCGGCGTGCTTGCCCCAATCCTTGTACGGCACGCCATCGCGCCCGACCGTCCAGTCGAGACGAGGATCGACCGGAACAGTGTTGTTCGGTGGCAGTGCGGTGAAGTTGGCGCTGTTTGTGTTCCAGCTCCCATCCGACAATGCCAGCGGAAGCCCGGCCGCATCGACGCGGAAGTAGTTCACCAGGTTCTGCGACGGCTGATGGAAGCCGCAGCAGCCGAACGGGCTGCCGGAATGCGGGAAGTTCAGACGCTCGCCCCAGTTCGCGTTGTCCCCGTTGGTCTCGCCGTCGTTCGCCGACGCCTGATACGCGAAGATCGTTTCCTTGCCGTTCGCTTCGTCCGTATAGCCGGTCCAAACCTTGTCGAAGCTCGTTTCCAGCGCATACGGTCCTGCGGTCCTGACCTCGCCTAACGTCGCCAAGGCCTCGGTATACTTACCCGTATACACCTGGACGCGGCCCTTGTAGGCTTTGGCTGTCCACTGGTCCGCGCGACCCTTCTGGCCATTCCGCGGACCGGTCCCCAACAGTCCGATCGCTTCATCGAGATCCTTCAGGATCTCGGTGGGGACCGCGTCGGCCTGCATGTTGGGCTTCTTGAAGGTCGAATCATCCTCGCGGTAGTACGGAACGTTTCCCCACATCCGCCACGCTTCGAAGTGATAGTGGGCCCTGAGGAATATCGCTTCTCCCCGGATGCCCTTGGCGTCGTCATCGCTGATTTCGCCTGGCTTCGTGTCCTGGACCTGTTTGAGCAGGCGCAGTGTCGCGTTGGCGCGGTTCACGCCTTCGTATACCCCGCTCCACTTGGTGTTCAGGTAGCCTTCAGATTTTCCCGTCGCCCAGTGGAACTGTTCGATGTCATCGATGGGAGGCTGGTCGGTCGCTTCCGACCCCTTGTAGGCGTCGTCGCTCGTGACGCTGCCCCACACCCAGTTGCTGGCGGCGCATCCCCAATCGGGTGAGAACTGGCTCGTGCAGTCCAGAATCCGGTACGCGGAAAGCAGGCTCCCTTCGACGCCTGCCTTGTTCACGAGCGTGTTCTGATCCAGCGTCCCCAGCGGCTCGGACGCGTCCTCCAGGAAATTCTTGCACCCCCATCCGGCTGCAACGGTAGCCATGAGACTCACCGCGAAGACCAGCGGGTGCTTCGTTACGATTTTCATCGTTTCCCCTTCCTTCGCAAAGTGAGTGTGGTCAGAACGAGGTGACGATGCCGAAGCTGAACATCCGATTGCTCGGATACGAGCCACGATCGACTCCTCGATACTGATCGCGAACGTCGCCCGCTGCCTGGGTCAGGTTCGCGGCGGGCAGCGCCGGATCGAGGCCATCGTAACCGGTGATGGTGAACAGGTTCTCCGCCTGGAAGTAAACGCGCGTCGCGTTCAGGAATCGGATGTACTTCGAGGGCACGTTATATCCGAGCTGGACGCTGCGCAGCCTCACGTAGGAGCCGTCCTCGACGTAGAAATCCGAGAGGGCGCTGCTATACGTGTCGCTGATATCGATCCGTGGGTACTTCGCGTTAGGCTTGTCGGGTGTCCACGAGTTGTTGAGCAGATCCTTTCGGACATTGGTGGAGAATTCCCGGAAGACGTAGAACTCCTTCTGGTTCTCGAAGATGTCGTTACCGAACGTCCCGAACACGGTGGCGGTGAGGTCCCAGGCACCGCGGTAGAACCCCACGTCCAATCCGCCCGTGAAATCCGGATGCGGGCTGCCGATGATCGTGCGGTCGGCAAGCGTGATCTGCCCGTCGCCGTTAATGTCCTTGAACTTGATCCGGCCGGGCTTGGCGCCATCCTGCTGTGCGTGGGCGGCGACGTCGGCGTCGTCCCTGAAGAGGCCCTCGGTTTTGTATCCGTAGAACGCCCCGATCGGCTGGCCTATTTGATTGATGACCTGGTTGCCGAAGCGTGTGGAGTTCGGGCCATAGAAGAAGGTCGCATCGCCATCGATGGACTCGATCTCGTTCTTGTAGTGGCTTCCGTTGAAGTTCACGGACCACGATGTCGACCTGTGGCCGATGGAAAAGTCGATGCCGGTGTTCTTCATCTTGCCGACATTGACGATGGCCGGAGAAGCGAGGCCGGCGGTGGCCGGGTTCTCAGGAGCGAACAGCAGGTTGTTCGTCTTTCGCTGGTACACATCGACCACGAGGTCGACCTTGCCACTGAACAGCGTCAGATCCGCGCCCGCGTTGAGGGAGTTGTTCTGTTCCCATTTGAGATCCGGGTTGCCAAACGCCGTTAGGCGGTACCCGGCTATGACGCTGTTGTTTGTTCCAGCAATGTCGTAGTAGGTATCTCCGCGGTCGCCGCTGTACTGGGCAACGATGCGTCCCGACGGGATCGACTGGTTGCCGGTGATGCCCCACCCGAACCGCAGCATGACGTCCGAGAATGTCTTGCTGTCTCTCAGGAACGACTCCTGGGACATTCTCCACCCGAGTCCCACCGCCGGGAACGTTCCCCACCGGTGATCCGGACCGAGGTTCGAGGAACCGTCCTGTCGCAGCGTGAACGTCGCGATGTACTTGTTCGCGTAGTTGTAGTCGGCCTTTCCAAAGAACGACAGCAGCGCACTCTCATAACCATTGCTGAACACCTGCTTCGTCGATGCATCACACAGCACGTCGGACAGGTATCGCGTGTTGACGTCCGTGTCGATGAAGCCGCTACACTGGCCCTGGAGTAAGCGGTTGGTGGTCTTGTTGACCTCCTGGCCCACGAGCACCGAGACGCCGTGCTTGTCGAAGTTCTGGATGTACTTGAGCGTATTGCTCCACGACCAGTCCCTGGTGTCTTGCTGGTTTTCGAAATTGCTGTTCGTGGTCTGCGGCTCGGAATTTTCCGGGGTGATCGGCGTGAAAAACGAGGTCTCACCCTGCAGCCTGCTGAACCCGACCCGCGTCCGGAGCGCGAGCTTCGAGTTGATGTCGTAGCCGGCGAACAAGGACCCGAAGATGCGGTCGTTCTTCGTGATGTCGTCCTTGTGGGCGAAGGCGTACTTGAGCGGATTGGTCTGGTTGCCGAGGCTGACCGCCTTGCCCGAAGCGAAGTTGCCCGCGACGTCACGCACCGGGATGATGGGCTGCATGAGGATGTTCTTGCCCAGGATCCCGTCTTCGGCGTAGCCGGGTGGATCATCCGGCAGCCCTCCATTGTGTCGTTCCGAGGAGGCCGCGAGGTTCTCGCCGAAGCTCCACTTTCGCCGCTGGAAGTTCGTGTTCACGCGAAGGCTGCCGCGCTGGAACTTGTTGTACTTGGCCGTGCCGTTCTGGTCGAAATAGTTGGCGGAGACGAGGTACGCGTTTTCCGGGCTGCCGCCGGTGACGTCGATGTTGTAGTCGCCAACGTACGCCGATCCGAATACCTCCTTCCACCAGTTCGTCCCGGTGCTGCTCCCCATGATCAGGTTCCCGGGATAGCTATACGACGCTGGGTCGACGTTCGAGCACACGCCCGGCGCTTCGGCTGGTCCGCAGTTGTTCGGCCAGATGTACTTCGGAATCGTTGGACTGCTCGAGCTCCCGTAGATGTTGTCCGGGACGGCTTGCCCAGCGTTCTCGTAGCTCGCCTTGAAGACCTGGTAGTACGCGTTCGCGTCGGTCAGGAGGATGTCGTCGTAACCTCTGGTCGGCGAGGCCATACCGCTCCTGACTCGTACGGTGGTCTTCGGCGGACCACTCGCTCCGCGCTTCGTCGTTTCGATGAGCACGACGCCGTTGCTGGCTCGCGCGCCGTAGATCGATGCCGCCGACGCATCCTTCAACACCTGAATCGATTGGATGTCGTTAGGGTTGAGCCAGTTGATGTAGGAGGCATCAGGGCCCGAAACCGCGACACCGTCGACGATGTAAAGCGGGTCGTTGTTCTGGAACGAGCTCACACCGCGGATTCGCACGGTGCTCCGCGCCCCAGGCGAGCCACCTGCGTCGACCGTCACACCGGGGACGGCCGCATCGAGCCGCTGAAGGACGCTTGCTCCCGTCCGTTTCTGCACCTGCTCGACGTTGACGCCGGAAACGGCGCCCGTGATCTCGCTGCGCTTCTGCGATTCCGAGTACGCGGTCACGACCACTTCCTCGAGGAAGGAAATTCGCTCGAGCGTGATGTCCACCGTCGTGCGGCCGCCGATCGAGGCCTTACCTGGCTTCTGGCCGATGAGCGTGAACGTCAGCTCGCCGTTCGACGGTGCCAGGATCGTGTATTTCCCGTACTGATTCGTTGTCGCCGTCGCGTTGCCACCGGTAACGCGTACCGTCACACCGCGAAGGGGGAAACCGCTTTTCTCGGTCACCGTCCCAGTGACAGAAATCTCCTGGCTCAAGGCAGTGCTGCGGACTGCTCCAAGCAACGCCAACGCCATCAGGAAACTCAGGCCCATCGCCCATAGGCGATGAGGACGGCGGTGCGGAAAAGAATGCTTACCCAGCATCGTCTCCATAGCGCTCCTCCAATAGGGCTCCTGCGTGGTCATCCCTCGGGCCGCTTCATGGCCTTCAGGCCTTGCATCTCGATCAACTGCCGGTACGTGATGAGCTGGACGTGGTGGTTTTTCAGCGCCTCGCGGAATCTGGGTGAAGTCAGTGCGTCGAGCTCCCCCTGCCGATTCTTGCTCATGTCGGCGAGCCCGCCGTCGGTGTTCATATCGAGCAGCGCGCCGAGCTCCGGGCCGTCGATCCCCACGTGGGTCACGACGAGATTGAAGGCCGGCTTGAGACGCCCAACCAACGCGACGAGACTGTCGGTCTTGTCGGCGGGGGCGGCGCGGTATTGCGGGTCCCACTCCGGTTCCTCGAAGTACGTCGACATGCCGAACCCGAACTCGCGCGCGAGTCGCTCGGTGATGTCACGGAACTCGGGGTATCGAGTCGCCGTGCCCATGTGAAAGTCGACGTAGTCGATCCGGAGACCGCTCTTTTTGGCGCGGTCGATCTGCGCCCTCAGCTCGTTCTCGACCTGCGTGAGGTCGGGGTGGTTCTGGTACAGCGCCTCGGATGACGGGAAGAAGTATCCGTCGGCATCGACGAGCGTGGGGACCGCGGTGCGCCCAAGCACCGGGCCCCAGCGATAGTTCTTCCACTCCGAGTTGAGCGTGAGATGAATCCCGACAGCGACGTCGGGGTGTCGCTTCAACATCTCGACCGTCTCCTGGTACCACGGCGTCGGGAACATGACCGAGACCGAGACCGGCATGCCGGTTCCGATGAGCCGCTCGAGCGCCATGTTCACGCTGTGGCTCATCCCGGCGTCATCGCTGCGGATGATCAGGTAGACCTGATTCGGTGCAGTCGCAGGCGAGGCCCGCCCGGCCTGACCCATCAGGGTCTCCGAGCACGCCAACGACGAGCTACTCAGCAACGCCAAGCCAAGAAGCAGCCGCGTACGACCCTCCCAGCGCCGGAAGAAAGCCGCCTGCAATTGTCCCAACAGAGCCTTGCCGCCAGCCCGTTCGTCGACAGGGCGGTCCGGAGGCCAGACCTTCATAACTGCCGACCGGCGGGGTGTCAAGAACCTGCAAGCTGGACAGTAACCGCCTGCCGCGTCAGGGGTTCGGCTATCAACGGCCCGAGCCAATGCGGCGTGCGCGCGCCGGTGGCGATCGCCCTGGCTGTCGGGACCCCCGGGACCCGGGTTCCGGGCACCGACGGCGCCTAACGAGCCGCACGCGATCGAGCCACTCGGCACACACCGGCATCGCGCGGATAGCTTTCTTCGTACCCGAACTGTCGCGCAATGACGGCGACCCCCCACCCGGCGTCTTCTGTAGGAAGGAACGGGCGCCTGCCGATGCCGCGCCGCCCCAACGCCATACAATTATTTCAACGTTAGGTTCATGCCGAGCTACAAAGCCCCGCTCGCAGACATTCGTTTCGTCCTCGAGGACCTGCTCGACGTCGGGCAGCTCGCGGGATTACCCGGCTACGCCGACGCGACCCCCGACGTCCTGCTTGCGGTCATCGGGGAAGCCGCCAGGCTGTGCGAGGACGTGCTCGCTCCACTCAACCAGCCGGGCGACGCCGAAGGCTGTCACTACGAACACGGCACGGTGCGCACGCCTCGCGGATTCCGCGAGGCATACAGCGCGTTCGTCCAGGGCGGGTGGCCCGCGATGGTCGCCCCGCCGGAGTACGGCGGTCAGGGGCTGCCGAAGATCTCGCACGTCGTGCTCGACGAGATGCTCTGCGCGTCGAACCTGTCCTTCAGCATGTACCCGCTGCTCGGGGATGGGACGGTGGGCGCGCTCGCGCGTTGGGGGGACGAGGAGCTCAAGCAGCGCTTCCTCCCCAAGCTCGTCGAGGGCTCGTGGACAGGCACCATGTGCCTCACCGAGCCCCACGCCGGGACAGACCTCGGGATGATTCGCACGCGCGCCGTCTCCGCCGGCGACGGCGCCTACCTCGTCACAGGCACCAAAATCTTCATCTCCGCAGGCGAGCACGATCTCTCGGACAACATCATCCACCTCGTGCTCGCCCGACTGCCGGATGCGCCACCGGGCACGAAGGGCATCAGCCTGTTCCTCGTACCGAAGCGGCTCCCCACCGACGAGGGCGAAGCCGGATCATCCAACGGGGTGACCTGTGGCTCGATCGAGCACAAGATGGGCATCAAGGCGAACGCGACGTGCGTCATGAACTTCGAGAACGCGCGTGGCTGGCTCGTCGGCGAGCCCCACAAGGGCATGCGCGCGATGTTCACCATGATGAACGGCGCGCGGCTTGGCGTCGGCATGCAGGGCCTCGGCCTCGCTGAGGTGAGCTATCAGAACGCGGTTGCGTACGCTAAGGAACGGCTGCAGGGTCGGTCGGCGCGCGGCCCCGCCATGCCTAACGCCGAGGCGGACCCGATCATCGTGCATCCCGACGTGCGCCGGATGCTGATGACGATGAAGGCACACATCGAGGGCATGCGCGCGCTCACCTATTGGGTCGGCACGCTGATCGACATCGAGCAGCATCATCCCGATGCCGGCCGTCGGGAGGAGGCCGCGGACCTCGTGGCCCTCATGACGCCGGTGATCAAGTCCTTCTGTACGGACACGGGCTTCGAGATGGCGAATCTCGCCCTGCAGTGCTTCGGCGGACACGGGTACATCCGCGAATACGGGATGGAACAGTTCGTTCGCGATGCCCGAATCGCGCAGATCTACGAAGGGACCAACGGTGTGCAGGCGATGGACCTGCTCGGGCGAAAGGTGCCCGAGGGGAACGGGCGCCTGGTGCACAGATTCCTTGCGATCGTCGAACGCGATCTCGCCGCGGTGGCCGAGCATCCCGCGCTCGTCCCGATCGTCCAGCGCGTGCGCGAGGCGGTCGCGCTCCTCGAGCGTGTCACCGAAACGATCATGGCGCGCGCCGCGAAGAACCCGGATGAGATCGGCGCGGTGGCGGCGGACTATCTGCGCCTGTTCGGGCTCGTCGCGGTCGGCTGGCTGTGGGCGCGCATGGCGGAGATCGGCGAGTTGAAGGCAGGCTCCGCTGGCGTCGCCGCGTCGAAGCGGGCGACGGCGGACTTCTTCGTCACGAAGCTGTTGCCCGAGACCCAGTCGCTCGCCTCGCGGATCGATGCGGGCGCGGCACCGGTGATGGCGCTCGACGCGACGGCATTCTAGTTGCGCCCCCCGCTGTTGCATCGCAAAGGGCGAGGAAACGGCTCATGTCCGAGACAAAACGAATTGCGCGCGACCAACTGACGCGATACTTCGATGCGTTCAGCAAGAAGTTTCTGATGTCCGATTCGCCCGGGGCGGCGGATGTCGAACTCGTCGGACCGGATGTGGGAGACCAGCCGGTGGCCAACAGGGTCCGGCTCCTGGGAGTCGACTACGACCCCCACACGAACGCGCTGGAGCTCGAGCTCGGGTCAGGCGACCACCGCGCGTTCAACCCGCGAGAGGTGTGGGCCGTCGAGGAATCCGACGGGTTCGTGAGCAGTATTCAGATCGTTCGTGATGATGGCGCGAAGGAGCTGGTGAACATCACGAGGGGTAGCGGCGCGCCGTAGGCGCGGCTGCGGGAACCGGGAACCGGGAACCGGGAACCGAGGCTCTCTATTTGGATAGTCGCGATCCCTCGCCTGACGGCTCGGGATGACACAGTTTGGTCATCCCGACCCGTGCAGGCGAGGGATCGCGCTCATCCCGGTAAGCGTTCCTGTTCCCAGTTCCCAGTTCCCAGTCCTCCGGATGGATCCGTTCAGTTATCTGTCCGTCCTGATCTCGATCATACTCGGCCTCGGAATCACGCAGCTCGTGACGGGCCTCGGGCGGCTGATTCAGGCACGAGCGCGCATCAAGTTCTACGCGCCCACGATCGCGTGGGTCGGACTGCTGCTCATCATCCACGTGCAGACCTGGTGGGCGATGTTCGGCCTGCGCAGCCAGCTGCAGTGGAGCTTCATACAGTTCTTCGTGGTCCTCCTGCAGCCACTCGTGCTGTCGCTGCTCGCCGCGCTCGTTCTGCCAGACATCGGCCCCGAAACCGCGACGGACCTGCGCGCGAACTATTTCGCACATTCACGATGGTTCTTCGGACTGCTCGTGCTGTTGCTCCTGGTGAGCCTGACGAAGGACGTCGTGTTGAGCGGGTCGCTGCCGAACGGGCTCAATGTCGGCGCGCACGTCGTGTTCATCGTCACGTCGCTGGTCGCGGCGTTCGTGAACAGAGAGTGGCTCCATCGCCTGCTGGCGCCGCTCAACGTCGCGCTGATGCTCGCCTACATTGCCGTATTGTTCGCGCGTCTGCCGTAGCGCACGTTAGGCTCGACGACTCCGACGCAAAACCTTCGAGCGCCGCCATGCCGCCAGGTCCACTCGCCCGGCTCAGGAAGCTCTGCCTCGCCTTGCCTGAAGCGCACGAGGTCGAGGCGTGGGGTGAGCCGACGTTCCGCGTCCGTAACAAGCTGTTCGCCATGTACGCGGACGCCGAGAACCACCACGGGGCGGGAAGGCCAGCCGTCTGGTGCAAGGCCGGGCCCGGGAATCAGGCGCTGATGGTCAAGTCCGACCCGGACCGATTCTTCGTGCCGCCATACGTTGGGCCGAGTGGGTGGATCGGCATCCGGCTGGACCGGAATCCCGACTGGGCCGAAATCGGCGAGCTCATGAAGGATGCCTACCGGCTTGTGGCTCCGAAGCGGCTCCTTTCGTCTATATGATGAATAGGCGATAGGCGCGCACCGATACATAATTCAGACGCGTCAGCTCGAATTTCACCCGGGAGGAGGTTGTCGTGGACGACAAGCAGCTCGCGAAGCTGATTCGAAAGAACGTCGCGAAGGTCGAGAAGGCCGCGAAGGCGAAGCAGACCCGCAGGTACGATCCCACGCTGGCCGCTACCCGTGGCACGACCGAGGAAGATGGAGACACCGAGGTAGAGCGCGAGCAGTTCTTCAAGGAGATGAAGCGGCGCGAATTCTGACCGCGCCGGGTAGTTTCTTCGGATGCATCCACGCACCGAAGAGCTACTGAACCACCTCGAGGTGAACCGCGCCGCCCTTCACGAGGCAGTGGACGCCGTTCCCTCGTCGCTTCGCGAAACCCGTCCCGCCGCCGACCGCTGGTCGGTGGCGGAGGTACTCGAGCATCTCGGGCGCGTGGAGGATCAGCTCACGCGGTTGCTCGCGGCAAAACTTGCCGAGGCACGACTGACAGGCGCGCTCGGTCCGGAGCGGGAGTCGGGCCCGATCGCCAACTCGCATGCGGATCTCCTGCTCGACCGTCGCCGGCGCATCACCGCGGGTGACCGGGTCCTTCCCCGAGGCGAGCTGGACGCCGCGTCAGCGCTTGCCACCCTCGACACGACCCGCGCGAAACTGCTGCACCTGGTCCTCGCGCACGACGGCCTGAGCCTCGGCGCCGTGAGCCACCCACACCCCGCCTTCGGCATGCTCGACGGGTACCAGTGGTTCGCGTTCATTGGGACCCACGAGGCTCGCCATGCCGCGCAGATCAGGGAGATTGGCGAGGCGTTGGTCGGCTAGGCGGCAGGCGGCAGGCGGCACGCGCCAGCGTCTCGTTGGGCTAATCGCCCGCAGCGAGCAGCAAGCGGCAGTAGCCCGCAGCCGTCCGCTACCAGCGAGCAGCCGCCGCTCGCCAGCCTGCTTGGACGCATGATCCGGAACGTGATTGGATCTGGCCTCGCCCGTGAAACGCCCCGATCGTCGACCAATTGGCCCGCCGCGCGTGCGGCGTTAGGTGCCACAGTCCTCGATCGGAGGCCCCATGCCCCTGGAGTCGTTCGAGACCTCGCCGACCCCGTTCCCCATCGGCGACCGGCCTATGCTCGAGTATGGGCCTCGAGGCGGCGGTGACGCGGCCGAGCAATGCCTGCGGATCCGCGCGCGGAGAGTCTTTCCGGCATCGAGAAAGGAGCTCTTCGCGGCGTGGACCACGCGACCCGCGTGCGAATCCTGGCTCGGGTTCCGCGCTCATTCGCGCGCGGTTGTGAAACCGTACGCCGGTGGCGCTTTCCGGCTCGAGCTGGCGGAGGGCCCGATCATCCACGTCATCACCGGGAGCACGGTCGAAGTTCGAATCGGCGAATTCGTGTCGTTCACGTGGATCCATCACGACAGGGATGATTACGGGTCCATTGTCGACGTGACCTTCGGCCAACGAGGCGACCAGTCGGAGCTCTGCCTCGTTCACCACGCGATCGCGAGTCGTCGCGAGGCCGCATGGCTCATGCGTCTCTGGGCAGCGGCGCTCGATCGTCTCGAGCACTACCTCGTGCCGCGGACCACGCGCAGCGTTGCTTCCGTGGTCGCGGCCCGGCGCACATCATCAGCCGCATGACGCGACGACGTGCTCCGGAGGGAATCCCGGTTCTCATCGCGCTCGATGCGAGGGCGAGGGACTCACTCTCGCGCCAGATCTACCGGGCGCTGCGGGACGGGATTCTGGCGGGCCGGCTCGCGGGCGGGCTGCGGCTTCCGTCGACGCGCGCGCTCGCAGCGGACCTCGGCGTGTCGCGCAATACGGTCGTCACGGCATTCGATCAGCTGCTGGCAGAGGGCTACGTCGAGAGCCGCGTCGGGCGTGGCACACGCGTCAGTCACACCCTGCCCGAGCAGCTCCTGCACGCACGAACGCGCCAGCGCGTGCGCGAGGCCGCGTCACCGGCGTCGAATGCGCCGTCGGCGCGGGCGGAGCTCCTCGTGGAGCACGCACGACGGAAGTCGTCGGCCGATGAACGGGCAATCGCGTTCGCGCCCGGCGTCCCGGCGCTCGACCAGTTCCCCTGGCGGACGTGGGGCCGGCTCGTCGCCCTCCGGGGTCGTGGGCTGGGACCGGCCGTGGCGGGCTACGGCGACTCGTTAGGCTACCGGCCGCTGCGCGAAGCCGTCGCGCGCTACGTCGCCGTCGCGAGGGGCGTGACGTGTACGCCCGACCAGGTGGTGATCGTCGCCGGGTCGCAGCAGGGGCTCGACCTCGTGGCGCGCGTCGCGACCGACCCGGGCGACAGCGCGTGGATCGAGGACCCCGGCTACCACGGGGCGTTAGGCGCGCTCATCGCCGCCGCGTTGCGGGTGACCGGCGTGCCGGTGGACGCGGATGGCCTGAGCGTCGCGGCGGGGCGCATCGCGGCACCGCCAGCGCGGCTGATCTACGTGACGCCGTCGCACCAGTTTCCGCTTGGCGTCACGATGTCGACTCCTCGGAGGCTGGAGCTGCTCGCAGCAGCCGCTGAAATGCAGTCGTGGATCGTGGAAGACGACTACGACAGCGAGTTCCGCTACGTGAGTCGTCCGCTCACGGCGCTACAGGGGCTCGATCGGGACGGCCGCGTCGTGTACGTGGGCACGTTCAGCAAGGTCATGTTCCCTGCCCTGCGGATCGGGTTCGTGATCGCTCCGCCATCGCTGCTGCCGGCGATCGCCGCGGCGCGCCAGTTCGCGGGAACGCAGCAGGCGATGCTCGAGCAGATGGTCCTCGCTGACTTCATCGCCGACGGGCACTTCGAGCGTCACGTGCGCCGCATGCGGGCGGTGTACGCGGAGCGCCAGCAGGACCTCATCGAGGCACTGCGCGCCGAGTGCGCGAGCCTCGTGGACGCGGCGGCGGAGGGGTCCGGCATGCACCTGGTCGGTTGGCTCGCACCGGGAGTGGATGACGCGGACGTCTCTCGTCGCGCCGCCGCCCGGGGCATCGACGCCATTCCTCTGTCAGCCTTCTCGGTTGGCAGAGGTGCGGGCCGACCAGGCGTGCTGCTCGGCTACGCCCACGTGGATCGCGCGGCGATGTTCGCGGCCGCTCGACACCTGGCCGCGGCGGTCCGTGAAAGCATGGCGCCCAGGTCGTTGCGCCAGGTCGAGCGCGATAGATCGAGGGAGTTTCGGGCCTAACGCAACGGTTGCGATCCCGTTGTTGTCTCACCCTCACCTCCCAATGAGCCAATGGTGCGATCAACGACGTGGCGCCTGAGCGTGTTCATGGCGAGCGCGACGCTCGCCTTTCCGTTGTCCGGCGCTGTTCATATCGCTCACCCCTCGGAGCGTCTTCCCGACGCACCGGGCCGACTCGTGGACATCGGCGGCCAGCAGATTCATCTCAACTGCACGGGCAACGGATGGCCAACCGTCGTGTTCGAGGCCGGGGCTGGCGACTTCTCCATCGTCTGGTCGCTCGTCCAGCCAGGCGTCTCCGCCTTCACGCGTGCGTGCAGCTACGATCGCGCGGGTTACGCCTGGAGCGATCCGGGAAAGACGCCGCGCACCTACGATCAGATCGCGCTGGAACTGTTCACGGCGCTGCAACGAGCAGGCGAGCACGGACCGTTCGTGCTGGTCGGTCAATCGTACGGTGGGCTGCTCGTGCGCGAGTACGCACGGCGCTACTCGAAGGAGGTTGCCGGGGTGCTGCTGGTCGACGCGGTGCACGAGGACGGGCGGATCGACATGGGCAACGGAACGCCGCAGCGCATCCGTGACTGGGCGAAGGGTCGCGCCCGGCCCGAGCCACGCGTTGTCGCTGACTCGACCCTCATCGGTCTCCGGCGTTCAATCGTCTCGCCGCCCATCG
>Ga0207645_10000144_pt1 | contig 55568 bp, 59 predicted proteins | sample KBSM53metaG_FD_184331 | JGI IMG/M metagenome (GOLD analysis project Ga0207645, IMG submission 184331) | Miscanthus rhizosphere microbial communities from Kellogg Biological Station, Michigan, USA - KBS M5-3 metaG (SPAdes) (version 2) | ecosystem: Host-associated > Plants > Roots > Rhizosphere >...
CCCAGTCAATTTTATATTTTTTGTATTCGGTTACCTTGCTTGTGGTATCCCCTTTACCATAGAAAGAAAGAATATTACTCTGCAATGGCTGCGTAACGCTACTGAATTTCTTGTCCTGCAAATAAAGCAGCAACTGGCTATAGGTCAAATCGGCAAGCCCATATTCGCCTTGTAAAGTAGGTTTTCCTGTATCAAAATCCATATCAGGCAATTGGAGTTGTTTACCGCTACGCATTTCTGTCAAAAGCTGATTGTAGCAAACTAACGTAGTGTCAAAGCTTTTGATAAACAGTTTTTCGGCAACAGGCCCTGGTGGGGAGAATCTAAGTGCTTTCAGCGGGCCAATTTTTGGCAAAATGCTGATGATAAAAGCCATTATCCGGTTACCAAATTTAGGTTTATCCCGCTCATGGCCATACGTTTGAAAATACTCCCGTCTTTTGATATGGTAATGAAATTTGCGACTGGTCATTCCCTGGTTAAGCTTTTGAATATCATCTTTTTTCAGTGCCCATGCTGTACGGGTGAGGCCAGGCAGCAAACTCTTCACCGACCAACGAAAAGTCGATATGGCCAGATCCAATTTACCGTTAAAAATATCATTCATATCTTGACCGTAAGTCAGCAGAAATGCTCTTTCTAATACGGGCTTGGCCACATTAAAACCGATAAAATCGTGATATTCCTGCGATGCATAATTGCCGCGGGCCATCTGCAATACATCAAAGCCAAATTCCATGCGGCTGTGATAAATAGGGTATTCCTCGTAAGTAACTACGTTCCCGAATTTTTTGGCGACTTTAGGGTATACAATAGGTTCGGCTACATTAGTGGCTAAAGAATGGCCATATTCATCTGTCAAATAGTGGGAAATAGCTCCCAGTGCAAAGGCATATTCGTTAATATTTTGTGCCTGAGAAACCAGGTTTCCCATAAAATCGCCGCTTCGTACATAATGCACCAGGTTAGTAAAATACACGCTGCCAAAAGGAAAATAACCCATATCCGGCATTAAACTTCCCCCGTAAGCATAGGAGTGGGCAATGCGCAATTCATCATCAGTAACATTAGGGTACTTTTCTTTTATCAAAGGAACTATAGACTTCTTCCAGCTGGCGTCGATAATGGCCATATGTGCAAAAACAGAAAAAGCTTTTGACGAAAGCGGGCAAAATAGAATTACAAAAACCGCTATTACCAAGGCGTTCTTAAATACTTTTCGGTTCACTTGATTGGCTAAATTCTGTAATCTTAATACTAAAAGCAGTTAAATTGTTTCAAAGCCGTGGGAGATTTATATATAAATTTACAGCCTGCTAAGTATCTCATGGACAACATCAACATTAAAATAATTGCTGAGCGACTCAATTTGTCCGCCTCCACCGTCTCAAGGGCTTTTAATGGCAGTCCGGATATTAATAAGAATACACGCGACCGGATACTTTTATTTGCTAAAGGGCATAATTTTTTACCTAATCACTACGCCAGCAATTTAAGGGATAAGAAAACCAGAACGCTGGTCAACCCAAAAAACACATCGTTCTTGAGTCCAAGCTTTTTATACGCAAATCTTCATCAGACATTTAGTAATTAACCCACTACGGTAAGATAGGGTAACGTGTCTTTTAAAAACTTTTCATTCCTTATTAAGTCGGCAATGCTTGTTTCGGTCAATATCTTCAAACTCGCATCACGTATATTAATAAATACTTGTCGTATGCCGCAGGTCGCTTCGTCCAGGCACTCATCGCATCGGTGATAATAGTTCAAACTGGCACATGAAACCATTGCAATTGGACCATCGGTAAGCCGTAGAACATACACCAGTAAAATGTCTTCCGCTCTTTTACCCAGCACATAGCCCCCTCCGCTGCCTTTGCGGCTATACAAAAATCCGGCTTTACGCAATTCGGCTAAAATTCCTTCCAGGTATTTTCTTGGTATATTTTCTCTTTCAGCAATTTCTGCGATATGCATAGGCACATCGGCCTGGCTTTTCCCTAGCAATACAAGTGCTTTAATAGCGTATTTTGTCTTTTTCGATAACATAATGAATACATTTTTGAGAAGAATAGAGTACAATCAGAGTGTCAGAATGCCTTTAAAACCCCCTTGATAGAATCTTGCTGCGATACCAGCAAATACAGGTCCTTTATCACAGGGATATGATTCCGCAAATAATCATTGTATTTTTTTATGGCAGACAATTCATTGTTAATAATGTTGTTCAGCAAGGTGTCATTATCCGCTTCACTATCTATATAGGATGTTCTGGCCCATGCCGGCTTTGTTTGACCGCTTATACTACCATCTTCATTTATCGAAAGCCGATCATCCTGCCCAAGCCTGAAATATAAAATTGCTGCAAAAGCAGCTCTTTGATCTGCATAGTGTTTATAAATAGCCTTTAACTCCGGAAATACGGTCACCTTTGCCAGCTGATTGTAGTTTTCCATGCAAATAAGCAGGGTCGTCACCAATTTATCCAGGTCACTCGATCTTAATATCTCACGTTCCTTACCGGCAGATTCGTAATCTTTTTTGTGAAACGATTCAGAGTTGATTGCATCCATATTAATGTATATTTATTCTATAGATTTAATAGAATTTAAAGATATGCTTTTAATGTGGATTTCCAATCTGTTAATAAGAATTATTTTAACGCTAAAAATCAGCGCTGTAAGAAATGGGGTCAGAATTGGTGAATTGGTAAATTCTAAAAATTCATTAATTTGTTAAACCTGATTCATACAAATACAAAAAAAGCCCCGGTAAACCAGGGCCTTTCAAACTTAACAATGAACGTTAAAAACCAAAGACACTTATTATATATGAATGAACATTTCTTCTTCAGGTTTACGCACTTTATTTAATTTGCTGTAAGCATCATCTTCTGCACGGAAACCAATCGCAGCTATAACAGCAGTTGTTAAGCCTTTCTCTTTTAAACCTAATATTTCGTCAAACTGAGGAGCGCTGAAACCTTCCATCGGACAAGCATCAATACCCAGTTCGGCTGCCGAGGTAAGCAATACACCCAAAGCTATGTAAGCCTGCTTTTTAGCCCAGATAATACGTTGCTCTTCATTCATGCTGCTTAATTTGCCGTTGATCATCTGCTCATAACCTGCCAGGTTGGAGCGATCAACACTCCGCGATTTAGCTACATGATCTATGAGCTTTTCTACATAGTGTGCATCAAGATTGGTTTCAGCAGCAAAAACGATCAGTTGCGAAGCATCAACAATTTGAGTCTGACCATAAGCTGCCTGCTGCAATTTTTCGCGTATTGCAGCATCTTCAATAACAATTATTTTATAGGATTGTACCCCGGTAGATGCTGGGGACAGGTGAACTGCATGCAGCAATTCATCCAGTTGAAAAGAGGTTAGCTTAGTAGTTTTATCAAATTTTTTAGTGGCGTAGCGCCAGGTTAATTTCTCTATGAGTGACATGATTGTTTCTTATTAAATGCTTATACAAAAATAGATGTTTAAACATTCAATTAGGTCACCTCATAGTAAACACTACATCAGCCCTTTGTCACGAAGTTCTTTTTGACGTTGCTTTTCGAGACGGCGGAGCGCTCTTTTTTCCTGGCGGATTTGTTTTTTGGTCTTTCCGGCTGTGTCTATTTGGGGTTCCTGTTCTACCGGTTTATGAACCGTAGTATCTTTCTTGCCGAATAAACGCTGGAAGAAGTTTGGTTTCTTTTCAGGAACACTTTGCTTGTTCATCAGTGCCTGTACATTCACATCATCGTCATCATCGTTCGTTTGCTTCATCAGGCTATCAGCGACGGCAGTCGATACCGGGGCAATATTCTCACGAAGGCTTTCTCTCAATCGTACCGAATAATAACCATAGCCCGAGCTGTCTGGGTCAGTCCATTTTCTGGCGGCCATCATTTTGCCAATCAGGTTATAATAATTGATCAGACTTGGGCGCAACGAGCCATCGGGAAGGAATGAATATAATCCTGTTTTAGGATGCGGAAGAATACTGGCCAGGTAAATACCCTCACCTATCGTTAGGTTCGATGGTGATTTACCAAAATAATAGCGTGATGCCTCGCCGATACCATAAATGTTCCGGCCCCATTCCACAATGTTGAAGTAAACCTCCAGCATACGGTCCTTCGACATTACATTGTTATTCTCGATCATCCAGACGATCAATATCTCTTCAATTTTCCGCGACAATGTTTTCTCGCGGCTCAGAAAAGCATTCTTAATCAGCTGCATGGATATCGTACTGCCGCCACGCTTAAATTTCTTTTGTTTGATATCGGTTGCTATAGAACGTCTGATAGACTCTTCCACAAAACCATGATTGGTGTAAAAAGATGGGTCTTCAGAGGTCATTACTGCATATTTCAAATTGGGCGAAACATCCTGCAATGGTGTAAAGTCGGGGTTTTGCGGGCCAATGATCCGTGATGGCATAGGTTTCCCTTTCTCATAAGGCGTATAGGTAAATGGCCTGTTCAATCGGCCGAGGTCGGTTTTGCCGTATTTAACAATATTCAGATTGTCCTTAGCCAAGGCCGATTCAAACTGCACCTGGTCCGGGTTTGATGAATCCAGGAATACATGCAAGTGATATTTAACCTTGCCCGTTACCTGTATGCCATCAAACGAATCAAACATACCATGAGGGAAAGAATCAAACACGTCCTGCGCGTTCATCCAATCGCTGTTGACCTTCACGGAATACATCTTAATCGGGTAAAGCTGGTATTTGAGATAGGTTTTTACCGCTATTTTTTTAATCTTGATCAATGATGAGCTGTCCAGCGACACATAATTCTTGCCCACAAATACATTGGCATCAATAGATCCATCGGGAACAATAATATCCGATGATGACAATGCCGGGTGATTGATCAGCAGGTTTTTAACCGACCATGAGCCATATATTTTGGTAATGCCATCGCTGTTCTCCACTTTTTCTAACCGCGTTGAGATAGTATCAAAATTCACCTTCAGGTGGAAACGGTCCTGCACATAAGGTATCTCTACCTTTTTACCATCAGCATATAAATGAACATCAATATCTTTATCAGATGGATGCATTTTACCTGCAAAATGCCAGGTAGCCAGCGTATCATTTACTTTGATGGTTGAACTAAGTTTGCCGTCCTTAATAACGGCGCTTTGAGCAAGCAGCTTTATCCCTGCACTATCCCTCTTAAATGTTATCAGGAAATTTCTCAGGTCGAGGTCATCCGGAATTTTGTATAAAACCTGCTTAACCAGGTTGTTCGCCAATACCGAAAGATCCGCGCGTTCCTTCTTTTCGGTGGTATCTTTTTTCTTCTTGAACAAGAAATCAAAATTCTTAACGCCTTTAATATCCGTCAGGTTCAGGTGGCCGTTATCCAGTACAATATCGGCAAATTTTACATTCCCGAAAATTAGCGGAATTATCTTGATGCTAACCTCGAACTTTTTAATGTTCAGCAGACTATCTCGCTGGTCGGGTACTACCGTGATATCAGAAAGGGAAACGGTAGCGAGCCCTGTGAAATGAGCCGAACCGATATTAACGTTTAAGTTATAATCTTTTTTTGCTTTTTCTTTCGCTTTCGCAATCTCCTTTTGAAGTATGGCTTCGCGCTTGTTATATGCGATATAACCGCCTATTAATAAAAGGATAATCAGGGATATAGCAACAATTCCGGCTATGCGGATATATTTGGAGGTAGAACGATGCATCAAAAAAATTTATCCAAAACTAATCTAATTCTTATGCGATACAAACGCAAGCATCAACAAAATGTTTCCCAGTATAGTTAACCCGGCAAAAAAGATTTTTTAACCTCGCCTTGATAACGGCTTTTTATTCATTAACATGACATAGCTTTAAGCCCGGTTTTGTAGCTTTGTAGTTGCAATGAATATAACTCAGGAACAAGTTTTATACGCCCTCGGCCATGTGGAAGAACCAGATCTGAAAAAAGACCTGGTGACCTTGAACATGATTCAGGATATCAAAATAGATGGTAACCATCTTAACTTTTCGGTTATACTAACCACCCCAGCCTGTCCACTAAAAGGGTTGATAGAAAATGCCTGCCGAAATGCGATAGCCCATTTTATCAGCAAGGATATCGAGGTAAGCATCAATATGACCTCTCGTGTTACTACGCAAAAAAATACAGGTGTACCCGGCGTAAAAAATATTATCGCTGTGGCATCAGGTAAAGGCGGTGTTGGGAAATCAACCGTTGCGGTTAATCTCGCACTAGGGCTTGCCCAGGCAGGAGCCAAAGTTGGCTTGATAGATGCTGATATTTATGGGCCATCTATCCCAATCATGTTTGGTTTGGAAGGCGCACGCCCAAAAGCCAGCCAGGTTGATGGTAAAACACGTATAGAGCCTATTGAGAAGTATGGCATTAAATTATTGTCGATCGGTTTCTTTACTGACCCTAATCAGCCGGTGCCATGGCGCGGGCCGATGGTATCTACAGCGGTAAAACAATTATTCAATGATGCCGATTGGGGTGAGCTGGATTATCTTGTGGTCGACTTACCACCGGGAACAGGTGATGTACATATCACCGTAGCGCAAACTTTCCCGGTTACTGGTGCGGTTATTGTTACAACCCCTCAGAATGTGGCTTTGGCCGATGCCAAAAAAGGCATAGGCATGTTCCTGATGAGCGCGATCAATGTGCCGCTGCTCGGCATAGTGGAAAACATGTCCTATTTTACCCCTGCCGAGCTGCCGGACAATAAATATTACATTTTCGGTCAAGGAGGTGGTCAGAAATTAGCAAATCAATTGGAAGTTCCATTTTTAGGCGAGATCCCATTGGTGAAAGGCATCAGCGACTCGGGCGACGCCGGTAAGCCGGTTATATTGGATGAGCAGAGCCCGATGAGCAGAGCTTTTACCGAAATGTCGCAAAAAGTGGCGCAGCAGGTGGCTATCTATAATGCCGAAGCTAATAATAGAAAAATGGTAAATAATTAATAACTTTACATTTAATACTATATAAATAAGTTAAAATGAGTTTATTAGATCAGGTGGAAGAAGCTTTGAATACGATTCGACCGTATTTGGAGACTGACGGCGGGAATGTCTCGGTGGAGGAAATAACTCCTGACCATATTGTAAAATTAAAGTTACTCGGGGCCTGCGGATCGTGCCCGATGAGCATCATGACCCTGAAAGCAGGTATTGAAGAAGCCATCAAAAAGGCTGTTCCTGAGATAAAAGGCATAGAAGCCATCAATTTAACCGACATTGATGACCCTAATGCGGTGCTTCCGGCAAATTTGAGATAATTGTTAAGTATTGTTAAATTGCATTAGTATTTAGTGCAATACACTATTTTTGTCTGACATTTTTTGAAACCATTTCATAAAAGTCAGGTATAAACAGGAAGAACCTACAACCAGTGAAATATATATTAGGCATATTTTTATTCTTTATCGCTGCCGCAGCCTTTGCGCAGCAAAAGGAGAAGCCATTGGTTCAGTTCTCGGGTGTTGTACATAACGCCGATAGCGTAAAAATGATCGTTCCTTATGTAACTATCACCAACATCAGCAATCACAACCAGATTTATATGAGCAACTACGAAGGCTATTTCTCTTTCGTGGCGCACGAACAGGATACATTGGTATTTACCAGTATTGGTTATAATGCCGTACGGGTAGTTATACCGGCTAATATTTCAAGTAAAAGTTTCACTACCCAGGTTTGGATAAAACCCCGGGTAATTAATCTGCCTGCCTTCAGGGTATTTCCATGGGCAACTACAGACGAATTCAGGAAAGATTTTTTGGCGATGAAAATAGCCGATGACGATCTGGAAATTGCCCGCAAAAATCTTGAACGTGCTGTTAATCGTGCCTCAGGTAACAATCTGCCACGCGACGGACAGGAGATATCATCCTCATGGGCACAAAATGAACACAACGCCATTTTGAACCAGCACTCACTTCAACCCAATCCATTGCTGAACCCTGTTGCATGGGGCGCCTTAATGAATCAGATTGCAGCAGGCGATAAGAGCCGGGCTTCCGGAAACTAGAATCAAGAGCCAGGATTCAAGAACCAAGATTTTTGTTTTAAGACAGTTTGATTGCCGATATCAGAGCCGGATTCGCTGTGAAACTAATTTCTTGACTCTTGGCTCTTGATTCCTGGCTCTGTCAACTAACGTCCTTTTTTAGCGGCTGGAAATTTCATTTTATAATCCACATCTACCACTCCTCTAGAAATATCATTAAGTTTCTTTTCGATCAGGCGTTTGCGCAGTGGGCTTAATTTATCGGTAAAGAGTTTACCTTCTATATGATCGTATTCGTGCTGAATGATGCGGGCGGCCATACCTTTATAGGTTTCTTCGTGGTGTTTCCAGTCCTCGTCATAATACGAAATGCGGATAACCGGCTTACGTGATACATCTTCACGGATATCAGGAATACTCAGACAGCCCTCATTAAATGACCACTCGTCGCCGTTTTCATCCAGTATTTGTGCATTCAGGAATACCTTTTTGAAGTTAACCAGGTCAGGTTCTTCGTCATCAAACGGTGTAGCGTCCACAACGAACAAGCGCATTGAGATACCTACTTGAGGAGCAGCCAACCCTACCCCACGCGCACCATACATGGTTTCGAACATATCTTCCACCAGTTGTTTAATGTTGGGGTATTCGTCCGGTTCAACAGCTACTGCTTTTTTTCTTAAAACCGGGTCTCCATAGGCGATAATAGGCATTTTCATCGTACAAAAATACAGCTTTATTCTTTCGGCACAAACAGCAAAGTGGTCAGCCGATTATCAAAAATTTCATTGCTTATCTCCAGTAACTGCTCTGCCGTACAGGCATTTATTTTGGCGAATACCTGCTCCAAAGTGTCTACATAACCAAAGTCGAGCAGGCTTTTAGCCATGGAAATGATCAGGCCGATTCGGTTCTCCTCAGCCAGTGCGATCTGCCCAATGAACTTCTGTTTGGCCTGGTGCAACTGCAAGGTACCCAGCTTTTGGTCACGGAGTTTTTTAAGCTCTTTGTGAACCAGCCGCGATGCCTTATCTGCTTTTTCGGCGTCTGTACCAAAGTAAATGGAAAATATGCCAGTATCTGAAAACGGCGTGTAGTTCGACTCAATGGTATAGGCGATCCCGTATTTCTCGCGAATCTCCAGGTTCAACCGGTTACTCATTCCCATACCGCCAAGCAGGTTGTTCAGCAACAATAAACCAGTTTTATGTTGATGTGCCGACGGATAAGCCTGGTTGCCGATAATGCAATGTGTTTGAGCAATGGGGCGAAAAACGCTCAGTCTCTTACCAACACTTTCAGCAGGTTTGTGGCGGTGCTTTTTGGTATGATTAGGGTTAACGACACCAAAATATTTCTCGGCAAGCTTAATTACTTTTTTCAGGTCATGGTCGCCAAAAACAGCAAAGACCATCTCTTCCGTATTATAATTGGCCGCCATGAAATGCTGGATATCTTTTTTATCCATAGCCAAAACTGTCTCTGGCGTACCCAGGATATTTTTCCCTAAAACATGACCCTTGAAAAGTAATTCTTCAAAATCATCCTGTATGGCTTCTTCCGGTTGATCAAGATACGAGGCGATCTCATCCAGAATTACACCGCGCTCCTTTTCCAGTTCGTCCTGCGGAAATGTAGAATGAAACAAAATATCCTGGAACAGGTCAATAGTGCGCTCCAGGTGCTGTTTCAGCAGCGAAGCATGAATACAAGTATACTCTTTGGTGGTATAAGCATTCAGATCAGCGCCTACCAGTTCCAGGCGATTTAGGATCTGGTTGGTGTTGCGTGTTTCAGTTTCCTTAAACAGCAGGTGTTCGATAAAGTGCGCCAAACCGGCTTTATCATCCGGCTCATCGCGCGAACCGGCATTCACCGCAAAACAGCAATGCGTAATAGTCGAAGGCGAGTGCTTTAATAAAATACGGATACCGTTGGTTAAGGTATGAACCTGGTAGTCAATCATGAGGGGCGAATATAAGTCTTTTAGTACCTGAAAGTATAATCGTATGGTAAAAGCAATTGGGTTGGGTTTTGTTTGACGATCAAAAACGTACTTATTTCAAACATCACAAATAAAAGATAGCCCAACTAAAATTGCCACCAAAAAAATTGCAAAACAATTTATTTTTATTCCTAAATTAGTATCCCCTCTTTGCGAGAAAAGAACCAGTTTACTGAAAGCCAACCAGTTAAGATGCTTGCGTATGAAAAAGGTTTTTACCCTGGTAATAATTGCTGTCGTTGCATTTTTATCGTGTTCAAAAAAGAACAATGACCCTATTCCGGTCAATTTAAAACCCGCTGATTCGACTGTAACCATAGCCGGAGATGTTTACCTTGTTGTGAAAATCGGTACCCAAATATGGACTGCGGCAAATTATCGCGGCCCTGGCGGCATATTTAATACCGGGTACATGGACCGATATAATGTGCAACATGGCAAACTATATACCCCCCAGGAGGCTACCCAGGTCGTTTTACCGTCCGGGTGGCGTATACCTACTTATGATGACTACCTAACCATGCTTATTACAAGGGGTGCAAAGCAAAATAGTGACGGCTCTTACAGCGCAACACTGGCCGTCGCCCAATCATTAATGGCCACTTCGGGCTGGGAAGAGGGTGGGGGTAATAATTATTCAGGTTTTACCGCCTTGCCGACCGGGTTTTATCATCTCGACAATTTTTACGGAACAGGTAATGGGGCATCCTTTTTACATTCTGCACTTGCCGGCACATCTCCCGATCTGGGTTTTACCATAGGGCCGGGGCCAAACGGTAAACCTTTTATTTATTTGGGTATCGTTTTGCTTGATGAGGATCGTTGTTCGTTAAGATTTGTAAAAGATAATTGACGGATAAGCTTTTAATGCCGTTTTAATTATTTCATATCTTTAACGGCATGAAAACCCAGGTAGCTGACCTCACTTTCGAGTTATCCATTCCCTACTCTTCAATTGAAAAACGGGTAGGCGAAATAGCCAAACAGATCAGCCATGATTATTCAGGACGCACTCCGGTAATGGTAGGCATTCTAAGCGGAAGTTTTTTGTTTGTTGCCGACCTGGTGAAGCAGATCGAAATGCCCGTTGAAGTAACATTTGCCAAGCTGGCTTCTTATTACGGTGGTACATCCACTACCCGGAAGATCAGGGATGACTTCGACCTGACCATCAACATCAAAGGCCGCGACATTATCCTGGTGGAAGATATTGTTGATACCGGCAACACCATTCATTACCTGATAGAAAAACTGAAAGTCCGTGAGCCAGCCTCTCTTATCGTTTGTACTTTATTGCTAAAACCTAATGCATTAGAAAGAACCATACCAGAGCTAAAATATACCGGCTTTGAAATACCAAATGATTTTGTAGTAGGCTATGGGTTGGACTATAAAGAACTGGGGCGCAATATGAAAGGAATATTTAAGAAAGTTGGTTGAATAAAGTTGATTGGGTTGGATTAAGTTTTGTAATTTGCAATAACACCAATTAACCAATGACCCACTCACTGGCCTACATTCTTACTTTATTAGTAGCCGGCATTGCGCTTATTGTTATCCTTTCCACCCGGTATAAAGTTCCGGCTTTCTTTTCACTGTTTCTCGCTTGTATGCTGGTTGGTTTGGGTGCAGGAATGCCTGTTGCTGATGTGCTCGGCACTGTTAAAGATGGCTTCGGCAATATCCTGAAAAACCTGGGGCTAATCATAGTTTTAGGTACCACTTTGGGGTTATTACTGGAGTATACCGGCAGTACTACTGTAATGGCAAATTTCCTTTTAAAACGAATGGGAAAGCGCTTTGCGCCGCTAGCCATGAGCATTACCGGATTCATTGTTGGACTACCGATATTTTGCGATTCCGGTTATATTGTTTTAAGTGGATTGAACCGCTCCATGGCTAAACGTACAGGTATTTCTATCGCTACTATGTCGGTATCACTGGCGACCGGGCTGCTGTCCGTTCATTGCATGGTACCACCACATCCCGGAGCCTCGGCCGCTGCGGCAACCATCGGCGTCGATTTTGGCAAATTAATTTTGATCGGTGCGTTAGCATCTATCCCTGCAATGCTTATTGGTAACTGGTGGGCAAATTATGCAGGGAGAAATGCACCTGATAAGATCGCAGAAGATGTTACTGACGATGGACCCGGTCACGGACCAACGCTATTAAAGGCCTGCCTGCCGGTATTTGTGCCTATCATACTTATTGCTATCCGTTCATTTTTAACCAAAGGTATTGCAGGCGATCCGGGCTGGATAAAAGGAGTATTCGCTTTTGGCGATCCGGTTGTCGCACTATTGATCGGCGTTTTACTGGCTTTTAACTGTAAACGCGGATGGCACAAAAACGAATTAAGCAAAATACTTCAGGACTCAGTTGAAAAAGCCGGGGGGGTGTTGGTCGTTATAGGCATGGGTGGGGCATTTGGTGCTATTTTAACGGCCACCAAATTAGGCGATCACCTGAGTCAGTCTATGGCTTTGGGTACAATGGGTTTATTCTTTCCGTTCCTGCTTACAGCGGTTTTGAAAACCGCTCAAGGATCGTCAACAGTAGCCATTATTACGGCTTCTTCGTTGGTCTTGCCTTTATTACATGCGCTGGGTTTAGATACCGAAAACGGCAAATTATTTTGCGTGCTGTCCATGGGTGCAGGTTCTATGACGGTTTCACATACAAACGATGCATATTTTTGGGTGATCTCACGATTCTCCGGCATCAGCATGAAAACAATGCTCAAGGTTTATACGGTGTCTACCTTGTTTATGGGGATCATTACGCTGGTCACTGTTTACATTTTATCCAAAATCTGGTGATATGCACATCCTCATCGCTCCGAATGCTTTTAAAAATAGTCTTGATGCTATACAAGTTGCAAAGGCGATTGAACAGGGGTTGCAGCAAAGCCTATTGGATTGCACTACCGAATGTTTCCCTATCGCCGATGGCGGTGATGGCACAGGCAGCCTCATCATTGATCGCTGCAAGGGTGTCATCGTTTCGCAACAGGTCCATGACCCGCTAGGGCGAAAGATCGACTCCCGCTTTGGGTTAATCGAAAACGGAAAAACCGCAGTAATAGAAATGGCCGATGCCTCTGGACTGCGTTTGCTTAAAAGAGATGAGTTAAACCCCATGCAAACCTCCTCGTACGGCACCGGCGAACTCATTAATGCCGCATTGGATAAAGGAGCTGCGAAAATCATCATAGCCATGGGTGGTTCGGCTACTGTGGACGGTGGATGCGGTATCTTGAAGGCATTGGGCATAGATTTTTTAGATAAGGAAGGCATGCACTTAAAGGCTATTCCTAATGAGCTGTTGAAAATGGTTAAAATCGACGATTCGGGGCTTGACCGACGTATACTCGATACCGAAATTGTTATTCTTTGCGATGTCAACAACAAACTTTTGGGGCCAGAAGGAGCGGCTGCTGTCTTTGGACCACAAAAAGGAGCTTCTCAGTCTGATGTAAAATTACTGGATAATTTCCTCACCAACTTTGCCGCTGTTTCAAAAGAACAGCTCGGTACAAATATGACCGCAATAAAACACGGTGGTGCTGCAGGCGGTGCCACGGCAGGACTACATACCTGGCTTAATGCCAAACTGGTGAATGGAATAGAATATTTTCTATCACTGACTGGATTTGATCAGGCCCTAAAAAATGCCGACCTGGTTATTACGGGTGAAGGTAGTATCGATACACAAACGCTTCAGGGAAAAGGGCCTTATGGGGTTGCCGTTGAGGCTAAGAAAAGATGTATTCCTGTTGTTGGTTTGGCGGGCAGGATACCCACCAAAGCAGATGCTGGACTGCAAAAATATTTTGGCTTCCTGCTATCAATCAACCATGAATTTATAGATATGCCAACTGCGATTGCCAATACCGAAAAAAACCTGATAATAAGTGCAAAAAGTTTAGGCAACCTGATAGTTTCAAAAAATTAGCAGACTCATCTTTTTTGGGCCGGTGATTTAACTAGACTCTTACCGGCTCCGCTATCTCTTCCAGCAACTGAACCGCCTCATCAATACTGTTCACCCCATCTATACTAAGCCGAAGCGAATTTTTTACCTCCTTCAGATTAGTACGGCGAGGATTGGATTGCACAAACATCAATACCTGCCTGAACATGCTGCTTTCAAAATAAGGCGATTGCTGGCTTGCTATAAAATATCCTCGAAGCACATTTTTTTTAAGCGTTATTTTTTCAAAACCGATGGCTTTACCCAACCATTGCAGGCGCATGGTATTCAGCATATCGCTTACTTGTGGCGGCACCGGACCAAAACGGTCGTTTAGTTGCTTTTCAAATGCCTGCAGTTCTATCTCATTTTCGAGTTTAGAAAGTTCGGTATACAAGTTATAACGTTCCGCAATGCTGGTTACATACTCATCGGGAATGAGTATTTCCATATCGGTATCGATCTGCGTAAAAGAAATATATGGCCTTGGCTTTTCGTCCTGGAACAAGCCTTTGAACTCATCTTCCTTCAGCTCCTGTATGGCTTCATCCAAAATTTTATGATACATCTCAAAACCGATCTCGGCAATAAAACCGCTTTGTTCGGCACCCAGCAGGTTTCCGCTGCCGCGGATGTCCAGATCGCGCATCGCAACATTGAAACCGCTGCCGAGGTCAGAGAATTCCTCTATCGCACTTAAGCGTTTACGGGCCTCCGAGGTCAGCGTTGACAGCGGCGGACTTAGTAAATAGCAAAATGCCTTTTTGTTGCTTCGCCCCACACGGCCACGCATTTGGTGCAAATCACTCAACCCAAACATATGAGCATGGTTGATGATGATAGTATTGGCGTTCGGGATATCCAAGCCAGCCTCAATAATGGTTGTAGCTACCAGCACATCATATTCGTTGCTCACAAACTTAAGCATTACATCCTCCAGGTCGTCTCCCTCCAATTGCCCGTGGGCAATACCTACACGTGCCTTCGGAACAAGCTTATGAATCAATCCGCCTAACTGCATCAGATCGGCAACCCGGTTATGGATAAAAAACACCTGTCCCCCACGACCAATTTCATATTCAACGGCTTCCTTTATCAGCTTATCGTTAAACACATGCAATTCCGTCACTACCGGCTGGCGGTTTGGCGGAGGGGTTGATATGATAGAGAGATCGCGTGCACCCATTAATGAGAAGTGCAGCGTACGTGGTATCGGGGTTGCGGTCAATGTCAAGGTATCGACATTCGCACGCATTTGTTTTAGTTTTTCCTTGGTTGATACACCGAACTTTTGTTCCTCATCGATGATCATCAAACCCAGGTCCTTAAACTTTACATCCTTGCTTACCAGTCGGTGCGTTCCGATGATGATATCAACCTTCCCTTCTTTCAATTTCTCTAAAGTTTCCTTGATCTGGCGGGTCGATTTAAAGCGGTTTATATAATCAATGTTGCAGGGAAACCCTTTCAAACGGTCGGAAAATGTTTTATAGTGTTGAGCTGCGAGAATGGTGGTCGGCACCAGGATGGCCACCTGTTTGCTGTCTGCAACAGCTTTAAAAGCAGCACGGATAGCTACTTCGGTTTTACCAAAACCCACGTCACCGCAAATGAGCCTATCCATCGGGTGAGGCGACTCCATATCCTTTTTCAGATCGGCGGTGGCTTTTTCCTGGTCAGGTGTATCCTCGTAAATAAAGGATGCTTCAAGTTCTGTTTGAAGATAAGTATCCGGCGAAAAGGCCTTCCCCTCTTTAGCCTTGCGCAAAGCGTAGAGCTTTATAAGGTCGCGGGCTATGTCCTTAACTTTTTTTTTTGTGGTTTTTTTTAAACGCTCCCAGGTATCGGTACCCAGCTTGTTCATTTTGGGGACTGTACCTTCTTTGCCACTATATTTCGAGATGCGGTTCAGCGAGTTGATATTGACATACAGCAGGTCATTATCCGCATAGATCAGGCGGATCATCTCCTGCATTTTGCCGTTCACTTCAACCTTTTCCAAACCGGCATATTTACCAATGCCGTGGTCAATATGCGTTACAAAATCGCCCGGCTTCAGCTCACGTAGCTCTTTAAGCGTGATCGCTTGCGTGCGCTGGTAACCCTTGCGCAATTTGTATTTATAGTAACGATCGAATATCTGGTGATCGGTATAGCAGGCCAACTTTTGTTCGCGGTCCACAAAACCTTCACGCATCGATATATTGATCGGGGTAAACTTGACTGTTTTATCCAGATCTTCCAGGATCGCATACAAACGCTCCACTTGTCGTGCAGAATCAGTCAGGATATAATTTTGGATATGCTCAGCTTCGTTATTCTTAAAATTATGGATCAGTAAGCTGAAGTCCTTATTAAATGACGGCTGCGGACGCATATCGAAATTTATGGCCTGCGCATCCTGGTAAAAGAACTGTTTACCGAACTCTACCACGGGGAAATCATGCAGCTGATCGCCGATGAGTTTTTCATCCGTAAAACCAAACTTTGGATCTATCCATTCCGGGTTTTTTTGCTTCTCATCGGATGATAAGGCCTTCCAAAGTTCCGTTGCCTTCTTATAGCCGGATTTGATGACATCCAACGTAAGCTGAACATCTTTTATCCATACCTGTGAACCTGCATCTACATATTCCAACAGTGAAATATTATGTTCTGTCAGGAATTTGGATTGTACGTTCGGAACGATGGTAATGGTTTTTACCTGCTCTACCGACAATTGGCTTTCGATCTCAAAGGTTCTTATCGACTCGATAAAGTCGCCAAAAAACTCCACCCGGTAAGGCAGATCGTGCGAGAAAGAATATATATCGACTATACCGCCGCGAATAGAAAATTGTCCCGGTTCATACACAAAATCAACCCGTTCAAAATCATATTCGATCAGGAACTCATTTATAAAGTCGATACTAAGTTTATTGCTTAAAGCTATCTCAAGCGTATTTTTAGCCAGCGAGTCGCGGTCAATTACCTTCTCAGCCAATGCTTCGGGATAAGTAACGATCAGACGGCCAAATTCTGAGGAATGATTCAGCTCGTTCAATACCTCGGCACGGGCCAAAACATTGCTGCTGTCCGGTTGGGTAAATTCAAATGCTTTGCGGTATGATGATGGGAAAAGCAAAACATCCTTTCCTGTCAGATTTTCCAGATCAGCCTGAAAATAAGCTGCTTCTTCGCGGTCTGGCAGCACAAATATCATATTCGGATGCTGCAAAAAATAGAAAGCTACCGCCACGGCCGCATCTCCTGATCCGACCAAACCACGTAACTGAATCCGAGTGTCTTTACCAGCGTTCAACGCTTTCGCCAACGCCTCAACCCGTTCATCAGTCTTATAAAGCTCTAAAATATCACGGATGTTCAAACTGGCGCAAATATAGTAAAAAGGTAATTTTTAAAGCATAAACACAACTTTTTGTATTGAAAACGGGTAGCAATTAAAAACAAAGTGACGCGAAAATTACTTTTTAAGTAAATTGAAAATACTTTAAATATGACGTATATTTATATAAACCATTTAGTCACCTATTCAATCGCACCGTTTTAATAAGCTGTTAACCCGATGCCATGACCTTTAAAACACAACTATTATGAAAAATGCTTTGTTCCCCGGATTAGTTATTGGAATATTAAGTGGAGTTTGGTTATTTATTATGCTTAGCATGGGTCTTCATTTCTCAAACGACAATGTGAAACCTATTGAATTCGTTTCTGTGCTTATCCCTGTTATCGGCTTGTATCTTGGTGTAAAGCGGCATCGCGATCATGACCTGGATGGAAAAATGAATTTTTTGGAAGGATTGATACAGGCTTTCAAGATATTAATAGTATCAGGCATCTTCGTGGTTTTCATAGGTATCGTTTATATCAACTGGATCTCTACAACTGAGAAGGCAAACTGGAGCGATTTCTCCGGGCGTATTTTTGCGGCGTTGCTTATCGGTGTTTTATCATCCCTTGCAGTAACTTTGCTATTGATAAGCAAATCAAAAAAAGTTGATTAAACGCCTTTTTTCAAGATATTTCGAACTCGTATTCTGGATAACAGCTCTTACTGCATTGGCATTTACTGATCCTGCCGGACCAGCTCATTTTAGTCTTTGCCCGCTAAAAGCGATGGGCATTACGTGGTGCCCGGGTTGTGGTTTGGGCCATTCCATCTCCTGGTTGTTTCGGGGTAATATCAGTCACTCGTGGCACGCGCACTGGCTTGGAATACCTGCTTTATGCATTATAGTCTATCGGATAGCTATTTTGTTCAATCAAAGAATTATTCACCACAAGTCGTTCCCGGTATACCGATAAGATTCCGTCTTTTACCGACAACGCCGCTTTGTCCGCCAATTTTGCGTTTCAAAACTTTTAATTCTATATTAGTTTTGAATCAACTTAAAAACACGTCACCATGGATATGAATCAAAGCCCTTATATGGGGCTATCAGGAATTACACCAGAAGAGCTTGCCGTCATACAACAAGCCACAGCTGAGTTAAGCGAAAACCAGCATAAATATTTTTATATGAACTATACCAGCAAACGCAAAAGCCCACAGGACATGCTGATCTTTTGCATCGTTGGTTTATGCGTAGTGCCCGGTTTGCAGCGTTTTATTGTAGGCCAGATCGGCATGGGTATTTTATATTTATTTACTGTTGGTCTGTGCTTTATCGGCTCGATAGTCGACCTGGTGAACCACAAAGACCTGGCAATGGAATATAACCGTAAAATAGCATTTGAGAGCCATCAGTTAGCCAAGATGAGCTCATAATAACAAAGAACCATTATTTAGATCAATATCTGATACCAGGCTCGTGTGCATTGGTATCGGGTATTTTTATTTATTTCTTTGACGAAAGTTTCAAATTATTTGGGCAGATGCCCGGCGACATTCGCATAGAGCGGGATAATTTCCAATTTTATTCCCCAATTTGCTATACTAATTCTGATCAACCTCGTTATATATTTGATTGTCAAAATTATCCAATGGCCTCGTTAACGGCTCAACTATCAATGAAAAACATAAAAATTGCCACTACCCAGTTTGAGAACCGCAGCGGGGATAAGTCATATAACCTGGAAATGATACGCCAGCTTACTGCCCAGGCTGCACAAAAAGGTGCTAATGTGGTTGCGTTTCATGAATGCTCTATTACCGGCTACAGCTTTGCGAGGCACCTTTCGAAAGAACAAATGCTGGATGTTGCTGAATTTGTTCCGGACGGACCAAGCGTAACACAACTAATAGCCATAGCCCAAGAATTTGATATGGTGATCCTCGCCGGGCTTTTTGAAAAGGACGCCGATGATAAGCTTTACAAAACGCAGGTATGCGTTGATAAAAACGGACTGATCGCAAAATACCATAAACTGCATCCCTTCATTAATCCGCATCTTACTCCAGGCAATGGATATGTAATTTTTGACCTGTTTGGCTGGAAATGCAGCATTCTGATCTGTTATGATAACAATATCATCGAGAACGTTAGGGCGGTAAAACTCCTTGGAGCCGATATTGTATTTATGCCCCATGTTACGATGTGTACGCCATCTACCAGACCCGGAGCTGGTTTTGTGGACCCGAAATTATGGGAGAACAGAGAATCAGACCCAACCACCCTTCGCCAGGAGTTTGACGGATTAAAAGGCCGCGCCTGGTTGATGAAATGGTTGCCTGCCCGTGCTTATGATAACGCTATTTATGCTATATTCTCCAATCCTATTGGTATGGATGATGACCAGGTGAAAAATGGATGTTCCATGATCATTGATCCTTTCGGAGACGTAATCGCTGAATGTCGCAGCTTTGACAACGAGATTGTAATAGCAACTATATCAGCTGATAAACTAACTGATGCAGGCGGATATCGTTACATTAAAGCCCGCAGACCTGATCTGTACGGTAATATTATCGCACAACCACATCAATCGGAGCAAAAGGTAGTTTGGATGAAAGATGAATAAGCACTAATTTCACGAACCAATACGAATTACACGAATTTGTTAGTGCTTGATTAGTGTAATTCGTTTCAATTAGTGTAATTCGTGTCCAATTATGAAATTGTCCATCCTTACTTCTTACCTCGAAAGCCTTGCACCGCTGGCTTACCAGGAAGACTATGATAACTCCGGTTTAATTGTCGGTCATCCGGATCAGGATGTATCACAGGCTCTGATCTCACTGGACTGTACCGAGGCTATTGTTGATGAAGCCCTCGCTACAGGTTGCCAGGTGATCATCTCGCATCACCCTATCGTTTTCCGCGGATTGAAAAAGCTGAACGGCAAAACTTACGTGGAGCGCGTGGTTGAGAAAGCCATTCGTAACCATATAGCCATTTATGCCATCCATACCAATTTGGATAATGTGATGAACGGGGTAAATGAGCGAATCTGCGAAACGCTTGGGTTGAAAAACCTCAGGATATTATCGCCCAAAAATGGTCTGCTTAAAAAACTGGTAACGTATGTTCCGGCAGATAAGGCTGAGCAGGTACGTAATGCTTTATTTCATGCGGGAGCAGGTAACATCGGCAACTATAGCGAATGCAGCTTTAATGCTGACGGAACCGGCACGTTCAAAGGGGGAGAGGACACCAATCCCTATGTTGGTGAACCGGGCGTGCGCCATCATGAAAATGAGGTGCGGATTGAAACTGTTTATCCGGCCACAATTGAAAGTAAATTATTGATGGCTTTATTCCTGGCTCATCCTTATGAAGAGGTGGCTTATGATCTTTACAATCTGTCCAATCAGTTCCAGGAAGTGGGTTCTGGCATGATAGGTGAATTCGAAGAACCGCTGGATGAAGAAGAATTCTTGTTCGAATTAAAGGAAAAAATGCATGCACATGTAATCCGGCATACTACACTGACCGGAAAAAACGTTAAAAGTGTGGCTGTTTGTGGAGGCGCGGGAAGCTTTTTACTAAAGCATGCCATAGCCGCAGGAGTAGATGTTTTTGTGACTGCTGACTATAAATATCATGAGTTTTTTGATGCCGAAGGAAAGCTGGTGATTGCCGATATCGGACATTTTGAGAGTGAGCAATTTACGCAACAATTATTGTATGAAATAATTAGAAAAAAATTTGCTAACTTTGCCGTCCGTTTAACAGAAATTAATACAAACCCCGTCAAATATTTTATTTAATGGAACAAACCGTAGAACAAAAGCTGAAAGCTTTATACGAACTACAAACCATCCACACCAAGATTGATAAGATACGCCAGGTAAGAGGTGAACTGCCTATGGAAGTTGCTGATCTGGAAGATGATGTTGAAGGATTGGAAACCCGTATTCAGAAAATAAAAAACGAGCTGGACGACCTGGAGGATGATATTGTAACCCGCAAAAACCTGATCAAGGAAGCACAGGCCAATATCAAGAAATACGAAGGGCAGCTTAACGAAGTAAAAAACAACCGCGAGTATGAAGCCATCTCCAAAGAGGTTGAAATACAAGGCTTAGACATACAAGTGAGCGAAAAGAAGATCAAGGAATATGGTTATGAGATCACGACCAAAACCCAGATCTACGAGAAAGCATTAGCTGACCTGGAAGGCCGTCGCGCTGACCTGGATGCTAAAAAAGCAGAATTAGGCACAATCACTGCTGAAACTGAAAAAGAAGAAAACGAACTGAACGCTGAGGCTGAAAAAGCTTCGGCAAATATTGAAGAGCGTTTGCTGATCGCTTACGGCCGTCTTCGCGGTAACGCTAAGAATGGTTTGGCTGTAGTAACCATCCAGCGCGATTCATGTTCAGGTTGCTTTAACCAGATCCCGCCTCAACGCCAGTCGGATATCCGCCAGCGCAAAAAAATTATCGTTTGCGAACACTGTGGCCGTATTTTGGTTGACGAGCAAATGGCACTGGAAGCAGAAACTGCCTAATTGCAATACGATATACGAATGAGAAAGCGCCTTAAAGGCGCTTTTTTGTTGACCGTTGATTTGGCGGTGATTGTGTTGATTTGATTAGCAATCGGGGGAATTTATTTTGATAAAAATGCACAAACGCCGGACCTACTTTATACTTGTCATACTCACAATAATTATCGGTCTGCTTTCACGCCAGTTCATTTTTATCCCTCTGTTTATCGGCGATATTTTATGGGCGACGATGGTTTACTTTATTTGCCGGTTCTTGTTTGTTGAGAAGGAGCCAACATTCATTATACTGATCAGTCTGCTATTTTGCTTCGGCATTGAGTTTAGCCAGCTTTATAAAGCTCCCTGGATAGATAATTTAAGGCATACACTTTTCGGTAGGTTGGTATTGGGCGAAACATTTTTGTGGGGGGATCTTTTGTCTTATACTGTCGGGATAGCCATTGGAGTCGCGATAGAGAGACTGACGTTCGCTAAAAAGACTACTGAAGATCTAAAAACCTTGTAAGTTTTTACGTCGTAAATACTATCTTTAAGTAAAGAAATTCAGTATGAATAAAACAGCCTTTAGTTATGCAGGATATGTTTTGATAATCCTTGGCTTAATTGGAGCTTTTAGCCGTACTGCGCCAACATGGTCGATATACACAGTATTATCGCTTGGAATCATAATAGCTTTGGCAACAATGCCCTGGCGACCTAAAAAATAATTCCATGCTCAAAACATACTCGTCTGCCTGCCACCCTTCGGCACAAACAAACTATAATCAAATTCCGGCATTGCTCTGTCGCCCATAAAACGGTTTGTTGCCATGCGGAACATTTGGTGAATGGACTGCGCAATATTGCCATCACCGCTCATCCGCCGCCCAAAATCACTGTCATTAAGCTTACCATCATGGCAGGCTTTGATCATATTGAGTACCTTTTCAGCCCGGTCGGGAAATGCCTTGTGTATCCAATCGGTAAATATTTCGGCGATGCTTCCGTTCAGCCTTACAATGGTAAACCCTGCCGCCAATGCCCCCCGATCGGCTGCTGCTTTAATGATAGCCGGTATTTCACTGCTGTTTAGTCCCGGAATGATCGGGGCTGCCATTACACGCACCGGTATGCCTGTTTCTGTCAGTTTTTGAATAATGCCTAATCTGCCGGTTGCAGTGACGGTACGAGGCTCCAGTTTTTGCCGAAGTTGTTCATTTAACGAGGTGATGGATATATTCACATGCACCAGGTTCATTTTACCCAGTTCCCTCAGGATGTCCAGGTCGCGAAGAATGACGTTGTTTTTGGTGATAATGCTAACCGGGTTACGATATTGTAGAAATATCTGCAGCAATGAACGGGTAATCTTTAGTTTACGCTCAAGGGGCTGATAACAGTCTGTATTGCCCGACAAAAGAATGCATACCGGCTGGTAGTTCTTTTTATTAAAATACTGCTCCAATAATTCCGCAGCATTGCGTTTTACGATGATCTTACGCTCAAAGTCTAAGCCCGCACTGAAGCCAAAATATTCGTGCGTGTTCCGGGCATAGCAATAGATACATCCATGCTCGCAACCCTGGTACGGGTTGATAGAAAACATATGACTCAGATCGGGACTGTTAGATTCGCTTACGATCTTTTTGGGTGTTTCCTCAAATATCTGCGTAGCTGTATTTTCGAGGAATTGCTCATCCAATCCCTCTATATGCTCCAGTACATATTTGTTTTTCAGAAACTTGTTGTGGGTATTAACCTGTGCGCCCCTGCCTTTAAAAAACTCTTCATTCTCCTCATGTGACATAGAGCAAATTTGCTAAAAATATTAGCAAATTACAAGTCTATTAGTTTGTGTTTTATGGCATAAAGCACCAGGCCAATGCGGCTTTTTATCTGCAATTTTTCAAAAAGCTGGTCGCGGTAACCGTCTACTGTGCGTGAGCTAATGCACATATGATCGGCAATTTCTTTGTAAGTGAGTTCAGTAGCGGCAAGTTTTAAAAACTCTACTTCGCGACTGTTGAGTTTGATCAGGTTATAATCGATATTAATGCTATCTACCAAATGGCGTGTTACAAATTCGGGATAATAAACCTCGCTACGCGAAACCCTGGTGAGTGCATCTTCAAATTCATGTGGCTCCGAATCTTTCAATAAATAACCTTTAACGCCCATCCTCACCATAGTCAACACCTTTTCGGCATCCTCAAACATGGACAAAACAACAATATTGATATCCGGATGATTATCCCTAAGCCATTTTGCAGTAACAATACCGTTCATTTTAGGCATACTTATATCCAGCAGAATGATGTGGGGCTTATTCTTAGGATTGATTTTACGTATCATTTCCTCGCCGTCGCCAGCTTCGAATAGGATGGTATAACGGTCAAAGTCCTCAATTAGAGAAGCTATACCGCTTCTGAACAAGCGGTGATCGTCTACGAGTGCGATGCGGACGGGATCCTCCATCAGTATGGTTGTTGTTTTAAAGGGTTTAGGACAACTTTTATATTGCAGCCCCTGCCTGGCGAACTTTCAATTGTTGCAGTGCCACCTATCAGGGCCGCCCGGTTTTCTATGTTTCTTAATCCCGATCCACTTTTATTTTCAAGCGTTTCGGCCGAAAAACCAGACCCGTCATCTTCGAGCGTTAAAATAAATAAATCAGTATGATATTGCAACATGATTTTCAAATGCCTGGCTCCTGCATGTTTAAGTGTATTATTTAATGTTTCCTGGAATATCCTGAAAATTACCAGATCCCTTTGTTCACCCAAGGAGTAGGAGTTACCATCCTGGTTAATGGAAACTTCAATGAGCCCGCTTTTATTTATACGCTCAACTTCCTTTTCAATCGTCCTTAACAGCCCTTGCGAAGCAATATGTTCAAAACTTAAACTTTTAGAAAGGTCACGCAAATCGGTAATACTTTGCGCTACCAATTCGCGTGTCTCAATTACCTTTCCCTTTTTCTCATCTTCAATACCCGACGCAATATTTCCAAGGGTTAATTTTACAAATGAAAGTACCTGAGTAATGTTATCGTGTATTTCGGTACTTATATAGTTTAATGTTTGTTCTTGTACTTCTAATTGCGTTTTTAAAAGCTCCTGCCGAAAGTTTGCATGCAGCTCTTCCTGCTCTTGTTTATTTTTTAATTGTTTATTCCTGTATAAAACAACAAAGTATATAATAAAAAGCGTTACAAATGCGAATAAAGCCGCGCTGGAAAAAACAACCATCCGCACATTTTCATCAAGCATACTTTGAATTTTTTTCCTTGTAATTGCTAAACAGTGCTATGCCAGTTAAAATATTTAAAATATAATAACTACCATACCAAAAATAATATATACCCTGGTCAAACTTAAGTTGGGAATAATAATTTGTAAGCCCCAAATTTAGAAACATTGTTGTCGAAAAAAAGAGCATCGAAGTATTATACCAAAAAATTCCCTGACCGGTAATGTTAATTTTTACCGGATACAGAAGCATTTGTTTGAATAACAATAGCGAAAAACCAACCAGCATGGTGTTAGTTACCATATATAGATATGACGGAAATGATTTATAGGCCGGCTGCAGAAATATTCCGTTAAAAAACGCAAAGCCAACAATTACAATTGTCGATACCAGGACAATTTTCTTCGTGGTTTTGCTTTGAAAAAGATAGTAGTAAATAGATGAATAAAAAATATACAGAATAAGGCACTCGAGATGTAATATCAAGGCGTTAGTCTTGTATAAGTGAGATGAAACTTTGGACAATAAATCCAATAATATAGTAACAGGTACTGTAAAAACCAGAAGCTTAAAAGGAGTGGTCAGCTTTAAATAGCAAACCACTCCAATACCAAGAACTATAATCAGCAGTGAAAAATTTACGGCTTCCTGTACTGTCATTTATCAATATGTTTAGCCCTGAGTGCAATAAGGCGGGCACGGAGGCGGCGGGCCATAGGGCCCCCCGCTTGAGGCAAAAGGAGGGGTACTGCCTATGGCACCCGTATAAAAAATTGTGAAAATATTATCCGGTTTTCCAGTAGCCGAAGGATCTTTGGCTAGTTGGATACTGATGCCCGAGATATCCGGGTTACTGTCAAGGATGTCCTGGATACTTTTTCGGTCGATATAAAAACCGTTAAGTAATGAGCCGTTTGGTGTTTTTAATCCTGGTCCTCCGTCTGCGGCATTTTGTTGCTGGTACTCTGCAATCAGGCTTTTTGGGTCAATTGGTGATTCCATAGTTTTTTTAGGTTAGGGTTAATTAATACTATCACAATATACGAGCAATGAATAAAAAAGATACACCGTGTTTTCACGGTATTTTTTGTGGAAAACCAAGAAAAGCTATGTGGAAAAACCCAGCCAAAAAGCACAATCTATAGTTAATCGTTTAACCGTCAAGCAAAAACACAAAGAGTTCTTTGGGGCCGTGGGCGCCTAATACAAGAGTCTTTTCAATATCAGCAGTCCGGCTTGGCCCTGTTACCGTTGTAATCATTGACGGCAATTGGTTTTTGTATTTGTCTTTTATTAATTTGAAGCCATCCTTAAGATCAAGGAGCAGCTGCGAAGAGTAAGCAAAAACGATATGCACCGGAGGGTAAATACTTAGCCGGCGTCCAGCCATGCCCGAATTAGATAGGATAATACTGCCATTTCGTGCAACCAATGCTTCGCACAAGGTGATTCCAACTTCGGCTTGTTCAAAATCTTTATCTGTTTCAAAGTACGGGTAGTCGTAGCGGGTCAGGACATCCTGCAAGGCAGGTTCCCAGCAGTAAATCTTATGCCATTTATGCTGATCGGCCAGGTTCAACAGGTTTTCAATTGCCTGCACTTCATTTTCGCAAAAAACAAACTGTCCCGAAACAGCAGTAAATTCATTTGCAAAAACCACTTCGAGTAACTCGTCGCTGGCGGGATAGTGGGGAAGGTCTTCAAGATTAGGGTAAGGATTATCCCGTTTCTCCAGCAAAGCTTTGCGGATTTTCTTCAGCAGCCTTTCTTTTGATGTAGTGATATCCCTCATTTTAATAGCTTAAAGCAAAAAGCAGAAAGCAGAAAGATTTTGCTTTGGTCTTTCTGCTTTCCGCTTTAAGCTAAATTATGCTTTATCGCCTTTGGCGTCCTTTTCTTCAGGGTTTCTGTTGAATGTTCCTGAATGATCGGCAACGCCCTCGTGTATCAGATTTCCGGCAGCGGCATCCTGGTTGCCACCTTCCGGACCATTTACAAACTCATCATAAGTAGTACGATGGTCGAACGGACGTTTCCCGAGGATTTCTTCCAGGTCTGACTGGAACAATATTTCTTTTTCCAGCAGCTTGTTTGCCAGTTTTTCCAAACCTTCATGCTTATCCATAAGCAACTTTTTAGTACGATCGTACATCAACGTAATCTGGTTACGTACCTCAGCATCTATCAGTTCGGAAGTTTTTTCCGAATAGGGTTTATTAAACTGGTATTCTCCCTGCGTATCATTAAAGGATATATTTCCCACCTTGTCGTTCATACCATAGATGGTCACCATGGCATAAGCCAGTTTGGTAATTCTCTCCAGGTCATTCTGCGCACCGGTTGAGATTTTTCCGAAGGTAATATCTTCAGCCACTCTTCCGCCCAATGTCATACACATACCGTCTTCCAATTGCTCAGTTGTATATAAGAATTGTTCTTTAGGCAAATACTGAGCATAACCCAAAGCAGCAACCCCGCGCGGAACAATAGAAACTTTAACCAATGGATCGGCATGTTCAAGGAACCAGCCGGCTATAGCATGACCGGCCTCGTGATAGGCAACGATGCGTTTCTCTTCTGGTGATATGATCTTGTTCTTTTTCTCCAAACCACCGATCACACGGTCGATAGCATCCTGGAAATCCTGCATATCAACTGCCTCTTTGTTTTTACGGGCAGCTATCAGGGCAGCCTCGTTACAAACGTTGGCAATTTCGGCACCTGCAAAACCCGGTGTCTGCGCCGATAATTTTTTGGCATCGACACCTTCAGCCAGTTTAACAGGCTTCAAGTGTACTTTGAATATTTGTTCGCGGCCCAGCAGGTCTGGTTTATCGATAGATACCTGCCTGTCAAAACGACCGGGACGCAATAATGCCGAATCCAATACATCCGGACGATTTGTAGCTGCCAGGATGATGATACCCGAATCGGTACCGAAACCATCCATCTCAACCAGCAACTGGTTCAATGTATTTTCACGCTCGTCGTTACCGCCTACGATATTGTTTTTACCACGGGCACGACCAATAGCATCTATCTCGTCGATAAATATGATACATGGCGCTTTATCTTTTGCCTGGCGGAACAAGTCACGCACACGTGAGGCCCCTACACCCACAAACATTTCCACGAAATCGGAACCTGATAGTGAGAAGAACGGCACCTGAGCTTCGCCGGCAACAGCTTTTGCCAGCAATGTTTTACCGGTACCAGGCGAACCAATCAGTAGGGCACCTTTAGGTATTTTACCCCCCAGATTGGTATATTTTTTAGGGTTTTTAAGGAAATCCACAATTTCCATTACCTCTTGTTTGGCTTCTTCCAAACCAGCTACGTCATTAAAAGTAACTGATACCTGGGCTTCTTTATCAAACAGGGTGGCTTTTGATTTACCTATGTTAAATATCTGACCGCCCGGACCGCCACCGCTTCCACCCGACATACGGCGCATAATAAATATCCATACAGCAGCAAACAATACTACCATAATGATGCCTTGCACCAACCAGTTTCCTAATATGCTTTCGTGCTGGGTAAACTCTATAGGCGTTTTTTGCGCATCAGGAAGGTCTTTTTCGGCAGCAGCCACAGTTTGCTTCAAACTTTCATAAGAAGCATCTGTGAACTGATATTGTGGACCGTTGCTTGAAGAGCCGAAATTTGATTTTTGGTCTCGTACTTCATTATATTGAGATTTACCAAGGGCTTCTTTCTTAATATAAACTTCCACTACAACCAAATCGCCATTTTTATAGGCCACCAGTTTTTCAGCATCATGGTTTTTTAATATTTGTGACTCAAACTGCTGGTAACTTATGGGCTTAACAACTGTGTTGCTTGACAAGTAGCCAACACCCAGCAATACCAAAATAACGACGGCATAAAGCCACATAATATTAAATTTTGGCGGCTTGGGGGCCATTTTTTTATTTGGTATCTTCCGTATAGGTTTCGGACTCTCTGATTTATTATCTTTCATCTCCATTTATTAGATCAAACTTACGATCATTAATTTATTATTTGTTAGGGGGGTCGGGTACAAGACGCATGTCTTTACCGTTCTGTGACTGATTTTTTTAAGCGCTTTTGTAAAATTTGATCTCAGCGTCACCCCAAAGGTCCTCTACACCATAAAATTCGCGCTTGTCTGTTCTGAAAATGTGTACTACCACATCTATATAATCCAGCAGTATCCACTCTCCGTACTCAAGCCCTTCTTTGCGCCAGGGTTCCTGTTGTGTTGCTTTAAAAATTTCTTCTTCTACGCTATTGGCTATAGCTTTTACTTGTGTGGACGAATCGGCATGGCAAATCACAAAGTAATCAGATACCGAACTAAATATATTTCGAAGGTCTAACCTAACAATATCATTTCCCTTTTTCTCTTGTATCCCGTATATAGCCAGTTCAGAAAGATAAGCGGACTCACTTAGCACTTTGTTTTTTACCATCAAAAAGAATTAGTTTTGAACAATCTAGTTTACACATTATATACATTGCAAAATAACATATTTTCAGGATTATTTGTTGGACAAAATTTAATCACAATTAAACAAGTTGATTCAACCAACAATTTCCTTAAGAATTCACTGACAAATTCCAAGCCATTTCATGAGGGAACGGTCATTATGGCAGAAAGCCAGTATGCCGGCCGGGGTCAGCAACAAAACCGCTGGCATAGCGAAGACGGGAAAAATCTGACTTTTAGTATACTTCTAAATCCTGTTTTTTTACCTCTAAAGCAACAGTTTGACCTTACCAGAACTATAAGTTTGGGCATTATTAATGCACTAACCCCACTATTAGGCGATCAATTAAAAATTAAATGGCCCAATGATATTTATTATGCGGATGGCAAACTGGGTGGTATTTTAATAGAAAATATGGTACAAAGTGGGCAAATTAAAAACTCCATCATTGGCATAGGCCTGAATATTAATCAGGAAAAATTTCCGTTAGAAGTACCTAATGCGGTGTCATTGAAACAAATCTTACTCAAAGATTACGATTTGAAGCTAATATTATCAGACATTTGCAAAAATATTGAGGCGGTCTATCTTAAACTTAAGGCAGGTCATTTTGATCTTATAAGGAAAGATTATCTTGCGCGGCTATATTGGCTGAATGAGCGGAAAAGGTTTAAAGCCGGCGGGAAGGTGTTTGAAGGCATAATAGAAAATGTGCGCGAAGATGGTGTTCTGATCCTAAACAATGGATCTGGAACTTCAGAATACACACAGAAAGAAATTGAATTTTTAAACAAATAAATTAGTTCGATCACCAACGAACTAATGAACATTGAACTAATAAACTAAATAGAAATGAAAAAACTATTGCTTTTGATGACCGTATTGCTGATCAGTGCGGCCTCATATGCACAAATAGAAACACCGGTAAAATGGTCATACGCGGCAAAGAAACTGAGTAACAACGAAGCGGTGGTATTTTTACGCGCTACGATACAGGACGGATGGCATATTTATTCACTAAACGTTGGTGATGGCGGCCCGATAAAAACCTCATTTAAATTTACTCCTTCAAAAGAATACGCTTTAGTGGGCAACGTTGCTGAACCTGCCCCAATAAAAAAATACGAAGAGGCTTTCAAAATGAACGTGACCTATTTTGAAAAAACGGTTACTTTTCAACAAAAAATAAAATTAAAATCAGGCAATGTGTCAGCTATAAAAGGTCAGTTGGAATACATGACCTGCAACGACAAAAAATGCCTTCCACCGGAAGATGTTGATTTTTCAATTCCATTAGGTAAATAAAGCCTTATTGAAAATGACATCTTCGATCTCAAAAAGCTATATAAAAACGATATGGTTGGCCCTTGTTGCGGTAATTGTTATATCGTTTTCGGCAACCACCCAGGCACACGCCTTCCAAAAAAAGCGGGCTGATACGATTTCTACCAGCGATGTGCAGTTTACGGATATCCCTACTGCTGCCGATAGTATCGCTATACGTAAAAAAGCCGCTGCAGAGGCCGCAAAAACAAAGCCTGCTTCTCAAACTACAGTAGCAAAGCCGGAAGCGCCAAAAACGCTATGGCAAATTTTCATCGAAGGTCTACTGGGCGGATTTACAGCTTTACTGCTGCCATGTATTTATCCTTTGCTCCCTTTGACAGTAAGCTTCTTTACCAAGCAGAGTGGAACCAGGGCCGGCGGGATATTTAAATCGATTATTTATGGCTTATCGATTATTATCATATATGTATCGTTAGGGCTGATCATCACTATTGCGTTTGGCTCAGATGCGTTAAACGCTTTGTCGACGAATGGCATTTTCAATATATTTTTCTTTTTGTTACTGGTTGTTTTTGGTATTTCCTTTCTCGGCGCGTTCGAAATTGTTTTACCAAGCTCACTGGCAAACAAATTAGACCAGAACTCTGACCGGGGCGGAATGATCGGCATATTTTTCATGGCGTCGACACTGGTTGTCGTGTCATTTTCATGCACCGGACCAATTATTGGGACACTACTGGTTGATGCCGCTTCCAAAGGCGAACGCCTTGGTCCCGCTATGGGTATGCTCGGTTTTTCAGCAGCATTGGCCATTCCGTTTACCATATTCGCCATGTTCCCTTCTATGCTTAAAAGCTTACCAAAATCAGGTGGATGGCTTAACAGCGTGAAGGTAGTACTAGGTTTCCTCGAATTGGCATTTGCTTTAAAATTCTTGTCAAATGTCGATCTGGCTTATCACTGGAATTGGTTCGACCGCGAAGTTTTCCTTTCGCTGTGGATTGCCATCGGCCTTTTATTGGGTTTATATCTTATCGGCAAAATCAAATTTCCGCACGATAGCGAAATGACGGCATTATCTATACCGCGGTTTTTTATCTCTCTGATCGTATTTGCCTTTGTTATTTACATGATACCTGGCCTATGGGGAGCGCCGTTGAAAACGATCAGCGGCTTTTTACCACCAACAGCTACCCAGGACTTTGATCTTTCAAGAAATGTATCTTCGTCGTCGGCTGCGCCAGTCCAGAATGTTTCCATCAAAGAGAAGAAATATGAGGACCTGTTTAAAAGAGGCAAACACAATGGGCTGAATGAATGGTACGATTACGAACAGGCATTACAAGTATCCAAAGAGCTTAAGAAGCCTGTGTTAATTGACTTTACCGGTTGGAATTGCCCAAATTGCAGAAAGATGGAAAACAATGTTTGGTCTAATGCACAGGTATTTAAGCACATGCAAAACGATCTAGTATTACTGGAGCTTTATGTTGACGAAAAGACGGCCTTACCTTTATCAGAGCAATATACGTCATCATATAGCGGAAAGCATATAACCAATATTGGCGCGAAAAACAGTGATTATGAGGCCTCTAAATTCGGAGCTAATTCACAACCCTACTATGTAATAATTGATAGTGAGGGTAATGTGCTGGAACCTCCGCAGGGCGCTAATTATTCTGTCGATAACTATATAAAATTCCTCGAAAGCGGCATCAATGCTTACAAAAAATAGCACAGAGCCAAAAATAAATGTAAATTCGCGCTGAAAATTGATAGTGTTATTATAACACAAATCATATTTGATAAGGATTTTTTGCGTTTATTATTTGCAGGACGGGTTTCTTAGCCCGCCGTACTACCAAAAATGGCTGACATAACAAATATCGGGCTTTATACTTCGGGCGGTGATGCGCCGGGCATGAATGCTGCCATACGGGCAGTTGTACGTACAGCTTTATATTACAATATTAAAGTTACCGGGATCCGCAGGGGTTACGAAGGAATGATCACTGGCGATCTGTTCGAGATGGACCGCAGATCGGTTTCTAATATTATTCAAAAAGGCGGCACTATACTCAAAACTGCCCGCAGTGAGCAATTTCGTACCAAAGAAGGCCGCCAAATTGCTTATGATAATCTAAAAAGTTTTGGTGTTGATGCCCTGATCGGAATCGGCGGTGACGGCACTTTCAGAGGAGCCAGCATATTTGGTGAAGAGTTTGACATTCCGGTTATCGGTTTGCCAGGCACTATCGATAATGATATGACCGGCACCGATTTTACTATCGGTTATGATACTGCCATTAATACCGTGATCAATGCAGTGGATAAGATCAGGGATACGGCCGAGTCGCATGACCGCCTGTTTATTGTCGAAGTAATGGGTCGTGATTCGGGGATGATCGCACTGAGGGCTGGTATTGCATCAGGCGCCGAACATATTTTGATCCCCGAAAGAAAGGCAGGCCTTGCCAGTTTATTTGATAGACTTGAAAATGGCCGTAAGGATAAAACTTCCCGCATAGTCATCGTAGCTGAAGGCGAGAATGAAGAAGGCGGTGCATTTGAAATCGGGCGCAAGGTAAAAGAGAAATTCCCCCATCTGGATACGCGAGTTTCTGTACTCGGTCACATCCAGCGTGGTGGCAAGCCTACTTGCATGGACAGAGTATTGGCAAGCCGCACCGGCGTTGCCGCTGTTGAAGCATTAAAATTGGGTTATCGAGGAGAAATGGTTGGATTGATCAACAACGAGATCATGTTCACACCTTTTGAGCATGCCATAAAACACCATACGGATATCGATCCTAACGTGATAAGAATAGTAGAAATGCTATCCTTATAAATTGAACCGCGAATCGATAAAAGTTTTATTGACGATCACACGAATTACTTCGTCAATTTCCTGCGTTACCGTATGCAGGTGATCCATAATTTGCTTATTCTCCGGGTTGCTGAAGTTTTCCCTGTCCAAAATATTAAGCAGACCTATCATGCTGGCAACCGGCCGACGTAGTTCATGCGAACTTAATGAAGCAATATTTTTCAGGCGTTCGTTTTGATCTATCAGGGCCTCTTCCGTTTTTAGCCTTTCAGTAATATTTCGGGCAAAGCAGCCAACTCCAATGATCTTGTCCTTTGTCCCCTTGTAAATCGGGTTAAAGCTTACTTCGAAATGCTCGGCCTCTTTAGTTTTAGGGTTAATGCTATCATGCCTGATCACATATCTTTCTCCATCAAAAGCCCGCTGGTAGTATGATCGCCATTCCGAATTGATGTCATCTGTAGTACCAGAGTATTGGTACGCATTATCGCCTTCTTCCGGCACAACCCCGGTAGTTGCCGATATGCGTTTACGATAAGCGCTATTCATGTAAACGTACTTGCCTTCACGGTCTATGGACCAGGTAAGGTCCTCGGTATTATTGATCAGTGCCTCCAGATTATTTTTTGTCCACAGGATCTCTTCCTGCACATGCATTTCATAAGTAATGTCGCGCATAAACACGGTGAGGCCCTCGCTTGCGGGGTAAACTGTTGTATTAAACCATTTACTCAACGGCTTAAAATATTCGGTAAACTGTACGCTTACCTCCTCATTCATGGCTTTGCGGTAAGCATTTTCAAATTCGGTAGCAATAATGCCCGGGAAAATGTCCCATATTATCGACCCCAATATTTCCTCGCGCGCCTTACCGGTTATCTTTTCAAAAGCAGTGTTTACCCTGATGAACTTCCAGTCGTTATTGACGATAAAAAACGCATCGGTGATGCTTTCAACAAAGCTGTTGAGTTTTTCGGATGCCTTTTTCACCTCCTTCTCTATCTCGATATTTTGTGTTACATCCTGTCCTACGCCCTGCAATTCGGAAACTTCGCCGTTTTCATCCAGGATAGCAATAAATTCCCACTTAATCCAATGACTGTTGCCATCGGTATCTGTCTTTCTATGTTTAAGGCTTATCACCTTGCCCGGGTTTTTGATACAATTTTTGAATGCCTGCTCACACAATTCGTATTCGTCAGGTGAAACAGTTTTTGAAAAAGAGGCACCGATAATTTCTTTCTCTTTATATCCCAGCGTCTTAAAAAACCAGCGATTGGCAAAGGTGAAGTTATAATCGGCATCAATGCGCACCAGAAAATTGGTTTGCGAATCCACCAACGAGGTAAGGAATTGTTCCCGACGTTTCAAAGCTTCCTGCTGCAATACTTTTTCGGTTACGTCAGTAGCTATAATGATGCGACAGCTATGGTTATCATATTTTATTTCATGACCTGTTACTTCGGCATAAACAATCTCACCTTTTTTATTCATATGCCTCCAAACACCAGCATTGTTAAACCCATGCAAACTGCTTTCGGGGATAGCCTTCTGATACAGGTAATTATTAAATTTTGCCAGATCGAAACGAGGGCGGATATCTCGTATGGTCATGGACAAAAACTCGTCTTCGCTGTAACCATAGTGCTTCAATGCTGCATCATTCACCTTCATTATGCGAAGCGTGGGCAGCTCATATATCCACATCGGCGTAGGGTTGTTATGAAACAACATGCTGAAATCCCCTAAAGACTCCTTTAGGTTAAAGCTCACCTGCTTTTGGGAGGAAACATCGACAATTACGCTTAGAATAACTTGATGATTGGTCTGCTCGTCGGTAATGTATTGCTTTCTGTGCTGAACCCATTTTACTTTTCCGCCTTTGGCGATGATACGGTAAGTGCGCTCGGTCAACTCTTTACCGTCTGCCTTTCGGCTTGGTGTAACCAGGTCGTCGTGGTCGCGGGGATCGATAATCTCGTCCCAAAGGTTTATGTTTTTCTGAAAACCTTTTGCCTGGTATCCTGTAACGGCATATATACTCGGGCTGATGAACAGGTATTTCTGTGTGTCTGCATCAAAAGCCCAAACGCAATCGTTCAGCGCCGCAAGAAGACTATTCAGCATAAAGTAGTATTACAATGTTTTTTTGGCAGCTTTATAAAGGTATCTATTTTTTGTATGGCTAACAATCTCATAATAATTTATCAGCTACCTCTTTCCAGTTTTTTACCCGCTCGTACTCTGTGATAAAATGGTTATGTGGTGATGAAAACAATAATGTGCGCCCGTTAAAACCAACAAAATTGCGGATACGGTCATCAATCATGATCTGCGTATCAACGATCTTATTGCCACAGAAAATGATGTTCTTCCAGCTGATAAAAGGAAAATGCTCAGCCAGCCAATCGTATTTATCGATCAATGAGTTAGGGAACTCCATTGCTGCCGAAACGATGTAGACATCATATTTATCACACAGCTCTTTCACCACCTCGCGGGCGCCCGGCATCACTTTCAGATCACGGAAAAACCCCGGCTGATGGAGATAGGCTTTCAGAGTTGCTTTTATCTCTTCAGGCAGCATTTCATTAAACTCTTTGCCGTCCATCTGGTCGAGGCGGATGACGGTATCATGTTCCTTTTTATAAAGCTCAATGAACTTGTCGATCGTGTCGGCTATCACTTCGTCCATATCTATGGCGATGCGTATTTTGTTTGTCATAATAATAGGCCACAAGTTGATAAAATTTTTTAAAAAGTGCCTATTATTTAATTGATTATAAGATTTAGGAATTAAAATAAATTTTTCTACCTTTGCATCCCCGCAGAAGGAGACTCCGGGGATAATGTTGAATACATAAAACTTTAAAATGGCAACTAAAATCAGACTGCAAAGACATGGTAAAAAAGGAAAACCTTTTTACTATATCGTAGTGGCAGATGCGCGTGCTCCAAGAGATGGCCGCTTCATTGAGCGTTTAGGTTCATACAACCCAAACACCAACCCTGCTACAATTGACATTAATTTTGACAAAACTCTTGATTGGGTAAACAGTGGTGCTCAGCCTACCGACACCTGCCGTGCTATCCTTTCATACAAAGGCGTTTTGTACAAAAAACACTTACAGGGCGGCCTTAAAAAAGGTGCTTTGACCGAAGAACAAGTTGAGTCTAAATTCCAGGCGTGGCTTGATCAGAAAGACGGCAAAATCACTGGCAAAAAAGAAAGCCTGTCTACAGCAAAACAAGACGCACGTAAAGCTGCTCTTGCTGCTGAAGCTAAAAAGAAAGAAGAAAAAGCTGCTGCAATTGCTGCTAAAAACGCTCCTCCTGTTGAAGAAACAGAAGAAGTTGCTGAAGAAGTTGAAGCACCTGCTGCTGAAGCAGAAGCCGAAACTCCAGCTGCAGAAACCGAAGCTGATGCATCAGCAGAAGCGGAAAGCGCAGAGTAATCTTATAAAAAGCTTAATAAATAGCGAAGTGGTTAAAAACGCTTCGCTATTTTTGTTTTAAACAGAACTGTCATTTCGATGAGCAGGGAGGGCAACAGCAGGGGGGTGCAAAGAGAAATCTTCTACGACCTGCATAGCGGACTTTGCAAATCGTAGAAGATTTATATTGACATGAAAGACCATTTCAAAATAGGGACCATCATCAAAACCAGGGGCTTAAAAGGCGAACTGCAAATGTTTGTAGATTTTGAGCAACTGCAGGATGTTAACTTTACTGCCGTGTTTTTTGACATGGCCGGTAAACTGGTGCCTTATTTTGTTGAATCGGTTAAATACCAGAAAAATACCGCCTGGCTTTTCCTGGAAGATGTGGACACCATCGAGAAAGCATCCAAACTGGTAAAAAAGGATCTTTATCTTTCCAACAAACTCAAACCTAAAAAGAAAAAGAACGAGTTTACCCTGAAAGACCTGAAAGGTTTTATCGCCATTGACGAAAATGAAGGTGAACTGGGCGAAATACTCGAAGTGCAGGAATTGCCTCATCAATATATCGCTACCGTCCATTACCAAAACTGCGAAGTGTTGTTCCCCCTAAACGAAACCATCATCAAAGGGATTGACCTAAACAGCGGCGAGGTTTATGTTGATCTGCCGGAAGGGTTGCTGGATATTTATTTGGGATAGGGAAAGGTATTATCAGGCGGTAGCGGGCATATTTCTATCATTATTTTTTTACCTTATGATAGTAGACTTCAAAACTACGGGTTAATTTATTTTTCGTAACAATTACTTCAATTTGCCTTGAAGAATCTATCCAGATTTTCTCTTTGTATGTATTTTGATAATGCGAATCTAATTCTTCAATGACCGTTTGATAATCGTTGAGATTGTTATAAAAAATTGTAGACGAAATACAAATACCGTAAGTATCAAATAAAAAAGAATAATTCTTAGTATGTATGGTGTCTTGCAGTGGTACTATTCCCATTCCAGATGATTGTATTTTTTTCATATAAGCACTGTCCTGTAATACGTCATATTGGAAACCCATAATATAATTTCTGTCGGGCGTAACTTGACCATTAAATCGCCTGTAATTTATTTTAAAAAGTGAGTCCATTATGCGTTTTTGAGGTCTATCAATAAAAACTTCCTGGGCTTGTGTAACTGAATATCCGAAAAAGAGGAGAAATAAAATAACTAATGATTTAATCATTTTAATAAGGTTTATTTGAAGATACCGATTTTCAAATAAAGATGACCCATATAGATAAAAGCACTTCTTCGAAGTGCTCACTAACAAATATCAAATTTTATCTAAATACACAATTTAATCAATTGTCACTCTGAACGTTGCCTATCATTGTCGTAATAAATAAAAAATTAAACCAAATAAAATAATTTCCGTAAAATGGGTTGTTAATCTTTTATAATTCAAACTAAAAATGCTCAAATCAGCACGTATTCCTTTATCCTTTTTGATAACCGGTATCTGCTGGGCTTTATTTAGCAACCCAATTATTACCCTGTTTTACCGGCATTTGGCGCCTCATGAGCAGGACTCCTACAGGAGTTTAAATGACCTGGTATTCGTGATCATCATCAGCTATGTGTTGTACGTCAAGATCAAAAAACAGCAGCTTAAGCTGACCAAATCAGAAGAAGAATACCGCCAATTATTTGAGTCCAACCCTAATCCACTCTGGATATATAATGAAAAGCTGGAATTTGTTAAAGTGAACGACGCGGCAGTTGAGAAGTATGGATATAACCGAAAAAAATTCCTGAAAATTACTGTTGATAAGATCCACTCCGTAGAAGGCGACCATGTGCTTAGCGAATATTTAAAGGATTTTCAGAGCGAAGCGCGCCTTTCCAGTATAAAAGAACATGTAAAGTCGACCGGTGAAACATTTATGGTTTCTATCGTTTCGTACCCGGTATTGTTCCAGGACCAAAGCTGCAACCTGGTAATGGCAACCGACATTACAGAGCTGATTGAAAAAGAAAGAAAACTACAGGACGCTTATCAACGCATCAAAACATCTAACGAAGCACTTATGCAGATCGCATGGTCAAATTCACACGAGCTTCGTAAACCGCTTTGCTCTATTATGGGCCTGGTAACCTTACTAAGAGAAGCCAGTGATAATGAAAGAGAAGAGTTCCTGCGTCTGCTGGAAATATCCTCCGTTGAGCTGGATATGGTTTTAAGACAAAACAACGAAAAGGTAGACGAAATCGGCGTGCTGGAACAATCGGCATAACCACAAATCATCGCTTGGTGTTATATTTTTCTTTGTGATTAAAATCAAACATTCTTGATATAGTGAACCCTACCCGGTACTGACCCCGCCCATAATCTGACGTGGTATTGCTCAAATAATTCATCTCATTAACTGCCCTTGAATTTGTAACATTAAGCGTGAACACGTGTCCGCCGGTTACCACCTGCATGCCTACGCCTAAAGGATCACTGAAGCCTGTATTGTTATTCCTGAACGAAGAAAATGGATGGGCATAATCAACAACCAAGCTCATCAGTTTGGTTACCTTTAAGCTTGCTGTGGCCGAAAGTGAGAAAATGGCGTTCTCATTTCCTGGCTCATTGGGCTCGGGCAAATTATTATATAATATTGAAGGCGCTACCTGGAAAGAAAAGATATGCGAAAACTTACGGGCAAATATGGCTTGTCCAAAGTATGACCAACGGTCGCCAAAAGAGCTGTATGTATTATATGGCCTCACTCCGGCCTGACCTATCAGCGAAATTGCCAATGGGGAGCTATCATCATTTGTCTGGTGCAGCGCAGCATACTTTAATTGTCCGCTAACCAATCCGCCTACGGTAGGTATGGTGCTTCTTCCTATATTGATATTCAGGTCGTTAGTCAACCCATATTCCAGACCAATGTATACATCCGCAACAGCATCCAAACCGAAAAAGGTTTTACCTCCGCCCAGGTTACCCGCAGCATCGCCAAACCGGTGGATGACCAGGACATTCAGATTATTCTTTTTAATTGTTTCAGTCGACTGCGTTAAAATGAGCCTGGAAGATTCAAAAATTGTAACGGGCCCATGCTGCTTATCGCTGCTCATGGAATTGAATAACGAATCAGTTGCTGTGACCTGCGCCATTACGCCTGTACTTATTGCAAGAAATAATATAGTTAGTAAACTCTTCATAGGTCAAATCTATTTATGGAATGTTTTTATAAGGATTGTAAGTGGCCGAAACGGTTATCTTAATACTCTCAGCTATGTGGTAAAATAAAATCTGCGGTATATCTATATGGTGATCGGCGCATTTTACCATAAATTCTGATGCCGTGCTGACGATGCCATTTTTTATGGTCACGGTACCCTGGATGGTTCTTTTTTCAGTGATTCCGTGTACAGTCAAGTCTCCGATGACATTTACGGGGTAGGTACCGTCTTTGGCCGCATCGATATGCTCTTGTATTTTCCCTTTAAAAATAGCCCTTGGGTATTTATCACTTTCCATATAATCCGAGTTGAAATGCTGCTGCATAAATGCCTTTTCAAACTGGAAAGTTGATATGGGCACACTAAAATTCAACTCGCCGGTAGTGGCATTGTATACCGATACGCCAGATGAAGTTACTGCTTTAATATCTTCTATCAGTGCGCTGGAAAAAAGTGTTATTCTGGCATTTTTACAGGTATAGAGATCCTGTCCCGTTTTGGTAATACTCAAAAGGCTTAGTAAAAAAATGCAGACATATTTCATCATTTATGAAGCTTCTGTGATGTGGCTGAATAAATAAATATCTGTCAGTACGGCTATAAGGTTAATTGTTTATGAGAGGACCATAAGCAAATTTTGGCACTAATATAAGGGATGGGACTTATAAATTAGGTATGAAAGGTTTTTTGGTCACAAATACTATTGATACTTAAAAATTTGTAAAATATACTTGACATTTGTCAAATATGTTTTACATTTGGTAAATTAAACTTTACAATTATGAAATCACGTTTTCTCTTTCCGAACCAATTGCGACCGTTTGGCTGGCTATTGGCTATACCTGGTTTTGTATTGGGTTATTTCTCTTTGTACCGCGACTATAAAATTCCGGGCTTTAGTTTTCAGGTTTTGCCCAGCCAGTTTTATCATAACCCGGTTTCGCAAGACCTGACCAAAACCCTCGCTTTGTTGCTAATTATTGTCGGCCTATCGTTCATCGCCTTCTCAAAAGAGAAAAAGGAAGATGAGCTTACTGCTCGTATGCGGCAAAATGCGCTGTATTGGTCGGTGCTGATCAGCTATATGATTTATGTCGCCTGGCTAATCATTGCTATGACGATAGAATTGCTTAAACTGAATAAGGATCCGCTTGGAGGACTTGCAGATATTTTAGGCATGTCCATCTATAATTTATTTACACCTCTTATCATCTTTATAGCACGCTATTATTATTTACGCTATAGCAAAAATGGGGAGTATAAGGTGAGCAAAATGTATTATCTGCCCGAGAAGCCTTACAAAATCATAGGTCAATTAATTTCTGTTCCGTTGTTACTCATTATTGTTTTCTCATTCATTGGCTCATGGTTTTTTAAGGGGGATTTCGAGCTCAAAGACTGGGCGAGTACGCTTATGTTAATTCTGCCCATCGCCTTATTGATATGGGGTTATAGCAAACGCAGCGAAGAAGATGAATTTATTTCGACGCTACGGCTGGAGTCGATGCAGTTGGCGGTGTATTTTAATTATGCTGTTTTATTGGTAGCCAATTTCTTCTTTTACTTTTTAGACTTTATGCTGATAATGTTCCTCAACCTGGGTACTGTTGCGCTGTTTTTTGTGCTGCGCTTTAGCTATGCTTTATGGAAAAGTAATAACGAAAACAAACATGTAAAAGGAATGCTCACATTATGAAAAATCACTTTCTGTTTCCCTACTGGACGCGCTATCTCGGCTGGGGGCTCGTCATACTCCATGTACCACTGAGCATGCTGGGTCGTGCACATGGCATGATCAACATTATGGACCCGCAGCCACGCAACCTGGGCATATTTGCCGGCGAGCATTTGTTCTTTATCAGTACAACATTAATCATGTCGGCGGGCTTGTTCCTTGTTGCTTTTGCAAAAGAAAAAATAGAGGATGAACAGATATGGCAAATCCGGCTTGACTCACTGCGCTGGGCCATTTTTATTAATTACCTGGTGCTTATTATTAGCCTGGTATTTATTGAGGATGTTCCGCATATGCTTGAGCTAAACCTTTGGGTGCCGCTTATATTTTTCATTATCCGTTTCAGGTGGGTGATCTGGCGCCTGAACCAATCGTTAAAAAGAGAGGCCTGATATGAAAAATAATATACGTGTAGAGCGGGCCATCAAAAACATGACGCAGGCCGATCTTGCCGAAGCCGTGAGTGTATCGCGGCAAACTATCAATACCATTGAGAGCAATAAATACGTGCCATCAACGGTGCTGGCACTAAAAATTGCAAAAGTATTCAACAAACCACTGGAGGAAATCTTTATATTGGAGGAAGGGGATTGATTTAAGAATTAAGAGCCAGGAATCAAGAATCAGGGTTTTAATCATTTCAATTAAAGTATATGACAGAATCAATCCATACCAAAGCGCAACAATTGCTTAAGGAGTCAAAAAGCATACTATTGGTTGATTGGCCAAACATCAACTTACCTTATGCTTTGTTGAAGGCCGGTTTCATTGTGTTTAGCTATAGTCCGGATCAATATTCGGAGGCTAAATTGCTGACGGCAAAGCCACATAATACAGAAGGGCTAAGCATTTTTCCAGTGAATGATGAAACTTATATTTCATTTGAAAAGCTGGAAAGCCCGCCTGGTACAGTGGATATAGTCCACATATACCGCCCGGAACCAGAGTTGCCCGGCATTGTAGAAAAGCATGTGCTTGCTTTAGGTGCAAAAGCTATCTGGCTCTATCCGCCGCAAACATCCGAACTCGCACGCGGACTGGCGGCACAGCATTCTATCGAACTGGTGCAGGGCGTAAATATTATTGACCTTGGAGAAATTCAATCTAAAAAAATGGAAACCGAAAACGGCCCTACTTTGGGCAATGGCAAAATATGTTATATAGAAATTCCTGCCGATGACATTTCGAAATCAGCGGCATTCTATAGTGAAGTTTTTGGCTGGAAAACCCGTAAACGCGGAGACGGTCACCTGGCTTTTGATGACGGCATCAATGAAGTGAGCGGCACATGGGTAACCGGGCGTAAAAAGCACAGCGAAGCCGGATTTATTGTTTCGATCATGGTAGACAGCGTTGCCGAAACGATTAAGAAGATCACCGATCGCCGCTGCCCAATCATTAAGCAAATGAACCTGAGCGAACATGAGATCATTGCCTGGTTTAATGACCCTGCTGGTAACTTGCTTGGTCTATATCAGCATCCGGGCGGCGGCAACGGCAAAATATGTTATGTGGAGATCCCGGCCGATGATATTCCGAAATCAGCCAATTTTTATGAAGCAGTATTCGGCTGGCCGATTCGTAGCGACAATCATGACAATGCGGCCTTTGATGACGGCGTAGGCGTAGTAAGCGGCATGTGGACTAATCAATATAAAGCATCAACGGAACCTGGCTTGATGGTCTATATAATGATGGATAGCGTTGAAGAAACCGTTGATGCTGTAATTGCGAATGGTGGTAAAATCGTTCAGCCTATCGGGATGGATGCACCGGAGATCACGGCACGCTTCAGCGATCCTTTTGGGAATGTTTTTGGACTATACCAGGAACCCTCTTAAGCTTAAAGCTAAAAGCTCAAAGCCCAAAGCTGAAAGCATTTATATATTCTCAATAAAGCTTTGAACTTTCTGCTTTTAGCTTTCCGCTCAAAGAAACCTATCTTTGCGCCATGCGCTTTGATCTGATCTCGGTATTGCCTTCGCTGCTCGAAAGTCCTTTTGCCCACTCTATTTTGCAGCGTGCGCAAAAAAAAGGCATTGCCGAAATACACGTGCACAACCTGCGCGATTATGCCACCAATAAGCAAAAAAGTGTAGACGACTACCCCTACGGCGGTGGCAGCGGAATGGTAATGACTATTGAACCCTTTGCACGATGCATAGAAAAGCTTAAGTCTGAACGGGATTATGATGAGGTCATTTTCATGTCCCCGGATGGTGAAACGCTGAACCAGTCAATCGCAAATCAATTATCGATCAAAAAAAATATCATCATTCTTTGCGGTCATTATAAAGGGATCGATCAGCGTATACGCGATATTTTTGTTACCCGTGAGATTTCCATTGGCGACTATGTACTATCCGGTGGCGAGCTGCCTGCGGCGGTTTTGGTAGATGCAGTGGTCCGCTTGATTCCCGGCGTTTTATCTGACGAGACTTCGGCCCTGTCTGATTCTTTCCAGGATGATTTGCTGGACGCCCCGGTTTATACACGCCCCGCAGACTGGAACGGTCATAAAGTACCTGATATCCTGGTAAGCGGCAATACACCCGAAATAGAAAAATGGCGTTTTGAACAGGCTGTTGAGCGGACGAAAGCGAGAAGACCAGACCTGTTGAAGTAAATTCTTTTAAAATAGAATTCGCACGTTACTCTTCAGGGCAAATTGTGGATAGAAAACGAAATGTGGAAATTTTTTAATTCAGTTTTTTATTTAGAAATAAAATTCCTATTATTGCAATCCGATTTTTACGGGCTAAAAATCGCTTTTAAGAGCTTAAAATCATGGATTTAGTAAAATTTGTTGAAGAGCAATCAGTAGAAAAAAAGCAACTTCCTGCGTTCAAAGCAGGTGATACTGTTAGCGTACACTATAAAATCAGAGAAGGTAACAAAGAACGTATTCAGGTTTACCAGGGTGTGGTTATCCAACGCAATAGCGTAGGTAACAACGAAACTTTTACCGTACGTAAAGTTTCAAATGGTATCGGTGTTGAACGTATTTTCCCAATCAACTCGCCAAATATTGAAAAGGTTGAGGTTAACAGCCGCGGTAAAGTTCGTCGTGCTAAATTGTTCTACTTACGCGAACTGACTGGTAAAGCAGCCCGTATCAAATCTAAAAGAGTATAATCATAAGTGTAGCGAAAATATTAAAGCCGGTCTGAAATTCAGACCGGCTTTTTTTGTTGGATAATCTCCTGACGTCATTGCTTTGAATATTTTTACGCTTTCTTTTTAACGGTCTTCACTTTCGGCACCACCGCCTCTTCCACAGCTACCGGTTCTTCCTTTACTTTAACCGGCTCAGCCAATGTAGCCAATACGGTACGGCCGCCTTTTACTACTTCGCCTAAGCCAACATTGATCTTTGTTCCCAACGGCAGAAATACATCAACCCTGGAGCCAAATTTTATAAAACCGAATTGCGCGCCTTGCTCTACTTTGTCGCCCTCTTTCACATACCATACAATACGGCGTGCCATTGCACCGGCAATCTGCCTGAAAAGAACAAATACACCTTTGCTGTTTTCGATCACAACCGTAGTTCGTTCATTCTCAGTTGATGATTTCGGGTGCCAGGCCACCAGGTATTTACCCGGATGATATCTGAAGTATTTTACCACTCCGGCAATCGGGTTACGGTTTACGTGCACATTGATAGGCGACATGAATACCGATATCTGTATACGACGGTCTTTTAAAAATTCCGGTTCTTCGGTTTCTTCAATTACCACTACTTTACCATCAGCGGGGCAAAGCACCTGAGTTTCATCAATACTGATGTGAAAATGCGGACTGCGAAAAAACTGAAGGATGATGATAAATAGCGCGAATGATAGTATATATACGATCCATCTCAGCGTGTGTGCATCGGGATAGTAAAACTGGATGATGGCATTTACTATAAATATAAACAGCACACACAGCGCAATGGAGGTATAACCTTCTTTGTGGATAGTCATTTTATAAGATTTTCTGCAAAATTAAGAATTTGTAATTAAGTAGAGGTACGCATAAACAATTGGTGCCGAAAGCAAAAGACCATCAAACCTGTCTAGCAGGCCGCCATGACCGGGCAATATGCCGCCGGAGTCTTTAATATTGATGCTGCGCTTGAACATTGACTCCACCAAATCGCCCAGCGTACCGAAGCAGCCGATCAGCACAGCCATGATCACCCATTTGTCCCAGGATAACTCTTTATAAAAATTACTCAGAATATATCCGGCTAAAGCTGCGATAAGTACGCCACCGATAAACCCTTCCCATGTTTTCTTGGGAGAATGGCGTTCGAATAGTTTTGTTCGCCCGAAAAATCTTCCGCTTAAATAAGCCCCGGTATCATTAGACCAGAGCATGATCAAAAATGCTAGCGGGATGTGAAAATTTAATAGACTAATATCAATGCGTATGTACGCCAATGCATGAAAAAAGATAAAAGGCACCACCGCATAGATAATGCCCATCATAGTATAAGCTATATTTGTAAAAGGTTGTTCCGATTTCTTATAGAGTTCGAGGAAAAAGATTATGCTTATTGTGATTGGCAATATAAACAGCAATGAGTAGGCTAGATTACGGTGATGAAGATTAGGTAAAGCGAACAAGTACGAGTAATTTAATAATGCAAACGCAACAAACAATATTGCACCATTAATTAAGCCTGCAAATCTGTTTGGTCGTGCTGTATTTTGCTTTACCAGACCATAAAACTCCCACAATGCAAATCCACTCAACATTAGGTAAAATATGCCATATATATATGGCCCCAACAATGTGGATGCGATCATTACAATAATAAAGAAGAAGCCTGTTATGGCGCGTGTTTTCATAAATTGATTTGGTTCAGGATCATAATCTCGATGGCGTTACTAAAATCCTGCTGATGAATATATACTTCGATATCGCCAAAGGAACGATGAGAAGAATCTTGTTTGTTTAATAAAACTGAATCGATCTGGTTTTCTGTAAGCACTTGCTTCACAATTTCGGCCTGGTAGTAATTGAATGTTTTAAAAATTCTAACCCAATTCTTCTCCATGATCTGCAATTTGCCTTTTTACCGCAATATAACGAGAAAAATACAGCAATACTATCATCATTACCCCGCTAATTATATATATGATATTGTTAAAAGAATGCTGGTCATTCGGGTCAATATTGACTAACTTTTGCTGAGCCATATAGGTTATCACCACAATCGTCCCGTTATTCACAAAATGCGCCCATATTGCCGGCCAAATACTGCCACTCCAAACTGTAAAGTATCCGAAAAGCAGCCCCAGGAACATTCGCGGAATAAAACCGGAAAACTCCATGTGGAAAGCACTAAACAGGATAGCCACAATCCAAACAGCTGCATGCTTATTCTTTGTCCAGCGGATAAAGACGCTTTGCATCGCACCCCTAAACAGCACTTCCTCAATTATTGCGGTTAGTAAACCAATAAACAGCAAATCGAATATCATACTCCAAAAGCTATTCATTTGCAACATACTATCCGACATTTTTTGCACTTCATTTTCGTAATCGCGCAAAGCCTTTGATATCGGAAATTTCTGATTTAAGTTCCCCAGAAACTCGATCACAGGAAAACCAAGGAGCATAATAAAGAACACCAGGACTATTAAAAGCCAGGGGAAATGAAAATTATTTTTCAGGTATTCATCCGGCTCCCGTACTATCAAGTAAGAGAATACTATAGGTGTAATTAAAATTGGAATAGTTGTACCTGTGGTTTGCATTACCCACAATGCACTTTGCGCATGCGGTGATGACAATTTTAAATTGGCGATGTCCATTAAAACGTCCTGTCCATATTTAATTCCTATGATGACTCCGGCCAACAACTGACCAAAAATCAAGAATCCTAGTAGCAGGCCCACCAGTATCATAAACTGAAATCCGGGGTGTATTTGCTTGTGCGGTATGGGGTTATGAGGAATGTCTGACATATTTTGGCGCTAAATTCGTATTTTTGCAGCGGATAAAGATAAAGATGTCTGTAAAAATAGGAAATATTGATCTTGGAGAATTTCCGCTGCTGCTGGCGCCTATGGAGGATGTGAGCGATCCGCCTTTCCGTTATGTGTGCAAACAGAATGGTGCGGATATGATGTATACCGAATTTATTTCATCGGAAGGATTGATACGTGACGCGGCAAAAAGCAGGCAGAAGCTCGATATTTTTGAATATGAACGCCCGATAGGAATACAAATATTTGGCAGCGATATTGACCATATGCGCGAGGCGACTGAAATTGCCACTGAGGTAAACCCCGACCTGATGGACATCAACTATGGCTGCCCGGTAAAACAAGTGGCCTGTCGTGGTGCCGGTGCAAGTCTGTTACAGGATATCCCAAAAATGGTGGCGATGACAAAGGCTGTTGTAGAAGCCACCCATTTACCGGTAACCGTAAAAACCCGCCTGGGCTGGGATGATAATACCAAAAATGTGTATGAGGTTGCCGAACGCTTGCAGGATGTGGGAATAAAGGCCCTCACCATACATGGACGTACCCGCTCGCAGATGTATAAGGGCGAGGCCGACTGGAAGTTGATTCGCGATATAAAGAAGAATCCGAGGATAAAAATCCCCATTTTTGGAAACGGGGATATTGACTCGCCACTGAAGGCCGCTGATTGGCGCCTGGAATACGAAGTCGACGGCATGATGATCGGTCGGGCGGCCATTGGATACCCCTGGATTTTCCGCGAAGTGAAGCATTTCTTCAAAACAGGACAGCATCTTGAAAAACCCACAATTGCCGAGCGCATAGGGGTTTGCAAGACTCACTTAGAGAAGTCTGTTGAATGGAAAGGACCCAAAACCGGCCTTTTTGAAATGCGCCGGCACTACTCCAATTATTTTAAAGGTGTTGATCATTTTAAAGAATATAGGATGAAATTGGTCACTGCCGCCAGCATAGAAGAAGTGCTTGAGATATTATTTGAAGTGGCTGAACGCTACTCAGAAGAAATGGCTTAATATTTGTTTTGATAAATATATATTTGACATCATTCACAAAAAAGTCATGATCACAACAATTACCGACGGTGTTAAAGTTTCAGTAGAAACTATCTATCAACCGGAATATTCTAACCCGGCAAATGATCATTATATGTTTGCTTACAAAATCAGCATCGAAAATGTAGGCCATAGCTCTGTACAATTATTACGCAGGCATTGGGAAATTTTCGACTCAAATGGGGCAAAACGTGAAGTGGAAGGTGAGGGCGTTGTTGGCCAGCAGCCTGTTATTGAACCCGGCAGCACGCATGAATACGTTTCGGGCTGCAATCTAAAAACAGATATGGGTAGCATGAAAGGTGAATATCAAATGGTACGTATGGTGGATAATGGCACCTTCAACGTACAAATCCCTGAATTTTACCTGATCGCACCTTACCGGATGAATTAATTGAAAAATCTTGATATAACATACTAAAAGGGCTCCAAACGGAGCCTTTTTTATTAACTCATTTTTCTAAACCTCTAATAAATTAACTTAGAGCGTTTCCCGTTTTTTTTGCCCACAAAAGGAATTGTGCATTAGACGCTGTTGCCATAGATTTGACAAAATTATCGAAGTCAAATCCATCATATTTCGATACGATGTCATAAACTTGTTCAAAACCGATATTCCCTTGAGGTATTGAGCAGCTGCCATTATCGTCAATAAGTTTCAACCACACGTCTGATAATGCAGGACCTTCATCTGTATTGAGAAGTATTATAGTGTGCAATTTATCCCAACGAATCTGCGATGGCTCAATTTTGGGATGTTCGACTTTAACCCCTTCTTCATTGGTAGTTACTTTAAATAGTTCTTCTGGCTGAACTTTTGGTTCGAATAGTTTTTTAAAAAATTCCATAAAACATCCTTTGCCTATTTCATTAGTTCCGAAGGTAAATGATCTATCGGCTGTATTCTTATATCCCTATAAAACAACTCCGCTCCTTCTGACTGTAATTGTATTCTACCTTTGGTGAGAGGCAAGTCTTTTCCGTTTTCTGATTGCTGATTATGGTACAACACCATCATTACTTTTCCATTTACCACATGGATGCTGGTATCTCCGTGACAATATAAATCGAGTGTATTCCATTGACCTGAAGGGTTTTCGGCATCCCCTTTTTTGATACAATGCCTGCTTTGTTTACTTTGCTGGCTAAATCGCAGCAATGTTCCACGGGAATCGTAAACATAATCGGTTTCAGACTTCTTGTCTGCGGGTATGTCTGCTTCACCACCGGCACAACCCCAGTAATCTCCAGTATTCCCTTCTTCTATCTGAAACTCCTGTCCCCGCATCCACGCACCATAGTCGGCCCCATATTTTCCGACAGAATGATACAGCAATCCACTATCTTTTTTCTTCCCCTTCTTTTGCCCCCACGAAAGCGCCCCCCATTTGAATTGCAGTTGCAGGTGATAGTTTTCGAATTCACTTTTTGTAATGATCGCACCCCAGTTCTGCCCTGATACACGAATAACTTTTTCACCATTATCCGGCACAACAGTAAATACATGCCGCGGATCATTATTTAATCCGATAGGCACGTCTGTTACCGGCTTACCATTATCATCCAGATCAGGTCCGATATAGGTATCCCAACCGGAAAGGTCTTTGCCGTTAAATAAAGATTTCCAATGCTCTTTGGGTGAAATTGTCGTAAACGCAACAGCTACTGCACAAAGCAGCAATATCAGGCTTAATTTTACAGGCTTCATAATTCATTGGTTTATAACTAAGTTATGAATTATGTATCAGTAACGTTGTAAAATCTCTGACACATTAGGCGTTGTCAATTAAGCACCCGTATGTTCTGATGGCTCATCAGCTTTCACCTCTTCTTTTGAGGTCTCTGATTTACATGAGTAACCGAAAAGACAACGGCCTTTTATTACTGCGGCCACCTCAGCCGGCACAAGATCTTCCCATCCATCAGCACCAGACTTAATTAATTCTAACACATTATCAGTTTGCACGTTCAGGTTACTTTCGTTATAATTCCTGATATCTTCAATTTTGTTGTTGGCTATCAGATAACGGTACAAATCGATGAGATGCGGAGGCGGATAAAAGCGCAGGCAATTCAGGATAACACCATCTCGCAAAGTAGGGTAAATGAACAGTTTTACTTTCCTGCTAAATAATGTTGCAAATGACTCCAGGATTCCGCCGGGAAGGTCCTGGTAATGTTCTTCAGAAAAAATATATTCCAGGTTGGGATAGCCCAATACCACCCCCATTTTCAGCTTGGTAATCTTTGACAAATAGGATACTAATTTATAGTATTCGTGGAAGTTAGAGATCAACACCGTTTGTCCAAGTGAACATAGAATGTCAACACGATCAAGGAAATCTTTTTCGTCAATATCTGAGCTGTCATCAGCATTCCTTTCCTTCAGTGCCTGTAGGGTGAGCTCGGTAATTACTACCACCTGCGAGTGATCCACATCCGGCTCCTGCAAAAACTGCTTTACACCAGTGTGCAGCATGTCCATATGCACATTAATCACCGGGCGGAAACGGCCCCTTACCACTACGATATGCTTTTTGTATAATACTTCTGACGGTTGCTGGTTCTTACCATCCGGGCCAAAAACAGCCGCATCTGAAAAGCCATATTTCACCAGGAGCAAGCTCATCAACCTATTATCCACATTAGTGAAACTCGGCCCTTCAAAACGGATCATATCGATCTGAATACGGTCCCTGGAAAGGTCGTCCATCAGCGACAGCAAAAAAACCGGTGCAACCTCATGATAATAAAAGCAGGCGTACATCAGATTCACACCCAATACTCCCACCGCCTGCTGTTGCAGGTTGTTATCATTGTCCAGCAGTTTTGCATGAAGGATCACATCATTATAAGCCCCATTTGGCTCGAGTTGAAAACGCACACCCATCCATCCGTGTCCATCATTGGTTTTATGGAAGTTAAGAGCCGACATCGTGTCTGAAAATGCGAAGAAGGTGGTCGTATCGCCACGCTGCGCAGCCAACCGCTCGATCAACAAGCCGTACTCATGCTCCAGCATGGATATCAGGCGGGCTTCGCTTACATAACGCTTCACCTGTTGAACACCATAAATGGCGTCGGAAAACGTCATATCATAAGCCGACATGGTTTTGGCAATAGTCCCGGATGAGCCGCCTGCCTTAAAAAAATTGGCCGCCACATCCTGTCCGGCACCTATTTCGGCGAATGAGCCGTATATTTTGGGGTCCAGGTTGATAGCCAGGGCCTTTTGTTTTGTTCCTATATCTTTGTTGTAAATAGCAGTCATACAAGTAGTTGCTTAGTTTCGGGTGACAGCATTGCTATGATGAGGCAAGACAATATAAAATTACGGTTTTTAACGGAATGCCTGACCATAAAGTTGAGAAAGTAAATTTTCTCAACCGCATACAACCATTTCCATCTGAATGAGTCAATAACGCGGATAATTAACCTACATGCACTTTTAGTTATCTTTGATTCCGCATTATGGAAGATCAAAGGGAAACAATACTGATTAACGCATTTAACGAAACCATCCGTAAATGGATCGATTTCCTGGATAAATACACCTTAGAAATGCTCTGCCAAAAACCGGATGATACATCGTGGTCGTTGGGGCAGGTATATACACATATTACTGATGACACGGCCTGGTTTGCAGAACAAATGGCCGCTGCTATGCAAACCGATGCCGATAGCGAAAAAGAAATGCATAAACATGCACGCGTAATGTTTCAGAATAATACTTTCCCGGATATGATGATAGAGGGGCCGGCCACAAACACCTACATCAGGCAACCGGAAAGCAAGGATGAGATACGACAAAAATTGTTAACTATTGAAGCAGATGTAAACAATTTATATGCTTCATTCGATGCATCAAAATCCACAGGAAAAACCCGTCACCCCGGATTGCTCTACTTTAATACCTTAGACTGGCTTCAATTTGCCGAAATGCATCTCCGTCACCACTTCAGGCAGAAAAAGAGGATTGATGAGAAATTGGGTCGGGCGTAAACAAATAATATAATGGGGAACAGAACCAATAAAATTCACGTTCTTTATTATATGAATAAGGCTATTTGCACCTTCATTCTTAGCCTGACTATTTGTTTGGCCTTTGCACAGGAAAAACGGCCAGTGATTGCATTTACCAGCGATACGCAAGAACCGATGTTGGTGGAAAAGATCATGCTGAAATCAAACCATAATCAGCTAGCCACCAAAATGATCTTTAAGGATGTGCTTAGTTTACGCCCTTCTGCCTTTTTCATTTTAGGCGATGTGGTTTCGGTAGGGTACAGGGTTAGCAAGTGGACAGCGATTGATGAATACCTAAAGCAATTTTCTCATGATTCTATACCGGTTTATGCCACGCTTGGTAATCATGAAGTACTGTTCAGACCGAAAAGAGGCGTTAAGAATTTCCAGACCAGGTTCCCCATGTACAAGGCTGCGGGTTATACAGAAATTATTGACTCTACTGCTGTGATTTTGCTAAACTCTAATTTCAACAAGATGACTGCCGCCGAGATATTGGCTCAGGATAATTGGTACAACCAAATGATCAAAAAGCTGGATAAAAATGATTCGGTTAAGTTTATCATAGTAGGTTGCCATCATTCACCCTACACCAACAGCAAAATTGTAAAGCCATCAATGGCAGTGCGTCAAAATTTTCTTCCTGCGTTTATTAATTCAAAAAAATGTGTTCTTTTTGTTTCAGGGCACTCACACAATTTTGAGCATTTTGTCGAAAATGGCAAACATTTCCTGGTTATTGGCGGTGGAGGAGGGCTTCACCAACCTTTATACACCAAAGAGGTAAGCCATGATCTTGCCGCAACATACAAACCTGCTTTTCACTACATTGTCGTCCGGCGGTTTAATGATAGCCTTCAAGTGGTATCGCGCCGGTTGAAGACAGATTTTTCAGATTTTGATAATGGTGTTGCTTTTTCAGTACGGTAAATAACCTGACACCCCGGTTTTCCCAAGGCATCAGGTTGACATTAATTAATCCCTTGATTTTACCAGGTGATTTTTTAAGTCGCTCACCTGCACGCAAGAAATTTGCTCCATTACTTGCTTTAACTGAATTGTCAGGCTGCGGATCATGTGATTAGCGCCTTCGGCGCCGAGGGCCGCTACCGCATACATAAAATTCCGCCCCAAAAAGGTGAACTCTGCACCTGAAGCCAACGCTCTTGCAACATCAGGACCACTTCGTAAACCACTATCCATCATGATTTTGATCTTCCCTTCGTATTTCTTTACGATTGGACCAAGCGTTGCAATAGCCGACTGGCCTGCATCTAATTGCCTCCCTCCGTGATTGGAAACAATGATACCATCAGCTCCCAATTTAATAGCGGTCTCCGTATCCTCTTCAGATGAAACTCCTTTTATAACCAGCTTACCCTTCCACATATCTCTTATTTCCAATATTTTTCTTTCATCCAGCTTGTGATCAAAATGGAATTGGCGGTTGGCGGGGTCCTCAAAGGGCTTCATGATAGAGAACGAAGGCTTGCCATGATACAAAGTCCTGAGTACCCATTCCGGCCTGGACATCATTTGTAAAATATTTTTGACCGACATTTCCGGCGGCATATCAAACCCATTACGTATATCCCATGACTTGTAAGCCTTAGTCGGCATATCGATTATTAATACCAGGACCGGGCACCCGGCAGCTTCAACTTTCTTTATCAACTTGTCTCGTAATTCTGCTCCCTTGGGATGATACAGCTGAAACCACGCCCCCCCGGCCAGCTCATTCAACCGCTCAACAGTTGCGGTTGTTAGCGTGCTGATCAAAAAAGGAATGTTATTTTCTCCAGCAGCTTTAGCCATTATTTCCGCTGCATTTGGCCACATAAAACCCTGCAGACCCATCGGCGCAATACCAAACGGCGCGTTGTAAGTACGGCCAAACAACTCTGTTTTCAAGTTAGCTTCTTTGTGTTCTGTAATATAAATCGGCTTTAATTCTATCTCGCGGACATCTTTTGAGTTCTTAGCCAGGTTGATATTCTCATTACAGCCACCTTCCAGGTACTCGAAGATGAATTTCGGAATTTTAGATTTTGCCCGTTTTCTGAGCTCTTCTGTAGGGATGTAATCGTTTTTGTAAGATGTTTTCATGTTATTATTTTGGCGTTACGTTAATGAAGTGCGAAATTATAGATGTACGGCTGTATGAAGGGAGCCAACAGATGACCCTTAGTCAACCAGATAGATATGACCACTTTATAAAAATATAAAAACAGCGGGGTCAACCAAAAGATTTTGGATTTTTTCTGACTTTTTGACCAGGAACGGGTTATCAACCCGCTTAAAATAAAAATCCTCACCTGTTTTTCCACAAGCAAGGATTAAATGTTCGAGTCGGGATGGCGGGACGATAGCCCAGCCATGTATATCTA
>Ga0207645_10000146_pt1 | contig 55323 bp, 51 predicted proteins | sample KBSM53metaG_FD_184331 | JGI IMG/M metagenome (GOLD analysis project Ga0207645, IMG submission 184331) | Miscanthus rhizosphere microbial communities from Kellogg Biological Station, Michigan, USA - KBS M5-3 metaG (SPAdes) (version 2) | ecosystem: Host-associated > Plants > Roots > Rhizosphere >...
AGCAGTCATCAATCCCCAAAAATAGGCTACTGCCTTTGCGCCGTCAGTTTGTGGATCGAATTTATGATATTCAAACAGGAATTGTGACATCCAGTAAGATACCCCCTGTTCAGTTCCTACGTAACAAAACAGGGCGATGAAATAAGCAATTACCACTGGCTTTTTGAAAAGCTTCACATGGTTCTCCCACGGGCCGGCTTTTTCGTCACTTTGCAATTCCACTTTCGGGAATTTGGAGAGCAAAAGGATAACGAACATAAACAAACAAATGACCGTGAAAAGCCAATAAAGCGATATCCAGGTAAGCCCATGTGGGACCAGTGGCTGTAAAATGGAAAATACACCAGAATGATCTCCGGCATTTAGGTGGGCTACCATATAAGAATATACCAGGGGACTAACAAAAGAGGCGCCTCCAAATATCAGCTGAGCTAAAACGGACGTAAATGCGTAATTCTCTGCGCCGCCTGCTGTTCTTAATAGCGGATTGATAACCACCTGCAGCATCGCCATACCACAACCGATAAGGAAGAGTGATACCATAGCTGTAAGGTAGTTAGGTACAGCGGCCAACAACAGTGAGCCCAAAAACGCAACTACAAAAGCTGCAACCATAATGGTTTTCTCATTGTATTTCTGAACCAGCATACTTGATGGGATCGACATCACGCCATAGGCGATAAAAAATGCAAAGGGAAGAGCCCCTGCCAACAGGTCGCTTAACTTAAAGTCTTTGATAAATTCAGGAGATAAAGGCCCGATAATATTGGTCAGAAAGGATATGACAAAAAACGTGAGCAGGATCAATGCTACGATGTAGTAGTTACGTTTCATGAAGTTTAATTTAGGCTCAGAGAAAGCAAGTCTAATATCAAGCAAAATTTTAGGATTACCTAACTTCTTTAAAAAATTTAAAAAGCGTTTCGGGTAACATTCACGTGATATAAAAGCGGCCGGCAGATGGAATACTAGATAATCTTTAGTATACTTGATTTAGCAACCTGAATTCACATGGATAACCTATATGAAAACCTTCATGCCGATGGTTTGATCAGCAATGAGTCATTCGAAAAAGTAAAGCAAAGGAGCGACCTGTTTTCTGTTCATTGGGAAATAAAAACGCTGCTTTATCTGGGGGTTTTATTGCTCACAAGCGGCCTGGGGCTGCTCATTTATGAGAATATCGATACAATTGGTCACCAATTTGTTTTAGCATTAATAGCGCTTATTTGTATCGGCTGTTTTGGTTATTGTTTTAAAACAAGCTTGCCATTCAATTCAGGGAAAGTAAAATCACCCAATACGTCCTTTGATTATATCCTGTTATTGGGAAGTATCAGTTTGCTGACCTTTATTGGTTATCTGCAATTTGAATACAAAGTGTTCGGCACAAATTATAACCTTGCCACACTGATACCCATGATCGTGTTGTTTTTTACGGCCTATTATTTCGATCATTTGGGCATACTCAATATGGCCATTGCCAACCTTGCAGTATGGATGGGCGTTTCTGTAACACCCAAATCGCTTTTATTGAATACTACTTTTGACAGCCAAACCATTATCTATACCTACCTGGCTCTAGGGATCATATTATTAGCGGGTGCTTATCTAACCCAGCGCTTCAACTTTAAAAAACATTTTAAGTTCAGCTATCAGCATTATGGGGTGCACGTAACATTTATATCATTGCTGGCAGGATACTTTTTTTTCTATAATTCTGCATTTGCTATGTTGTGGATGCTGATGCTATCTGCGGTTGCATGGCTCATCTTTCGCGACGCTTTTAAAAATCACTCTTTTTACTTCTTGTTATTGGTAGTATTGTACAGCTATGTTGCAATAAGCAGCCTGGTAGTACGTGTTATGATGTTGGCCGAGGATGAGGGCGCACTTTATTTAACAATGCTATATTTTATCGGGTCGGCCATTGGCCTTATATTCTTATTAATTAATCTTAACAAAAAGATCAAAACATCATGATTGCATATAATAAGATATGGCTGACCAATCTGCGTTTGCAGGAAGATGTAAAGGAAAAACTGAACGGAGGGTACATTACAAGTGAGGAATTTAAAGAGATCAAGGATAAATACCCCGTTGGCTTTTATACTCCGGGGCCGTTTGCCCGCATAGGATTATTTATTCTGACGCTTATTGTGATATCTTTTGCTGACGGAATACTAAGCTTGTTATTTGCTTCAGCATCAAACCTAATAGAGACTTCCGGATGGATGTTCTTTCTTGCAATATTGAGCTACATTGCCCTGGAGGTAATGGTAAGTTCAAAACATCATTACCGTTCGGGTGTGGATGATGCTTTATTGTTCATTTCGGGACTATTGTCATGCGTAGCCTCCGCTATGCTTTTTTCTCACTACAATGTAGTTTACTTCGTGCCTGTTTTTGCGGTCATTTTTATTTTGAGCTTCTACTTCAGTATCCGCTTTGCTGACATGCTGATGGCTGCTTTGTGCTGTGCATCATTGCTCGCCTTTGTATACTTTGGGTGGACAAAGGTGATACCTATTGGAATGATGACCATACCTTTCATAATCATGCTGATATCAGGTGGAATGTATTGGATTTCTTACAGTTTCAACAGACAGAAGAGGTTTATTGATTATCATAATTGTTTTATTGTTGCTCAGCTCATCTTTCTGCTTGGGTTATATGCGGCAGGTAACTATTATATCGCCCAAACACTTGGCAATGATGGTATTGGGCAAACACCAAAACCAGTGCCATTCGGCCCATTTTTCTGGCTTTGGACAATTGCCTTACCATTTGTGTATTTAGGATGGGGCATATTTAAAAAAGATACGATTTTACTGCGAATTGGCCTCGTATTGATCGCTGCTGCTATTGCAACCTTCCGTTATTACTATCATGTGCTGCCCCTGGATATGGCACTCACAATAGGCGGTGCTTTAATTTTAGGAATTGCTTACGTAGTTATGAAGTTTTTAAAAACGCCCCAATATGGTTTCACTTACGCTGAACCCGATACAGAGCATGCGATGGATCGCCTAAAAGTTGAGTCGCTGATCGTTGCTGAGGCGTTTGCTAAAGTTCCATCAGCACCAGCAGAGCACCAGGATAAGTTCGGCGGGGGAGATTTTGGCGGAGGCGGATCAAGCAGTAGTTATTAAAACGCCTGATCTGCGTTGCCATTCAATCAATCTTACTTTAACTTATCTATTATTTCATAGCGATCCACCGAACGATCATACTTTGGCCATTCATTAAATGCGTCGTAGTAGACGTATTTCTTGTTTTGATCAATACCCGCGATAACTTTTCCAATCACCTTTTTTATATTATCGTTTTCTTTTTGCAAACCTTTCACATCTTTTAATTTAATTGCCGACATATAGCTCACCACGGGGTACACACCATCCCGTGTTTTTTGTGTAGATATTCCGAATATCCTTGGATGGGTAGGCACCTGTGTAAGCGTAAATGGATACACATATTTTTTATTCATTACGTCAACCACCTGCAACTCCAAATCATGAATTTTAACCTCGTCGGGGTATTGCCACCCATAACAAGGCACTACACATGTCTGTGCCAGCTGCAAACTGTTTAGCGCATCCACGAAGTATTTTTTTGCAAATAGTTCTTTAGCATAATCTAAAAGCTCGGGGGCTGTTTTGCCATTAAAAGTGTACGGATTTACTTCCAGCTGGCTTATTTTCCATCCATAATCATATTTGCAATAGATCGCAGAAATAAGATATTTATTAGGTATACCCTTTGGTATAAAAAACGCCACATACATCTCGCGCGTATCGGCTGTATATTTAAGCGAATAGTTGTTTATTCCTTCGTTGGCCGATTCTAATATTTTATCGCCTTTATCCTTGTTTACAATGTAGTACTCGTCCAGTACTGTATAATTACCTTCCTTTAAATGATTGCTGCATAACTCAATTAATCTCAGTCTGCCTGTATTTTGTATAAGGTCCCGCGACATCAAACCATCCATTTTAAGACGGTCATTTGCTTTAAGGCCCTCCATTACCTGGTCATTTAGTTTGTGAAAGTCTTCTCTTACGCCTGATTCTATTTTATCGTTCTTCCAGATACCGGGCTGAGGTGGTTTGCAGCTTATAAGAATAGCTGTAATAAGTAAAAAACCAAAAAGCTTGATTAAAATGGCATGGGTATTCATGTGATAATTTAAGGTTGATTATTTAATGCGATAATAACACTTTGGCGGCGATATTGCAAAATAGGGATTTTATTGATAACAAGGCCGCTTGAGGTGATAAACCTAATTTAACTATTATGCATGTTGCTGCGAGCTACTTTGTTGGTGAAGCTTTAGGTCTCATAAATTGGTAATCAGTCACTAACTAATTAATTAGTAAGAAAATTAAGCGCCCCTTGTCGCTCTTTTTTTAGTGCGGAAATGACTATTTTTTTTGAATGTTGATAAAAAACGTCATTTACTCCATAATTGCGCATAAGTGTCTAATTAACAATTAATTGAGATGTTGATTTTTGTGGCTTTTTTTATCATTTCGCGATTGTAAAACACTTCTGGTCAGAAAAAAAGTACACTGCTGTACAATAATATCTGCAATACCGCGTCTAAGAGGTCTAATTAATTTAACTATTATGAAACTACAGAACAGACAACTCCGTAAGGGGCTTGCCATGTGCATGGCCGCGCTTAGCGCAACATTTTTGATAACTTCGTGCTCAAAGGATGCAGGAGTTACCCCTCAAACAACTCAACCAACTTCAATGACCAACACTGCTCCGGTAAATTTTACCAGTCAGTCTCTTGCAGCAACTTACACTACACACGCTGCAGTAAGTTACCAGGGTAAGAGTAATTTTACTATCAGCGGTTTATCTATAACTGGTGGTACCTATTGTATTTACCTGAACAATTGTAGCAACGTAACAATCACGAACTGCCGTTTAGTCAGTGCCTCTAAGTATGAAGTTTACATGACCGGTAATTGCAAAAACGTTACCATGACTAACTGCTACGTTACCGGTGGTGTATCAGGTGTCCATGTTGAGAATTCTTCTACTATTAAAATCAACAGCAACCAGTTCAAAAATATCAACGGACCTTTCCCAGGTGGCAACTTCGTGCAGTTTGTAAGTGTAAATGGCGGAGGTAACCAGATCAACAACAACCGTTGTGAAGATATCGCTGGTGTTGGTAAACCGGAAGACGGTTTGAGCGTATATCAATCAAACGGATTACCAGGCGACTCGATCCAGGTTATTGGTAACTGGATCCGTGGCGGTCAGTATTATAACACAAGTGGCGGTGGTGCTGCTATCGTTTTAGGTGATGTAGGCGGCTCATACCAGGTAGCAAGAAATAACATTGTTGTTAATGGTGGCTTTGTAGGAATGCAGGTGCAAGGCGGTACACACATTAAAATGGACCACAACACGATCTATGGTGGTGTTACTCCTTATTCAAACTGCGGTCTTTGCTATGGTAATTACTCTGGCAAATCAAGTTCGGACATTAACATGAGCTATAATAAAGTACGGTATTATAAGACTAACGGACAGGAGCAAGATGTTTGGACATCTGGCCTTACACCAACCGGCTGGAGCACGAATATTCAAAAGGCCGCTATCACTGCCGGTATCCTTCCAACTACTATCATTACATTAAACTAAACATAAACCCCGGGGGAAGTGGACTGATGTTCACTTCCTTTTTTATGCAATGCCTTTTGAAAAATTACCATCGGTATTTAATAAAAAGGCCCAAATTCTATTTTGATGTCTTTGCAAGAATAATATAATTATAACTTGTTGTTAAATTATTTTACAAAATTTATGTAAAATAGCCTTTTTATGATAGAGTAAGCCATAACAAAGGAAATTAAATTAAGTTTTGAAAAATAAAATATACTTTGAAGAATTTTTAATAGATCTTTTTTACCCAATGTGGAAATTAATTTCACAATTATTTGAAAAAAATTACCAGTCGGAATATATTTTTAAATATCTGATTAACAGATAATTGTAAATTAAAACGGGGAGAAATGGTAAAATTAATGGTATGTTATACTGTTCAGATGAAATTTATTTTCATCTGTCGCACAATATTTTATTCAATTTGGCGTCTAAGCTTCAAATTAATTTAACTATTATGAAAAGACAGTACAAAGGCAGTCTAGTTGTAATAATAATAGGATTATTTACAACATCATTAATCACCTCGTGCAGCAAAGATTCACAACAAGTTGAACCTGCTGCAACATCCTCAACTGAAGTTCCGACAAATTCTATGAATGGTTCTTTTACCAGTCATTCGTTGGCAACTACTTACACTTCTCACGCTCCGGTTTCTTATTACAGTAAAAGCAACATTACCATTAGCGGTCTCTCCATAAACGGAGGTACCAACGGTATTGCGCTTTATAATTGTAATAATGTTCACATCACTAATTGCAAAGTTTATAATACCTCTAGTTTTGGTATTATGCTCAACAACTGTACCAATATTACGGTTGACTATTGCTACGTAACAAATGCCAAATCAGGTGTCCATGTTTATAAAGGATCGGCCATTAAAGTGAACAATAATCAGTTCTATAATATGAATGGTCCGTTCCCTGACGGTTGCTTTGTTCAGTATTGTAACGTAAACGGCGGCGGCAGTCAAATCAACAACAACAAATGTCAGGACGATGCGTGGCACGGTCACCCGCAGGATGGTATAAGCTTATACCAGTCTAACGGTAAATTGGGAGATTCTATCCAGGTGATAGGCAACCAAATCAAAGGGGGCCAGGTTCAATTTGACTCAGGTGGTGCTGCAGGTATTGTGTTGGGTGACGTAGGTGGTTCATACCAGGTAGCCCGATACAACAAAGTAGTTAATTCGGGTTATGTAGGTATGCAGATAGTAGGCGGCAATAATATTAAAATGGATCACAATTCCATTTATAGCTCAAGCACCCCGGTTTCAAACACTGGAATTAATGTTGGAAATTATTCGGGCCAATCCATGTGGAATATCAATGTTTCAAACAATTGGGTCAAGTGGATCCAGAAATCAGGGAAAGAATGGGATCTGTGGATTGACAAGGTACCTACGCCTGCCGGCTGGAGTACTAATGTTCAAAAGGCAAATATCGGTTCTACGATGGTAGCTTCACCTCTGATAACAATGAATTAATTTAAATATTAGTAAAATATCAGCTCCTATTTGGACGAAAAGAGAGCCCACATTATTTATGGGCTCTCTTTTTGTTTGCCATTCAATTATGTTAAATTAATTTAAACTTGATCGCAGAAAATATAATTTTTTAAAATAGGGTCTGACACACATATGGCACTTTAAATAATTGTCTCAAATTGTTGTAAAATAGACACTTATTGATATATCTTTGCGGGCAATTATAACAATTTTGTTACACAAATAATGTGAAAATTCCTTTAACTCCACGGCAAATAAATATTGTTTTAATTATTCCTGACAATTTTTACTCACAAATTGTGGAAATTTTGTTTTTTACTGAAAAATCAACCCGATTAGTTCAAATAATATTAGTTAACTAATTGACAATCAGTGATATTTTATTTCAAAAGGCAAGAGTAAATTTCCTTTTAGGAAGAGAATTGTAGTTTAGGTAAAATATTTTGTTCTTTGGAATTCAATATTTTATGCAAATTCACTATTGTAATTCTAATTAATTTAACTATTATGAAAATATCAAAACTCAACTGGACAGCCAGTATTGCGCCGTATTTTGCAATACTGGCTCTTTTGTTATCCGTAGGATCGTGTAAACAAGATGCACAAGTTGCACCGGCAACTACCGCGACAACTGTATCATCCAACTCAATGAGTGGTTCTTTTACAAGTAAGTCATTGGCCACAACTTACACTACTTCCGCTCCCATTTCTTATTACAGTAAAAGTAATATCACGATTAGCGGTCTGTCTATTACCGGGGGCACTAACGGCATTGCGCTTTACAATTGCAGCAATGTTCATATCACCAACTGCAAAGTTTATAATACTTCAAGCTTCGGCATTATGTTAAATAACTGTACCAACATTACTGTTGATTATTGTTATGTAACAAATGCTAAATCTGGTGTTCACGTTTATAAAGGTTCTACTATTAAAATAAACAACAACCAGTTTTACAATATGAACGGGCCGTTCCCTGACGGATGCTTTGTTCAGTTTGCTGGGGTTACTGGTAGTGGAAACCAGATCAATAATAATAAATGTCAGGATGATGCTTATCATGGGCACCCACAGGATGGCATAAGCCTGTATCAGTCCAACGGTTTATTAGGTGATTCCATTCAGGTTATTGGCAACTGGATCAGAGGTGGTCAGGTGCAAATGGACTCAGGCGGCGCAGCTGGCGTTGTATTGGGCGATGTGGGCGGATCATACCAGGTTGCGAGAAACAACATTGTGGTTAACACTGGTTATGTAGGTATGCAGGTAGTTGGCGGCAATAATATCAAAATGGATCATAATACCATTTACAGCTCGAGCACCCCCGTATCAAATACAGGTATCAATTGCGGAAATTACTCCGGACAATCCAGCACTAATATCAATATATCTTATAACAAGATAAAATGGATTCAAAAGACAGGATCTGAGTGGGATCTGTGGCTGGATCATGTGACTACTCCAACAGGTTGGAGCACAAACATTCAGAAAGCTGCTATCACAGCCGCTGTATTGCCGACAACAATTATTACAATGCAATAAATATCATTGAATATCAAGGAAGAGCCGATAGTAATTTATCGGCTTTTTTTGTTTTTATTGATCGTCTCCGTCAATTCGTATTTTTAGTAAAACAGAATTTGCCAGTTTACGTTAAAAGGCTTTAAGCATGAACGATATTACTTTGAAGATATACCAGTTTATCGAGGATAAACTTGGCGTTGAAAGGTCGGCTATAAAAAATTCTGCTTCATTTTATAATGATCTGAATGTGGATTCCCTGGATTTTTGTGAATTGATTGTAGATGTTGAAAAGGAATTTGGCATACAAATACCTGATGACATATTCGATAAGCTCAAAACTGTAGGCTCACTGGTAAATTATGTGGCAAAAGCAACTCACTACGAACTACCTAAAGTTACTCAAATAGGAGCTGTTGAAGAAAAGCGCATGAGCGCTTAGTATGGCTTAAGTTCAGATAATTGGAATTTTCTGCACGTAGTTGTAGAAAATATTTAGCTGAGATATAGTGAATTAGGCTGTGCTATTATGAATATACCATTTGTTTTTAATAGGTATTCATGAGCTTTTAAGCTCCTTGCCGGAGAAGAAAGGCACAGCTTTCTACAGCCTTTCTCGTATATAACCCTCCTCGCCAATACACATCTAATCATACCCCCAACCAAGGAGAGAATTTATTTTAAATGAAAATATTTGCCTGTTTACGTCTCCACAGCTAAGCCCATACCTATTTCAAATGCTGGTTATTAATCATTGATTCATAATAACCTATACTCGCCTTTTATCGTACAAGTGAGTCTTTACCAATACGCGTTTTCGCATCATATGAATATTAGAATATCCTTCTTTCTTTTTCTGGTTGTTTTATGTAAAGCATCTTTCGCCCAGACAGGGCTTTCATCAGATGAATTGTTTCAGCAGGCACGCAAAGCTGCTTTTGACGAGAAAAATTATCCCAAAGCTATAGGCTTGAGTAAGCAGGCTTTAACCAAAAGCCCCGATTACTCGGATATCCGTGTTTTTTTAGGCCGTGTGTATACCTGGTCTGATAAAACGGATAGCGCAAGAGCAGAATTTAATAAAGTTTTGAGCAAACATCCGGATAATGAAGACGCTGCATTTGCTTTCGGTAGCCTTGAATACTGGAACAACGATTCAAACGGCGCATTGGGCATTGTTAGCAGCGGACTAAAATTTCATCCAGCCTCTAAAGATTTATTATTGCTGAAAGCAAAGGTGTTAAACGATTTGAAACGCTACCCTGAAGCAGGCAATACTCTGGATGCGCTAATAAAAGCTGACCCTGGAAATTCTGATGCGCGCGCGTTAGCTGAAAGGATTAAAGACAATACATCGAAAAATAAAGTAGGAGTAACCTATGATTATATCTCTTTTTATAACCAACCCACCGATCCGTGGCATCTGGCAAGTTTTGAATATGCAAGACAAACAGATATTGGCTCTATTATTGGTTATCTGAATTATGCCAACCGGTTTCATGCAAATGGTTTGCAATATGAGATTGATGCATATCCGCATATCTCAAAGATTTTTTATGCGTATATGAGCGGTGGCTATTCCGGTGATGTCGGGATATTCCCCAAATATAGAGCAGGGTTTTCGTTGTATGCCAATTTACCTGCCAGTTTTGAGGTAGAGGGCGGTTTCAGGTATCTGCATTTCACTGGCGACACCTGGATATACACCGCTTCCATTGGTAAATATTATAAAAGCTTTTGGTTTAATTTCCGTACTTATCTTACACCTTCCAATAGTTCAATATCACAGTCTTATTCATTAAAAGCAAGATATTATACAGGCGGTGCTGATGATTATATCTCGTTAGGCATAGGCACTGGGATCTCGCCGGATGATCCGCGAAATATTATCCTGCTGAACAATGGTCAGAATTATAAGCTTCGATCGAATAATATCTCAGCGGCGTACTACCGTTCGTTCAAAAAACGCAATATCATATTTTTTACGGCAAGTTTAGATCACCAGGAGTATCAACACCTGGTTTGGGGTAATCAATTAGACCTGGGTATAGGCTATCAAAGAAGATTTTAAGATGAGGAAGAGAAGATTTCTGCAATTAATTATACCTGCGCTCATTATTTTCCCGATGGTGATGTGGCTTGGCTGGTTTTTTACACCTAAAAAGAAGCTGGTTGTTGCTATAGTCGATAAAACAGTACTAAATACAGATGTCCAGGAGCATACCTCGCTTTGGTGGATTCTGAATCACAACCGCTTTACTAAAACAGCAACGCAGTCTTATAAAAACAGCCGCGATTATTTTGGTTTTTTCCCTAAAGATGATGAGAAGTTTAAGCTAAAAGGGCTCGAAAGGTTTTCGTCAGAACAATTAAAACAACTAAGCAACGACGCCGATGTGGCTTACTTTACCGATACCTATGGGATGTACAGGAGTGAGTGGTATAGCCAAAAGCAGCGTACTGAACGCTCAAACCTGATCTATGGCGGGATGAGTGCACAGGATATTGAGTTTTTGCAGGACATGAAAGATAAACATAAGCTCATCATCACCGAGTTTAATACTATAGGCTCACCAACCAATACCGATAATCGAAACAAGTTTGAGAAAATGTTCGGGATGCACTGGACGGGGTGGACAGCACGGTATTTTGACAGTTTTGATACTTTAAAAAATAAAGAATTACCCCGTTGGCTTATCGGTAACTATAAGAAACAACATGAGAAAAAGTGGCCATTCCACAAAGCAGGTCTGGCATTTGTAAGCAACGATGACCAAATAGTTATTCTTGAAGACAGTACGCATTTAACCGATCCTGTGCCGCATATTATATCATTTGGTTACGGGAAAAAAACATTGGGACTGCCTGAAAGGATGAAATATCCCTTCTGGTTTGATATCATTACCCCTTCGCTGTCTATCAATCATGCTGTATCAAGATTTGATATCAGTTTGAACGCTGCCGGTACTGCCGAGTTGAAGAAATATAATATTCCTGCTACTTTCCCTGCTATCATCATGCATAAGGACAAGGATTACCAGTTCTACTACTTCTCAGGTGATTTTTGTGATAACCCTATCGGAATGGGAACTTCCTACTTTAAGGGCATCAACATGTTCAGATGGATGTTTTATAACTCAGACGACCCGGATGAACGTAAAAGTTTTTTCTGGACATTTTATCGTCCAATGATCACTACTATTCTGAAAGAACAGGTGATTGCAAAGAAATAAGCAAGATCGGGGGCATCCAGCCCGGAAACAATAAGTGAAACTATTTAAGATTTGTCACCGTTAAAATGGAGATAGCTAATTGCGCTTAATTTGTTAACTCGTTTATAATCAGAGAAATTTGACAAAAAGTTAAGTGGTTTGTGCTATGGTTAATAATTTATTAACATAAAAAGGGCCATGCATACTTTTTTATAGATTTGCCCGGTTAAAACGAGCGTACATTTAATACCCTAAATTAATTCAACATGTCGGTTAAAAATTTGGTTATAGCCATCACTGGGTTGGTGGCGATAGTCGGTTGTGGTAAGAGTGATGGGAATAGTGGTAACACCGGCAACACGGGTAATAATAACCCGCCTGCTAACACTATTAAGATAAACCCGGTTACAACAACGGCGACTTGCGATTTTGACGTTAGCGATACTACCCTGACGAATCATGGTTGGACAAAGGCCTTCGATGATGAATTTACGGGGGATCTTTCAAACTGGAATATCGGAGTTGGAGGTATGCAGGGCGTACTACAGTGCAATGAAGCAGCGAACGCGCAAATCGCAAATGGAGCTTTGCAGATCACGACCAAGCGTGAGACGGTTACTGGCCCAAAGACTGCAAATAACGATACTACCGCTACGTTCGATTTTACTTCGGCACTGCTTACTACAAAGCAGGCTTTTTCAGCGAATAGTACAACGCCGAAGGTCCGGCTAGTTGCGAGGATAAAAGTAGCCAGGGGTTATGGCCTTACCTCCCTGTTCTGGGCTTACGGTAGCGGGGCATGGCCTACAACCGGCGAAATTGATTGCGCTGAAGTACAGGGCAACACCACTAAAACGTATTCAACCGACTATAAATTTGGGACTACCGCCGGTAAAAGCTCGGCTACGGGCACCCTTTTATATAACCCTACTACTGCAGACCTTGCCAGTTGTTATCATGTGTACACAATGGAGTGGACGCAAAACTCCCTTAACTCTTATCTTGACGGAAACCTGGTTGAAATGAAAACTGCAGGCGGTTATATCAATAATCTTTTTGGCACAGCGCAGAATGTTTCATTGGGCGTGCCTGTAGGAGGCTGGTTTTATGATTCAACGTTGAAATCAAGTGACATACAATGCGGTGGTATAATGTATGTTGATTATGTGAAGGTGTTTACTTCGAACTGATTTGATTCTTTTTCCTTCGTTTGTCCGGAATTGGGATGTTATTTTAAAATATAGTTGATATGTCAACTATATTTTCTACCTTTGCTTCATGAATCAGAACAACATGCGTTTGACGCCCCCTGAAATGATTGCACGCATTGGTGCTTTGTATCATAAGATTCATAGACAGTGCGATAAAATTTTCAGGGAACACGGATTTCCGCTGGAGATGGATCAGATACCGGTACTCATGAGGCTTCACTATTCAGGAGAGGCATCTCAGCAAGAGATATGTTCGGAGCTGGGGCGGGATAAAGCATCTGTTAACAGAACCATAACGTTCCTTGCTAAAAAGGATTTTGTAAGGGTGCTTAAGGATACAACAGATAAGCGAAAAACCAACGTTGAACTGACCGAAATCGGGAAAAAGCTGGCTGCCCAAGCCCACACACTACTTGAAAACTTTAACGAATCATTAGCCGCAACACTTACAGAAGATGAAAAAACTCAATTTAACAGCTTAGCGCTCAGACTAACAAACCCGATTACTTCCCTGTAATCCAGCGATTTTCAACCTTAAAGATAAAAAATGAAAAGAATAATGTTCTTAACGGGCATGCTATTGCCTATTTTTTGCTATGCTCAAGGCGTTGACAGCACGGCCCGCTCAAAATTTGTTACCACATCACCCCGATTAGGTGGCATTACTATTACCGACATCATAGCTCCTGTAAATGCGAACGGAAGCAACTTCACGATGCAACGACCTATAGTAGATGTAGGCATCCCTTTATACAAGGATTTTTCGACGGTTCATACTGTTCTTATAAAAACGGGTGTCCGTTATGACGGACTCTTTCTTTCAAACGAAAAACAAATTGGCAGCGATAATTTTCAGTCACTTACTATTCCTTTACTGGTGAGTTATTCGCTTTCGCGTTCTACTAATATTTCTTTTGTCGGTTTAGTAACAGTTGGGTCTGATTTTAAACGCAATATCGATGCTTCTGACATTCTGTATGTTGCAGGGGTACGTATAGGCTTTCACCCCAGTAAGTCTTTTAGATATGGCGTTACGCTTACCTACGTTAGCAATTATTCCGGTAAATTCTTTATACCATTACCCGACATCGACTGGACAATTAGTAACAGATGGAGCCTGACCGGAGTGATCCCTGCCAGGGCTTCTTTTAAATATAAGCTTTCAGAGTCGCAATTGCTTGGGGTTACTGCAGCGCTTGATGGAAGCATGTACCGGCTGAATGAAGGTGCACAAGATCAATATGTTCATTTACGGCAAAACAGCGTCGGGTTAATCTATGAGCTTAAACTTGGGCAGAGATGGAAGTTAAATCTAATCGCTGGTCACACATTTATGCAGCGTTTAGAAACATTTAACCTGGATCAAAAAGTGCCATTCGATGGATTTAATAAATTGAATGACCGCATATTCAATATTTCCTATCGTCAAAACTCATTCACATACCAGGGAGGTATAAGCTATCAGTTCTGATGACCCGCAACAAAAAAGGTGACATTGAATAAGGTCACCTTTTGTTTTTATAACATATTAATTATTGATGTTTAACAGGATTATAGTGCTGATGGATAGAATCAGGTATGATCCAATTACCGGTTACGATCTGCTCATTCTTTTTCTTAAACTGGTCGAACGCATTTTTAAGTTGGCTGGCTTTTCCTTCGTCTTGTATCGGGTCTTCACCAAGTTCTGCATTCAGCTTAAACAGGTTATCGCCATTCAGGTGATAATCGCCCATAATAAAGTCGATCATGTCTGTCTTGGTCTGCAACAGCGGGTAGTTATGAATATTCTCGAAATTGCGGTTGGTATCCAAACCCTGTCCCATCCAACTTACCAGTGAAGGGCCTTTAATTTTATAGTTATGCTGCAGGTACGACATTAAGCTTGGACTGATATCAAAATGTGTAGAAACTGATGCCATTTGCGCAGTGCGTTTAAGCATAGGCGAATAAACGATCAGCGGCACGTGGTAACGATCGATCTTATCGCTCATCGGTATCTCAGGCATACGGTGGTCGCCGGTGATCAGAAATATCGTGTTGTTATAATCAGCTCGTTTGCTGTAGGCATTGAAGAAACCGCGCAGCGCATCATCCAAATACAAAATACTGGCATATTGCAATTTGTAATTGCGGCATTCGTTCTTTTTAGTCTCATCATAACCCAGTTCGGTCAGGCGTTTCTCAAACCTTGCCAGGTATTTGTCTTCTTCATTTATAGCAAATGGACTGTGGGTTGACACCGTCAATACAACGCTCAGCTGCGGTGCTGTTGCTTTTTCATCGCGGGTAATCAAATAATGCCTGAATAGCTCCTTATCGTTATATCCCCATGAAAATCCGTTTGGTGCAGGTAATTTGGTATATCCTGCCGGGAATGATTTTCCATCGTTCAGTTCGTCAATAGAGTTTTTATTCAGAAAGGTCGACATGTTGTCAAAGCTTGCATCACCACCATAGTAAAATGAAGTATGGTAGCCGTTATATTTTAAAAGGCTCAGTAGCGATACGTGCGAAGGCATATTATCACCCAATGCCAGGAAACCATTCTTTGCAAACGGCAGCGAGCCTAATACCGAAGGCAGAACCGCAAACGTACGGCCACCTTCGCTTAAGAAGTTTTTCCAATAAAGGCTTTTTCCGGATAATGAATCAATGAATGGTGTAAAGTTGCCCAGGTAAGCGCCTTCGTTAGTAAACGCACGGCCCAAACCTTCAACCAGTATGATAACAATATTCGGAGGAGTTGAATTCCCTTTGATAAACGGACTCAAAACATCCGGTGAAGCATCGCTGTGTAGAAATGGGTAGTGAGTTGGATCTGTATATTTAAAGGCGGCTATTTTGCTTGTTGCACCGTTATCGTAATCGTTGATGTAGCTATCAGCATAAATATCAAGCTCATTTTTTGAAGGGAAGAAATGCTTGTACGATTCACCCCAGAAATGATCTGATTTATTAATGACTAAATTATTCGCATAATCTGATTTAAAGTTCCCCGGATGGATCATTGCCTGGGCATCAGTCACTAATATTATGAATGATAATATCGGTAAGGCAATCACCAGGAAACGGTTTATTCTCAACCTTGCCGGCAGCATCCATAATGCAGTAATTGTACCGCCGATTACTACAATAAAACCGATGATCTGGAAGAAGTTCACACCGCCTGCGGCACCTACAGTTTGTTTAATGTCGGCCATGGAATAGCTGTACAAGTCGGCGCCAAGCGGCACCATCGCTGTGGTAAAGTAAGAGGTAAGGCTTAGCTGCACGCTCGCCATAAAAACGATGAACACGCAATAAGTTATGCGTGCAAATTTTATTGATATGAGGTGAAGTATCACATATACCAGGAAAAAGTAGATCAGTCCCTTGCACCAGAATACCAGGTCGTTCAGGAAAGACCAGCCTAATACCGAAGCTACATTTCTTGGCAGCTCATGGGCAATGCCATTATAGATCACCTCAAAGATGCTCAGCAAAAAGATGATCATCAGCCATATAACAGAAAGCTGTGCGAACGATAAAGCCGCAGGCACGATCCTCTTCGACAGTTTCTCCTTTTTAGTTTTTTTATTTTCCATTACTCAAATTCTATGACGCTTTTTTCTCTGTAGCCAAACCTGTTCTTGTCATTTCGCCCCAGGAGTTACGTTTTCTTAATAAATCTATATTGCCGCGTATAGCAGACCATACCACAAATGGGTGGAACACAAATGGTTCCAGAATGGCCACACCTACCAGGCGTAAAATATCTTTCCGGCCCCTGTATTGGTTGTAGGTAAGCACCTCCATCATGATGGCGAAAATAGAGTACAGTATACCCATACATAAAACGCCCACCAGGATCAGAACCGCCGACCAGTTGATGGCATAGGTGAAGCAATAGATGATCATGCCAATAGTTCCTAAAAATTCAATGATCGGTGCCAGGAACTCAAAGAACAACCAGTAAGGATAGCTCAGCATGCCCAGGACGCCATAGCGTGGATTAAAGAGCATCACTTTATGGAAACGCAGGGTTTCTATGGTTCCACGGGTCCAGCGGTTGCGCTGACGGCCGAGGATTTTAAACGTAGTTGGCGCTTCGGTCCAGCATAAAGGGTCGGGAATAAAAGCAACTCTATATGGTTCATCAAGCTCTTCCATGTAGCGGCGCATACGCACCACCAACTCCATATCTTCGCCAACTGTGTTGGTATTATATCCGCCACAATTGATTACAATCTCACGATCAAAAGCACCAAAGGCGCCCGAGATCAACAAGAGGCCATTTAGCTTGGTCCAGGCCATACGACTAAGCAGGAATGCACGGATATATTCAAGCGTTTGTATTCTTGGCAGAAACTGTTTTGGCAGATTTACTTTCACTAACCGGCCACCTTCAATTTCGCAGCTATTGGCAATACGTACCACGCCGCCCGCAGCTATTACCCGCTGGTTAGTGCTTTCAAGAAAAGGTTTAGCCAGTTTTAAAAGCGAATCCTGCTCTAATACACAGTCCACATCGATACAAACGAAGTAATCGTTTTTGGCAATGTTCACACCAACGTTTAATGCGTCGGCTTTACCGCCATTTACTTTGTCGACAACAATTAGCTTACGGTATACCGGGTTGGTGCTTTTGTAAACTCCCCTAACCGGTTTGGTTTTTATCTGTTGATTTACAAAGAAATCTACTTTGTACAGATCGTACGCTCTTATCAGTTTTTCTAAGGAGTCGTCTTTACTGCCATCATTAATAATAATAACCTCAAGGTTGTTATAGTGCAGTGAAAGTAACGAGCGTACATTCTCAATGATATTTGCCCCTTCGTTGTAGGCAGGAGCTAATATGCTCATACTCGGCGTCTCGGTTGATGAGGCCAGCATGCGGTAATCGGTAAAGCTATTTTTACGCAGATAGGAACGCGTTTCGCTGATGGAGAACGCACCTATCAAAACATAGCATATCAATAGTATGATTGAATATAGCAGAATGCCATAGGTGAAAAAGTGCAGTATAAACGTTTGCCAACTCATGCCGCTACCTCTCCTTTAATATGCATTACTATTTCATTGATGGAATGATTTTCTTCTCTTGAGTATTTTTCCAGGGAGCTCATGCCGTCTTTATTACTTTGAACTAATGCACGGGCGGCATGGATCTTTATTTCATCGTTTTCATAAGTTAAGAGATCGAGCAGGAACAACATATCTTTTTCAGTGCCTACCGTTTCCATTACTTTGATCATCGCCAACTGGTTCTTTAATACCTCGTTCAGGAACCTCGATATAAAATCATCGGAAGTTTCATCGGTATAAATCTCATTCAAACAATGAATGGCTTCGTACCTTACCGTCGGATCTTCGTGGTCAAGGCAGGACACTATCTCATAATACAAGTCAAATCGTTGATAGATCCGGGCCAGCTTTAAAGTGAAAATGATAACACTACTATTGGTTGTGGTAAACCACGAGGTCATATCCACATTTGCCGGAGGAAGCTGCGATAATTGCTGTAGTAATTTTATTTGATGCCAGTTTGAAATAGGAGAATATAACGTATCCAAAAAATTAAGACCTTCAAAACCGTTGAACTGCACTAATGCTGATTGAGCTTCCATACGCACCAGGTCATTTTTGTCGTCAGTATAGGTGCATATTTGTTCTACATATTCATGGATGTCCATTACGGTAAGCTCCTGTATGGCTTTTGCCCTTATATGCCATTTGCTGCTCGATAAATTAGCAAACGCATATTTGTCAAGGCCCAATTGCATATAAAGGTGTTTCAGGTTATCAGCCGATACACCCGTGATGCTTCTTTTAGCAGACATGATCTCGTTCACCAACAGTTTCCTGAAATGCTTGCTGCTCATCAGTTTTTCGGCACGGGCAGTAACAGGGATCATTTTGTCGCCTTCTAATTCATCATCATCGTCGTAGAAAACGGCTTTGCGTATTAGCAGGTCAGAAATCAAGCTCCACTTATCGAACTTTTTATCATAAAGATTTTTGAAATACATGTAAGATAACATGTAAATCAAAACACCCAGTATCAATAGGATAATACCGGCAAGGACGACATTTTGCAGATGCCAGAGGTGGGATACGGAAAGTAGATAGGCTTTGCTGATCAAGTTTTTATTATAAATGGGGTAAATTTATTTAACTACGGGAGATTCAAATCGGCGTACCCGCACAGACAGCTCGTTCGGGCTGAAGGGTTTTGTCATATAATCATCGGCGCCAAGCTGAAATGCTTCAAGCACCACATTTTCCTGGCCCATTCCCGAAAGGATGATTACAGGCGTACCGATCGGGTAGCGTTTTTTTACAGCACTTACTACCTCAAGGCCCGATAAATAAGGCATCATGATATCCGTAATAACCAAATCAGGCTGAAATTCTTCCAGCTTTTGCACTGCTGCACGACCATCATTTGTTATCACCACATCATGCCCATCTTTTCTAAGACGGAACTCAAGCATCTTAATCATCAATTGATCATCTTCAGCTACCAGGATTTTCATACTTCAAATTTTTTTAATACGGTTAATAAACTATTAAAGAATTGTTATCACCTCTGATAAAGGTGTTATCGTACTTATACGCAGAGAGATAAATATTGGTTATGCGCGGATGATTATTTTCGTGTTTAAAAAGTTGCTGGTTAACAACGCGATACTCAAATCAGCTAAGGTTAGCTTTAGTGATCTGGTTAAGCACTCTTAATAAGTAGTGGTTCTTAAAAAGTTTGACCTGGTTGCAGAAAAAAAGTGGTGGTTAATGATCAAAAATTACTCCTGGGATTTGGAGTTATGCATGGTCATTTTTCGATAATGACAACGGCAGAAGCCATTTTCTTAATGTGTGTTAGGGAAACGAGGATATTGCTGAAATTCATAGAACTTATAGTTGCTCCGGTCTTGTCTAAAAGCACTATTTCAGGTTTGCCGATTTCGTTGTTGATAATTTCGACTTCATTAAAAGCGGTGCCATTGAGCCAACCGGTACCCAATGCTTTAAAAAAAGCTTCTTTAGCAGCAAATCGGGCTGCATAATGCTCAAACTTGTTGGTTTTGCTTTCACAATATGCTATTTCATTTTCCGAAAACACCAGTTCACGAAAGCCGTTGTCCTTCTGTATCTTTTCTTCAATACGTTCTACTTCAACTATATCAATACCTAAACCGGCTATCATACTGTATTATTTAATCAAACTTAGCAAATACTAATTGATAGTACTAACGGGTTCATTTTGATCATTTAATTGTTCTGTATGGGGTTGACCAGTCAGTTTTTTACTTGCATGTTCGGTAGTAATAGAAGCCACCATACAAGTAACCAGAATCAATATGATCGTTCCGTTTAATATATCGTCGTCAATAATTCCCTTTTTGTAGCCTATTAATATAATAGCAAGTGTTGCAGCCGCGTGCGAACTGCTAAGACCAAACATGAGCTTGCGTTGCGTACCTGAGTAGCGGAATATTTTCTGCGTGATAAATACAGATAGCCATTTTCCGGCCAGCGCTACAATAGTAAGGGTTGCCGCTACTACAATTGCCCCAAGCCCCCCAAAAAGAACATGCAGGTTAACGATCATACCAACGCTGATCAGAAAAAAGGGGATAAATATGGCGTGGCCCACAAACTCTATATTGCTGAACAGTTTTGATGGTTTGGGTATTAACCGGTTAAGGGCCAAGGCTGCAATAAAAGCACCTATAATAGGTTCAACACCTGCCATTTGTGCCAGGAACGCAGAAAAAAACATGCACGTAAGTATAAAAACATAATGCGAGGTTTTGCTGCTTTCGGGTTTGTTCAGAAACCATTTTGCTACATATGGAACTACAAAAAATATTATAGAGATAAACACTGCTAGCGAAATGATCAGTTGGACCCAGAAGGCGGGTGTTAAGCGGCCGTCTTTAGCGCCTATAATTACTGCCAGTATAATAAGAACGGCGGTGTCTGTCAGAATAGTGCCACCTATGGTCACCGCTACGGCTTCGTTTTGCGAGACCTTATATTTACTCACAATAGGGTAAGCAACAAGCGTATGTGTAGCAAACATACTTGCTGTAAGTAGCGAAGTGATCAAAGGATAATGGAGCAAATAATAACAAACAGGGAAGCCAAGTATTATAGGAATTGAAAATGTAAAAAATCCAAATAGCAGGCTTTTGTGCTTTTTCTTCTTGAACTCATTAAGGTTGAGCTCAATGCCGGCAATAAACATGATGTAGAGCAGGCCAATGGTAGAAAAGAGATCAACTGCCAGGTTTTTACTAAGCAAATTTAAGCCATACGGGCCAATAATTACCCCGGCAATAATAAACCCAACGATGTGCGGCACCTTTATCCTGGCCATCAGTATCGGCGACAGGAAAATTATTAATAGCACCAGCGTAAAAATATTTACCGGATTGATGAGAGGCAGGTGAAACTGCTGGGTGATATGGTTCCAAAAGTCGTTCATTTATTTTTCGCTGCAATCATTTATTTTCTGCCTTATTGAGTTTTCTTCCTGTTTGGTAGCAATCACTTTAGTTAAAGCAGTTTTGTAAAACTTAAGGGCCTTATTATACTGCTTGTTTTTGAATGAATAATCGCCTGCAGTCACGTATGCATTATAATATTCAGGATTGTTGATGACCAAACTATCAGGATCGACTTTCTTATTATCATTGATGCGCTGTACAATAATTCTATAGGCTATGAAATTCTTGTAGGCTTTTGATTTCAAAAACGTATCGGCAGCAATGGTATTGGTACTATCGATTATCTCCTGGTCTTTTTTCATGCCCCTTAAAGCAAAAACCTTTTTCAGATCGTAACACACAAATTGCCCCAACTGCCATGGCGAAGTTGAAACCCACACTTTAAGCTTTTGCGGCTCAAAAACGATGGAGTGATGGGCAACAAATTCATTCAACGCTTTTTCGTTTCCTAACCCAATGTTGGCATTGTTTATCCCTTTGGTATCCCTTAAGATACTAATAGTTTTCTGTACGGTGTTTTTTTCGTTATTATTTACCAGATCAACCAGGTGTTTATACCGGTAAAGAGAAGCGCTATTATTGAGTTGCTCGATATTCCCCTTTGACTTCGATAGCAGCGCTCCCTGAAAATGATTGGCACAAAGTATATAATTGCTGTTCGGATCATATACATCCAGCGTATCGGGAGTTTTTTCAATTACAACTGCTTTTTTATCATACGCTGAGGCTACCAGGAAGGACTCGGAGACAAACATTTTCCTTTTTTTGGCAATAGCTGTCGCTTCTTTAATATTGCCGGCATATTGCAAAATTTCACGGGCAACTAACGATACCGGTGTAGCAGCACTTGTTGGTACAACACTTTTTGCAGCATTTATCGTTACGCTTAATCCCTTATCATTCATTCCGGAAACAGCACCGATAAATCCGCCCCAGGTAACGGTCATGAATTTATTGCCTTGTGATGGATTATAAAAGGCTACAATTTTATCGCGGGCAAAATCATCGTTTACATAAAAATCGAAATTGCGTCCTACGATCATAGTGCTATCCTGCGACCGCGTATCCCAGGTACCGAACGATGTGCAACCAACTAATTCCATACCCTGCAAAGCGTGACCAATATCATGTGCCCCATGATAATTGAGTATCCGTTGATAGTTGGATCCGATGTATTGGTATTTATCAGAAGCGGACTGGGATATTCCGTATATTTCTTCTTTATCTTCTTCGGTCACATTTTCATCAAGGTTCCGGTTAAACCAGGCTACAAAGTATTTAAGAAAAGAGCGGTAAAATTTGGACGGGATGAATTTGGCGATCTGTGCGGTAAAGTAATCCTCCTGTTTTACAACCAGCTCTTTGGTAAGCTTCCCGTTGATAACCCCGCGCTCGTAGGGTTTGCCCTCAACATATAATTCAAACAAGCCGCTTTTGCTTTTACGGAACCAGTTATTTTCGATTGTATAAAAGCCCGGTGAAACTTCCTGGCGCTGTAGCTTCTCGATGCTACTGTCAGCTACTTTTGGCGGGCGTTGGATCGCCACGCAATACAAATAGACAGCAAGTATGATCAGCAGGGCAACAAACCCTCCGAAAACATATAAAATGCCCCTCAACAACTTTTGTATAAATACTCTTTTCTCAGGCATTTCTAATTTTTGCTATAATATTATCATTACCCAGCAAAGCGCAGCAGGTAACAATACCGCTCATGGATGCACCTAATATTCCATGTAAATTGAGATTTTGCCCTGTTAAGTACAGGTTAGACACTTTGGTACGTGGCGAAATAAAAGTCTTTAGCGTGTGCTTATAGTCCTTCACTATTCCGTACAATGATCCGTCATCATTGCCAATATAATCCCGGTAAGATAAAGGCGTCGCCGTATAATATGATTTTATATGTGACCGTAGTCCCGGAAATTTCCGTTCAACTGAATCCAGTAAAAGCTCAGCTTTGCGTTTTTTGAACTCATTATAAGTTTCGCCCCTGTCGTTTTCGTCTAAGGTTGTGTTGATAGTATCTTTCCATGCTTCCACTTCTTCATAACGCATGTATGCAAGAATAGATAAACCTTCCGCATATTCATCTGATCGGGAAGATGCGCCGCAAAACACCGCATAACCTAAGGGCCAGTTTTGTTCAGTATGATCAGCAGAGGTCCATACATCCTGTTCCGTTACGCAATAGTAGTTGTGTTTAAAATATTTAAAGCTCTCCTTTTTGAAAACAATGTTTATAGTAAAAGCTGACACCGAGTTTTCAAGACTCTTTAACCGGTTGCGGTAAGCATTTTTTATAAGAGGCGTATCCGTCATTTCAAGAGTCTTCACCGGGTGCATGTTGGATATGAATTGCTCCGCGTATATTCGGCTGCCGTCATTAAGTTCCACATAACTGGCATGTCCGTTTTCTTCCGCTATCTTTTTTACTTCAGCATTGCGGATTATCTTTCCGCCATTTTCTTTGATATTCTGAGCAAGCAACTTTGCAATTTGTGAGCCCCCATCGATACATTTCCAGGAGCTTTCAATATAACTATTCAAAATAAGGGCGTGGACATATAGGGGGGTTTTATCCGGTTGCCCCGCGTACAATGCATTGTTGGCAGCCAATACAACACGCAGCTTTTCATTGGTGGTTATTGAATCAATAAAGGCCTTTGTATCTATTTCCAGCACATCAGACTTCTCATTCATATCATTTGATGCGCGCAAATTGTACAGAGGGAACTTACTGCATATTTCCTTTAGTTTATCGCAATAAGTACGCAATGCCTTTTCTTCTTCAGGGAAATGAACAAGCAACTTATCGATAAAGTTTTCATATCCCTGTGCCAAAGCGTATTCAGTATCATCGCCTTCAATCAATATCTTATCAAAAGCATCAATATCCTGCAACTGAAGCTTCAGTTTATCCATAATGCCCAGGTATTTAAATATTTGGTAAAGGTTTTGCCCCTTTGCCAGGCCACCCAGGTAATGAACGCCAGAATCAAAAATGACCTTATCGCGGGCATAGGTCTGCAAAGAGCCGCCTATTTGCTTGTTCTTTTCAACCACACATACCTTAAGGCCTTCCTTACCCAAAATATCAGCACACACTAAACCGCCCATGCCACTTCCGATTATCAGAATATCGAATTTCTCCATTATTAGTTTTGTTGCTCGCGTTTTAATACAAACACCACATTAGTGCTATATTTTACAGGATCTATTATTATACAGTTCATGCCGGATTCTGCCGCCATGTTTACTACCATTTCCCTATTAACAATCGAAGGCGCTGCTTTGGCTACCTTATCAGACAGAAGCCTGGTTAATATAGCTCCTTTGTTTTTATCGGAAGAATTTTTGTCTTTAGTTGTAATAATGATCGATCCGCCGGCGCTTAAATTATTCAGGCACTTTTCAATGATCTTTTTCTGATCCTCAGGTCGTATATAAGCCAATGCATCGGATAAAATAATAGCATCATAAGTTTCAAATTGAAAATTCAATGCATTTGCAGCGATAAAGTTTATTTTATCATCCTTACTGAAACAGTTGCTGGCTGTCTCTATTTTATCCTCATCCACGTCGATCCCTGTAAACTCACGTCCCTCAGAAGAAAAATGCAACAGGTAGGTCGCCAAGCCATGGCCGCACCCAATATGCAGCATTCTTCCTTTGCGAGGAAGCATCGCATGAAGAGCACTATATTTTTTGCCGAACATTAATTTGAACCTTAAATGCCACTCCAGCAAAGGGCCCTTATACAAATAGTTGTATATTAATTGTTCTTTAAAATATCTAGGTTGTTCAATCTCAATGCTCAATTTTCTAAACTCATCTTTAAAATACCGGCTTATGCGCTTGGTTTTTTCCGCATAACCAACTCCAAGATGCGAGCTGCTCTGTGTGATCCTCGGCAAGTATTTAAGTGTTATCTGGCCATCCTTCAGCAAGAAATCACCTTTAGTCATTGTATAGCCCGTGCCGTGTATCACAATTGGAGCAATATCAATATTTAATTGTTCTGCCAGGAAAAATGCGCCTTTGTGAAACCGCTTCATATCGCCGTCTACGCTCCGTGTTCCTTCCGGGAATATTACTATTGAGTAACCATATTTTACCCGGTCGGCAAGAAAGTCCAACCCCTCTTCTGCTCCTTTGGCTACAGGGTAAAAATCAGCCATACGGGCCACGGCCCCAAATACAGGCGAGTTCCAAACCCAGTTGTTGGTTAAAAGTATCAGTTTTGGATTTAGCATAACCACCGACAATATATCAAGGAAGGACTGATGGTTACAGATGATAACTGCAGGTTTGGAGAAATCTGAATTCTGGCGGTCAAGGATCTTCTTTTTTACATTGAACATGATGTAGATCATTGAGCCTGCAAATTTTGAGAGGATATAATGATAGACCAGTTTGGTTTTCTCTTTAGCAAAGGGGCTTAGTTTAAAAAGCCAGCCTAGTATTGTTAATATAATGCAACCGGTAACAAAATAAGAGAAAGCAAAAATGCTTATCAAAAAACCGGAAAACGTCCACGGAAATTGCTTTTTCTGCGTCCGGTTTTTTACGAGTATGTTAAATAAGAAAGGTATCAGTATCTGCGACATAATCACCACGCAGGAAATACCGATTATGGAAATAAACGCTATTGATTTTAATGCCGGGTGCTTTGCGAATACTAATACACCTAAGCCCGTTATGGTAGTAATAGCGGATAGAAAAATCGATGTTTTATAAGACGACAGTACTTTTTTCCCGGTTTTATATTCTTGCAGCAAACCATCCATAATATACAGGCTGTAATCATCACCCAGGCCAAAAATCAGGGCTGAAATAATAATGTTGACAATATTGAAGCCTATACCGAATATGCCCATTAACCCGATTATCCAAATCCACGAGATGAACATTGGGATAAAGGATACCAGGGTAAGCTCTATGCGGCCATAGGTTAACCATAGCACAATGAGTACCAGTGAAGATGACATTACCGCAATTTTGGTGAAATCGGAATTGATTATTTCTACAAGCTTATTGGTGAGGTACTGCTTGTCGACAACAATTACATCCGGGTTATCTTTGAACGCATCATAAATAGCAGCTTTGTTTTTCGGTGTGGTTTGCACCAGTGTAACTACCGTTGAATGATCTGGCTTTTCGGTGATAAAATCATCCAGGAAGGTTTTGCGTAACCCGGCCATGTTTTGTTGATCTGCTACATCGAATCTCTCATTTAACAGAGCTTTAAATTGATCAAATGCGTTTGGCTTGAAACCGACAGAGAGCCCTTGCTGCCCAAGCGTGGCAAATAACCTTTGCTTTTTCTCCGGGGTCCAATAGGCGTTCCATCGTTCAATTCTTGCTTTTTGCAAAGAATCAGAAATGATGAGAGAAGAGACACCGGAGTATTTTATCACAAGATTTTTATCTTTCAGTTCTTCAATTTTTTTAGAGAGTTTTTCATTGCTCACCAAAGCCTGATCGAGCGTTTTACCTTCAGTAACCAAGTAAACCGATTGAAGTGCATATTTATTTATTTTGTTCAGCTTGGTCTCAGCCACTTTTAGTTTGGGCGACAAATAATTCATGCCAGAGATATCAAACTCAAAAGTTACCAGGTTAGCGGTGTAGCAAAATATGATGGTAAGCACCACAATTCCGGTTATTATAAATTTGTTGTATTCCGGGTTATAACCGGCCAGTTTATCTATCCACGAAAACTTAACTATTTTGTGCTGTCGCTCTTCCTTTTTAGTTGTAACAAACTGAGGCAAAAACACAAGCGAGCAAAATGAGGCTCCTATTAAACTAAGCCCGGCAAATAAACCAAAATCCTTTAATACCTCAGATTGCACAAATTCAAGGCAAAAAAATCCGCCAATAGTGGTAAAACTTCCTATTGTTAAAGGTTGGGTCAGATCTTTGATTACCTGCTGAATGCTTTTGGTATGGCGGTAGTGGTTAAAAACATGCAGTGAATAGTTAATCGCTATGCCCAATACCACCGACCCAGTGCCCAGGGCAATAACCGATAAGCTTCCTTTAATAAAGTAAACTACTGCCAATGAGAATAGCCCGCCAAATAAAACAGGGATGAGGATAATAAGCGGGGCTCTTTTTTTGCGAAAATATAAGCCCAAAAACAGGATGAGTATAGCAATAGTGATGCTGACTGTAGCGCTGGTATCCTGCCTTAATTGTGAAGCATTGCTGGCAAAACCGGCTACTGCACCGAAATAAGAGGCATCGATATTTTTAAATTCTTTACTCCCTAAGTCATGAAAAATATCATCCAGGCCATGCAAGAAAGGCGCATTCTTTCCTGTGTTATTTGGCGGATAGGCGGGTGCAATAAACAATAACAGGTTTTTATGGTCTTTTGTGACCACGTAGTCATCATACAGCTCGAAATTTTTATCGTATTGCAACTGTTGTAACTTTTTTAAGCCTAACAATGTTATGCCTGTCGGGTCATTGCTGATAATTTTTTTTAGTGCCAGGCCTGCCGGGGAGGAAAGCGTCCTGATATCAGATTGAAGGGTTTCTCTTATCTTTTCGGGAGAGATCAGGGTATCAATGGTAGCATAATCTTTATCATTCAGGTAAATCGGCAAACGCTGGCTTATGTTATCAAATAATTGTAACGCCACATCGTCGTCAACTTTGAAGTTTACCTTTTTTATATAAGGATGAAGCTTGCTTTGAACTTCCTCACCAAACCTGTCGGCAAAGGCTACAAGACTATCCGGTTGTGAAGCAGTGGGGTCTTTTAACGACACCATGATCACCAGCTTATCTATAAACTTGGAGTTTTGGAAAATCTCATTAAGCTTATCGATCTTTTTGTCTTTCGGTATTATTTTCGAAATATCCTCTTCAAACTTTACCTGTAACCCGAAGTAGGCAATAAACAAAAAGGTGGCCGAGAAAACGAGATAGAATACCCTGCGGTTTTTTGAAAAATAGCTGTAGATGGCGAGTAAACTTTTCTCCATATAGTATGCCGGCTCAAAAAGCAGAAGCTGCTTTCCTGTTAAACAATTTGAGCAAAATAAAAGCTATTAAACCTACTGTAATGCCTGCAATAATAGCCAGTGTTATACTGCCATAAATGTACTGCTCCATATGCTGCCTGATGGAAGTCAGGGATATATGATTGCTATAGGCAATACTTACAGTTTTATTTCCCATCCAATACTCTCCTGATTTATAACTAAGGAAAACCACGAGGGGGATCATGGGCGGAATGCTGATATGCGAGCAAACAATAACCAGGGGCTTATTCAATTTAAAAATGGCTGCAAAGAATAACCCCACCAATAATTGAAAACCCCATATAGGTAGGATACCCACGCATACCCCTAAACCTATAGAAGCGGCCTTAAGCTGATCAGACTGATTAAAATTCAGTAATTGCTCAACGAACATTTGCTTCGCCTTTTTTTTTTGAAAAAGGTTGATGAAAAAATCGCGGGGTTTAATGTAAGCGAACGCGATCGCTACCAGGAATACATTCAAAATGCTGACACGGGTAAAATCGCGGAAAGGTCTGAAATGCGACACCCGGGTTTCTTTCGGCGCATAGTACACGGTTACCGGTACTGAATCTATGCCTATACCTTTCCATGCACCGCGTACCAACACCTCTATTTCGAATTCGTATTTACGGGTAATAAAACGGATATCTTTTAATGACTGTAATGGATACAAACGGAATCCGGACTGTGTATCGGGACAATCAATGTCTGTTTCTACCTTGAACCAAAAATTAGAAAACTTATGGCCAAAGCTACTTTTGCCGGGTACTGCCGCCTGGTCCATGTTTCGGGAGCCTACAATAATTGAGTTGGGCACGCTTTCAAGTTTGTCGATAAAAGTGGGTATATCTTTAGCAAAATGTTGCCCGTCAGAATCAATAGTGATCGCGTAATCATAGTCAAGCGAAACAGCATGCTCAAAACCTTTGCGTAGTGCCCAGCCTTTGCCCCGGTTTTTGGGATAACTTACCAATTGTACAAAAGGATATGATTCCGCTATCTGCAGCGTATGATCTGTCGAGCCGTCGTTTACAACAATAATGTTTTGGGTATATTTTGCGATGTCATCTATTATCCCGCCCAGTGTACCGGCATTATTGTAGGTGGGTATTATTACACAAACGTTTAACTCATTGAATTTCTCGCCCTTCATTTCTAAATCGTTCATCGGTTAATATAAGTTTGCGCTTATAGCTATATTGAATAAAGTATCAGCGGTTTTAAAGTGCATAAGGTACAGATTTTTACTCGTCAAATTTAACCAAGTTTTTACAAACGGACTTTACTTTTAAATAACTTATTTTACGTTCATTGCCGCTTAAAGTTGACTCATTATTGTATAAATGAGATTTTAACCATTGAAATTTTAAAATATTTAATCTACTTTGGCTCAACTTTAAAACCCACAATTCGTAAAAGACAATATTAAAAGTAAAAGTATAATATGGGTATGCCTGGTTCAAGCATGGATGCTTCACCAGCAATCTGTTCCGATCCGAAAGTCCAAATTAAATTCATCATTCACCACATTAATTTCCGAAGATTTAAATTATGAAATGCGCATTAGTAACCGGGGGATCCAGAGGTATTGGAAGAGCTGTTTGTTATAAGGTCGCCGAAATGGGTTACTACGTCCTGGTCAATTATAAATCTAATGAACAGGAGGCCCAAAAGACTCTTGCTCAGATAAAGCAAAATGGAGGTGATGGCGAATTATTGAAGTTTGATGTTGGTAACAAAGATGATATTAATCAAATACTTAACAATTGGATTGAAACAAATACAGAAAAATACATCGAAGTGCTGGTGAATAATGCCGGGATAAAAGATGATGTATTGATGATGTGGATGAAGGACGAGCAATGGGACAATGTTTTAAAAACAAGTCTTGATGCCTTTTTTTATGTCACCAGGCTGGTTTTAAACAGCATGCTGATGAAAAAATACGGCCGTATTGTTAATGTGGTATCCTTATCAGGTTTAAAAGGATTACCGGGGCAGGTTAATTATTCGGCTGCTAAAGCCGGTGTCATCGGCGCCACTAAAGCGCTGGCCCAGGAGGTTGCCCGCAGAGGAATTACCGTAAATGCAGTTGCTCCCGGTTTTATAGCGACCGACATGACAGAAGGCCTTGATGAAAAAGAATTAAGATCAATGATACCTGTTAAGCGATTCGGTACCCCTGAAGAAGTTGCCCATGCAGTCGGATTTTTAGCATCTGCCGGGGCGGCTTATATAACCGGAGAAGTAATATCCATTAATGGCGGATTATATTCATGAATTTTTTATCTAAATACAATTTAAACCTTTATCACAATCATGAAAAAACACATTCTATTATTTCTACTGATTTTTGTCGCTGCATTTGCCGATGCACAGTTTAAGCAAATTGCAGAAGGCCCGGTATTTAAAGAGCCGGTTGAGGGATTTGCGAAAATCCTGCAATTAAAAAATGGTAATACGATGTTCATCAATATTACCAAAAAAAAATCTATTGATATCCGCATATATGATACTGATCACAGGGAAATAGCAGTTACAACTGATGAACTGAACGAGGTTGGCAAACTAAAAAATAGCCATATTGAAGGTTTATTTGAAATAAAGGGTAATGTGGTGATTTTCATAGGTGAGATGGAATCGCGCACCCCAACATTATACCGTGTTATTATTGATGGCAATGGCAATCTGAAAGAAGAAAGCAAAATAGCTGAATTAAACAAACTGGGCTTTGGGGCCGGTTACGCAATGTTTTTTGGGGATGTTCCTCTACCCGATTTTTATATTAGAAAAGACCCGAATAGCGATAATTATGCTATTGCAATGTTCAATAGTTTTGAATCTGAAAGAAGCAAACGGATTGAAATCGTGGTTTATGGCGCGGACAATAAAGAGGTGAGGAGAGCATATTATGCATCGCCTCAGGAAAAATACAAATACCTGGTTTACCTGGATATGGCCGTGATAGGCCCTGACAAGGTATCAGTATTGGCTTATGCATATAATACTAATCATAGCGGTGGTAAGGCAAGTGAACTCATTTTAGCAAATCTTGATAAAGGTGCATCTTCAGTGACATTTACAGAACTGAATTTTTCAAAAGATCTTTTCATACCCAATGGACTCGTAAGGTATAATCCGGTAATGAAGGTGCTTACTCTTGTCGCTATCACCAAGGTCAAACCGAAAGACAAAGGGTTTACCCCATATTTGGCTTATGTAGACCCATTTAAGCAACAATTATTAAGAGCCGATCCTATTAGTCCTTCAGATAAAGTGACTGACTTCGACAAAAAAGATAAATTTGATGGCTTGCCTCAGAATCTTTTTATTAATGACGATGGCACTATTACAATTGTTTATGAAGAGATGGTTGTTTCTACAGTTAGCGGCCAATATGGTTCATCTACCTCTACGGGACTTGGCCGGGTTGCAGTTGTGAATTACAGCAAAACGGGCGAGCCCATAAATGAGTTTCTTATCAGAAAATCTCAAATACTTTATAGTACGGCCCTGGGGCCTTTTTATCTTTCTGAAAGAGAGGGCACTGCACAGTGGCTTTTTTCGGGTAATCAGTACAAATCTTTTGCTTATATCAATGGTAAGAATAAAAGTTACATAATATTCAATGACACTGAGCGCAATAACGATAGCCAGGAAAGTGGTAAATTGGTTACAGTTAACGGGGTAAGCGCATCCGATGGATTTTATTATCCGCTTGAAGGAGGGAGCGTTGTGCCAAAAAGATACTTTATGTTTGGTCAACCAGAAAAAAAGAAGGATCATAACCTGGCATTGTTTTCGGTATCAGATTATAACCGCAATACCAATGTTTATGCAGTATTAAAATTGGAAAACGAAAGCGGCAAAAAAGGCGTAAAAGTAGTATGGTTACAGCCTTGATATCGTGTTATTGGCTTAAAATACTAATTGTTGTTATAACTTAATATTTGAGAAAAAAAGTAAATCATTATTTTAGAAGATAAATATTCACCACAGATAATTTTTTGAATGAACAGGGTAGTCATTACGGGTTTGGGAATTTATTCATGCATAGGCAAAAATCTTGATGAGGTGAGTGATTCACTTTATAAAGGGCGGTCAGGCATTGTACTTGATACGGAGCGGAAAAATTTTGGCTACAGGTCTGGGTTAACAGGGTTTGTAGCACGGCCGGATTTAAAGGAGCTATTAGACAGACGGTCGAGAATTATGCTGCCCGAGCAAGGAGAATATGCTTACATGGCTACCGCCGAGGCCTTAAAGGTTGCAGGTATAGACGCCGATTACCTTAATGAAAAGGAAATAGGGATCTTATATGGAAACGATAGCTCGGCCAAGGCAATTATAGATTGTACCGATATCATCCGTGAGAAAAAAAATACAATGATGATTGGTTCGGGGGCGGTATTTCAAACCATGAATTCGACCGTTACGATGAACCTGGCAACCATTTTTAAGTTAAAGGGGGTAAATCTTACGGTTAGCGCAGCATGTGCAAGCGGTTCTCACGCAATCGGTCTTGGTTACCACCTTATAAAAAGCGGATTGCAGGAGTGCATTATTTGCGGCGGTGCCCAGGAGATCAATCAATATGGCATGGCCAGTTTTGATGCCATCTCTGCATTCTCAATTAACGAATCTGATCCCACAAAAGCGTCAAGACCATTTGATAAAAGCCGGGACGGGCTGATACCAAGTGGCGGCGCGGCAACCGTTATATTAGAAAGCCTGGAATCGGCTACTAAAAGAGGGGCGACTATCCTGGGAGAGGTAATTGGATACGGCTTTTCATCCAATGGCGCCCATATATCCAATCCTACAGTAGAAGGGCCGGTACGGTCATTAAATATGGCGTTAAAAGATGCGGGAATATCGGCGTCTGTTATTGATTATATTAATGCCCATGCAACTTCAACCCCAGCAGGAGACTCCAGCGAAGCAAAGGCTATTTATGAAGTTTTCGGAGATCATAATACACTGGTCAGCTCCACTAAATCAATGACCGGGCACGAATGCTGGATGGCCGGGGCCAGCGAAATAGTTTATTCCATGCTAATGATGAAGAACTCATTTGTGGCTCCAAATATCAATTTTGAGAACCCTGATGAGGATTCAGCTAAATTAAATATCGCCCAGAATACCGTTGAAAAAGAAATAAATGTATTTTTGTCTAATTCCTTTGGATTTGGTGGAACAAATTCATCCCTAATAGTAAAAAAAGTAAGTTAAACCTTAATCGCAAAATGAGCAACGAAGAAATAATTGGAAAAATCAACAATTTCTTAGCCGAAGAATTTGAAATTGATGAGAGTGTGATGGTTCCTCATGCTAATTTAAAAGAAACACTTGACCTGGATAGCCTTGATTATATCGATCTGGTTGTAGTAATTGAAAGCAATTTCCCCTTTAAAGTAAAACCCGAAGATTTTACTGGTATCATTACTTTTCAAAACTTTTATGATTACGTAATTACCAACAGTAAATTAAATGAGCTTGTGTAATGCCGGCCTGGGAAGGTAGATCGAAAGCAAAGCCTTTAGGATATAAAATTTTTGTTGGTATTTTAAAAAAAGCAGGAGTTGGGCCAGCTTATCTTCTGTTGCGTTTTGTTGCTTTATATTATTTCTTTTTTTCATACAAGTCTTCAAAACACACCTTTAATTACTTTCATAAACGACTATGTTACGGCACTGTGAAATCTGTTTACAAAGTATACCAGAATTATAACCTGTTAGGGCAATCAATTATTGATAAAGTGGTTGTAATGGCAGGGATTAAAAATAAGCTCACCTTTGAGCTGGACGGTGTTAACAACTTACATAAGATCGCCGCAATGAAAAAAGGCGGTTTATTATTAACTGCTCATATTGGTAACTGGGAAGCTGCCAGTCATTTGCTAACAGACTTAGATTCGCGTATCAATATTGTAACCTTTGATGGCGAGGATTCGGGAATTAAAGAGTACCTTGAAACGGTTACCGGCGAAAGCAAAATAAACTTTATTGCAATAAAAGAAGATATGTCGCATATTTTTAAAATCAGCGAAGCTTTTCTTGAAAATGAATTGGTGTGTTTGCCAGCCGACAGGTTTTTAGAAGGTACAAAGACCGTAGCAATGGATTTTTTAGGTGAGAAGGCCAACTTCCCCATCGGGCCGTTTTTGCTGGCCTGTAAGTTCAAAGTACCGGTTACATTTGTGTATGGCATGAAGGAAAGCACCTATCATTATCACTTTTTTTCAAGTGAGGTAAAGGATTATTCGGACATGGATATGGAGGCTGCTTCTCAGCATATACTACAGGATTTTGTTGAGTATATGGAAAATAAAGTAAAAAAATATCCCGAACAATGGTATAATTATTATAACTTTTGGCAGCAATAAATTGATGGTATCGCAGGAAAATATTCTATCGGTTATTCCACAAAGGCCTCCATTTGTGATGGTTGATCAATTAGTGGCTTGCGACAGTACGAGTTCTCACACCACATTCTCTGTTGCACCAGAAAATATACTGGTTGAAAACGATGAGTTAAGCGAAGCCGGTCTGATTGAAAATATTGCGCAAACAGTTGCGGCCGGAGCGGGATATATGGCTAAACAAAATGGGAAACCAGTTGCAGTCGGGTACATAGGAGCTGTAAAAAACCTGGAAATATTTGCTTTGCCTAAAGTTGGGGATGTGATAAATACCAAAGTGACTGTTGTTAACCAGGTGTTTGACGTAACCATAGTAAACGGGGACGTTGAGTGCAAAGGAATAAAACTCGCAAAATGCGAGATGAAAATATTCGTTAAAAATTAAACACTTATCAAAATCAAACTAAAACAATTAATTATGAAACCTATCGCTAAATTCAAATGGATCATTACTTTGTTATTTATGGGTGTAAGCGCCCAATCGCTTCTTGCTCAGGCAACAAAGGCTGATATTTTTAATAAAAATGTACCAGTTACCTGGCTTGGAGTTGATTACTCCCTCACTACATTTATAGGGACGCCTTCTTATAACAATTTCGCTTTTAGCCCGTGGACGGTAGTTAAAAAAACAGGGGAAGGGGTTATAACCAAAGAAGAGTTCAGGGATTCTTTTCTTGAACAATGGAACCAATTGTTTATTGATGAGCAGAAAAAATATAATGTTGCTAAAGCAACGGATCGGTCATCTGTAACTTATGCAATTGATGTGTGCGTAAGCGCAAACAAAAAGCTTACTAACAAAGAGTTTTTCTCTAATGATCCAAAAGATTTCCACACTAAAACGGAAGCTGATGTAGCCAATGCGGTTAAAAACTACGATTTTCAGAAGAACGAAGGTCTAGGTATGATGTATTTTGTTGAAGGCATGAACAGAGGAACAGGAGAAGAAGGCATATGGATAACTTTTGTTGATATGAAGACTAAAACTGTTTTGGCAACCAGGTACGAGTCTTCAAAAGGACAAGGATCGGGCTTCAGAAACTTTTGGGCAAAACCATTATACGTTGCCTTGAAAGAATTGAACCTGAGTAAGTGGAAATAACAGTTCAGGTCTCACCTGCAGGTTGAATTTGAATCTGCAGGTGAACTTTTAAAACCAATTAATATACTATTCAATTTTTTAGCAGAGTACGTTGCGCAAAAATTTAACACATACTATAGAGCAGGAGATAAGGTTTAGTGAAGTTGATTCCTTAGGGATAGTATGGCACGGGCATTATCTGCAATATTTCGAGGACGGCAGGGAAGCATTCGGTAAGAAATATAATCTTGGCTATCTTGATTTCTATTCAAATGGGTACGTCGTACCTATCGTAAGTGTCCAGTGTGATTATAAGCGGTCTCTGCGTTATGGCGAAAGGATCATAATTGAAGCAACTTATGTGCCCGGCTTATCTGCCAAAATAAACTTTGAATACCGCATATTAAATGCGGGCACGAAAGAATTAATAGCGACCGGCTCTACTGTCCAGGTATTTTTAAACAAGGACGGCCTTAGTCTTCAATTGAACAACCCCGATTTTTTTCAGGCCTGGAAAATAGAACAAGGTCTGGGTTAATTTTATATGTAATTAAGAATAAGCCCGCAGTAACATAAATTATAAACCATACATAGAAATAATGAGTACTGAAAAGGTAGATGTTTTGGTAATTGGCGCAGGCCCTGCCGGGACCGTAGCTGCTTCTATTATTAATAAGGCAGGTTTTAAAGTCAAAATTGTAGAAAAGCAAAAATTTCCAAGGTTCGTCATTGGCGAGAGCCTATTGCCACGCTGCATGGAGGCGCTGACCGAAGCCGGCTTTGTGGACGCAGTTGCAGAAAAAGGTTTTCAGCAAAAATCGGGGGCTAAGTTTGTTAAGAACGGGAAGATATGTGATTACTTTTTTGCTGATCAGTTTACAGATGGCTGGAACTGGACATGGCAGGTGCCACGCTCAGAGTTTGACAAAACTCTTGCCGATACCGTTGAAAAAATGGGGGTGCCAGTATGCTATGAAACTACCGTAACCGGGATCACATTCAATGGTTCAGATTCTGTAACTGTGGTTGAAGATGCAAATGGTAACAAAAGCAGTATAGAGGCCAAATTTATTGTTGATGGCAGCGGTTATGGGAGGGTGATCCCAAGATTGTTCAACCTTGACAAGCCATCAAACATGTCTCCGCGAAAGGCATTGTTTACCCATACTGTCGATTTAAAGCGCTCAATGGATGACGAACCTAACCGTATTACGATAATTGTACATCAACCCGGAGTTTGGATTTGGGTTATCCCATTTTCAAGCGGTATCACCTCTGTTGGCTTTGTGGGCAATGAAGAGTTTTTCAACCAGTATGAAGGCAGTGATGAAACGGTATTACGTCAATTAATGGCCAGTCAGCCTTATTTGGCGGAACGTTTAAAGGGAGTTGAATTTGTATTCGAGCCTAGGGTGTTGCAATCATGGTCAACAACAACCGATAAATTTTATGGTGACGGGTTTGTACTGACCGGTAACGTAACTGAGTTTTTGGATCCGATCTTTTCATCCGGCGTTACCCTGGCAACCGTATCAAGCCAGACTGCGGCTAATTTAGTGATACGCAAGCTGCGTGGAGAGGAGAATATAGATTGGGATAAGGAATATACTGAAAAGCTATTGCAGGGAGTAGATACATTTCGTTCTTACGTAATGGCATGGTATGAAGGAACGCTTGATACGATATTCTTTGCCGAGAAACAGAATTACGAGATAAAAAAGAAAATATGCTCTGTGTTAGCAGGCTACGTATGGGATTTGAACAATCCTTTTGTAAAAGAGCATAAGACAATATTGAAAAAATTAGCCCGTACAATAGAGCTTGAAATCTTGGCGGGCGAGGAATTGTAGATTATAAATAGTTATGGATAAACTAATAAGCGAGTTGAAGGAACAGATTGCGGCGCAACTAAAAATGAAAAATATTAAACCGGAGGATATTGGCGATGATGAGCCATTATTTGGAGTTGGCTTGGGTCTGGATTCTTTGGATGTTTTGGAGTTGATCGTATTGTTGAAACAAAAGTATAAACTGAGGGTTGCAAGTGCAGAAGATGGCCAGAAGGTTTTCCGTTCGGTAAGAACAATGGCCGAATACATCACTGCAAAACAGGTACAAAACGCATAAAATGAGTGCCGCTGTTTTTGTAGCAGGTGCCGGGGTAATTTCCGGAATTGGCAACAATGTGCCTGAGTGTCTCAGCGCATTAGAAAACAGCACCACGGGTATTGATAGAATCAGTTACCTCAGAACTAATCACCAGGGCCTTTTGCCCGCCAGTGAAGTCAAGCTAGGCAATGCTGAACTTGCTTTATTATCAGGGTTCCAGCCATCAACCAGCCGAAATGTTATGCTAAGCATGATAGCGGCTAAAGAAGCATGGGATAACTCAGGCATCAATAGTATGCCTGGTTTGCGTACGGGGTTTGTTTCGGCAACCACCATAGGTGGCATGGATAAGACGGAAAATTTTTTCGTCGATTTTGTAGCAGACCACAATAAGGGCAGACTCAGAGATCTTGCTTATCACGAGTGTGGCAATGTGTCCCAGGCGGTTGCAGAAAAGTTGGGCATCAAGCATCATGTAAGCACTATTAGCACAGCTTGCTCATCGTCGGCTAACGCCATCATGTATGGCGCACGCTTGATAAAACACAACATACTTGATGCAGTGATTGCAGGCGGAACGGACGCTCTGACCAGGTTTACGCTTAATGGCTTTAATACATTATTGATATTGGATGAGCAATACTGTCAGCCATTTGATGAGAACCGTCGTGGTTTGAATCTGGGCGAGGGGGCAGGATACATCGTGCTGGTATCAGAACGTGTAGCCAGTGTTTTAAAAAAAGATCCCGGCTGTTCACTTAGCGGTTATTGCAACTTTAACGACGCCTATCATCAAACGGCATCATCGCCTGAGGGAGATGGCCCTTACGGAGCTATGATTGGCGCATTAAAAATGAGCGGATTGCAACCGGAGGATATAGATTACATTAACCTGCATGGTACAGGCACCTCAAATAATGATAGCTCGGAAGGAGCCGCGATAAAACGATTGTTTGAGCCGCATTATCCTAAAATGAGCTCTACAAAAACATTTACCGGGCATACGCTCGGTGCTAGTGCGGGGATTGAAGCTGTGTTCTCAACCCTGGCAATAAAAGCGGGTATAGTTTATCCTAATTTGCGCCTGCAAACACCAATGGCCGAATTGCCATTTGTCCCCGAAATCAATTTTTCAAGGAACCAGAACATTAAGAATGTGCTGTCCAATTCATTCGGCTTTGGTGGTAACTGTTCATCGTTGATCTTTTCAAAGAATTAAGGGATGAAAGTATATATCAGGTCGGCTGCGTGCATATCGCCACAAAAAACATTTAATAACCCCTCGTTTTTAGATGAAGCGGTTGAACGTGTAGGCAATCGATTAAATTGTATCGAACCTGATTACAACGAGATTATTGATCCCAAACTAACCCGCAGAATGAGCCGGGTTATAAAAATGAGCGTAGCGAGTGCATTTGCATGTTTAAAAAACGCCGGAATAGATAAGCCGGAAGCAATTGTTACAGGCACAGCTTACGGATGCCTTGAGGATACCGGTACATTTTTAACCAATATGGTTGAACAGGATGAGGAACCACTCAGTCCGGTAGCTTTTGTTCAATCGACACATAATACAATAGGTGCCCAGATCGCTTTATTGCTTAAGTGCAATAGTTATAATAATACGTTTGTTAACGGAAGCATATCTTTTGAAAATGCGTTGCTTGATGCAATGATGCTGTTAGCTGAAAATACTGATCATATTCTGGTTGGCGGTATGGATGAAATAACAGACATGAGCCATGCTATCTTAAGCAGGACGGGCCTCTACAAGCGTACACCTATTTCAAATTTTGATCTGTTCAAATCGGGTACCAAAGGAACTGTAGGTGGTGAGGGCGCTGCGTTTTTCTTGCTTAGTAATACAGCGAATGAAAATAACCTGGCTTGTATCGATGACGTTTCAACTTTCCACAAACCAGCTGATATAACAGAAACAGCCCGGCAGATAGAAGCATTTTTTGAAGCGCAATCCATTGATAGCGGCGATATTGATCTGCTTATTTGGGGTAATAACGGGGATACAAAAAACGATGAGATATATTCGCAGCTAAAACAATCAGTGTTTAGCGGGATCGCTTCAATTAATTACAAAAACTTGTGCGGCGAATATCCAGTTTCAACCGCATTTGCTTCCTGGTTAGGTGCTAATATTATTAAGTCAAACCATATTCCTGATTCGCTGAATCCGGAAGGCAGCATAAACGATAAAATCCGCAGGGTGCTTATTTATAACCACTATCAAAATATACATCATTCGTTAATTTTGCTCTCGTCATGCTGAACTTCAGGAATGCAAACATACTCTTCATCACCCTGCTGACATTAGGTATTGGCATTGATGCAAAGTATGGTATTCCTTGGTATACTTATGCAATTCTTATAGCCGCGTATAGCTTACTGCTTTTTTACGGCTGTTATTATGTGGGATCAAACTATTTTATTCCTATAGTTTGCTCCTTAAAAACAGAAAAGAAGGTAATAGCCATCAGTTTTGACGATGGTCCGGATACTGAAAATTCGCCCCGGATTTTGCAAATGCTCCGCGATTATAATGCCGAAGCAGCCTTTTTTTATATTGGAAGTAAAATATCAGGTAATGAAGCGATACTTACACAGACTTATAATGACGGCCATGTAATTGGTAATCATACATTTTCTCACCATTTTTGGTTCGATCTATTCTCTTTCAAAAAAATGTCAGCCGACGTACAGATGATGGACGAAGCGATGAATAATGTGATTAGTAAAAGACCCAAATTATTCAGGCCGCCTTATGGTGTTACCAATCCGAATGTTAAAAAGACGATTGAGAGCGGGAATTATATCCCGGTAGGATGGAGTGTGAGATCAATGGACACTGTAATAAAAGATGAGAAAAAACTGTTAAGCAAATTGATCGGAAAAGTAAAACCGGGCGCTATTTTTTTATTTCATGATACCAGTAGGATAACTGTGGCTATATTACCGGAGTTTTTAAAATATGTCCAATCGAACGGTTATGAAATAGTGCGGCTCGACAAGATGATAACCTTACAACCCTATGCGTAAAACTATTTTAATTCTTATTCTGGTAGCAGCTTTTAGCTCTATCTTAAAAGCGCAGCCTGCCGGATACACAGTAGTTTCAGATCAGGCTAAATTCACAGGGCAGTTTGCTGCGGTAGCCAAAAAAACAGAAACCATTAAAAGTGATTTTGTGCAGGACAAAAACCTGAGCATGCTTTCTGATAAAATTACATCAAAGGGAAAGTTCTGGTTCAAAAAAGAAAATCTGCTCAGGATGGAGTATGATAAGCCGTTTGAGTACCTGATGGTCTTGAACAAGGATAATTTGTATATAAAAGACGGAAAAAAAGAGAGTCGTGTTTCTGTGAAATCCAATAAAATATTTCAGCAGATAAATAAAATAATTGTTGGCTGTGTGCAGGGCGCTGTTTTTAATAACCCGGATTTTAAAATGAAGGCATTTGAAAATAAGGGTACTTATTTGGTTGAACTGCAACCGGTAGCAAAGACATTAAAAGATTTTTTTAAGGATATTGATATCATTGTCGATAAGAAAGATTACTCGGTTACCACCATTGTAATGAACGAGAATTCGGGCGACAATACCACGCTGCATTTTATAAACAGAGAACTAAATAGCCCCATCCCCGATGCGTTATTTACTATTAAGTAGTTGCTTTTTTATACTGGCCGGCTGCTCATCAGTTTATAAAAATCTGCAGCCTTCAGTTGGTGACGTTAGTATTTTGGAAAAATTCAAGCCAGATTTTAGCCGGGCATTATACAAAACGGAGGTTGATGTTATGGGACATCACCTAAGCGGCCTGTTGCTGATAAAAACATTGCCGGATAGTAGTGTAAGGATGGTCTTTTCAAATGAGGTGGGATTTAAGTTTTTTGATTTTGAGTTCAAGCCGGATGGTGAATTTAAGGCATATTATGTCGTAAAGCAGATGGATAAAGGGCCGGTCATCAAAACTTTGAAAAAAGATTTTGAGTTAATAATGCTCCGCAAACAGGATGTGCAGGCAGCAACAGTACGGCAGGACGATCATAGTATGTATTATATCATCAAGAGACCTAAAGGATTTTTCTGTTATATCACGGATAAAGCAGGTAACGAGTTAGAAAGAATGGAGATCGCCTCTCCCAGGAAGCCTATTGTTGAGGCCATTATGAAGAATTATAAAAACGGCATTCCCGATACGATAGGCATTACACATAAAAACTTTAGTTTTACAATAGGTTTAAAAAGAATAGACAGATAATGCTGCAAAATGAACTCTTTACTTTCACGGACATTCTTGCAGAAGAAAATATTGTAAAAGCTAACGTCAAACTTAACCCGGCGCATCAGATATTTAAGGGGCATTTTCCGGGAGAACCTGTTTTGCCCGGCGTATGTATGACTCAAATGGTTAAAGAACTGTTGGAGATTCATATTCAAAAATCAACCAGGTTAATCAAGGCGAGCGATATCAAATTTCTATCGATTATTACCCCGCAGCAGAATAAGTTAATCCAGATCGAATTAAAAACACTCCCGGTTGATGACGGCATCAGGGTAGATGCCAGGCTGCTGGACATTAGCGAAACCCTTTTTAAATTCAAGGGGATATTTCAGCAATATTCAACATCGTTATAGAGTTGTCAAAAAAATACCGTTAAAAAACGGGGTTGCTTATTGAGCAAAAAATAATGATATTTACGTACCACCTGATTGAGCTAAACTATTTTTCTAAAAAATATTGTTTATCAAGCTACTTGACCTGAAACGGTAATATAAATGCGGAGCATAGACACATGCCTGAGAATCAATATTACTTATGCAGGTGATCGGGAAGTTTACCCCCCGCAAAATTTCCCCAAAAGCCTTAAATGCGAATGCATATATGTATTCAAATGCATGGCTGTTACTTATTTATTATATGATAAAATCAGCATCTAAACCAAACATCGACAAAAAACTTTTAGGCTTACTCATTACCGGCGTAAAAGATTATGCAATCTTTATGATTGACCCTCAGGGGTATATCGTCAGTTGGAATAAAGGCGCCGAACGAATAAAGGGGTATAGAGAATCCGAAATTCTGGGCAAGCATATATCTATTTTTTATACGCAGGCAGATATTGAAAAGAATGAGCCTCAGCATAATTTAAATGAGGCCATCAGAAGCGGCTCTTACGAAAATGAGGGATGGCGGGTACGAAAGGATGGCTCAATATTTTGGGCCAACGCCATTTTTACACCACTTTTTGATGAGGATCAAAAGTTGCTGGGTTTTGCAAAAGTCACACGTGATGCTACCGAACAGAAAAAGATAGAAGACAGAAGAAAAGAACAATACATCGAGCTTGAAAAGCAGGCAAAAGCCAATACTGAAAAAGCATTAGCTGCAGAGATCCATTACCGCAAACTGATCGAAAATAGCCATGACGGCATTGCCCTGTTTGATAAAGACTTTAATGTGTTTTATCGCAGTCCCTCAGCGCAGCGTATTACCGGCTGGAGCAAGGAAGAACGGGACGGTTTGGGTATAGAGGATATTGTACACCCGGATGATAGAACGCTGGTTAGTGGATTATTTTTGAAAATATTAAATAAGCCGGAAGAGCCGGTCATTTTTAATTACCGCGTAAAACACAGGGAGGGGCATTATATTTGGCTGGAATGCGTATTTGATAATAAATTGAATGACCCGGATATGAAGGCTATTGTCTGCAATTTCCGCGATGTAACTGCCAGGAAGGAATCAGAACAGTTATTGCAAAGGACCATCAACGAACTATCGGCTTATCGCGTCGCATTAGATGAATCGTCAATTGTGGCAATAACCGACCAGAAAGGGATCATTAAACACGTTAACGACAATTTTTGCCGGATATCCAAATATAGCAGGGAGGAGTTGCTCGGACAGGACCACCGCATTATCAATTCATCTTATCATGAAAAAGCATTTATAACTAATCTGTGGCACACTATTGCAAACGGAAGAATTTGGAAAGGGGAATTAAAAAATAAAGCGAGAGATGGAAGCTATTACTGGGTCGACACGACCATTGTGCCCTTTTTGAATGACCGGGGAAAACCCTATCAGTATGTGGCTATCCGGTCGGATATATCAGAACGTAAAGAAGCGGAATCGGAAATACAGCGAACCGTTAAGGAATTATCGGCTTTCAAATATGCATTAGACGAGTCGGCTATTGTTGCTATAACTGACCATAAAGGGATCATCAAACATGTTAACGATAATTTTTGCCGGATATCCAAATACAGCAGAGAGGAACTGCTTGGGCAGGATCACCGCATTATAAATTCTTCCTCTCATGAGAAGGCATTTATAGCTGGTCTTTGGCGAACTATTGCCAACGGAAAGATTTGGAAAGGAGAATTAAAAAACAAAGCAAAAGATGGAAGCTATTACTGGGTTGATACGACTATTGTGCCTTTTTTGAATGACTTGGGAAAACCGTATCAATATCTTGCCATCCGGTCTGATATAACGGAACGGAAAAACTCAGAAATACATTTGAAAGAGTTAAATGAAAATCTTCAGAATCACGCCAAAGAGCTTGCAGCTTCAAATGAGGAGTTAGAACAATTTGCCTACGTAGCCTCACATGACCTGCAAGAGCCATTGCGTATGGTAACCGGTTTTTTGACCCAACTGGAGAAAAAGTATCAGGATGTTATTGACGAGAAAGGTAAGCAGTATATCTATTTTGCGGTTGATGGCGCCAAGCGTATGCGTCAGATCATCCTCGACTTACTGGAGTATTCAAGGGCCGGCAAAACTGTGGCTGGCCTGGAGCGGGTTAACCTTAACAAGCTGATGGATGAAATGCGGGGTTTATACCGCAAGCAGCTTGACGCAGGTGCACAGCTACTTAGTGACGAATTGCCTGTGATATTTAGTTACAAAACTTCGGTCTGGCAGATATTGCAAAACCTGATCGGTAATGCCCTTAAATATCATAAAAAGGATGTAATGCCGGTTGTAAAGGTGACTTGCAGCGAGACGAATACCCATTGGCATTTTTGTGTGGAAGACAATGGTATCGGCATTGAATCTGAATATTTCACCAAAATATTTATCATTTTCCAGCGACTGCACCGCAAGGGTGAGTATTCCGGAACCGGCATAGGACTGGCAATTGCCAAAAAACTGGTTGAAAATCTTGGCGGGAAAATTTGGGTAGATTCTGTAAAAAACGAAGGCACCAAATTCTATTTTACTATATTGAAAAACGAGACCTCATGAAACCTATCAAAATTCTGCTTATTGAAGACAGCGAAGGAGATATCCTTCTGACCATAGAAGCGCTTTCCGACAGCAAAATAGTTAATGAAGTTAATGTACTGAAAGACGGGAAGGAGGCAATTGAGTTTTTTGCAAGCAACCCACCGGCTGAGCAGTTGCCAGATCTGATCCTCCTGGATATAAACCTTCCGATGAAAAGCGGCCACGAGGTACTGGCTTATATAAAAAATAATGTGTCATACCGCCATATTGCAGTTATTATGCTGACTACGTCTTCATCGGAAAAAGATATTTTGCGGGCGTATGACAGCTATGTGAATTGCTATATCACCAAGCCGATTGATGCCTCTGATTTTATGGATGCAGTAATTAAGATTGAAGACTTCTGGATCAGCATTGTTACCCTGCCTGGTAAATAATATGAAAGCCGTCGAAAAAGCATACCACATCCTTGTGGTAGAGGACAATCCGGGAGATTTTTTGCTGATCTCAGATTGTTTGCGCGAGCAAATGCTCGGGGTAGATATCTTTGGGGCGACTAGTTTCGGAGAATTAACGGAATTGGTTACAGAAAGCGGCTCTGTTTATGATGTAGTATTATTGGATATTACCCTGCCGGATCTGGTTGGTGAGCCGCTCATACGTGAAACACTACAACTTTTTCCTTATACCCCGGTGATCATACTAACCGGGTATACTGATTTTGAATTTAGTGTGCGTTCATTAACTATGGGTGTATCGGATTACCTTCTTAAAGAAGAAATCACCCCTTTCGTGCTTTACAAAAGCATTCTTTACAGCGTCGAACGAAAAAAAATCACATTCGACCTGGAAACTTCGGAAAAGCGGGTTCGCAGCTTCGCACTGCAACTAAATAATGCCATTGAAGAGGAACGCTCACGCATTGCACGTGAGATACATGATGAGTTCGGGCAACAACTTACCGGCATGAAAATGTCCCTGGTCGCTTTGGAAGAGATGACTGCCGGCAGGCAGGATATGGGGCAACTGGTATATGAGCTCCAGGCCCAGGTTGATGAAGGGATAGGCGCGGTAAGACATATTGCCAATGAGCTTCGGCCAGCCATTCTTGATAAACTTGGTTTGGTGGCTGCTATCGAATGGCTGCTTAGCGATTTCGAGAAAAAGACAGGTTCACGGGGGTATTTGTATGTAACGCATAAAGGGCACCTGAAGATAAGTGACAAAAATTTGTCGGTCAATATTTTCAGGATATGCCAGGAGGCAGTCACCAATGTAATTAAACACGCTATGGCTACTATCCTGCAAATATTTGTTAGAGTGAAAGATTCACAGTTATATATCAATATCTCAGACAATGGCCGCGGCATGCCGGCGCGAGATCAGCATATGCCGCTTTCGATGGGATTATTGAATATGCAGGAACGTGCAGCATTGATCGGTGCAGAGCTGTCTATTGAAAGCGCAACAGGAAAAGGTACAATTATAGAAATTAAATGTAATCTATATGGCGACACGAATATTGATAGCTGACGATCATTCAGCCATACGCGCCGGCATTCAGCGCATATGCAGCAATAAATTGCTTGCACCGCAATTTGGTGAGGCAGAGAATTACCAGGAGGTATTCAGGCTATTGCGCGAACAGCTTTGGGATCTATTGATCCTGGATATTGATTTACCGGGAATGAGTGGCCTCGAAATACTAAAACAAGTCAAAAAGGATAAAATCAAAGTGCCGGTACTCATGTTCAGCTTCCATAGTGAGCAACAAATTGCACTTAAAGCGCTTAAAACAGGGGCTGCCGGATACCTGTCTAAAGACGCGGCAGATAAAGAATTGATAACTGCCATTGAGCATGTGCTGAACGGGAAAAAATATGTCTCGGCTGATATTTCTCAAAAATTATTTTCAATGCTGGACAGTAATCCGGATCAGGAACCACATGAATTACTATCAGAACGCGAATATCAGATATTTCTGCTCATTGCCTCCGGGAAAGACCTTTCGCAAATGGCTGATCTTTTATTCCTGAGCAGATCAACCATTAGCACCTATCGCGCCCGCATCCTCGAAAAAATGGAACTACGGAATAATGCTGAACTCGCTGCCTATGCTGCCAGCCACAAGCTGGTTTAAGCGCCTTTTGTCATAATAATTACTACAAAGGTTTCGCAATAACGACTATATTTTGTCGTGCTTCATCATCCCATCTTTGGATAAACAAAAACGGATATGAAGCGTCCTCACTTTTTTTACCACTTGTATTGCATCAACATGGCTTGCCGTGGTTCTGTCTTTGGCACTATCCATGAGACCAAGCTGGAGCTAACACATGGGAATTTTACCGATACTCATTTATGCCCGCAATGCAGCGCGGAGCTGGTTAGCGCTATCGATATTGAAATCAGGCAGATACTGGCAGAGGCGAGAATAAGTGTCACCGTTAAACCTGAATAAAATCTAAGGCAATGAAAATCATAAGTAACCTGTTATATGGCTTTATTCTCCTGATGAATTTCGGCGCGTTACTAACTATAGTATGGTGTTTACTGACACCCATTGATAAAAGATACCCCCTGTTTACAGGCAAACCGGCTTTAGAGTCCCCCCGCTCTTTAGCCGGAAAGCCTGAGTTAACCCAACATAAAACTTTAAAAACAAGACATGATGGAACCGACTATTAGACCTGCTATTTTACTGGTTCGTGGCGACCAGAGAAGCTACAACTATCAATGTACACAATGTGGTACTACCCATCAAAGGCAAGTGAAAATAGAAAAAAGCCACGCACCGTTCAGCGAAGTGTCTTTGCTGCAGAGGCATTACTGCACACGTTGCGGCGCCAGTTTCGTTACCATTTTTCACTATGATAATTAATATACCGGAAATTCTGAAATGTTTAAAAATATGAAAGTTGATAAAGGCATTTTTCACGTGCTGGTTGTTGAAGACAACCCTGGCGACTTCGCTTTGGTGGATGATTTTTTGTTGGAAAAGTTTGAAGCGCCGCGCGTAACGCAAGCGGAAACGTTCGCGGAGGCTAAAAAATACCTTAAATCAGGCAGTGGCAACTACGATTTGGTATTGATGGATCTTTCATTGCCGGATAATACAGGCGAGAAACTGATTGAAGGCATGATGACACTTTGTGGTGGAATTCCGGTGATCGTACTTACGGGCTATAGTGATTTTTCATTTGGTATCAGGTCGTTATCACTTGGGGTGGCGGATTATATTTTGAAGGATGAACTGACGCCGATGACGCTTTACAAGAGCATCCGGTATGCTTTAGAGCGTAAAAAAGCCATGTATGCATTGGCTGAATCAGAGAAGAAATACAGCGAACTGTTTCATCTGAGCCCATTGCCAATGTTTGTGTTTGCCCTGGACGGTTTAACCATTCTTAATGTGAACAAATCAGCAATAAAGCACTACGGCTATACAAAGAATGAGTTTCTGAGCATGACGATCAAAGATATATGCAAGGCAGGAGACATGCCGTTAATGGAAGAGTCATTGATGACTTCCAGACAGTATAACAAGCTGGTGCTGCCAGGTCCTTACCGTCATCGTAAAAAAAATGGAGAGGTCATCCAGGTAGAAATACAAGGGAATTCAATGACCTATAGAGGCATAGAAGCAAAAGTGGTGTTGATTATAGATGTGACAGAGCGGCTAAACTATATCGGGGAAATAGAACTCCAGAATGAAAAGCTTAAAGAGATATCCTGGATTCAATCACATATGGTGCGGGCGCCCCTGGCCAGGTTACTCGGGTTGATTGCTTTGATCCGCGACGTGAAGGATGATACCGGAGAATTACAATATATGATGAACTACCTTGAGGTTTCGGCTAATGAGCTGGATCAGGTGGTTAGGGACATTACATCCAGGACCGTAATACCGGAAGTTGATCCGCTGTTAAGATATGCTGTTTAAGAGATGAGAAAGAGTCGTCTCAGAAAAGTCGCCATCAGCGTTTGGCCGGGATTGGGCGGCCAACCTGATAGGCGCGCTATTTTGATGTTACGATAACAACAGGCCATGACAGAGCAATTTGAGATACAAGCCATCGGCTACCGCGAAGAGGCTCTCCGGCGATCGGATAAGCTGATGGATTATTTCCTGGCTTGTTATGGCCTTACTGGTCTTACCCTTGCTTTTTATTATAATACATGGCTGATTGCCATGTGTGTTAGCGGTGCAGCGTTAGTGGTCTATTATGCTGTCAAAGTTTTGATGCCCCGGTCAAACTTGTATCAATATGTGCTTAGTACCGTATTTGGCGTGTTTACCGCTCAGTTTATTTATCAGATGCATGGCTTGTTCGAGATGTATTTCTTTGCCTTTATTGGCAGCGCTATGCTCATTACGTATCAAAAGTGGAAACTACAGATACCGCTATTGGTAACCGTGATCATTCTTTATATTGTACTGAATTATCTGAATAATATTGGATACAGAGTTTATACCACGCGGGCTGGTCATTTTGCTGCGCCAACCTTTATCATCCATATATTATTGACAACGGCTATCTTTTTTGTCTGCGGGCTATGGGCCTATCAGCTTAAACGATACCAGGAAAAACTCATCAGCCAGGCGATACAGATGGGGGAGCTGAAGCAGGAAGCCCAACTCGCGCGAGAGCGCTTACAGAAAGAACAGGCATTTGCAGAACGAAACAGCATATTGGAGCGCATAGCAGATGCATTTTTTGCTACGGATAAAAATTGGATCGTAACTTACTGGAATAGCTCGGCAGAAAATATGCTGGGTAAGTCTAAAGAGGATATGCTTGGCAATAATTTATGGGAAGTGTATGCTGATGTGATAGGCACGCCTTTTCATACCCATTTTAACCGTGCGCAGATGGAGCTCCGTCCGCAGCATTTCGAAACAAGATACGGAGTCAGCAATAACTGGTATGATGTCAGTATTTATCCGTCTGAGAGCGGGACATCTGTATACCTTAAAAATATCAATCAGCGCAAATCCTCTGAGTTGCGGATGCAGCAGCTCCACCAGGAGCTGACTCAACACGCAAAAGAACTTGCAAGATCTAATGAGGAACTGGAACAATTTGCCTACGTGGCATCACATGATCTGCAGGAACCACTACGCATGGTAACAGGCTTTCTTACCCAGTTTAAACGTAAATATTATAACGTTGTAGACGATAAAGGCAAGGACTATCTGTACTTTGCGCTGGAGGGAAGTCAGCAGATGAAGCAAATCATTCAGGATCTCCTGGAGTACTCACGGGTTGGACGGATAGAGGACAGGAGAGAATCAATTGCCCTTAATGAAGTAGTGAATGATATCAGTAAGATTTACCGCAAAATGATTCAGGAAAAAAAGGTTATTATCCGTTGTGAAGACCTTCCTGTAATTAGCGCACCAAAAGGAGCTGTCAGGCAAATATTTCAGAACCTGATCAGCAATGGTATCAAATACCAGAAACCGGGGAATATTGCGGAGATCAATGTAAGTGTCCGGGAAACAGACAGCCATTATCAATTTTCTGTTCAGGATAATGGTATAGGCATCAGTCCGGAATATTTCGAACAGATTTTTATTGTTTTTAAGAGACTAAATAAGAAAGCAGAATATCCGGGTACTGGTATGGGGTTGGCTATCACCAAAAAAATAGTAGAAAGCCTCGGAGGAACAATTCACGTAGAATCAGAAAAGGGTAAGGGTAGTATTTTTTATTTTACAATTCTCAAGAGCTAAATTTTATATGATCCCCAACCGGGTCTTCAACGCTTCCCGGTAGGTGCTTCCGATAGGTATCTTTGCCTGGCCGATGATGAGCTGGTGGGCCTCGATCATAGTGATATGCCTGATAGCCACTACGTAAGATTTATGCACCCTTATAAAATCTGATGCGGGTACAAGATCGAAGATATCGCCCATATTTTCCCGAACGAGGATATTTTTATCCTTCAGGCATATGGTAATATAATTGCCGTCTTTTTCAAGGTATAAGATATCGCCTAGCCTTACCTGGTAGGTTTGCGGGCCGCTTTTTACAAATATGGAGGCATCGTCATCATCTTTTGCGGGAGTACCGTTTTTCAATGTTTTTAAACCCGACACTTTATTCAATGCGGCAAGGAAACGCTCAAAAGTGATGGGCTTTAACAGGTAATCGACCGCGTTCAGGTCGTAACTTTCAACGGCATATTTGCTATAGGCCGTGGTAAATATCACCATTGGTTTGGTGGGCAATGTGCGCAGCAATTGTATCCCGTTAACGTCCGGCATGTTGATATCCAGGAAAACCAGGTCGATGTTTTCGCGGTTGAGATATTCAATAGCCTTCACCGGCTCACGAAATGTAGCTTTGAGATCAGTGAGCCCGCTCTTTTGGCAGTAACGCTCTATCACCTCAAGCGCCATTGGTTCATCATCTATTGCGATACAACTGATCATTGCAGGTTTATCTTGAGTTCCACTTTATATTGATCGTCAGCCTTTGTTATTTGAAGCTGGTGCCTGGCCGGATACAACAATTGCAAACGGCGTTTCACATTATCCAAACCGACACCGCTGCTGTCACCATTCATTTTCTGCACGTGACTATGATCAGCATTGGTACAAGTGAAAGTCAGTTCATTACTGTTTACTGAAAGCGAAATATTGATATTCGAACTTTTGCCAATAACCACACCGTGCTTGAACGCGTTTTCTACAAAGGGAATGAATAACATTGGCGCCACAAAAATACCAGCTGTTTCGGACAGGTAATCGAATTTAACTATAACTTCCTTATCCGCATACCGCAGCTTATTCAACTGGATGCAATCCTCCAGGTATTCGATTTCCTTTTTCAGCGGCACTTTTTCCTCGTTGCTTTCATAGATCATATAGCGCATCATTCCTGAAAGTTTAGAGATGCCGTCGGCAAGGTCATCATTACCTTTCTTCTGTGCCATCGAGAACAGGTTGTTCAGCGTATTGAACAGGAAATGCGGGTTTACCTGCGATTTCAGGAACTTAACCTCTGTATTCAATTGGACTGCTGCCAACTCAGAACGCATCTTTTCTACCCTTGACCATTCCTTTAAGAAGAAATAGGCGATAGAAAGACCAAATATGATGATGAAAATAAACAATATAGTATTGGCTAAACCATCCCTGGCAAATACCATAGCGTCGGTTCGCAACACGAGGTCGCGTTTTACCACAGCGGGTGGTGGAGGCGTTCCCTCTTTCCGGTCGAATTGAAAAGTACGCATAAGCGGCTGATCGCTTTTTGGTGCTGAAAGTAATTGACCCATGTAATAATTCGCCGCGAAGATGGCGGCAAAATAAGACACAGGTATAGCCACCCTGATCAATATATTTTTGAAGTGCAATGCCTTTTTAAATAGTAAAAAGATATTGCCATAGAATAATAGGGCCAGAAAACCGAGTGTGATGAACAGGTAGGGCGATAAGGTATGTCTCACGTCCTTTATCATAACAGGATCCTTTTTTATGAAGCCTTCCGTATGATCAACGCGTATGGTTACATGCGTTTCCGTAAGCGACAACAGCGTATAAAAAACACCCACCCAGAACGCTACGTGGAGCACAATCTCTATCCAATCTTTTTTTCTCGGCATTAACATATATCAAATCTAAATTACTATAAGTTGCTTAAAAAAATAATGTTACTAACCAGCCAAAGTCTGTTATCAACTGCGGGTTTTTGAAATCCCAAATAACAAATATCCCTTCTTCGCTCACTATAAAATGATGTTCGTACCAAAGATTTTATTGGATGAAGCACAAAAAATAGTATTGCTTAAAATCTTATGAATTATGAAGAAGCAATTACTGTTTGCTATCATTTTACTGTTGGCGTTTATTACCGCTAAGGCTCAAAAACCTGACACAGCGCGGATGCTGATACATTATAAGTTTACCTGGATAAGGGACACCACAAACAGGGAGCACCCTTTGACGGAAAACATGGTATTATATATAGGTCAAAGCGCGGGCGCCTACAGGAGCTATGATGCGATAGTATACAACGCGCAGTTTAAGAAAGCGTGGGCCGAAGCAGCAGCTGCCAGCCCGGACGGAAATGTCAGGATAAATAGAAGGGGTGTAGGTACAGCCATAGAATATTACCAATACCCAAATAATAAGAGGTTGGCGCGAAAAGAGCCGCTTATGATGAACAGCTATCTTATAGAAGATACTATGCCGGTCATCGATTGGAAAACAAGCAGCGACACGGCAACATTTGGTGGCTTGCACTGCCAGAAAGCCACTTGTCATTTTAAAGGCAGGGAATATACCGCATGGTTTTGTCCCGATCTGCCGATACGTGTAGGTCCTTGGAAATTAAACGGGTTGCCCGGTGTTATTGTGGACGCCAGCGATTCAAAAAACGAAGTGGTATTTAAGTTTGACGGCGTAGAGAAAGCGACACCGACGCCAACCGGGAACCTACCCGCTGTTGCTGAAAAGGATCTGCCGCCAATATTACGCGGCCTAAATGATGACATGAATTTGATAGCTGCGCCGCCGGGGACGATCAAGGCCACGCAAAAGGAATTTGATAAAGCTAGGTTGGCCATTATAAAAAACCCTAACGGCGTTGTAGAAGCTATTAATGCAAGCAACGGTCCTAAAGTGGATCACATCAAAGGTGGGCCACCTTTGATGGGCCCGGTCACCAATAACCCCATAGAATTGCCGGAGAAAAAATAAACAACTCGTAAAATTCAAATAATCACATTATGAACAAGCAACTGATAGTAAGCACCATGTTAATAGCTATCGCGGCAAGTGCTTCCGCTCAAAAACCCGAAACCGCAGAAGTGCTGGTACATTACAAATTTACCCATGTGCGTGATACCGCTAACCGGGATCATCCCTATACCGAAAATATGGCCCTGTATATCGGTAAAACTTCAAGCGCCTACAGAAGCTACGACAATGTGCTTGAGCAAGCCGAAGCGAAAAAACAATTGGAGATCGCATTGGCCAGTTCGCCTGATGGTCATGTTAATATTCAAAGGAACAGGAGAGGATCGCGCGCTGAGTATTATGAGTTCCCCAACGGGAAAAAACTGGCAAGGAAAGAGCCGCTGGTAATGGAGACCTATCTGATAGAAGATGTCCTACCGGCTATCGATTGGAAAATAAGCAGTGATACCGCGACGTACGGCGGCTTACATTGCCAGAAGGCGACAGGATATTTTAAAGGGAGGAATTATACAGCCTGGTTTTGTCCTGATATGCCATTACATGTAGGCCCTTGGAAACTCAACGGTCTGCCCGGTGTAATTGTGGAGGCGTATGATGCCAAAAAGGATGTGCAGTTTATGTTCGATGGTGTAGAAAAGGTGGTTATTACAGCTAAGGCGGACGATCAGCTTGCGGGGCCAAAGAGTGATGGTCCGGGGCCAAGGCTGGTCATGGTAGGCGGCAACGATGGCGGCGATCCTAATATTATACAACTGCCCAAAGATGGCATCAAAACAACCGACAAGGAGTTTACCAAACTGGAGGCAGCTATGCGCAAGGATCCTAATGCTTTTGTGCAATCGCAGATGGCCATGCATAATGCTAACAGGCCGGCCGGTACAGATCCGGTACAGATAAACATCAAGATGGGGCCGCCACCGGTTAACAATAACCCTATAGAGTTACCCGAAAAATAATATGCGTTTTACGCGATCTATCATACTGCTGCTATGCGGCATGGCACTTTCTGTACTCTGTTTTGCCCAGGGGAGCATCCACGGGACGGTGAAAGACAGTACGGGTAAAGCTGTACCAT
>Ga0207645_10000153_pt1 | contig 54084 bp, 45 predicted proteins | sample KBSM53metaG_FD_184331 | JGI IMG/M metagenome (GOLD analysis project Ga0207645, IMG submission 184331) | Miscanthus rhizosphere microbial communities from Kellogg Biological Station, Michigan, USA - KBS M5-3 metaG (SPAdes) (version 2) | ecosystem: Host-associated > Plants > Roots > Rhizosphere >...
GCGCTGTTCACCGGGCCGCTCATCATTGCCGTCGTGACGCTCATCAGCCTGATGTTTTTGTTCGGCCACCTCGCCGTTCGCCTTGGATCCTGACGAGCTGCTCAGGCTCCTCCTGTTGGACCAGTAGGACTTTCTCGCCATGTGGTTCGGTCTCGGGATCGTCGCGTACGCCCTCGTCCACCCCGTCGCTCAGGTGGGGTGGACCATGTGGACGATCCATTGGAGCACCGTCATCGGCCTCACCGCGTTAGGCGGTGCCTACGTGTGGGGCGCCCGACATCTCCGCGAACGCGCTCTCCACGCCGGCGCCGAGCCTCCCGTGTTGCGCCGGCGCCAGCAGGTCGCGTTCTTCTCTGGCCTGTTGGTGATTTTCCTGTCGCTGAACGGTCCGCTCCACGATCTGAGCGACACGTACCTGTTCAGCGCGCACATGGTGCAGCACCTCGTGCTTGCGCTCGCGGTGCCGCCGCTGCTCCTCGTCGGCACACCCGGGTGGATGCTGCGTCCGTTTCTCGCGAACGCGAAGATCGGTGCCGTAGCGCGGACGATCACCAAGCCAATCCACTGCTTCATCATCTTCAACGTCGTCATCTCGCTCTGGCACCTCCCGCCGATGTACAACACGGCGATGGAGTACCACCCTATCCACATCGTACAGCACCTCACGCTGATGGTCGCGTCGGTGCTGATGTGGTGGCCGTTCTTGAGCCCCCTGCCCGAGCTGCCCCGGCTCTCCTATCCGGGACAGATGCTGTACTGCTTCCTGATGGTGATCCCCATGTCGATCGTGTCCATCTACATCGCCATGGCCGATCACGTGCTCTACCCGGCCTACTCGATCGCGCCCCGCGTCTGGGATATCACCCCTTTGAGCGACCAGCAGATCGGTGGCCTCATCATGTGGATCCCGGGCGGGCTGTTCTTCTACGTCGTCATGACGGTCGTGTTCTTCAAGTGGGCCGCGCGTGACACCGACACCACGGCCGGCGCCCAGGTCGATTGGCGCCCCCCTCGACCTACCCGGACGGTCTCGCAGGCGCGGCCATCGGTCACGGTTCGCCAGGATCGCTCGTCCTCGTTCTGACGGCCCGTTTGACCCGCGACCCGGAGCCGGGGGCGGAGAGCGTCTCGCGCGGTGCCCATCCCCGCGCGTACTCTTCATAATGCACGACCCAGAGGTGAGCTCATGAGCGCTGCGACGCTGACGCCAGAGCGGACCACCACGCCCGTTCAGACGTACGCACCGCCGCCTGTCCCTCGGCCCACTCGCGAGCGTCTGCTCTCGTTGGACGTGTTTCGCGGGATGACGATTGCCGGCATGTTGCTCGTGAACGACCCGGGCACGTGGAGCGCCATCTACCCGCCGCTGGAGCATGCGACATGGAACGGGTGGACGCCCACGGACCTCATCTTTCCGTTCTTCCTGTTCATCGCCGGCATCACGACACACCTCTCGCTCGAGGCACGCCGTGCTCGTGGCGACGACGAAGGCGCGCTGATCCGGCAGGTCGTTCGCCGAGGGATGCTGATTTTCCTCGTCGGGCTGCTCGTGAACGGGTTCCCGTACTTCACGTGGACGGCGATCGACGGGATCGCGAACCCGACGTTCGTCGAACGCGTCGTGGATCGCCTGCATCACTGGCGGATCATGGGCGTGCTGCAGCGCATCGGCCTCGCCTACACGTTCTCCGCCCTTTTGACGTTTCGGACGACGCTCAAGCAGCAGGTCGTGATCCTCGCGACCCTCCTGTTCGGCTACTGGTTCGCAATGACCTTGCTCCCCGTGCCGCCTAACGGGTTTCTCGGCGTCGACGTCCTGAACACTCCGCCCGAGACCCTCGCCGCGTACTTCGACCGGCTGCTGCTCGATTGGGGCAAGTACGGCAACCATCTCTGGATCAACAGCCTGACATGGGATCCCGAAGGCCCGTTTTCAACCATTCCGGCGATCGGTACCGCGATGCTGGGCGTCATCTGTGGCCGCTGGATAAGATCACCGCGGTCCTTGAGCGAACGCCTCACGGGGATGTTCGCGGTCGGTAGCATCGCGATGATGGCCGGTTTGATGTGGCACTGGTCGTTCCCGATCAACAAGAGCCTGTGGACGAGCTCATACGTCCTCTTCACGGCCGGGATGGCAGCGGTCGCCTTGGCTACCTGCATGTGGATCATCGATGAACACCGCGTGACGGGCTGGACCAAACCGTTTGTGATCTACGGCATGAATCCGTTGATCGCGTTCGCGGGCTCCGGGATCATGGCGCGGCTCATCTATTCGATCCTCAAGGTCGAGTCCGACGGCAAACCGATCGCGCTCGAGACCTGGATCTACCAGACGTTCTACGCGTCCTGGCTGGAGCCCCGCAACGCATCGTTGCTGTTTGCGATCACCTTCGTCCTCGTGTGGCTCGGCATCCTCTGGGTCCTCCATCGTCGGCGTATCTTCGTCAAGCTCTAGCGGTACAAGAGCGGTGGTGTGCCCCATTGACGCCGGCCTTCCCCGCGGCGACAGCCGGACGAGCCCAATTCACGCTGGACTGTACCCGGAACGCGTGTTGCCACGTCTCACATCGTGACCTGTACGCACATTTTCTCGCCCCGGCGCGCGCTGGGGCTTCTACTCCTGTTCGGCTCGACGGCCGCCGGTCTCGCCGTCCCCTTCCGAAGCTCCGCCGCCCAGAATGGCGGCGTTCGACCGCCTAACGGTGGCACGAGCGGATCGAAAACCTCCACCCGCACCAGGACAAAGTCGAGCGGCGTCAAAACCACCCGGACGTCGGCCAGCCGCCGGCCGCCGCCAGCGCTCCGCTACACCGCCCCGACCTCCGCTGAAGCCCTCACCGCCGATATCGGGACGTTCCTGAATGCGCGCGTCCGGAGCGGCAACTGGGGGGCAATGATCGTTTCACTGACGCGTGGCGATACCCTCTTTTCGGCCAACTCCGGTGACCTCATGGTGCCGGCGTCCACGATGAAGCTCTTCACGGCGGCATTGGCCTTCGACACGTTCGGCCCTGAGCATCAATTCAGCACCACGGTCCTTCGGGATGGGCCCATTGGTCCCGATGGCACGCTGTCTGGCAACCTCGTGCTCCGCGGTGGTGGTGATCCCGGCCTCTCGACTCGCTACTACAAAGCGCCGGCCGAAGGACCGATGGCCTCCCTCGCGCGCATGGTCGCCGGCAGCGGCATCAAGCGTGTGAACGGCGACCTGATCGCCGATGCGTCCGCGTTCGAGTCCAAGCGCGTCCCTGACGGCTGGCTCGCGCGGTACCTGGAGTCCGGTTACGCCGCGCGCGTGTCCGCGCTGTCGATGAACGAGAACCTGGCGACGGTCGTGATCACGCCGCAGGCCAGCGGTGGTGCGACCGTCACGCTCGATCCTCCATCGAGCACGGTACCCGTGATCAACAACATGCGGACCGTCGCCGGGAGTAAGGCCGCAAAGCTGTCCATTCGTCGACTCGCCGACGGACGCATCGACGTACGCGGATGGATCGGCTCCAGAGCCGGCTCTCGATCCTATCTCGTCGTGATCGACGATCCTGCACCGTGGGTCGCGGGAATGCTGCGATCCGCGCTGGCGGCACAAGGAGTAACGGTCACCGGTCAGGTGCGAGCTGGAGCCGCATCACCGAACGCCGTCACCGTCGCGTCCCTGGCGTCTCCAACGCTCGCACGCCTCGCCGCAGCAATGAATCGTGAGAGCATCAACCACTTCGCGGAGCTCTTGTTCCGCGACGTTGCGCAGGTCTCCAGTCCCGATCGGGTTGGGTCAGCGGAGTTCGGCAACACCATTCTGAAAAAGTTCATGGCGGACAAGGTCGGTGCGGCCTCGAACGATGTGATGGCCACCGACGGGAGTGGTCTCTCCACGCTCGATCGCGTGACGGCGCGCTCGCTCGTTCAATTGCTGTCGTACGCGCATCGTTCAACATGGTCCGCCGACTTCCACGCATCATTGCCCGTGGCGGGAGAGTCGGAGTTGCTTCGGCATCGCATGCGCTACACCCCTGCGCAGGGGAACCTGCACGCCAAAACGGGCACGACGAACGACGTGATCGGCCTCGCGGGGTACGTCACGGCGCGAGACGGCGAAGTGCTGGCATTCGCGTTTCTGTACAATGGCCGGGACCGCTGGAACGCGAAGGAGGCGATCGACGTGTCCGGTGCGACGCTCGCAGGCTTCGCGCGCCCGTAAGTACTCGGCGTTCCCTTCCACTTCTCCACGGGTGTCGCTAGATCACGACTCGGGCACAGAGCCCTCGTATTCCTCTCTGTATCTGATAGCGGTCTCGACGCGATGTGGAGGTGCGAATGGGAATCCTCGACACGATTGGACAACAGCTGAGCGGCGACACACTCAAGCAGATCAGTCAGCAGCTCGGCACCGATGAAGGCACGGCGGCGAAAGCCGTGTCTGTGGCGCTCCCACTGTTGATCGCCGGTCTCTCGCGCAACGCTTCTACTCCCGATGGAGGAGCCGCGCTGGACCAGGCGCTGACTCGCGATCACAGCGCGTCTCCAGTGCTGAATGCGCCACAGCAAGCGGTAGCCGACCCTAACGCGTTCAATGCCGGTGGCATACTCGGCCACATCTTTGGCCAGCGTCAGGCGCCCATCCAGCAAGGTGTCGCCAAGGCAAGTGGCATCGACCTGCATAGTGCGAGCAAAGTCCTCATGATCCTCGCGCCTATTGTCATGGCGAGTCTGGCACGTGCTCGCTCGGCGCAGGGCGCGAACGCGTCAGCGGGACAGGTGCTTCAGCAGGAACAACAGCACATCGAGCGGCAGGTCCCGGGTATCGGCGGGCTCGCGTCTATCCTGGATCGCAACCACGATGGAAGCATCGCGGACGATATCGCGAACATGGCCGGAGGCCAGCTTGGCGGTTTGGGAGGCGGCCTGGGAAATGTGCTCGGCGGTCTTCTCGGCGATCGGCGTTAGGCACGCATCAGCTGATCAAGAGAATCGAGAGGGACAGGATGCTTGAAAATTCTTGAAGCATCCTGCCCCCTCGATTTTTTTTCAAGCTAGGAGCTCGACTCCATCCGTCGCCCGTCCCCCGTCGCCAGCCGCCAGCCGCCAGCCGCCAGCCGCCAGCCGCCAGCCGCCTTCAGTCGGGAATACCTGCTCCCTCGTCACGCGAGCCGATGCGAATACCGCGCTTGGCGAGCTCCTCGATGTAGAGCTTTGGCGGGACGCACTCGTCAGGCGTGTGCACGCCCGGAGGCGCAATTTGGCCCCTCACCTGCATCTGGCCCGTGATGGACAGTGAATATCCCGTCGTTCGCATCATCGCGCTGATGCCGTGTCGCTCATCGTAGCGATCGATGAGCTCCCACGAGAGCGTGCGCGGCGAACCGTTTTTCGTCCCCGCCACGATCACTCTCAGCGCGACCAGGTCACGTCCCTCCGGCTTCTTCAGCTTCGGGCCAATCGTTGCCACCACGACGTCTCGCGGAACCACCTTCGACCCCTTCACATCGATCGGATCCAGCGACAGCAGCCCGAGGTCCCGAATCGCCTCCATGATGTGCGCGTGCCCTGGATACCGGAGGGTCTTGTATTCCATTGACGGAATCTTCCCCTCGTAGCGGAATGGCATGGTGGAAAGGCCGCCCGCCGTGTGAAAAGCCTCCAGCTGTCCGACCGGGCCACCGAAATCGACGGTCTCACGCTCTGACAGTGCGCGCACCTGCTTCCGCTTGCTGTCGCGCAGCACCCACGACAACGTCGTGTAGTAGTCGAGCACTCCCTCGAGCGAATACACGATCTGGTAGTTGAGCGGCGGCGCCGGTTGCTGCGGCAGTCCGCCGACGAACATGCGCACCGCACTCACCGTATCGAGCTGGCTGATACCGTACTGCGCCAGCACGTTCACCATCCCCGGCGCGAGCCCGCAATCCGGAACGATGGTGATGCCCTTCGCCACCGCCCGCGCGTTCAATCCTTTCTGCTGGAATACGATTTCGGTGTTTCCGCCAAGATCGCAGAAGTGCACCCCGGTTTCGACCGCCAGCTCGGCGAGCGGAAAGTTGAAGTAATAGGGGATCGCGCTCATGACGGCGTCGCTCTGGCGCATGAGCGCCAGGACAGACTCACGAGCGCGGACGTCTACGCGTGTCGGGAGCAATCGCGGTCCAGAGAACGGCGCGAGAAATGGCGGGAGGTGATCGACGGTCAGGTCCGCGAGCCGGACCTCGCGAACATCGGGATTCTGAAGTAAATCGAAAGCGCAGGCCGATCCTTGCAGACCTGCGCCGAGCACGAGCATCCGCATTCGGTTGTCTCCACGGCAGTCATAAGAAACGCAGCCGTGTAAGGTAACCGAGGTCAGCCTCGCCTGTCATCCCACAATCCCCGGGCGTGCACGATACTGGCAGCGGGTCTGCGACATGACCACGTCGTCCAGCGCAGAATGGCGAGCGCGCCTGATCGACTCCACGGAGGAGGTCCGCGCGCTACTTCGCCGCAGTCACCGTATTGCCGTCCTCGGAATCAAGCCCGAGTCGAGAGCCGACCAGCCCGCGTATTTCGTGCCCGCCTACACCATCGAAGCGGGATTCGAAGTCGTTCCGGTGCCGGTGTATTACCCCGACGTGACCACGATCCTCGGGCAACCAGTCTACCGGCGCCTGATCGATGTCCCCGGAGACATCGACATCGTGAACGTGTTTCGTCGCCCCGAACACGTGCCCCCACACGTCGACGACATTATCGCGAAGCGTCCACGAGCCGTGTGGATGCAGCTCGGGATAAGAAACGACGAAGCGGCGGAGCGGTTGGCCCGCGCAGGTATCGAGGTGGTTCAGGATCGATGTCTGAAGGTGGAACTGATGCGAATGGGCGTCTGACGACTCACCGTGCCGCCAGAGGCCGCCCTTTCGTTTCGATTCCCGATTCCCGATTCCTTATTCCCGATTCCCGATTCCCGACGCGGTCGGGTCGTGCTTGGCTGCGAGCAGCGCGGCTTGGGTGCGGTCCTCGACACCCAGTTTTTCGAAGATGGCACTGACGTATCCCTTCACGGTGCCGATGCTCAGGTTGAGCGCGGCGGCGATCCGCTTGTTGCTCTCACCGCGCGCAAGCAGCGCGAGCACATCCCGCTCGCGGGGTGTGAGCACGGTGAACGGTGACGGTGTTTCGGGTTCGGCGATGCCACGCATGAGATGCTGCTGCGCGCGAGGATGCAGCGTCGGCACTCCGTCGGCGGCGAGTCGAATCGCGGCGAGCAGCTCCGTCTTGAGTACGTCCTTCATGAGGTAGCCTGTAACGCCTGCACGCACCGCGTCGCGCACGCCCTCGCCGTCCGCGAAGCTCGTGAGAATGAGCACGCGCGACTCGATCCCGGCCTCCCGCAGTCGACGTGTCGCCTCGAGCCCGTCCACGCGCGGCATGCTCAGATCCATGAGCACCACGTCAGGCTTGACCGCTGTCGCCAACCGCACAGCTTCGTCGCCGTCGGACGCCTCACCGACGACCACGATCTCGCCGTCGCTTTCGGCGAGTATCATCTGCAATCCTTCGCGAACGACCTGATGGTCGTCTGCAATCAGAACGCGGACCGGCTTTCGCATAGTTCACCCGTGATGGGGCGCGCCGTGTATCGGCGCGCCACCTTCGAATCCAATGCCGTCGCCGCGAACGCGCAAGACTGCGCCTGCGATCCTCCCCGCTCAGCGCGCTTGAAATGCGGCCAGCACGCGTACGTCGGGGTCGAACGCGACGCCACGCGGAGCAGCGTCAAGCTGAACCGGAACGACGATCGTGGTGTTCGCCGCCGCCGGGACATCGATCGTCGCGCGGCGTTCCTTCCCCGCCGCATCGGTGATCGAAACGGTGAGGGGGAATCGGTACGCACCAAAACGTCCGCCCTGCGCGACCGTGGCGATCACTCGTCGCTGCGACGCCTCGTAGCGCCAGGATGTCGTGACCTCGGCGAACCCCGGTCGACGCAGCCACTGGTCGAAGAACCAGCCTAACGGCCGTCCGGACGATGCCTCGACGGCGCGCCGGAGATCGTCTGTCAGCGCCGTTGAATGGCGATTTGCCAGATAGTACGAGCGGAGCCCGCGGAAGAACGCCGAGTCGCCGACGAGGGAGCGAAGCATGTGGAGGGTCCAGCCACCTTTCTGGTAACTGTTGGTGTTCAGCAGCGCCATGAGGTCAGTCTGCAAGGTGTCGATCACCGGACGCGACGCGACTTCGGGAGCCTTGAAAATCTCCTCCCGAATCCGACGCATTTCGTCGCGGAATGCGCTGTCGCCGGCGAATCGCTCGACCCACAACGCCTCGAAATAGGTTGCGAACCCTTCCGAAAGCCACACGTGCGACCACTCACGTTCAGTCACGGCATCCCCGAACCACTGGTGCGCTGTCTCGTGAGCGATCACGCCCGGTTGCATGGTGCGACGCCGAAACGGGGCATCGGCATAGAAGATCGCGCCCGCGTTTTCCATTCCGCCGTAGCGTGTCGAGCTCTCGAGGTGCGCGAGCTTCTCGTAGGGAAACGGAGCGATCAGCTCCGAGAAGAGCCGTACCATTTCCGCAGCGTGCGAGAACGGACCGGGCAGGAAGTCTCGCGACTCCGGGAAGACGTACACCGACTGGCGAACGCACGAGCTGAATTCGCCGACGCCACATCCATCACGCCCGAGATCGTAGTACACGAGCGGTGCCGCGGCGATGACCATGAGATATGGCGAGATCGGCCGGGACTCGCGCCAGCGCGTCAGCGTTCGTGGGATTGAACCCGGCGGCCCGGCGAGCGGAGTCTCTTCCATCAACTCGCCGTTCGCGACCACACGTCGCACGCTCGGCGCGCGTACGGTCCACGTGACCGTTGCCTTGTCCGACGGGTGGTCAATGCTCGGGATCCAGTTCCGGGCGCGGTTGGGCCAGTTGTCTCCGAACGCGGTCCACCGGCCGCTACTGTCGGTTCGAATAATGAGCCCGTCCTTCGGCTCGCCGGCATACCGCACCGTGACGGAGAAGGAGTCGCCCACCACATGGCCAATGGGAATCCGCACCAACGAATCCGTTCTGGCGAACGTGACTGGCTTCTCGTCTACGAGCACGCTGTCGACTTTCAGCGCGACGAGGTCGAGGGCGAGTGTATCCACAGGGCCCCATCGACGCACGGTGAGCACCGCGCGACCGGCGATCGATGTCCCACGCTCCGGGAGGTCGAGCGTGATCGCATAGTCCGTCACGTCGATGCCCGGCCGGTACGGCAGGGGTCCGCCTCCCTGACCGATCACCGTCGACGTAGTCGTTAGGCACGACACGACTCCCGCGATGATGGACAGTGTGAAGCGGTTCCGTCGAATCGCGTTGCGCATTGTTATCGCTGAAGAATGTGGTACACCACGAGGGCATTTGGCGGCTCGTACGACGCCGTTTGGGGGTCCGGCGCAATGGCAACGATGAACTGACCGTTCGCCGTCGCGGTCAGCGCAATGCCGGGGCCGACAATGTGTGGCGCGCGGACCCGCGCCCCGTCGTGCCCATACACGCGGATCCAGCCGTCCTCGCTCTCGATGTCCACGTCGCCAGCGCGGAATGCGCGCCGTTGTCGCATGTCGACCGCCGTGGATACGTCGAGGTTCGGCCCCTGGATCCATTGATGGCGGGCGAGCGACGTGGTATCGGTGACACCACGAGCCTGACCCGTTATCGGGTCGACCAGGCGCCAGCGCGATGCGGGCGCGTCATCGGCAATGACCTTCGGCGGCGCTCCAATCGCCAGCCGTGAGCCGTCGCGTGTCCACGCCACGCGCCACCCCTCGGCGATAGGAAGGCCGCCGGCTGCCGTTGCGGACGTATCCGTGGTGGGGGTTGGGCTGACGACGAAGGGTCGCGCAACTCCGTAGGCGGTGACCATCCCGCTCGTCGAGAACGCGTTCTTCCGGACGATCGATTCCATGAGACCGACGCTGCCAGCCAGTCGGTGCCATTCGCTCGGCGGGATGGAATCGGTCTCGCCCACATTCGTCGTATAGGCACGGGCGTACGCGACGCGCCGCCAGTTCGGCGCCGGCGCCACATCCCACACACTATCGCGTTGGACCGGAGGGTTTCCCTCGACGGCGAACACGAACCCGTTAGGCACCGGGTCGTTTTCGACGGCCCGCGGGTCCTCGACGACGAGCACCGCTCGGCGGTCGTCGCTCAGGATCCACCGCACCTCAGCCGACATCCCGTGACTCCCGTGGTTTACCGGGGTCATGCCCACGGCGAAGGTCTCTCGGCTCGACCGCCGTCCGAGGAACACGGGATCGAGACCGGATTGCCGGAGCGAGTGTTCGACGAGCTTGGCCAGTTCAGCGTCGCCGGGCACGATCACGCGAACTGCCCACCCCGAATCACCGGTAGCTCGCCGCGCGGCCTCCGCGTCCCAGCCTTCGCGGGCCAGCGAGTCCGCGAACGCGGCCGCCCCATTGGAGTCCGGCGCGAGCGTCACGCGTATCAGCGCGCCGGTTCGCACCCCGGCGGCGCCGGTCGTAGCGGCCGAATCGATACCGGCGCGGCCGCGTTCGCCGCGGACACAGGCTGCCGCGAGAATGGATGCGCCGACCACCCACGCAGCTCTCGCGAGCCGCGCGATGCGCCGACGTGCCCGGCGCCTAACGAGCTTCGGTGCGCGTGACGCGGTAGATCGCGCCGGCAGCGTCGTCGGATATGAGCAGCGATCCATCCGTATACACCACCAGATCGACAGGGCGGCCCCACCGGCGGCCGTTCGGCCCCTGCCATCCCGTAATGAAGTCCTCGTACGACACCGGCTTCCCATCGCGAATCCGGATCCGCACCACCTTCGCCCCGGTCGGCACCGATCGGTTCCACGAACCGTGGAACGCGACCACCGCATCGGCTCGCCAGTCGGCCGGGAACATGGTCGCCCGATCCAGGAACGTGATGCCTAACGGTGCCGAATGAGCCTGCATCTCCAACGCCGGCGGGATCGTTCGGGCGCATCGTGCCGGATCGTGGAAGTCCCGGTCCGGACTCGGGATCCGATTCCCGTAACAATACGGCCAGCCGTAGTCCCCACCGTCTTGCAGGATGTTGATTTCTTCGGGCGGCAGGTCCTCGTGCTCCGGCTCGATATTGTCACGTTCGTTCTGCGTGACCCAGATCTGTTTCGTGACCGGATTCACAGCGATACCCACCGCGTTGCGGAGTCCGGACGAAAATACGCGCCCGTTGCCGCCGTTTGCGTCGTACCGCATCACAGCGGCGCGATCGGGCGTCTTCTCCACGCACATGTTGCAGGTCGATCCGATCGTGACGTACATCGCGCTGTCGGGCCCGAACACAATGGACCGGCTCCAGTGTCCCCCGCCGGCACTGTACGAGTTGACACGCTCCGGTGGCCCCGACGCCGTGCCGTTCGCCCCGAGCCGGACGCGAACGACGCCGTCAGTGTTGGCGATGAAGAGGTATCCGCCGTGGAACGCGAGACCATGCGGGCGATTGAGGCCCGAGACGGCCACCGTCTGCGACTCGGCCTCGCCATTGTGATCTGCGTCGACCAACCGAACAACCTCACCGGCTTCCGGCCGGCTGGCGTACACCGCTCCATCGGGCGCGACCGCCATGAATCGCACACCGCTAACCTTCGCGTACTCCGCGATCGTGAACCCCGGCGGGAGTGTGAGTCGGCTGCGCAGCGCGTCCTGAGCCTTGCTGCTTGATGGCGCACACGCCGCAGTGACGGCGACGACGACGGCAATCTCGCTCAGTCGCACAGGCAAGTCCTCGTGGTCGGATGGTCTCGAACAGCGTGGAGCGTACACGCGATTCTCCCGACCGACAACCCCAATTCGGACCGCTTGCGAGATTCCTGACTTCGGGGCGCGCCAAAACGCGCGATGTGCAGGACGCTAGATACGAACGCGGTTCCGGCCTTCCGCCTTGGCGCGATAGAGTGCCTGGTCGGCACGCATGAACAGGTCCTCCACCGTCGCGACCCGAGGCGCGGGGAACGTCGCTACTCCGATGCTTGCTGTCACCTGCAGAGTGGGTCCGTCATCGACCGAGAACGGATGCATCTCGATCCGCTCGCGTATGCGCTCGGCGAACGCGACGGCACCTTCCTCGCGCGTTTCGGGGAGGACGATCACGAACTCCTCACCGCCATATCGGGCGACGAGGTCGACACTTCGCACTTCGTGCTGCAGCAGCTGCGCCAGCGCCATGAGAACGTCGTCGCCGACGAGGTGTCCGTACGTGTCGTTGATCCGCTTGAAATGATCGATGTCGATCATGAGCAGCGTGACCATTGAATCGTAGCGGCGTGCGCGCTCGAGCTCCGCGTTCAACCGATCCGTCAGCGCTCGGCGGTTGAGTGCATCGGTGAGCGGGTCGGTCTGCGCGAGCGCCTCGAGACGGCGATTGTCCGCCCTCGTGCTCTCCATCATGTCGGCGCGCTGGACCGCCGCCACGGCCGCGCGAACGACGGTGTCGGCAAACGAGACGTCGTCTTCTCGAAGCGGACGCTCGTCCTCGCCGCGCCGAAGGAAGAACACTCCCGACTGTCGGGCGTCCGCGAGTGAAAACGGCATCGCGATCACGGACCGAATCGGCACGCGCGTGCCCTCTTCCTGCCACCGCTCGCGAATGTCCGCGTACAATGGGCTCGAATGAACGTCCTCCACGAGCACAGGCTGGCCAGTGTCGAGCGCAGCGCGGATCTCAGGGTAGCGATCGAGGTTCAGCTCGAAGTTCTTGACGAGCGCATGCTCGAACGACGCCGCCACGATCCCGACCCTGTCTCCCGGCCGGGCGAGAATGACCGAGCATCGGGTGAGGTCGAGCGCACGCGCCACTCGCCGCGCCAGCACGTGATAGATCTCGTTCGAGGTGAGATCTCCCGTGACTTCGCGGAGAATGTCGACGAGCTTCCGTCGGCTATCTGCTTCCGCCCTCGCGCGTGCGAGCTCCTCCTCGGTCACACGCAGTGACTCGTAGGCGGATCGAAGAATGGCTCGCATGCGAAGCTGCGCCTGAATGCGCGCGAGGAGCTCACGAACGCGAAACGGTTTGCGAACGAAATCGGATGCCCCAAGGCCGAGTGTCTTGACCGCGGCCTCTTCGGGCGGCAGCGACGAGATCATGAGCACCGGCATGTCGCGCCACCGAGCGTCGTTCTTGATGCGCTCGAGCAGCTGGAAGCCATCCACATCCGAGAACATGACGTCGAGAAGGAGCAGGTCGGGCGTGCGCTCCTCGAGGAGTGCCATGAGGTCGCGGCCACTCGTCGCTGAACCGACGTCGTAGCCGTGCTCCTTGAGCACCCACGTCATGGTCTGGAGAATCGCCGGATCGTCGTCGGCGATGACGATGCGCGCGCTAGCCATCGCGAGGTGGGCCCTCGGCGGCTGGACTGGCGGGCATCGAGTGGGAGGCGTGCACGAGTGAGAAATGGGAGCGCGTACGAGGTCGGAGTCAGGTACTGAACGGCAGGGCTCGCTGGTGCATACCCCGAGCCTTCATTCTTCGCTGCTAAGTGCTTGCAGTATAGCCGATTACCTTGGCGCCGAACTCTTCCATTTTGCGCAGCGTGGCGTCGTGACCACAGTCGTGTCGCGTACCAACCTCGCCTGACGACAGCGCCAGCCCCGGGTCACGTGAAACCTGTGACGCGAACGGGGCCTGCCTTCAGGCAGGCCCCGCCACGCCCGGGAGGATGTGGCCTGCGCGCTATTCCTCGTCCGGCGCAACACCGAGTGGCTCGTCGGCTTCTTCGCCCTCGCTGTCGCCCTTGTCCTCAACCACCACGCGAGCGACGGCCGTTACAGCATCCCCATCGTCCAGGGACACGAGACGCACGCCCTGCGCGTTCCGGCCGGTGACGCGGACCTGATCGACCGACGACCGGATGACGATCCCACCCCGAGTGATCAACATGATCTCGTCTTCGGGCAGGACCTCCATCAGCGCGACGACGTCGCCCGTCTTTTCCGTGCGGTTGACGGTCAGGATGCCTTTGCCACCCCGCTTCTGCACTCGGTAGTCATCGATGTGGGTGCACTTGCCCAGGCCCTTCTCGGTGACCACCAGCAGCGTGGCTTCGCGCTTGATCACGACCATACCAACCACGCGATCGTCGGGTCGGAGCTCGATGCCCTTCACGCCCGTCGTGTCACGACCCATGTCGCGCACGTCGCTCTCATGGAACCGCACCGACAGCCCGTGCTTCGTCGCGATCACGATGTCGTTCGTCCCGCTGGTCACCTGCACGTCGATCAGCTCATCGCCCTTCTCGATCTTGATCGCCTTGATGCCGTTGGCGCGTGGGTTCGAGTACTCGCTCAGCTTCGTCTTCTTGACCGTTCCGTCCTTCGTGCAGAAGAGCAGGAAGCTCTCGTCATTGAACTCGCGTACCGGGACGATTGCCTTGATCTGCGTGTCCGGCGTGACGTTGATGAGGTTGACGATCGGCTTGCCCTTGGTCGCGCGACCGGCCTGGGGCAGCTCGTGCACCTTGAGCCAGAAGCACCGGCCGTCCTCGGTGAAGATCAGCAGGTAATCGTGTGTGCTCCCGATGAAGAGCCGCTCGATGAAATCGAGCTCCTTCAGGTCCGCCCCGCTCGAGCCGCGTCCACCACGACGTTGCCGGCGATACGTTGTCACTGGCGTGCGCTTGATGTAGCCGGTGTGCGAGATCGTCACGACCATGTCCTCTTCGGCGATCAGATCCTCGATCGTGAACTCGCCCTGGTCGCTCGTGATCTCGGTGCGCCGCTCGTCGCCGTACGTCTCGGCGATTTGCTGGAGCTCGTCCTTCATGACCTTCAGGCGCTTCGGCTTTGAATCGAGCAGTGCGCGGAGCTCCTTGATGAACGCGCGGACTTCCTTGAGCTCGGCGTCCAGTTTCTCGATCTCGAGGCCGGTCAGCTTCGCGAGCCGCATGTTGAGGATCGCCTCGGCCTGACGCTCCGAGAGCTTGAACCGCTTCTGCAGCTGGGCGCTCGCCTTGGGCGTGTCCTCCGCCTTGCGGATGACCTTGATCACCTCGTCGATGTTGTCGACGGCGATCTTGAGACCGTCCAGGATGTGCTCGCGCTCGAGCGCCTTATCGAGCTCGTACTGCGCCCGCCTGACGATGACCTCGTGACGGTGCGTGACGTAGTGCTCGAGCACTTGCTTGAGGCCCATGACCTTCGGCACGAGCTGACGCGTTTGCGCGTCGGGCACGAGGGCCAGCATGATCACGCCGAACGTCGCCTGCATCGTGGTATGCTTGTACAGCTGATTCAGCACCACGCGCGGAATCGCATCGCGCTTGAGCTCAATGACGATCCGGGTCGTGTCCGACGACTCGTCACGCAGGTCGCTGATCCCCTCGAGCTTCTTGTCGCGCACCAGCTCCGCGATGTCCTTCACGAGGTTGGCGCGGTTCACCTGGTACGGCAGCTCGGTCACCACGATCTGCGACTTGCTCGAGGTCTCTTTTTCCTCGATGACCGCGCGCGCGCGCATGACGATCTTGCCACGCCCGGTTTCCTGATAGTCCTTGATCCCGTCGCGCCCGTAGATATAGGCACCCGTTGGAAAATCCGGCCCTTTCACCATCTTGCGGATGTCGCCTAACGCGAGATCCGGATTGTCGATCAGCGCGATGGTCGCGGTGATCACTTCCTTCAGGTTGTGCGGCGGAATGTTCGTCGCCATGCCGACCGCGATGCCTGACGAGCCGTTGACCAGCAGGTTCGGGAACCCAGCCGGAAGGACCTTGGGCTCGGTCAGATGATCATCGAAGTTCGGCGCGAAGTCGACCGTATTCTTGTCGATATCCGCCAACAGCTCGGTCGCGATTCGCATGAGCCGCGCTTCGGTGTAGCGATACGCGGCAGCGGGGTCGCCGTCCATCGAGCCGAAGTTGCCCTGCCCGTCCACCAGCGGATAACGCAGCGAGAAGTCCTGCACCATGCGGACGAGCGCATCGTACACTGCGCCGTCGCCGTGCGGGTGGAATCGGCCAAGCACGTCGCCCACGACCGTCGCCGACTTCTTGAACGGCCTGTTCGGCAGGAGGCCGAGGTCGTTCATCGCGTACAGAATGCGCCGGTGTACGGGCTTGAGTCCGTCGCGCACATCGGGCAGCGCGCGCGAGACGATGACGCTCATCGAGTAATTGATGAACGACTCTTTGATCTCCTCGTCGATGAGACGCGGGAGAATGCGTTCGCGATTACTTGGGCCGGTCATGAGTCCTGCGGGAGGGAAATGCGGAGGGATTTTCAGTAGCTGAAGTATACCCGAAGGATAAGCGAATCGCAACGTGCGCCGTCGCTTGTAAATCCCTTTGCTGCAACGTATTACGAACGAATTTGCCAGCTTCTGGCGCGCACGGGGATCACCTCTGTTCTGTGAGACGACGCACAGGCCTCGGACGCAAAGCAAACTCTTCCGTAAAAGGCTAGGAATCAGAAAAAAGAGAGCCGGAAACGGTGACTCCTTGCAAGTCCCTGTTCCCGGCTCCCCGTTCCCTGCTCTCGGTGTCTATCGCCCGTACTTCTTCATGATCGCCTTGAGGCGGTCGACTGGCAGCGCGTACACCCGAAGGTCATTTGCCCCGGTCATCGTGTCGGCCGCGAGCATGGCGTTGACGATCGCCTCTTCGGTGGCTTGTGCTGTCGCGCTGAAGAGCGGGGTCATTCGCGGGTTCGAGAGCATTCGAACCGAAATGGTATCCGCGGCGCCCGCCGCCGCCGGATTGGCGGTCGAAAAAGCGATGAAAATGTCGCCGGAACCATTGCCACCGAAGCCTCCCGATCGGCCGACTCCCAGGGCTACGCGAGTTGCGATCCGCTTCAGCTGGTGCGGAAGCAAAGGGGCATCGGTCGCGACCACAACGATGATTGACCCCATGTCCTCGTCGTCTCGCGTCGTTCCCGCTGGGGCGTCGCATGGTCTTCTTTGACCCGGCGCCGGCGGATTCGGAAGCGGGTCGTGATTGGCGATGCATGGCTGAAGGTCGGTGATCTCCTCGCCGACGGGCACGCCCGCGATGCGCAGGTCTCGACGCGCTCCGAAATTGCACTGCACGAGCACACCGACCGTGTACCCGCCCTGTTCTGGCAGCAGCTTTCGCGACGCGGTGCCGATCCCGCCCTTGAAGCCGAGACACACCATTCCCGTACCGCCGCCAACGGCACCTTCCAGCACAGGCCCACTCTTCGCTCCATCGAGGGCGGCGATCACGTGCTCCGGCTTGACGTGAAAGCCGTTGATGTCGTTGAGCCCACCATCGTAGGTCTCGGCGACAATTGGCAGCCCCCACGGCTGCATTCCCGGTTTCCCGACCTGCCATTGCAGAATCGCGTCGCGCACGACACCAACGCTGTGCGTGTTCGTGATCGCAACGGGTCCCTCGAGGATGCCGGACTCCTGAAGCCACGTGGTCCCGGTCATCTCGCCATTCCCGTTCAGCGTGAACCACGCACCGAAGACGGGATCCGGGTTCGCCTTGCCGCGAGGATGAATGACGGTGACGCCCGTTCTGACGGGCCCCTTGCCAACCACGAGCTTCCCACTTCCGGAGATCAGTGTGGTGTGACCTACCTCCACACCCGCTACGTCGGTGATCGCGTCGAGCGGACCAGCGGTCCCCCCGATTGGTAGGGCCAGGTCGCGGGCCCGCGGCTTTGTGCTGGCCGCTGATTGTGCCTGCACCGCCGACGCGCTAACGGCGAGCGCGACAACCAGACCGAGTCCGAAACGCCACTGTCGTTTCATAGACGGGAGCCTCTCCACATGCCCATTTCGAGCCGGACGCGGCGTTAGGCGATACTCCGCCTAACGCAGCGTCCACGATGTTTACGCCACGGCCTTGATTGCAGCGCCGATGGTGCCCACGAGCTCGTCGATCTGTGCCTTCTCGATGATCAGCGGCGGCGAGAGCGCAATGATGTCGCCGGTCACGCGGGCGAGAACCCCGCGATTGAAGCAATCCACGAAGACCTCGAAGCCTCGTGCGCCCGGTGCCCCCGCCCGCGGCTCCAGCTCGATCCCGCCCACGAGGCCGAGGTTGCGGATGTCCACGACGTGAGGAAGGCCGCGCAGCGAGTGCAGGGCGTTTTCCCAGTACGGCGCCAGGCTTGCGGCCCGCTCGAACAGGCCCTCGGTCTCGTACACCTCGAGGGTCGCGAGACCGGCCGCCGCTGCCAGTGGGTGCCCCGAGTACGTATAGCCGTGGAAGAGCTCAATGCCTGCCGGCGTCGCGTTGACGACCGTGTCGTAGACGGCATGTCGCACGAACACGGCACCCATCGGAACCGCGGCATTCGTTAGGCCCTTGGCCACGGTCATGAGGTCCGGAACGACACCGAAGTAATCGGCGGCGAACGGGGTCCCCAACCTGCCGAATCCCGTGATGACCTCGTCGAAGATGAGCAGGATGCCGTGTTTGTCGCACAGCTCGCGAAGACGCTTGAGGTACCCCTTCGGCGGAATGAGCACACCCGTCGAACCCGCCATGGGCTCGACGATCACTGCGGCGATGGTGTCGGCGCCCCGCTCGCGAACGATCCGCTCCAGGTCGTCGGCGAGCTCCGCACCGTGGGTGGGCTCTCCACGAGTGAATGCGTTGCGCGAGATGTCGTGCGTATGTGGCAGGTGATCGACCTGTGGCAGTAGCTGCGCCATGTATGCTCGCCGATTCGGCTCGATCCCGCCAACGGAGATTCCGCCAAATCCAACGCCATGATATCCGCGCAAGCGCCCGACGAACCGAACGCGCTGCGTCTCTCCCTTCGACTGGAAATAGGCCATCGCGATCTTCAGGGCGGAGTCGACAGCCTCTGACCCGGAGTTCGCAAAGAAGACGTGGTCGAGATCACCCGGCAGCATCTCCGCCACGCGCTCCGCGAGCGCGAAGCTGTACGGATGCCCCATCTGGAAGCCCGGCGCGAAATCGAGCGTCGCCGCAGCCTCCTGCACCGCGCGCACGATCGGTTCGCGACAGTGGCCGGCATTCACGCACCAGAGGCCAGCCGTCCCATCGAGCACACGTCGTCCGTCGACCGACGTGTAGTACATACCGCTGGCCGTCGCGAGCAGTCGTGGTGCGCGCTTGAAGGCTCGGTTGGCCGTGAACGGCATCCAGAGCTCCTCGAGCGAGAGCTCGGACCCGAGAACGTTGGCGATCGTCGCAGTTTCGGTCATGGTCAATCATCCTCGTCGTGACAGCTGTTCACTGTTCCCGGTTCCCCGTTCCCGGTTCCCTCTATTCCCGATTCCCGATTCCCTATTCCCGACTATTCCGGGCCATCCCCCGCCCCAAGCACTTGATTCCCCTCGGCTTCTTGTTCGTCGGCCAGCTCCGACTCTCGCTCCGCCGCAGCGATCGCATCACGCTCCGCTTTGTATCGCTCGTACCACGCACGAGTGATCTCGCCGGCCAGTTCACGGTTCCCGAGACCGAACGACAAAGCCAGCGCCAACGCGACCGCGCCGAAGAGAATCGCGAACGCGGTGACCACGATCTCGTTCGCGATCCCAAGCTGTTGAAGCGCCATGAAGATCGCGAGGAGGATCACGCCCCACCGTCCCACCCGCGCGAGAGTCGGCCCGCCTTGAATCGCGCCCGCCGACGCCAGGATCAACCCGCCGACGAATCGGCCAAGCACGATCCCGACGATGAGCAACACGATCGCGGCCATCATGCTCGGGATGTAGCTCACGAGCTCCGAGAACACGTCGGCAAGCGTCTCCATGCCGAGCGCATTCGCCGCGATCATGATCACCACGAACATCACGAACCAGAACACCAGGTTCGCCAGGACGCGCGAGGGATTTAAGTGAGATCCCGATCGCTCGACGGCCTGCATAACGCCGCCGCGCTCGAGCAGGTAGTTCAGCCGCATGCGACGCAGCACGCGCTCGGTGCCGCGCTCGATGAGCTTCGCCAGCAAATAACCGGCGAATAGGATGATGAGCGCTCCGAAGAGCGCGGGGACGAATTCGGCGAACTGCGCGAAGCTGCTTTGCAGTCGCTCCAGAAAAGTCATGCGTGAGCTCCGGGCCGATTGCGCGTCACGTACGCAAACGCAAACGAAGTCGTAAAGGTTCGCAGCTGCTCAATTCCGTGTTCCCCGTTTCACATCGAAGATGGCGCTTCGATGGCATTTCGGGCAGATGAGCCATTCACGCCGTCGGGCGTACCCGAGGCCGAAGGAGCCACCGCCGATACTGCGGGTGGACAGGGCGACACCACACCGCGGGCACTCCGGCGCCCGGCCGGCCGCGACCGCGATCCGAATGTCGCGCTGCTCGTCATTCGTGAATTGGGCCGGGTCCGAGGTCACGAGTCCGATATCGTAACGACCACCTTGCCGAACTGCTCGCCGGACTTCAGCCTCGCAAACGCGTCAGCCCCGCGCTCGAGCGGGAACTCGGAGTCGATCGGTGGGAATAGCCGGCCCGCCCTGAGCTCGTCCACCACTGCGGTGAACTCCGAGTCACTGCCCATGGTCGAGCCCATGATGGTCCACTGGTTCCAGAAGAGGCGACGGATATCCGTCTGAACCATCGGTCCGGAGGTTCCACCACACGTCACCAGTCGGCCCCGCTTTCCGAGCGATCCGAGCGACGATGCCCACGTCGCCTCACCGACGCAGTCAAGAACGACGTCGACGCCACGCTTCCCGGTCCGCGCACGGATTTCCCGCGCCACATCCTGGGTTCGGTGGTTGAGCACCTCGTCAGCGCCTAACAAACGCGCACGCTCGAGCTTCGCATCGCTGCCCGACGTCACCCACACGCGGGCACCAAGCAACTTCGCGATCTGGAGCGACGCGAGCGCAACCCCCCCGCCAATCCCGCGAATCAGGACCTCCTCGGTCGCGCGAACGTTCGCGCGCGTGACAACCATCCGCCACGCAGTGAGTGTGGTAAGGGGAAATGCGGCAGCAGTGACGAAGGGAATGCTAGTGGGAATCGGCAGCACGTTCGCAGCGGGCACAACGAGATACTCGGCCAGCGTACCGGGTCGGTGCTCCCCGAGAATCGCGTACTTGAGACACAGTGGATTGTCTCCCGTGCGACAGTATTCGCACGTGCGATCGCTCACGCCCGGGTTGACCGTGACGCGGTCTCCCACGCTTACCGAGCTCACCTCCTCACCAATCGCATCCACAACTCCAGTGCAATCCGAACCGAGTATCCACCCCGGCGTGATGTGCACCCCCGGCACTCCTTTCACCACCCAGAGGTCGAGATGGTTCAACGCGGCCGCGCAAACGCGAACCCGCACGTCGTCAGGGGCCACGAGCGCGGGGGCGGGTGCGTCGGTGCGGAAACGCAGTTGATCGAGCTCGCCATGCGTGTCGATCGTCAACGCTCGCACGAACTTCCTCGACGGTTATATTCCGCGAAAACTGGCCCCTCGCGATGGCGTCTACATGTCGCGGTTCTTCGCGACACGTTGCTTCCGCACGCGCGCGCGTTCCGGGCAGCCCACCCAATACCGGTCACTGGATTCGCGTAATGATTTCGATCAAGGTGCCCCCTCTCGGAGAATCGATCGTCGAGGCGACGGTCGCTCGATGGCTCAAGAAGGAGGGGGATGCGGTCGCCGCAGGCGACACACTGGTCGAGTTGGAGACGGATAAAGTTACCGTCGAGGTGCCCGCGCTCAAGGCGGGGGTGTTGGCGCGCCAGGTGAAGCACGACGGTGATGTGGTTGCGGTCGACGATGTTCTCGGTGAGATCGACGAGTCGGCCAGCGGCACGCCGCAGGCGCCCGCGCGAACGGCGCCGGCCGCGGAATCCGCCACGCCCCAGCGTGCCGCCTCCAGCGCCGCGCCGTCACCGGCTGCAGCCTCGGAGGTACGAGCGTCGCCGGCCGCGAAGCGTGTTGCTGCTGAATCCGGTGTCGACCTCGCTGCCATCGCGGGAACGGGCCGAGGTGGCGTGGTCAGCAAGCCCGACGTGATCGAGCAGGCTGGCGGGGCTCCGGACGGGGCCCGTGGGGATGGTAACGCTGCGCCGCCGGCTCGCCGAACCGAGGAGGCACCGCCTCGCGTACCCGCGGTGCCGCCAAAGCCCCCCGCTGCGCCAGGCGGAACGCGCGAGACACGCGAGAAGATGTCGACTAGGCGAAAGCGCATCGCCGAGCACCTTCTCGAAGCACAACACGCGACCGCTCACCTCACGACGTTCAACGAGATCGACATGTCGGCGGTGAGCGCCCTTCGAGAGCGAATCAAGGAGCGCGTCGAAAAGGAGCGCGGCGTGAAATTGAGCTTCATGCCTTTCTTCGTGAAGGCGGCGTGCCTCGCGCTCGAAGCATATCCCGTCGTCAACGCGCAGATCGACGGCGACTCCATTGTGTACAAGCATTACGTGAACATGGGCATCGCCGTCGCGTCCGACGCGGGCCTCGTCGTTCCGAACATCAAGGACGCCGATCGAAAAGGAATGATCGAAGTCTCGAGCGACATCACAGCGCTCGCGAAGCGCGCGCGCGATGGGAAGCTCACGATGGATGACCTCACTGGCGGAACGTTCACGATCACAAACGGCGGCGTTTTCGGATCACTCGTGTCGACGCCGATCATCAACTACCCGCAGGTCGGCATCCTCGGCCTGCACAAGATTCAGGATCGCCCGATCGCGTTGAATGGCAAGGTCGAGATTCGGCCGATGATGTATGTCGCGCTCTCGTACGACCACCGAATCATCGACGGCCAACAGGCAGTGCTCTTCCTCGTTCGCGTCAAGGAATTGATGGAGGATCCTGCGACTATGCTGATCAACTAGCGGAGAGTCGACGACGATTCATGGCCCGAGCTCGCGCGAGCTCGGGCCTTTTTTTCGATATTGCCACGGTTTTGTGTGCAGTCGTTTCGGACTCTGTCAGTTTCCTGTAAATGGCAAACCCTTTTGCCCGTCGCTGCATCAAATTGAGCAGAGATCGAGAGACAGGCGCGCGTTGCCGTTGCGACTGTCCGGGCGGCCTCGACCGAGTGGTCTCGCCGAGCGCCGACACTTTTGAGTGGGATGCGCGTAGTGAGCGGTGACAGGAGTACCGAGATGGGCAAGTCTTCGACTTCATTCGCATTCACGCCAATTCCACCCGCGCGTGGTTTCCGCCCGCCGATCATGTCGGCTCTCGCGGGCGTCTGGCGTGGTCACCTGATGGCTGCTGACGAGGATGTCAGCATTCCATTCACCCTGATCCGAGACGCGTCGATCGACGCCTCTGTGGTTGGACGGTTCCTGTTCTTCATGACCAAGGACGTCCCACCGACCGGCGTGAAGCTGCTCGAGGCGAGCCAGAGCACGTTCGTCGCAATGATCGGTCCGTACTTCGATCCACGAGAGAACGCCGAGGTGGTCACCGTGTTCGAGGGACGTCGCGTCGAGGGAAAGATCTCGGGCAAGTTCAACACGCGACTCGTTCGCGGGTACCGCCCGGTCCGCGCCGGAAAGTTCGTTGCGATCCGCGAGGACTCGAAATAGCACGGTTGACGGTTGCTCCAGAGGGAGTAGCGGGTACGGTCGCCTTCGGTTGCCGTACCCGCTACTTTTTTTTACTCCCTCTGGCTCTGCTGAAAATGGCAAATGCAAGTGAAATGGCCGACGTCGTCGTGATCGGCGGCGGCCCTGGTGGATACGTCGCGGCAATCCGCGCCGCACAGCTCGGGTTGAAGACGGTCTGCGTCGAGATGGACAAGACACTCGGCGGAACGTGCGTGAACGTCGGCTGTATTCCGTCGAAGGCGCTCCTGCAGTCGTCAGAGCATTTCGAGTTCGCACGCCTCCACGCGCGGGAGCACGGCATCAACTTCGAGGGCGTGACGGTCGATCTGGCAACGATGATGAGCCGCAAAGTCGACGTCGTCGCACAGAATACCCGAGGCGTCGAGTTCCTCTTCAAGAAGAACAAGGTGACGTGGGCCAAGGGCCGTGGCACCCTGCGCGCGAACAACGCCGTCGAGGTGGTCGGGGCCGACGGATCTGTCACGACCTACGAGGCCCGGAACGTCATCATCGCAACGGGATCCGTTCCGATCGAGCTGCCGTTCCTCAAGGTCGACGAACAGCGAGTGCTGTCGAACATCGGCGCCTTGTCGATTGGCGAAGTGCCGAAGCACCTCGTCGTGATCGGCGGTGGAGTCATAGGACTGGAGCTCGGATCGGTCTGGCGGCGGCTCGGTGCGAAAGTCACGGTTGTGGAGCTCATGCCGACGATTCTGCCTGGCATGGACGCCGATATCGTGAAGGAAGCCGACAAAGTGTTCCGCAAGCAGGGGCTCGAGATTCGCGCCGGGACGAAAGTCGTCGGCGCGACGGTCGAACAGGACCGCGTGCTCGTGCAAACCGAGAAGGATGGTGCCGCGGAAACGCTCGAAGCCGACTACGTGCTGCTTTCCATCGGGCGCCGGCCATCGCTCACTGGCATCGACGCGGCGGCGCTCGGGCTGAACGTCGGCAAACGCGGAGAAGTCATCGTCGATCACGCCATGCGCACCAACCTGCCAGGCGTGTTTGCGATCGGCGACGTTGTTGGAGGAAAGCTGCTCGCGCACAAGGCAGAGGACGAAGGCGTCATCGCCGCGGAAGTCATCGCTGGCAAGCCGTCGGAGATGCACTACCGATCGATGCCGTCCATCGTCTACACGTGGCCCGAGATCGCCACCGTTGGTCTCGCGGAACACGAGGTCAAGGAGAGCGGCCGCGAATACAAGGTCGGCAAATTTCCGTTCTCCGCAAATGGCCGTGCGCGCACCATGGGCGAGACCACTGGCTTCGTGAAGTTCATCGCCGACGCAAAGACCGACGAGCTGCTCGGCGCGCACCTCATAGGGCCTAACGTGTCGGAGTTGTGCGCGGAGGTCGTCCTCGCGTTCGAGTACCGCGGGTCATCCGAGGACATCGGTGTCACCGTGCACTCGCACCCCACGCTGTCCGAAGCAGTGAAGGAAGCGGCGCTGGGTGTCCTCGGCCGCGCCATCCACCTGTAGGCGCGTCTGCGGGGATGCCACGGTTTCGCACCGTTCTATTCGATTGCGATTCGACGTTGTCGGCGATCGAGGGTATCGATGAGCTGGCCGTTCACTGTCGAGACGACGTCGAACAGCTCACCGACGCCGCGATGCGCGGGCGCATCCCGCTCGAGGAAGTGTACGGACGCCGGTTGCAGCTCGTACAGCCAACGCGCGCTCGTGTGGAAGCGCTCGGCCGCGAATATGTCGCGCGGCTCGTGCCTGACGCCGCCGACGCCGTAGCGGCATTGCACGCAGCTGGCGTGGAAGTTCGCATCATTTCTGGAGGACTGCTCCCTGCGGTGCTTGCGGTTGCTCGGGCTGTGGGTGTTGATGCAGGCCGCGTAGCCGCGGTAGACATCAGGTTCAACGCCGACGGATCGTACGCCGGTTTCGACACGACATCGGCATTGACGATGTCGGGCGGGAAGCTCACCACGATCGAGCGATGGGGCGTCGACCGCCCCGCGATGATGGTGGGCGACGGCACGACCGATCTCGAGGCAAAGCCGGCGGTCGATTTCTTCCTTGCGTTTGCTGGCGTTGTTGAGCGCCCAAACGTCGTCAACGCGGCGGACGCCGTGGTGCGGGCGAATTCCCTCGCGCCGGTGCTTCCTCTCGTGCTGAACGCTGACGAGCTTCTTCATACTTCCCATCACACGCTGTACGAGCGGGGCGTCGCGTTGAACGCGGCCGTCTCGACTCGCTAACCCGAATCAATTGGCTTCAATGACGGCAAAACCGAGCGCGGGCGTAGCGCCAAGCCCCTCCTCCAGCAATCACGATCGCGGATTCGGTCGCTTCTTCCTGCCCGGACCAACGGAAGTTCGGCCCAGCATCCTCCAGGAAATGCTACGGCCGATGATAGGGCATCGCGGCAAGGGGATGGAGGACCTCATTGCGGGCATCGAGCCGGATCTCCAATACGTCTTTCGGACGAAGCGTCCTGTGTACATCGCGAGCTCCTCGGCAACGGGGCTCATGGAAGGCGCTATCAGAAACGGCGTGCGGTCACGCGTTCTGTGCCTCGTCAATGGCGCGTTCAGCGAGCGCTTTTTTCAGATCGCCCGCGCATGCGGCGTCGAAGCGGAAGCCCTCACGGTTCCGCTCGGCCAGGTGCACACCCCTGACATGCTCGAGGCAGCGCTCAAGCGCGGAAAGTTCGATGCCGTGACGGTTGTTCATTCCGAGACATCGACCGGCGCGCTCAACCCCGTCGCCGAGCTCACCGAGGTCGCCCACGCTGCCGGCGACGTCGCAATCCTGGTCGATAGTGTGAGCGGGATGGCCGGCGCGCAGGTCGAGACCGACGCATGGGAGCTCGATTTCGTTCTGACCGGCTCGCAGAAAGCGTTCGCGATTCCGGCAGGTCTGGCCTTCGCCGCAGCCCGGGACAACGTGATCGAGCGCGCGAAGGCGAAGACGGACCGAGGCATATACTTCGATCTGATCGAGTATCACAAATCGATTCAAAAGAACCAGACACCGAACACGCCGGCGCTGTCTCTGTTTTATGCGCTGGCTGCGCAGCTCGCCGACATTCGGCGCGAGACGATCGAAGGGAGGTGGCAGCGTCACGCGGCAATGGCCCAACGTACCTGGGATTGGGTGGGTGAGGTTCGTGACGCGGGAGTTCCGATCTCCGTTCTAGCGCCGGAGGGCAGCCGGTCGCCGACGGTGACGTGCGTCTCGCTCCCGCCAACGCACACCGGAAGCGCCCTGACGTCAGCGATGAAGGCACGCGGATTCGTGATCTCGGCAGGCTACGGTTCGTTAAAGGACACCGGCATTCGGATCGGCCACATGGGCGATCACACGCTCGATGGGTTGAACGAAATGCTCGACACCTTGCGTGAGGTGCTCACCGCATGAGCCCCCAGTACCGAGTACTGGTTGCTGACCAGATTGCACTCGACGGTCTCACTCCGCTTCGCGATGACTCGCGCTTCGAGCTCATTGTCCGACCCGGCCTCAAGGGCGCGGAGCTGGCTGATGCCATCGGCGCGGCAGACGCCGTGCTCGTCCGCAGCGCCACGCAGATCACCCGCGAGTCCCTCGCCCGCGCCGATGGATTGAAAGTGATCGGGCGTGCGGGCGTCGGCGTGGATACGATCGATGTGGACGCAGCGACGGAGCGAGGGATTGCGGTGCTGACTGCTCCCGCCGGGAATACGATTTCCGCCGCCGAGCTGACCTTCGCGCTCACCCTGGCACTGGCGCGTCGCGTAAGCGCAGCCGACCGATCCATGAAGGCCGGGCAGTGGGACCGCAAGAGCTTCAGCGGCACCGAGCTCTATGGAAAGACGTTAGGTCTCGTCGGCGCGGGACGCATCGGCGGCGAGGTCGCGAAACGCGCACGCGCCTTCGGCATGCAGGTGTTGGCGTTCGATCCATTCCTCATCGCCGAGCGCGCGATCGCGTTAGGTGTCGAGCGTGCGGAGCTGGACGATGTGTTGCGCCGGGCAGATGTGGTTTCCCTGCACGTGCCCCTGACCGACGCCACAACCGGCCTTCTCGGCGATCGCGAGCTCGGACTGATGAAGCGGACCGCGGTGATCGTCAACGCGGCGCGTGGCGGCGTCGTCAGCGAGGACTCGCTCGTTCGCGCCCTGCAGGAAAAGCGAATTGCGGGTGCGGCGCTCGACGTCTTCGAGCAGGAGCCGCTGCCTGCTGACCACCCGCTCCGCGCGCTTGATAACGTCGTCCTGACTCCTCACCTCGGCGCGTCTACCGCCGAGGCCCAGCAGAACGTCGCCGTCGAGATTGCTGAGGCGGTGCGCGCTGCGCTGGTCGACGGTGATCTCTCACGAGCTGTCAATGCGCCAGGTCTGGGCGGCGAGGAGATGCGTCGACTCCGACCGTTGCTCGACCTCGCGGAACGTCTCGGGATCCTCGCAGCAGCGCTCGCCGAAGGCGGCATGGCTCGTGTGGAGGTCCGGTACGCCGGTTCTGCAGCGAATGGTCTGCGCCTGCTCACGGCAACCGCAGTCGCCGGAGCACTCTCCCGCGTCGTGGGCGAATCCGCCGTGAACACGGTGAATGCCCTTCACGTAGCATCCGCCCACGGAATCCGTGTCGATCAGATTCAACTCGACCGGCGCGACGGGTTCGCCGAGCACCTCGAGGTTCGAGCGGAGACCGACACGGCGGAGACGCGCGTCGCCGGGGCGCTGTTAGGCGATGCGCACCCGCGCCTCGTACGCATCGATGACTTCCGCGTCGACATGGCGCCACACGGTACCCTCCTCATCCTCCGGAACCAGGACGTCCCCGGGGTGATCGGCCGAGTGGGATCGCTACTGGGCGATGCGGGCATCAATATCGCCGGGTACCATCAGTCGCGACTCGACGCCGGCGGTGACGCGCTCGCGGTAGTCAAGGTCGATGCCCGCATCGACCCGTCGATCGTCGACGCGTTAGGCAAGCTGCCCGAGGTGCACAGCGTCCGGCAAGTTCGCTTGGATCGCAGCTAGCCGGCACGCGGCCGGCATGCGTCAGCGGCGGTCGTCGGCTGTAACCTATCGCCTTGCGGTCGACGACGATCGCGCAGCGATGCGCGCGCTCGTCGAGCACGATCTGGCCGGAACACCGTACGCCACCGTGGCTGAATATTTTCTTCGCCTCGCGAGCGACGGCGCCGAGAACGAGTCGCGTGCTATTGTCGCTGAGCACGCGGGTGAGGTAGTGGGGTTCGTCCTCTTTGGCGAGGTGGCCGGCGCGATCGGCACCGGTCGCGTGCATTTCGTGAGCGTGACCGCCAGCGCGCGGCTGCATGCGATTGGCCTCGGTCTGTGCGAGGCGGCCGTTGCCGATCTCGCATCGAAAGGCACACGTGTCCTCGTCGCTGAAATCCCCGACGAGCCATTGCTCTCACCGGGCCGCGCATTGCTTGCTCGCTGCGGTTTCGCGGAGACCGCACGGGTGGCCGATTACTTTCGGGATAGAACGGATCTCGTTGTACTGCTCCGGCGTATCGACCGCGAGACGTAGAAAAACGCCGGCGGGGCAGTCGCGCCGCCGGCGTTCACATCGTCCGTCACGTGACCATCACCCGCGGCGGCACGCCCAGAGATGGCGTTGATCCGGCGTGAGAACATTGAGAATGGCCGCCTGCAGCGCTCGCTCGGCGTCCGCGACTCGGCGCTGAGGCTCGAGCGCCTGGGCGAGAATCGCGGCAACCTCATCGCGCGATTTGCCTGCTTGCCTGGCCTGCCTCGCGTCTTCGACGATCGATCGAATGAGGTCCAGATCCGGCTTGACGGCCGCGTAAAACCGTTGCTCGAGATCGCGGATCGCCGTGACCTGATCCTCTGTCAACTGGAGCGATCCGCGTCTGCAATCGCGCAGGCGATGGGCTTCGATCCACGCTCGCTGCTCCGGCGTGTATATGGCCCAGATGTCGGCCTGGAGTTTCCTGAACGCTGCGTTCAGCCTCGTCACGATCGGTGCGCCGGTGGCGAGAATCGCCCGCACCTCGTTGCGCGACTTGCCTGCACGAATCGCCGCTTTCGCTTCCTGCTCGATCGCACGCAGCGCGGCGATATCGGCTGCATTGGCAGCCATGAACGCTTCGTGCAGCGCACTGATTGCCGCCTTCTGTTCGGGGGTCAGCTTCAGCGCGTCCGGCAAAAGCGATCCGCCGATGCCCGCGGCGTCGATCGACGCCGCGGGACTCACCGCATAGTCGGGAATCAGGTCGACAACATCATCGGTCGTGGTTGCTGGCGAGACCGGCGTTGTCGATTTGTCGCACGCGGCCAGAACCGCGATCGCTCCAAGCAGCACCACGAAACGAGCTTGCATAACGACTCCCTTCGGATGGCGTTGTCGTGCGGACACGATGCACGATGGGGTCGAGCACCGGGCCGTTCAAGCAAGGGGTGCTTCAACCGCTATCACACGAGGCTCGCCGAGTCAGACGTCGAAGGGCTTGCGGGTGTTAACAAGACAAAAAGGCCGATCCGATGACGGACCGGCCTTCTTTTGGGCTTGGAGGCGCGTCGATATCAGCGGAGTCGCATGCTGTTACCGATGGCGGCGCCGAGGGCGACCAGGCCGGCAGCCGCGGCGAGGGCCACGACCGGCGAAACCTGAATCGACTTCTTCCACCACGGCAGCGCGATCTGCGGAGCATCCGCAGGAAGCGCGGCCATGATCTGCGCCTTCACGTGCGCCGGCGTCACCATGTGACGGCGTCGCTCGGACTCCTCTTCGATACGCCGCCACAGGTCGACCTGGCGGGCAGATTCTGCACTGACTGCGACCGGCTCCGGCGCTTCGCCGTCGAGCCAGCGGTTGATCATCTCGGACGTCGCCGTTCCGCCAAGCGGAACTTCCCTATCGCTGAGCGGCTGCGCTTGCTCCGAGGCTCGGCGAGGGCGCTCGCGGCCAGCGTCGCCGCTGCCGTCGCGTGCGTTCAGGTTGTCAAGCATTATGCGTATTTCTCCTCTAGAAGAGCCTGGAGCGCCTCACGAGCGCGGTGAACGCGCATCTTCAGGGCCCCAACGGTGGTACCTAACAAATCGGCCATCTCCTCGTACGACCGCCCTTCGACGTGCTTCATCACGAATGCTTCTCGCAATGACGGCGCGAGAGTCATCAGTGCCTTGTCGAGATCCGAGCGGAGCTCGGTCCGGTCCAACTCCTCATCGGGAGTCGAATACCCGGAAGGCTGATCGTCTTCATCGTAGCTCAGGTGCGTGCGCCGAATGTTCTTCAGCCAGTCCTTGCACCCATTCGCTACGATCCGGAACACCCAGGCGTCGAAGCGTCCGCGCACCTCAGCGAGGTGTTGGTACGCCTTGATGAAAGACATCTGGAGGATGTCTTCGGCAACATCCGGGCTGCCGGTCATGCCCAACGCGTGGCGATACAGTGGGTCGCTGTATCGATTGATCAGAACCGAAAAGGCATCCCGGTTGCCCGCGAGGACTCGCGAGATGATGTCCTGATCTACTTCCAGTTGGTCGGTCGGAGAGGCCGGCACCGTCGTCTTCACGGTGCTAGTGTAATCCGATTCTCGCGCGGTCGATAGTGCAGCTGAGGCACGCCTCGCCGCCGGCCTGGCAGTTGTGTTGTTGGTCACATGTGTCTGACGAACGAGTTAGGCCGTGGTAACAACACACCCGCGATTCGCCTCATTTTGGCCCCTCGCCGCCACGCCGGAGGCGGGCGTAGTAGAGCAGTTCTCGCACCTCGTCGCCCTTGTAGCGTCGCCCTTCGCGGTCGCTGTCGGCACGATAGCGCTTGTAGCGCCGCGTGAACCGCTTCACCCGACCGTCGATCGCGGCGTCGGCAAGGATCGCTCGCAACTCCTTGTCGCCGATGACACCTTCGCTGTTGTAGCTGACCAGCACGTGGCGAGCTCCCGTCGCAGACAGGAGGCTGCGGAGTGCGTTCGGAGCCTCCCGTCTTGAGCACCAGGCACTCCGCTGATCCTTGTCGGCGATCAGGCCGGTCTTCCCTCGTAGCGTTACCTCATCTTCGAACCACCCTCGCGCGATGAGCTCGGGCACGTGATAGTAGCCAGCGTACTGCCGGGTGTTATAGGGAGGATCGACGTACAGGAGGTCGATCGAGCCGAGCGTCTCCGCCACCTGTGTTGCATCTGCCTGATGGGCAATGCAACGGGCATGAGTTCGGATCGGAGGCTCGGCAACGACCGTAAGAGCTCGGAGCGCGTTCGGCTGCCACTGCTTGATGTACGCGGCGTACACCCCGGCGGTATTCGCAACGCGATCCGCGCCTTCTATGACGGCGGCGAGCAGGACGTAGAACGTATCGTCGGCCAGAAGTCCGCGATGGCGCCAGTCGTGGAGCGTCGCGCGGGCTGCATCTATCCGCCGAGCGTTTTCGTCGGTGAAATACATTCTCCCGCCGGCCGGACTGAAGTTCTGCGCAAAAAACCCCTCGCTCGGAGCCACGCCGTTTGCCAGATGATCGGCGACCGCGCTCAACCGCCTGGCAACGACCTCGGTGGAATCCAAACCAATACCTCGCTCCGCGCCGACGACTGATCTCTGCGTGGCGGCCAGGCCGCGCGCGACGAACAAACCGCCAACAGGTGCGTCGGCCTTCGCCAGCTCGTCGAAGGAATCGATCGTCGATGCGACGACGTACGCCCGCTGCATTACGTAGGAGTACGTCATGAGGTCGCTGGAGTGAACGACCCACCCGGCGGATTTGAGCGCTCGTCCCACCGCTGCGGTCCCCGCGAATGCGTCGTGGGCAACCCCAGGTGCGATGCCGAGTCTCGCCATCGTGGATCCGAGGAACGGCAGCAGCTTCGTCTTGTTGCCGATGTATCGCATTGACAGCGACGGTGCTCCGAATCCCGAGGTGTGCTGGCTTGAACGGTGTGCGCTGGACGGTGTTCGTGCATGATTGTAACGTGCACGCTCACTCGTTGCGGGCGGGCGCGCTTGGGCGACGTCGTCGGATCGGCACTACAGGAAATCGTCGCCCTGTTCAAGGATGCGGTGTCGCACGCGCCGTGGGCCGCGATCGCGATCCTCGTTCTGCTCGTCGTCGCCGCCGTCGCGCTGCGGAACAGGTGGTCGTCCTGGATTTGGCTGCCAGCCCTGGTCGGCGGCGTGTGGTATACGATCTGGCGACTGCGACTTCACTAGCACCAAGTCCTCCGAAGCTTCGGACGGCGTCGCGCGCCCGGGTCATGTCGTGCTACACCGGTCTTGACGTTAGGCGCTCGAACGCACCCCAACCGTACAGTCGCACGAGCGCGCCGTGCTCGTCAAGCCTCGGCGGCGGGAGTCGGACGGTGCCTGGCGCGTTAGGCGCGACGCCTGTGAGTGGGGAGGCGTCTACATCAGCGAGGGCCTCGGGAACCGTACGGACAGTGCCAGCTGGCACGCCCACCCGCGCCAGCGCGGTGAGCCAGTGCGAGGCCGGACGAGATGCGACGCGCTCTGCGATCGCTGTGACGACCGTTTCGCGATTGGCGATCCGGCCGGCATTGGTGGCCAGCCGCTCATCGGCGGCGAGGGTCTCGAGCCCGAGCGCCCGGGCGCAGCTTTTCCATTGACTGTCGCTGCCCACGGCGATCACGATCGGCCGGTCGGCGGTGTGAAACAACTCGTAGGGAACCAGGTTCGCGTGCGCATTACCCCAGCGCGCCGCATTCTGGCCCGAGACGAGCGAATTCTGGGCGACGTTCACCAACGCGGCGACGGCGCTGGCCGCTAACGAGACGAACGTTCGTCGCTCAGCCGGTGTGCGCCCGCGGCCTCGACTCGCAAGCCCGGCGAGCATCGAGATGGCGGCGTCTTTGCCGGCCAGCACGTCCGCCAACGCAACTCCGACTTTCATGGGGCTACCCCCGGGCTCGCCTGTAATCGCCATCCAGCCGCTCTCGGCCTGGACGACGAAGTCGTATCCCGGCCGAGCGCTTGTTGGGCCAAAGCCGGTGATCGTGCACCAAAGAAGCTCGCTCTGCTCGGCCATCAACGCGGCGACGTTCAAGCCCCGGCGTTCGAGCGTACCCGGGCGGAAGTTATCGACCACGACATCGGCGGTACGGATGAGCGAATCGAGGATGCGGATATCGGTGGGTGCGTCGATATCGAGTGCAATGCTGAGCTTGTTTCGGTTGACGCTGAGATAGTACGCGCTCTCGCCATCGGCATCGAACGGCGGGCCCCAACCCCGCGTCTCATCGCCGGTGACGGGCCGTTCAATTTTGATGACATCGGCGCCAAGGTCGCCAAGCGTCATGGCTGCGAGTGGCCCGGCCAGCACTCTGGAGAGATCGACCAATCTAAATCCGGCGAGCGGTAAAGTCACTATTCTGGCGCTATACTGGTGTCTTGAACCATATGCGATTCATATGATTCCGCTGCTTGCAGCCTGTTGCCTACCGCTGAGTCACTTGCATAGCTCGCGAAAAATCATATACTTACCGCCGTCCAGCGGTTAGAATTCGACGTCCGCTCGCAAACGGTATCACTCGGCCGGTTTCTCCTCAATCATCACGACGGCCGCTCCCCGAGAGAGCGCGGCCCCTATCCCTATGTCGGAAAAAGCGCCCCTCCCCGAGTCGAAGCCTGCCGCGGCTGAACCGCCCGCGACAACCACTCCTCCGCGACGAAGCCCCGGACACCGCGGCCAGGACGTCCGCGACACCGTCGCGGAGATGGCTGCGCGCGCGCATGAGATCAGCCTCGAAGCCGGCAGCAAGATGGCAGCAGCGATGAAAGACGTCATCAATGCCGCTGCCGGTCTCACTGGATTCGCAGTCGAAAGCGCCCGGGACCTCGTTCAGTACATGGTCCGCCGTGGCCAGATGACCCAGGACGAAGCCGACAAGCTCATTCGCGAAGCCGAGGAGGCGCACGGCAAGCGCAATCCGGGCGCAGCGGCGCACAAACCGCCAACAGCGCCAGCGGAACGTGCAGCAAGCCGGCCTACGGTCAAAGCCGTCGACAAGCCACCGACGATCCTTCCAATGAAGCCGGCGCCAACACCGCCCGCGCCGAAGGCCGCCGCCGCGCCGCCCTCCAAGCCGGTGGCGCCCAAGGCTGCCGCCAGCGCCAAGAAACCGGCCCACGCCGCGAAGAAAGCTGCGCCAACAAAAGGTGCCGTGAAGCGGCCGGCAGTCGCGAAGGCAAGCGCGAAACCGAGCAAGAAGAAATAGTCGCTGCCCTCCCAATCCGAAGCGCCGTCGGACCCGGTTTACGAACGGGCCTGACGGCGCTTCAACGTTTCCAGCACGTGCGCGCAGTTGATCAGTGCGATGTGCGTGAACGCTTGCGGATGGTTACCGAGAAACTCGCCGGTCGCCGGGTTCAGCTCCTCGCTGTAGAGACCCACGTGATTGGCATGTTTCAGCATCCGCTGGAAAATTCGCTCGCCTCGCTCGACCTCGCCGCATAACGCGAGCGCTTCCGCGAGCCAGAACGTGCAAATCGAGAACACGCCCTCCTCTCCAGGCAGCCCATCATCGTTTCGGTAACGGTAGACCAGTTCCCTGTCCTCGCTGGTGAGCTCACGCAGCGTCGCCATCACGGTACCGCGAACGCGAGGGTGATCGGCCGGAAGAAAGTGGACCATCGGGATGACGAGGTTAGACGCGTCCAGCGCTTCGGTACCGTAGTACTGAACGAAGCTTTGCTTGTGCTCGCTCCATCCCTTCTCCATCACCTCGGCATGAACAGCCGCGCGTTCCGCGTGCCACCGCGTTAGGTCCGCGGGAAGACGGAACCGGCGCGCCAACCGTATCCCACGATCGAGGGCGACCCAGCACATGACTTTACTGAACACGTAGTGTTGGAGCCCCGCGCGAACCTCCCAGATGCCGCTGTCGGGTCGCCGCCAGTTGTCCGCGACCCAATCCACCAGGCGCTGGAGGGTGAGCCACGTACCTTCCGTTACCTCGTGGCGTCGGCTCCAGAGGTAAGCCGTCTCCAAAACCTCGCCGTACACATCCAACTGCAGCTGATCGAAGGCACCGTTCCCAACACGCACTGGCCGTGAACCCCGGTAGCCCTCGAGGTGACCCAGCGTTCGCTCCGCGAGATCACGCGCGCCATCGATGCCATACATGATCTGCAAATGCGTGTCATCGGTCTTGCGACACACCCGCTTGAGGAAGCGCATGAAGCGGTCGGCTTCCTCGAAGTGGCCAAGAATGTTGAGCGAGTAGAGCACGAAGGCCGAATCACGGAGCCAGGAGAAGCGGTAGTCCCAGTTGCGAATTCCGCCGACTTGCTCCGGGAGCGACGTCGTCGGGGCCGCAATGATGGCGCCCGTCGGCTGAAAGCACATCAGCTTGAGCGCGAGCGCCGATCGCTCGACCACCTCCCGGTACATTCCGGTGTATTGAATGCGCGCGGTCCACGTGTCCCAGAACGCGGTCGTCTCCTTGAGCTTCGTCTCCGACTGATAGTGTTCGATCGGGCGTACTTCGTCGTCGTCATAACGCGCGACGAACCACGCCTGCTCGCCCTCCCGTAGCTTGATCGCCGCAACGGCAACGCCACCGTCGAATCGCCACCAGATGTCACGTGGGCCCGACAGCGTCAGCACGTCGTCCTGCGCGTCGGTCGCCAACACGCCATTCCATCTGGGCTGCAATCGAATCATCGGCTCGCCGTAGTCGAAGCGCGGCGCGAATCGTACGACGATCTCGGCTTCGCCGCGTTTGCAGCGCACGCGGCGGTGAATCTCGGGAAAGTCGCCGCGATGGCCGGAGGCAGTCACCGGCATGAAGTCGGTGAGCTCGACCACTCCGCCTGCATCGAGACTAAACGTCGTGATGAGCACGTTGGTCGACGGCGAATAGCGCTGTTCCGACGTGTGCGCCACTGCGGGAGCGATCACGAAGCTTCCACCACGCGTGGCGTCGAGAATAGCGGCGAACACCGACGCCGAATCGAAGTGAGGAAAACAACACCAATCGATTGATCCGTTCAGTCCGACGAGCGCCGCGGTGTGCAGATCGCCGATCAGAGCGTACGAGGAAATCGGGCGATAGTCGCGATGCTCGCTCAGCCGCCACGGCTGCGGCGTCTCGTGCCATACTCGCGTCGTCATTGGCGTTCCACCGCCGCACGCGCAACGCGTTCGAGGAACACGCGCAGCCGGTCGGTGTCGCCGAACGTGAATTCCGCTGCCGTGTCAGGTCGGTCGCCGATGCAAATCGTCACCGCGGCCGGGTGGTGCTCGCGAAGAAATCGAAATGCGTCTTCGTCGGTGATGTCGTCGCCCGCAAACAAAACGGACGCGCCGTGGCCGAACCCTCCAAGGTCGCCAACGAGTCGCGAAATTGCCGTGCCCTTGTTGACGCCGACAGGCGGTCGAATTTCGAACACCATCTTTCCCTCTGTCACGATGAGCCCGTGCTGTGCCGCAACGCCCTCGACAATCTCGCGCAGTCGTGGAACGACGCGCTCATCCGCCGCCCGATAGTGAACGCTGAGCGTCCAGGTTTTGTTCTCGAGAAGGACGCCGCGGATTGCCCCAATCAGGGGCTCGAGTGTCTGCGCCGTTCCTGCCATCGCCTCTGCATAACGCGAAACGGCTGGATCGACGCTGATGTCGCCATTCGGGTCGATCACTTCGGCACCATGATTACCCACGGTCCAGACGCGCTCGACGTCCACCATACGCTTGGCGTCGCCCGCCGCTCGACCCGAGACGAGAAGTACCATGACTCCCGGCCGGGTCACCAACGTCGCAATGGTGCGACGCGTCGCTTCCGGAACTTGCGCGAGCGCCGGATGCGCGGCGATCGGGGCGAGCGTTCCATCCACGTCGAACGAGAGCACCAGGGGACGACCCGTGAGTCGTTCCGCAATCAACCCGTCCAATTTGCTTTCGAAAGACCCGTCGGTGACGGGCGCCCGCGTCATTGCCGCAGTTCTCCCCAGGGCGCGGTGTCAGGTGGCTTTTCGGTTTCACCATCGCGGCCGTTGGCGGACGGCTCGGTGATGATGTCGCGCCGCCGCTCTCGATCCGGCGGAATGACTCCGCAGTCCATCAACTCTGCACAGCGCGCGAGAATCGCTTCGAGCCAGTCGAATATCGTCGATTGGTGCAACTGCGTACGCATGGCGCGCATGCGACGCCGGCGCTCGCCCGGCTCCATCTCCAAAGCCTCGCGGATGCCGTCGGCGAAACCGCCAACGTTGAAGGGGTTGATCAGTACCGCCTCCGCAATCTCCTCGGCAGCCCCGGTGAATCGACTCAACACCAACACGCCGTTTTCATCAACCTGGCACGCGACGAATTCCTTTGCGACGAGGTTCATGCCGTCCTGCAACGACGAGATGAGGCACAAGTCTGCCGCCCGGTAAATCGCCGCGAGCAGCTCGGCGTGGATGTTCTCGTGGATGAGAACAATTGGGTCCCAGTCGACCGAGCCGTATCGCTCGTTGATCTCGCGTACGGCTGCAAGCACCTCCGTCTGGAGATTCTGGTACGCGGTCAGCTCGGTTCGCGACGGCGTCGCAACGACAAGCATCGTGAAGCGACCGCGAAGCTCCGGCGATTCCTGCCACAGGCGGTCGAGCGCACGGAGCCGCTCGGGAATTCCTTTCGTGTAATCGACGCGGTCGACGCTGATGCCGAGCGCGCGATCGCCTCGCGCGTACCGTTGTCGCAGGGCACTCGCCCGCGCATCGCTCTCTTCCGTCAACGCGAGACGTTCGTACGCCGCTACGTCGATGCTGATTGGAAAGACGCCGAGGGCAATGTGTCGGCCTTCAAAGCCAACGTACCCCGTCTCGCCACGCACCTGTGCGTCGGGAACGAACGCGCGGACACAGTTCAGAAAATTGTGCGCGTACCGCTCCGTGTGAAATTCTATCAGGTCATTGCCGAGCAATCCGCGCAGCAGTGCCTCGGGCACGCCCGTTGGCAGGAGGCGAAAGATGTCCGGAGGCGGAAACGGAATGTGCCAGAAGTGATGGATGAAGATGTTCGGGGCGCGCCGCCGAAGGTCCGAGGGCACCAGCGCAAAGTGATAATCCTGCACCCACACCTGCGGCGTACCCGACGTATGCAATGACTCCTCGTACACAGCATTCGCGAATCGGGCGTTGATGGTCTGGTAACACTCCCAGTGCTCTCGATGAAACTCGAAATGCTGAATGAGGAGATGACAGAGCGGCCAGAGCACCGTGTTCGCGAAGCCAAGGTAGTAGCCTTCGATATCGGACTCATCGAGCCAAACACGGCGTAGCGTGTACGCTGGCTCGAACGGCGGAACTCCGAGGCGGCCGACTTCGTCTGCGGTAGCCTTATCCGCAGAACCTGAGCCCCAGGCGACCCACGTGCCGCCGGTGCGGCGCATCGTAGGATCGAGTGCGGAGACAAGCCCGCCGGGCGGTTGGCGCACGTGTACTCCTGAGTCGCCCGCGAGGTGCTCGTACGGCTCGCGGTTCGACAGGAGAATCAGTGTGCGGCCGTCGAGGTATGGAGTGACGTCCGTCATCGCGATTCTCTCCGGCAACACGCGTGCGAGCGACGCCGCCGTTTGCGACCCCTGACGCGTGACGAATCCGTGACGACGATCACGGACCGATTTTCGAGCTGGGCTTGAGGCTCAGCTCGCCTGCCCGTCCCTATTCCCAACTACGGCGCAGGGCGGATCTGATCGAAGGTCTGGTTGCCGATCGGGTACAGACGCCAGTCCTGGTAGTCGAAATGCCACCACTCGGCATCGTAGACTCGAAAGCCCTCGGCTTCCATCGCACGACGTAGAAGCTCCCGATCGTACCGCTGACGCGAAGTGCCGCCGGGGTACTCGGGAAACGCGCGATTCGAGAACTCGTCGTAGCCGCTCACCATTTCTATCTCCCGACCGGTGTGGCGGTCGTACACCGTCAGGTCCACGGCCGCGCCGCGGTTGTGACGCGACCCCTGTGACGGATCGGCCACGAAGATCTTGCCGCTTTCTGGAGTCGCATCCCAGAACATCTTCGTGACATACCAAGGCCGATACGCATCGTGGATCAGAAGCCCAAGGCCCTGCTTGGCCAGCGCCCGGTGCGCGCGCAAGAGCGCCTCGGCGGCAGGACGCTGGAGAAACGCCCGCGCCTGCGAGTACATCGGCGTGCTGATGAAATTGTTCGTCGTGGCGTAGCGAATGTCGAACCTGATCGTGGAATCGAGCGTAGAGAGTTCCACCAGATCCGACGGGCGATGCGTTCCCGTTTCGACCGGCGGCTTTGCCGCCAACGCCTCGGCGCGTAGCTCGGCGACTGGGCGCATCGGCGTCAGTCGGAAGGTCTTTCCATCCTCGCCCTCGATCGGTCTTCGTGGGAACACGACACCGCCGACGCGCGCTTCGGTCGCGTAGCCATCGGCGCGGCGCTGGAACGTGAGCCGCTCCCCGTCATAGAGCCCGGACGCAGGGAACTTGAACTCCGCTGCGCTGATCTCCGTGAGCGGATAATCGAAGAACCACTCAATCAGTGCGTGAAGGTGTCCATCGCGCTCGAGGATGTAGAGCGTGTTGTAGTCCCATCCGTATTCCCCAATGAGCCCGCGCCATCGCTCGGGCGGGCTTGCTGGCCGTGTTCGACGCGTGCGCGCAAGCGTATCCCGGTCGACGATCAGGCGGTTGCCGAGAAGGCGGACGCGCGGCCCGAACGACAACTCGTCATCGACGAGCAGTGTGTCGCCTGCGAGCACGCGCAATCGGCTGCGAGCCATCCCCGCGGCCGGCGTTAGGTATACCGTCGAGTCACGCGCGATAAGATCGACGCGTCGGCCAGCCTCGCCGTAGCTTCCCTCGAGCTTCCGCGCCAGCGCGAGGCTGATGGGCGACGTAACCTGTGGCTCGGGCAGCGTGGCCTGCTTCGCCGCCGCGAGCATGAGACGAAGCGCTGCCGTCGCAATGCGCGACGCCACGGCATTGGTACCGTCTTTCGTGATGGCGACAACGACTCCCAGGCTGTCGTCAGGGAGCGCCGCGAGCTCGGTTGCGAAGCCGTAAATCGCCCCACCGTGCCGGACAACCCGGTGCCCGTCCACCGAAGCAATATCGAATCCGAGGCCGAAGCCCGACCGCGCGCCTGGCCGTGCGAACTGGGGAGTCCACATCTGATCGAGCGACTTCGTGCTCAGCACGCGTCCGTTCGAAGCGCTCCCACGAGCGAAGAGCACGCTCATGAAGCGGCCGAGGTCCAGCACGGTCGAGTACATGCTGCCGGCGGGGGCCATACCGAGCGCGAACGTCGGTGCGACGAAGCTTCGATTGTCGAGCGTCCACATCGTCGCTTTCGCGATGCGCGGGGAGATCGAGGACTTCGGCTCGAACGCACTGTCGTCGAGGCCCATCGGACCCAGGACCGCGTCGGCGAGGTACTCAGGGAATGGCCGTTGCGCGGCGCTCGCGAGCACGAATCCCGCCACCGCGACGCCCGCGTTGGAGTACTTCGTTTTGTCGCCAGGGCGGTAGACGAGTCGTGTGTCGTTCAGGCTCCGGACAGTCGCCCCGAGCGATGGCGACGAATCGTCGAAATAGTGTCCAACGGGCGGCTCGCGAACGAGCCCCGCTCGATGGGACATGAGTTGTCGGAGGTTGATGGCCGAGGCACCGGTCCCACCCGGCCGAAAGTCGTGCACGTAGCGACTGACCGGCGCGTCGAGATCCAACGTTCCGCGCTCCACGAGCTGCATGACGCCGATATCGGTGAACAATTTCGACACGGAACCGACACGGTAGACCGTCCTCGCGGTCGCCGGCGAGCTATCTGCCGGATTCGCGATTCCGAACCCGCGGGCCCAGACGACGTTTTGGCCATCGACGAGCGCAATCGAAAGGGCCGGGAGCGTCTTGTCCGCCATCTCGTGGCGGATGAAGCGGTCGAGAATGCGCGCTGGCGCCGCGTATCGTGCCGTGGGCCCCACGGAGTCGGGGGCCGCCTGCGCGCTAAGGGTGGGCGCCGCGACCGCGAGGACGGCGATCGACCACCTAACGATCCGGAGATGTCTCATCGCGTGCGTTCCGTATTCAGATATTCGTTGAGGTCGTCGAGCGTGTCGACGTCGCGCGGTGCGGGCCACGGCATCGGTTCCTCGACAACGGCCCCTGCGTGTCGGGCAATGATACTTCGTGCGCCGACATCGCCCCGTAGCGCCAGGAGCTCGTCGAACAGCGCCGAACCGAAGAGGGTTGGAGGCGACGGCGCCGTCGCGTCGGCATAACGTGGAACCACGATCGGCGCTCCGGTTGCCTGCCACCGCGCGCTGATCCGCCGATAGGCCTCTGGAAGGACGCCCGGCACATCACCGAGGGTAATCATGATGGCATCCGCGGCTCTCAGCTCGAGAACACCGCGGCTGAGTGACGTCGCCATGCCGTCGGCGAATCGCGGTTCGCGGACGATTCGGGCTGGGAGACCAGCCAGCGAACGCGCAACGTCGTCTGACCTGTCCCCCGTGATGACGACCACCTCACCCACCTTCGCGTCGAGCGCGGCGTTGACCGCGAGGCGCACGAGCGGCGTGTCGCCGATCAACGCCAGCAGCTTGGAGCCGCCACCCGCCGCGAACCGCGTCGACCGTCCAGCCGCCAGCACGATGATCCCGATTCCTGGCATCCGCCCTAACGAGACCGGGTGTAGCGCAGCAGTCCCGTGTGCAAGACGGTGAGCGGCAATCGCACGCACGCGAGCCGCGAGGCTGGAATGTCGGACTTGAGCTGCGTGATCAGCTCAGGCACCGTGAGCGTCTCGACATCCTCGAGTGGCGCTCCCCGCACAAGCTCCGTGAGCATGGAGGAGGCGGCGACACAGATCGCGCACGCGTTGGCCGTGAAGCGGGCCTCGCTAACCATGTCCCCGTTGAGCGCGAGCTCGATGCGCACGCGGTCACCGCAGAGCGGATTGGTTCCTTCCTGCGAGACCGTGGGCGCGACGAGCGTGCCCCGGTTCCGTGGGTGCTTGAAATGATCGAGGATGGTCGGACTGTACGGCCCGCCCACCACTACTCCACCGCCCCACGCACCCCAGCCGCGCGGTATGCTGGAAGCCTGAACGCCATATCTCGGGTCAAGAAGCCGCCGTGGCCGAGTTGCGCAAGGTCTTTCCGTCCGAGACGTTCGCCGGTGAGGAGTCGTGCGATGACGAGATCGAACACGGTCGCTTGCGCAAACAGCCCGCACGTTGGCATGCCGACGACCGGGATGCCGTTCCACTCGGCGAGCCACAGGAGGCTCCCGGGATGTGCCGGCACGCCATGGCCGACCATTCGCGCACCAACCGTGTCCAGCGCCGCGAACGTCGGGTCGAGCAGGTCCATCGCCTTGGTGCCGGCGACCAGGACGATGTCCGCCCCTCGTGCCGCTGCAGAAAACGCATCAGCGATCGAGTTGGCGTCCGGCCGCGTGACCTCCAGCGCGCCTAACGCCGAGCCGAACCACGCGATCTTTTCCGTGACCGCATCGCGAAACCGCGCGAGTGCCCGCTCGCCCATTGACTCGTGCACGACAGCACCGACGCGGTACGCGCCGAACCCGCGAACGCGAATGGCCCCGGGCGGACTGCCCACGATGGACTCCACCTCGCCGAGCACGCCACGCCTCACGGCGAACGGAATGATCTTCGCGCGCGCCACGACGTCGCCCGCCTCCACGACCTGGCCGTCGTACAGCGAGTAGACGCATGGCCCATCGAGCTCGTTGATGCGGTCGAGACGGGCGGTGTCGATCGAAAGAACTCCACGACGCTCCGCCGCGATCGGCCAGTGGCCGCCCGATGGAGGTCGAGCGGAAACGCCGTCGCCCGCCACGAGACGCGCGATTGCATGGCCCGCCGCGTCTTCATGCACGTCGTCCGAGTCGAGCGCCAACAGATGCAGTTCCGTCCACGGCAGTTCCAGCGCGCGCCGAGAATCGGCGTCGTCGAGCACGCGCCCCTTCGCGATCGCCACCCTGCCGTCGTCCGAGCGGAGCTCATGACACAGCACACGCCCACTGAGATCCGTTGATTGCGCTGACGCGCGCGTGACCCGAACCGCGTGCATCAGGCAGCCCCACTTTGAGGCCGGCCAGCGCGAACGGCGATGAGCTCCGCGAGGATGCTGAGCGCAATCTCCGCGGGCGCTCGCGCACCGATATCCAGACCCACGGGAATCCGCACCCGGCCCATGTCTTCCTCGCTCGCCCCGATGCCACTCAGAAACTCCCGCACCGCGTTCGCACGGCGCCGACTTCCGAGCACACCGATGTAACCCACACGCGTTCGCAACGCGACTTCAAGGACCGGCAGATCGTACTTGAAGTCGTGCGACAACAGTATGAGCGCCGTCGAGGGGACGAGCGGGACGGTGGCGACCAACTCCGACGGCATCCCGATCAGCAACTTATCGACCGTCGGGAATCGCTCGCGGTTCCCCCATCGATCGCGACCGTCAATGATCGTCGTGTCGAAGCCTAACGGTTTCGCGAGCTGCACCAAGGCGGCCGCGACGTCCGTCGCGCCGATGACAACCAAGGCCGGAAGCGGCGCGTGGACCTGGACAAAAATCTCCATCGATCCGTGATCGCCGGGGAGCGTGATGACTCCCGTGGTGCGTTCATCGAGCAACGCCGATGCCCGGACGACAAGCGCAGCGTCAAGCGCTTCGCTGCCAAGCGTGCCGATGCGCCTTCCGTCATCGAGCACGACGAGCCGGAAGGGCCGAACGCCCAGTGCGATCGCCTCGACGGCTGGGGCACCGCGTCGCAGCGCATCCGTGACTGCATCGGCGGCAACAGCAACCGGGTCTGCAAGCGTGGTCACGTCGACAGGCTCGACGAGCAGGTCAACAGCGCCGGCGCAGGTCATGCCGAACGCCCAGGCATCTTCATCGCCGAGCGGCAGCGATACACGCCGCGAGGCTCCGCTGCGCAGAGCCTCCTCCGCTAACTCCACGGCGCGGCCGTCGACGCAACCGCCGATCGTCACCGAGCCGACGATCGCACCCTGGTCGTCAACCCACATCGTCTCACCGAGGCGACGAATCGCGCCGCCGGTGGTAGCGACAAGCGTCGCGACTGCGGCACGCCGTCCCTTCGCGCGTAGCTCGCTGATTCGATCCGCGGTCTGAGTCATCGAAGGTGCAGTGTTCGCAGTGCGCATTCGCCGGCAAGTCTCGCAATATCCATCGCGTGTCACGAGCCAACAAGCCACGTGGGCGCCCGCCAAACGGTTTCCTGTGACGGCATTGCGTCGCGAGGCCCAGTTCGCAAGACTCCCACGCTGCTTGCCGCCAGCCCCTGGCGGTACCGTGGAATGAACCTTCACGTCCTCGATGCGCGTTTCAGGTCTCGTCGGCGCCTTATGCGCTACTCTCGTGTGCGGCGCCCCCGCTGTCTCGCGCGCTCAGGACTCTAGCGCCAGCATTCGCCCGTGGTATGACCGCCTGTCCATCCGCGGATATGCACAGCTGCGATATAACCGGCTGCTCGAGACAAACGACCAGCTGAAGTGCCCAACCTGCGATCGTTCCATTGGGGACAACGGTGGGTTCTTCCTACGCCGCGCGCGCATCTCGATCACCGCCCAGGTGACTGATCGTCTGAGCGTGAGTATTCAGCCGGATTTTGCGACGGAAGTCGGCGGCCGGGAGAACACGCTGGTTCTTCGACACTACTACGCCGACCTCTATCTCGACAGCGCAAAGACCTTTCGCGCGAGAGTGGGTCAAAGCGAGGTTCCAACCGGATTCGAGGCGTTGCAGTCGAGCAGCCGACGCGCCCCGTTCGATCGCGCGGACGCCATGGAGAGCTCGGCGCCTGGAGAGCAGGACCTCGGCGTCTTTTTCTTCTGGACGCCTCAGGAAGCGAGGCGCCGCCTACACGCCCTCGCGTCTCCGGAGCTCAAGGGGACCGGCGACTACGGCGTCGTCGCCATTGGCTTGTACAACGGGCAGGGTGGCAACCGGGCGGAGATGAATGACACACCGCACATCATTGCCCGCGTCGCCTATCCGTTTCGAGTCGGCTCTCGGTATCTCGAGGTGAACGGATACGCGTACGGCGGAACGTACACGATCGTGCCTGCACAACGCGCTGCCGGTGTCGGCGGCGCCGACGACTTCACCGACCAGCGTGTTGGCGCGTCGCTGGTGTTGTTCCCGCAACCGTTCGGAGCCCAGGCGGAATGGACGACCGGACGAGGTCCCGAGTATGATGCACCGACCAACGCGATCACCGAGCAGCATCTCACCGGTGGGTACGGCCTCGTATCCTACGAATGGCAGGGACCGGGCGACCGGCGCGTGGTAGCGTATGCGCGCGCGCAATACTTTCAGGGAGCGTTCAAGACGGATCCGGACGCGAGGAGCTCGGTGGTGCACGAATACGAACCCGGGATCGAGTGGAACGTCCAAACCGGATTCGAGCTGACGGCGGCCTATGCGATGTCGGACCGACTGTACCGGGACAGTGCGGCGCCTGACAACCATCAGAAGGGACGTTTTCTTCGACTCCAGGCGCAGTTCAGCTTCTGACGTCGTCCGGAAGCGGCGCTTGGGGCGTGGCGCGCCATCGCATCGACCAGCGCCGTGACTCTCCGGCATCGAGCCAGTGCGCGCTTTTCCATGCCCCCAGCGCCTCCTCGAGCGTATCGGGGGCCCCGATACAGGGTTGGAGCGTGAAGTTCTGATACGGCTTCACGCGTTTGAGCGGCGACCACCCGCCGTGATTGATCCATATCCCAACGTGCGGAATCTCGTCGATCGCGAAGGTGAGCTCGAGCCGGAGGCCGTCCTCGATCACCGCTGCGCGGCCCTCCCGCATTTCGAGGAACACCTTGGATGCATAACGCTTGGCGACCGCATACGGCCGTGAGAGATCCAGCAGCTTGCCCTGGGACCGCACCATCGGCCATCGGAGATCCGTCGCGCCGAGCCCGAGGGAGATCTCGTGCTGGGCATAGACGTGCAGACGCGTGGCCATCGCGATCTCGATCCGCGTCTCGCTCGTTAGGGGAAAGACCGGCTGCGCGGACCAGATGAACGGAACACGGTCGGTGCCCATGTTCGTGGCCTCGTATTCGATCTCCACGGCACCTGATGGCGTGACACGAACGTCGCGCGTGAGCCGATACGGCAGGCGCCGCCCGATCCAGGCCGTGGTTGCGCTCTGGCCGTCCGGCGACGTCCGCACATCGATCGCGGGTTTTTGCGACCAGAGCTCGCCGTGATCAGGAAGCTCGATTCCGCCGAACCCTTTCACCCACGTGGGAACCTTGCACGACGCCACGGTCGGAAAACACTCGTCGTACCCCCCGCTGTCGGCCGTCTCAGCGTACGACTCGTTCTCGTCAGGCATCGCGTACGGCATCACGTCGCTCGCCCACAGCCATTGTCGTCCGCCAAGCTCCATCTGGGTGATCTTTCCGCCCAACGACGGGACGATCACCACGCGCGAGCCGCCGCCACGGAGCTCCGCGAATCCAAAATCCTCGACGCGTGTAACGGGGGGCGCCGCGCGCGAGCGGCCGAACAGGGCCATCAGGCAGCGCCCACGACGCGAACGTCGATGCCGCGCGTCGCGAAAATTCGCGCGACGGTCTCGCCTATCTTGTTGTTAGGCGTGCTGGCGCCTGCCGTCAGTCCGATACGCACGCCGGAACGATCGGGGATCCAGTCGATGGCCGACGCCTCGCTGTGCTGGACCCCAGCGGGTCGAAACGCAATGCGGCGCGTCTCGGGCTCGATGCTCGTCGCGTCCTCGATGTGATAGGTCGGGACGCGCTCCGCGCATAACGCGGCGAGGGAAATCGTGTTGCTCGAATTGTAGCCACCGATGACCACCATGGCATCGAGCGACTCCTGGAGCAGCTCCTGCACGGCGTCTTGCCGATCCTGAGTGGCCGAGCAGATCGTGTCGAATGTCCGGAAGTTCTCAGCGCGATAGACATCGCCGTATCGCCGCGCGACGGCACGGCCGACCTCCTCGCCGATCGCGAGCGACTCGCGCGCGAGCATGGTCGTCTGGTTCGCGACGCCGATGCGGCGAAGATGGAGATCGGGATCGAAGCCGGGAGACGCAGCGCGGACGAAGCGTTCCATGAACTCCTGGCGCGATTCGCTTCCTTCGATGTAAGCGCACACGAGCCGCGCCTCACTCATGTCCCGCACGACGAGATACTGTCCGCCGGGGTATCGCCCGACCTGCGATGCCGTGGCGCGCGTTTCCTCGTGGTAGTGCTTGCCGTGGATGAGTGCCGTGAAGCCGTCACGCGCGTAGCTCTCGACGCGCTTCCAGACATTCAGCACCGACCCACACGTCGTGTCGACGACGACACAGCCGAGCCCACGCAGCGTCTCGAAATCGCGGATGGTAACGCCGAAGGCGGGCAGGATCACGACGTCCTGGGGCGAGACGTCCGCGTAGTCGAACGCGGGCTTGCCGTCCGCGTCCTGGCCCGGTGTGAGAATTTCGATTCCCATCTCACCGAGCCGGCGGTTTACGTGCGGATTATGGATGATCTCGCCGACCAGCCGGATGCGGCGATCCGGGAACTTCCGTCGTGTTTGGTAGGCGTACTCGACCGCGCGCTCCACGCCGTAACAAAAGCCAAACTCGCGAGCGAGCCGAACCGTTACGCCACCAATCGTGAGCGTATGATCACGCGAGCGGAGGAGATCGACCAATGACCCATCGTAATCGGCGGCGAGTGTCTCTTCGACCTCGCCCTTGAGCCCGAATCCCTTCCGAAAATAGGTCGAGCCCTGCTCAGGCGCCGTCATGTGTTAGAATCTAGTAGTCCGCTTCAAGCCGCTGTACTCCGCTGAGCCGTGTCTTCTTCTGCTGCCGCAATCGACGCCTGGAGCCCTTCGGAAGTGACACCGGAGGAACACAGATTCGAGCTCCCCGCCCTTCTTCGTCCCGCGCCACTGATCAAAGGTGATGCGATTGGCGTTGTCGCGCCGTCGTACGCGCCGCGTGAGGGGTGGCTGCACCGCGGCGTGAAAGCGCTCGAGCGCGCTGGGTACGGTGTGATCCTCGACAGTGAAATCGGGACCATGCGGCGCTTCGAGCGCATGGAAGACGAGCGGCGCGCCGAGAACTTCATGGGAATGTGGCTGGACCCCCGCGTGAAAGCAGTGATCGGCGGCACCGGTGGCTATGGCGCCGCGCGCATGATCCCTCACCTCGAACCGGAGGTGTTCCGCAGAAACCCGAAGTCGTTCGTCGGCTACTCCGACATCACCGCCCTCCACCTCTGGCTTATGCGCCGGTCAGGGCTTCGGGTCTTTCACGGACCGACAGTGGACGATCTCATTCCGAGTACGCGAGACCCCACCATGGCCTCGCTGCTCACCGCTCTCACCACGCCGCGCCCGTCGGGCAGAATGGGCCGGGATGTCGCGCGCGCCGTTCGTCCCGGGCGAGCTGTTGGCCGCCTAACTGGGGGCAACCTCTCCCTCGTCCAGCAATCGATCGGCACCCCGTACGAAATCGATACGCGCGGCGCAATTCTGTTCGTGGAAGAGACGCGCGACCCCATGTCGTTCGCGGACGAGCGACTCGTGCACCTTCGCGCAGCGGGGCTGTTGCGAGGCGTGCGCGGTATCGTCTTCGGCCACCTGTCGCTCGACCGGTCGGAGGAGGATGAGTTCGAGGATTTCCTGCTCGACCTCGTGTCAGACCTGAACGTGCCCATCCTGATGGATTTCCCGGCCGGTCATGAGGTTCCAAACCTCACGCTACCGATTGGCACGGAGGTCGAGTTGGTGGCCGAAGAGACGACCGGGTGGCTTCAATACCGGGAAGACGCACTCGAGGTACTCCCGGCCGACTGAAGTCCGGGTCGCATCAGGCGTTAGGCCACGGTGTACGGCGCGAGCCGTTCGACAAGCTCGGCGGGGAGCGGCTGCTTCTCGAGCGACGCGACCGCTACCGCGACGACCACGAGATAGCCCTTGGCGCGGGGTGTCCCATCATCGGCGAACATGTCGAAGTTGACGGTCAGCGCCGTCCGCCCGATGGCACTCACGTACGTGTGGATGGTGAGCCGCTCGTCCAGGCGCGCCGGCGTGATGAATTCGGCGTGCATGACCTTGCGTGGAAGCGTGACCGCATAACGCGCCACCATGTCGTGGTACAGCAAGCCCACCGTCCGCAGCAGCTCCGATTCCGCGTACTCGAAAAAGCGGAGGTACGCGTCGTAGCGGATGATGCCGACGATGTCCACGTCGCCCCATCGAACGTACTCGTGTACGACGAATGGCGACCCCATCACGGGGTCTCGCCGTTGTAGTAGGCGGGCGCCAGAAACTGCGCGAGCGCGTAAGTGACGAGCGCTTCGTAGGCGCGCTGCCGGTCGACCAGTCCCACCGTGAGAATGCCCACGGCGCCGGCGCCGTGCTTCGTGTCGCGGCCGCCTGTCACGCGATCCATGGCGTGTCCAAGCTCCATGCCGCCACGCACGAGCGTCGCGACGCGATCGGGCAGCGTCATCGCGAGCGATCCGCCGACGCCCACGCGACCGTCGGGTGCGACGACCGCGGCCCATGCGCAGGTGCGCATGTACCCTGTTTCTTCGACAATCCCACCTTCGATGCCGACGGCGAAATCGGCGTTGCTCGCCTCGAGCGCGGCCATCGCGCGCTGCGTCGCGCCGCGAATCGTCTCGGCGTCACCCTCGGGTTGATCGCGCACGCCCGACGGAACGGCGAGCCCGCGAACCCGTGCGTGACTTTCGATCCGCTCGAGCACTGCCGTCACGGCTGCGATCTTCACCGGGTTCGTCGAGCCGACGACGACATTCGTCGCAGCCGCAAGTATCGTCGACGCTTTGGACTCAGGCTGGATTGCCGACATGCGACCCATGTGTTCGGATAGGAAAATCTACGTCGGCTCTGGTCGGCGATGCGCAGGTTGGGCCGTCATTGCCAAGTCCAACGTCAAGTTCCAATGCACGCTTGCCGCGCCCCATGCACAGGGGCTAAGCTTTGGCGCCAATGCTTGAATACCGCGTCGAGACCTCGCTTGCCGACACGCGCGCGGCGTCGCCACCAACACGCGACGCGCCATTCATCTTCATCGGCGAGAGACTCTGGCTCGACTTCGTCAATACTGACGACCTCCGTCGCGGTGTACGGTACGACGCCTTGCGTGAGTTCGAGACGTTCGTGCAGTGGCTCGAAGCAGCCAACGTCGTGGACGTCGAGCGCGCGACTGGGCTTCGGCGGCGCGCAGTACAGCAACCGTCCGGCGCGGCCGCTGCGCTCGTCGATGCGCGACGCGTCCGCGCGTCACTGCGTGCGCTCGCCGAACGAGGCAACACCACCGAAAAGGCACGAACCGATACGCTGGCCGAGATCAACCGGATTCTGGGGCGGAGTGCCGGTACGAGACGGCTCGAGCCAAAAGGCGATGGCGGCTTCGCACGTAGTTTCGTTCCCGTCGGCGACGCGTTCGCCGGGTTGATGATTCCGGTCGTCGAGAGCGCGGCCGACGCGTTGGTGATTGGCGAATTGGCCAGGATCCGTCGGTGCGCCGACGGGCGCTGCCCGCGTGTGTTCTTTGACGGAACCAAGAACGGGCGACGCCGGTGGTGTGACATGGCAACCTGCGGCAACCGGGCCAAGGCCGCGCGCCACCGCGTGCGGATGCGGCAAGCCGACGACGGAGCGTCCAACGGCGACGGCGCGGAAGAACCAGTCGATGTGCCACGCGCGCATCCGTTGGTTCCCACCTCGCCGCCCGCGCGCGAGCTGCGCTGACCGCGAACCCCGTCGTGCTTCGCCGGCGCGTGTTGCCTGCCTAACGCCAAGCACCTCCGCCGCGTCTCAGCGGCCGCGGCGTCTGCGGCGCCCGGGCCCCTTCCCCGCCGGACGCGGACCGCGGCCGGATCCGCCGGCCCGCCGCGTACGGTCACGGTCGTCCCGTCGTGAGCCGTATCGCTCTCCACGACCTCGCTCGTTCTGCCGAAATTCGCGCGCGAGGTCACGTATGTGCCGTTCGTCGCGCGGTGTCAGATCCGTCGAGCGTTCGGCGAACGCCATCTCATCCGGCGACCACGGTCGGTCGAGAATGTCCTGGAGCTCGTCGAGGGTCGACGCTCGCACCGCGCCGCGTGGGCCGCGAAGGACGGTGAATCGCAGCGGCCGGTCGAGTCGCGGAAGCTCGTCCTCCGTCAACGTACGCGCCACCTTTTCCGGCAAGCGCAGGCGCGCCACGCCGTGCAACCGCCCGTCAACGTCCTCGACGTCATAGTCGATCGGGATCTCGCGACCACGAATCACAACGGAATCCGGCAGGGCGAGCAACCGCGCGCGCTCGTCCGCAGGCACGAGATGCTCGAAGTCGATCGTCAGTGGAGTTGCGCGAAACTCGGTCATCGAGCCCACGCCTGCCAATGCGCGCTCGTAGAGCCGCGTCAGCTCGGCAACTCCAAGCCGCGGGGTCGCCCCTCCGGAACGTCGGTACGCCTCACGGATCTCCTCGATCTGCGGCCGATGACGCTTGAGCGCCGAGTGACGTGCCTCTCCGCGCGCCAATGCTCCAGCGAGCTCGGTGCGAACTCTCTCCGCAAGCTCTGACGGGAAGTCGTCGATTGCCTCGTATTCGCGCTCCAGCTCGAACCCGTGATACGTGAGCGTCCGTCGCAGCGCCAGCGCCGACTGCTTTCGTCGCGGATCATACACGACGTCGGCCGCGCCGCGCGTTGCATAACGCCTGACGAGCTCCATCGGGATCTGCGTGCCCTCGATCGACGCCCGTGGCACGCCGAACCTATCCGCGAAGTAGCGGAGCTCTCCGGCAATAGGCCCCCAGCTCCCGCAGACGCTCGTCTTCGATACGCGCGCTTCCTGTCCATCGGCCGTTTCCTCGTCGATGACGAGATCGAACGGCATGTATCGCGCAAGGAGATCCCCAAACGCCCGCCGGGTCTCTTCGCGCGCGTACGGCAGGCGGCTCGGTAACGGCAGCCCAACACCTCGATACACGCTCGCCATCGCCAGCGCCGTGTCCTCGATCGCCTTCACGAGCACACCGCGTTGCTCGGCCCATTCGTCGATGCGCTCGTCGAACAAATGGCGTGGCAATCCATACACCTGTCCCATGTACCCCGCGCCCGCGAGCGCTTCCGCATAGACGTTGTACGCGGTGAGGTGGTCGCTGCCCGGCACGATCAGGCCTTCGAGATCCCGGTCTTCGCGCGTCATTCGATGGAGCGACTCGATCGAGCTCATGACCGCGAGGTACGGTATCAGATCGTCGTCGCCGTTGACGATCAGTTCTGCCCATGGCCGTTCCACCGGAAGCGCTTCAACGAGCTTTCCGTAGCGAGACAACCGCCCATTCTCGATGATCCCTCGCGCTTCGAGTCGGCCTAGGGCGTCGCGGTACGCTCGACGATCGAGCGCGATCGGGAGATCGAGCTCGTCCGCCCGCACGCCAAGATCGGCGCAGGTCAGCGCAACGCGCTCCGAGTCGCCAGCCAACTGAAATTCCGGCTCGGTTGGCTTCAGGGCCGAGAACTCAATATCCCGATCCGACAGAATGAACACGCGGCCTCCTTCGACCCGCCCGTGTACGCGTCCGGCCATCTGGAGAATCTCGTTCGCGCCGAGATGCAGCCGCGTAAGGACGTTCTTGCCGCCTTCGATCACGTTCGCGAAGCGCGTGTCATCGATGATGACGGTGTCGAGCCCTTTCACGTTCAGCGCGCTCTGCCCCGCCGCGGTCATGGCGAGGAAAAACGGCTTCTCCGCCCCGTCCTCGAGGAATGGCCGAATGATCCGAATCGGCTCACCACCGTGATAGAACGCGGCATTGATGCGCGGGAATCGCTCGGTGACGTAGCGAGCCGCTTCCTCCACCGATGCCCGCGTCGGCAGGAACATCCCGACGCCTCGACGCTGCCTAACGACTTGCTGCAGCCAGCGATCGCTGAGGAACTGCACCGGCTGTTCGCGGACGACCTTCACGGTGGCTGCACGCGATGGGTCGAATGCGAAGCTCTGGACCACATCCGTGGAATCGAGATAGCGAGCGTAGAACGCAGGGTCGACTGTCGCCGAGAGCCAGATGAACCGGCACCCAACGCGCTTGCCGAGCGCGAGGCACAGTTCCAACTCCGCCGATGTCTGATGAATCTCGTCGACGATGAGGGTGTCGTGAGGCAGGATGTCGTCATCCTGGAACCACCGCCGGGCGATGCCCGTTGTAACGATGATTACGTTCCACGATGGCGTGTCCGGAGTCGCTTCCCGCTCCCGATTGACGACGCCTACCCGCAACGGCGCGCGCAGTATCTCCTCTGCGATCGGCCGAATCGCCAGGGTCTTACCGGTCCCGGTACCAGCGACGATCCCGAAGCCCCGCCCCGCGCGCGCCAACGCCCGGACTTCCTCACCATGTTCACGCTCGAGAAACGTCTCGATCCGAAGCCCAAGCGCAATCTCGATCGTCTCACACGCCGCACGAGTAGGCGCGATCACGATCACGCGTCCGGTTGGCGGCTCCGCGGCCAGGAACGCTCCGTGGTCCGGAGGGAGGGAACGGTCTTGAACCTGTCGGAGCACGTGTCACCCGGGTGCAAAGAAGAAGCCGTCGCAGGCGGAAGTCGAACTCCCCTGGCGACGGCTTCGACAAATGTACCTGCTCCGGGTCTGG
>Ga0207645_10000157_pt1 | contig 53374 bp, 62 predicted proteins | sample KBSM53metaG_FD_184331 | JGI IMG/M metagenome (GOLD analysis project Ga0207645, IMG submission 184331) | Miscanthus rhizosphere microbial communities from Kellogg Biological Station, Michigan, USA - KBS M5-3 metaG (SPAdes) (version 2) | ecosystem: Host-associated > Plants > Roots > Rhizosphere >...
ACGCGGCGAGCACGCGGGTCGCGACGGCCTGCAATTCGGGCGCACAGCTCGAACCGTTCGCCGTCCCGAGGTTCAGGTCCGGCAGCCGTCCCGCAAAGAATCGCGGCACTTCACTCCGAATCGAATGGCCGTCGAGCAGCACCGCGAAGCCATGGCGTTCGCGCACGCGAGCAATCTCCGCTGCGAGCGCGGCATGATAGGGCGCGAACGATGTCGCGCAACGGTCCGTCACCTCCGCTGGCGACGGCGCTTCGCCTTCCACGTAAATCGCCTCGCCGCCGAACGTGCGCGTCGGGCAGAGTTCGGTATTGTCGGCGCCGGGGTACAGCGCCGCGCCCGATGGATCGCGATTGAGATCGACCACGTACCGCGAATGCGTGGCGCAAAGCAGCGTGGCGCCTTCCGCTGGCGCGAACTGGTAGAGGCGGTGGACGTGCCAATCGGTATCGGGGACTGTGCGCGCGACGGGCGTCAGCCGCGACGCGAGCGCATCGGGAAGGTGCGTGCCGGAATGCGGAACGTCGATGACCAGCGGGCTGTCGCCGCGGTGAAGTTGCCACAGGTCCATCATGCCTCCCAGCCATCGACGCGGCCGGCGCGGATCACGCCCGCGCAGGGATTCGCGCCAATCCGGTAGGCGAGTTCGGCGGGCTCCGCGATGTCCCAGGCGACGATGTCGGCGCGTTGCCCGGCGTGGAGCGTGCCGCGGTCGTCCAGGCCGAGTGCACGCGCCGCATGCACCGTCGCGCCCGCGAGGGCTTCCTGCGGCGTCATCCGGAACAACGTGCACGCCATGTTCAGCATCAGCAGCAGCGACGTCGTGGGCGACGTCCCGGGGTTGCAATCCGTCGCCACGGCCATCGCGACACGCTTTTCCCGCAACACGGCAATCGGCGGCAACTGTGTTTCGCGCAATACGTAGAACGCCCCCGGCAGCAGCACGGCGACCGTGCCTGCGCGTGCCATCGCGGCCACCCCTTGCGCATTCGAGAATTCGAGATGGTCCGCGGACAGGGCGCCCGCAGCCGCGGCGAGCGCCGCGCCGCCGGTGTCCGACAGCTGGTCGGCGTGCAGCTTGACGGGCAGGCGATGCACGCGCGCCGCCGCGAACACGCGTTGCGTCTGCTCGGGCGTGAAGGCGATCGTCTCGCAATACGCATCGACGGCATCGGCGATCCCCGCTTGCACAACCGCGGGAATCATCTCGCGGCACACATAATCGATGTAATCGTCGCCGCGTCCCATAAATTCGGGAGGCAGTGCATGCGCTGCGAGAAGCGTGGTACGCACATCCACGCCGAGTTGCCTGCCAATCGCGCGCGCAACGTCGAGCTGCTTCAGCTCGGTCGCCGTCTCCTGCCCGTAACCGGACTTGATCTCGATCGTCGTAACGCCCTCGGCCGCAAGTGCGTCGAGCCGGGGCCGGCTCTGTTGCGCGAGGTCCGCGGCGGTCGCGGCGCGGGTGGCGCGCACCGTCGCGTTGATGCCGCCGCCCTGGCGGGAGATATCGGCGTAGGTCACGCCGTCCTGCCGCTGTTCGAATTCGCCGGCGCGATTTCCCGCGTAGACGAGATGGGTGTGGCAGTCGATGAGCCCCGGCGTCAGCCATCGTCCGTCGCATTGCAGTGTCCGGTACGCCTTGACGTCGCGCGGAACGTCGCTGGCGCGGCCCACCCACACGATGGTGCCGCCTTTTATGCCTACCGCGCCGTCGGGAATCGCGCCGTAGGGCACGCCGCCGGCGCGCATCGTGGCCACGTGCGCGTCCAACAGCAGCAGGTCGAACGTAGCCGGAATCATCGCCGAGGCTCGATGCGCGCGAGCGCGGCGAGGTAGCGGGCGAAGGTCTCGTCCTCGGCGACGTGATGTCCATCGCGGACGATCCACTTGCCGCCCGCCATGACATCGCGCACGGGGCGACGGGACGGGCCGAAGATCGCCGCGTCGAGAACGTCGTCCGCCAATTGTCCGGCCAGCGCGGGATCGGAGGGATTCAGCACGACCAAGTCGGCGCGAACGCCGGCTGCTAGCGCGCCGACCGGTTGCCCCACCGCCTGCGCGCCGCCTCGCGCGGCGGCCGCCCAGAGTGTGGTTCCGATCGACTGCTCGCCACGCAATCCCAGCACATTGCGCCTGCGCGTCCGCATCCGCTGCGACCACTCGAATTGCCGCAGCTCCGCGAAGGGGTCGACGATCGTATTCGAATCGCTGCCGACGCCGAACCGCCCCCCGGCGGCAAGAAAGGCTTGGCCCGGAAACGTGCCGTCACCCAGGTCGGCCTCGGTGGTCAGGGCCAGGCCCGCCACCGCGCCGCTCGCGGCCAGTGCGGCCACTTCCTTTTCCGTCATGTGCGTCGCGTGCACGATACACCAGCGCGCGTCCACGCTTGCCTGCGTGAGCAACCACTCGACCGGACGCAACCGGCTCCACGCAAAGCAATCGTCGACTTCCTTGGTCTGCTCGGCCGCGTGGATGTGCACCGGGGCGTCCGGCGCGGCAAGGCGGACCACGTGTCCCATCTCCTCCGGCGTGACGGCGCGCAGGCTGTGCGGCGCCACGCCCAGTACGTAGCCGTGCGTGGTGATCCCCTGCCGCAATCGCTCGTACAGGTGTGTGAACGTATACGTGGTATGCACGAAGCGGCGCTGTGCCGCCGTCGTGGGCGTGCCCCCGAAGCCCGCGTGCGCATAGAAAACCGGCAGCAGCGTGAGGCGGATTCCGGCCACGCGCGCCGCCGCAACGACGCGCCACGCGAGTTCGGCGGGATCGGCGAAGGGCTTGCCGCCTAAGTCGTGATGCACGTAATGGAATTCGGCGACCGATGCGTATCCGGCTTTCGCCATTTCGACATAAGCCTGCGCGGCGATCGCCTCGAAAGCATCGGCGTCGACTCGGTCCTGGAACGCGTACATCGCTTGCCGCCACGTCCAGAAGCTATCGTCGTGCGATAGCGACGTCCTGCCCGTGCGGCCGGCGAGCGCGCGCTGGAACGAATGCGAGTGCAGGTTCGGCATCGCGGGAACGACCGGACCCGCTGCGCGTTCCATCCCGGCCATGTCGGCATTCGGCTCGATGCCGACGATCACCCCGTCGTCGCCGATGCCGAACACAACGTCGCGCGCCCAGCCCCCGGGCAGCAGCGCCGCGTCCGCGGCCAGCTTCAGCACGCGAGCCTCATTTGGGCCTCGGGCGGCCGCCTTGACCGGCGTTCATTGCAGCCGGATCGCGGCGATGAGCGCGACCGAACCTGCGGCGAGCGGATTTACGCTGAGCCCGTGCGCACCAGCGCCCGATTCCGGGGTCACCAGGAGCGCGTGGTCCTCAGCGAGCGAAATCGGCGGATGCCCTGGAACCAGGCACTCCGACGCCCCAAGCGCCGCGTAGCAGACGTACGTGTCCGCGGGCGGGATGGGTTCGCCCCCTTCGCGGCGAACGACGACATTGCCTACTGCCGCGCCACGCCGAACCATGAGATTGAAGTCGCGCACCGGACCACCAACGAGGCTGCAATGCAGGGCCTCGTCGCCGGAAAAGTTGAGCGGCTCGAACGGCATGCGCAACTCCATCGGCTCGCCGTCGCCCGCCAGCTTCATTCCCGCTCCCGTCAGCAGGACCAGCGTGCGATCGACGCCGGTAAACGGCGAAAAGGGACCGTCCTGCGTGACTTCAGCCACGCTGACCCGCCATACAAACGACGCAAGGCCCGCCTCCGCCGGATGAGCGGCAATCTGCATCGTGTGACCGCCGCCGTTCTTCCACGGCATGCGGAGGTAATCGTTGGGGGAAAGGACGCAGTGGGTCGTCATGTCATGGTCTGCCGGGCGCGCATGCGATTGTAGAACCATCGGCAACGCCGCCCAAGCGCTTTCGAACTCCTCCATAATGTGCCGTTGCAAAAGCATCCTGGCAATGAAACATGGGCAGCGAGCTGTTTCTGACGTATCTGAACGGGCCGGATGTCGCGCGGCTCGCGTTGACCGATGGCGAGATTCTGGATGCCGTGACGGCGGGCTTGTCCGCGCAAGGACAAGGACAGACGGTGATCGAGCCACGCATGCACTTGTCACCGGGTTCGCCATACAACGGCCACTTCAATGTGCTGCGCGGCTTCATCGAGCCGCTCGCGCTGGCCGGCGTCAAGGTGGTGGGTGACTACGTCGACAACTACCGGCGCGGATTGCCATCGGAGATGGGGCTGCTCAACCTGTTCGATCCGGCGACCGGCCAACCGGTCGCGATCATCGACGCCGCGGGGCTCACCGACATGCGCACCGGCGCCGTGACGGCGATCGGCGCAAAGCACCTGGCGTTGAAGGATAGCCGCGTGCTAGGGCATGTCGGCGCGCGTGGCACCGCGTATTGGAATGTGCGCCTACTCGATTCGCTGTTCCATTTCGACGAGATCCGCGTGCACTCGCGTCGGCCGGAAAGCCGCGGCGATTTCGCTGCGAGGCTGTCGCGCGACCTGGGCAAGCCGGTACGCGCGACCGACGACTGGGAAAGCTGCGTTCGTGGCGCCGACATCGTCGTCGAGGCATCCCGCTTGCAGCAGCCCGAGCCTTTGCTGAAAACGGCCTGGATCAAGCGCGGCGCGTTCGTCGTCCCTTACGGCACGATGAGCGCGGTGGAGTTGTCCCTCACCGACATCATGGACAAGCTGGTTGTCGATGACTGGGGGCAATGCAAAGCCGGCCCGTTCGGCAGCCTGCGCGCGCACGTCAACGCGGGGAAGCTGAGCGTGGCTACGCTGCACGCCGAGCTGGGTGAAATCGTCGCCGGCCGCAAGCCCGGTCGCGAGCGCGACGACGAGACCATCCTGCTCTGGCATCGCGGGTTGTCGCTGTCCGACATCGCGCTTGGTCACGCGATGCTGCAGAAGGCTCGGCGAATGGGCATCGGACAGCAGCTGCGCTATGCATAGACGCCAATGATTTCGCGATGCTGATCGCGGCAACGAAGATGATTTCGCGATGCTGATCGCGATGACGAAAATGATTTCGCGATGCTGATCGCGGTGACGAAAATGATTTCGCGATGCTGATCGCGAATGCCCGGATGTACGCGGTCAACGCGAGTGTCGCCGCGGCGTGGCGCTCGCTGCTCGAGTGGACCGTCGCGCGCGCCGACGTGCCCTGCGAGGTGATCGATTACCCGGCGCCCGCTCCGCTCCCGGAGCTTTGGGCGCGGCCGGATGTGGGCTGCGTGTTCATGTGCGGCTATCCGATCGCGACTGCGCAACCGCCCCCCCGTATTCTCGCTGCGCCGATTCCGGCGCCGCCGCGCTATGGCAACCGCCCGGTCTACTGCACGGACATCATCGTGCGTGCCGATGCGCCACTGAAGCAGCTGCCGGACATCCTTGGACGGCGGTTCGCCTTCACGACGCTGGATTCGCAGTCGGGATACCAGGCGCCACGCCGTCTTCTCGCCCCCTTTGCAAGGGATCGTGGCGGACAACTCTTCGAGGCGACCATCGGGCCGCTGGTAACGCCAAGGCGGGTCGTCGAGGCGATCGTATCGGGTGAAGCCGACGCCGGCCCGCTTGACAGCTATTTTCATGACCTGTTGCGCAGGCACGAGCCGGCGCTTGCCGCGCAGCTGCGGACCATCGCGACGACCTCCATGACGCCGATCCCGGCACTGGTCGGCGCCCCGCGGCTAGCCGACGCGTACGCGGAACGACTAACGGCGGCACTGCTGGAGGTCGCCGACGTAGATGCGCTGGCGCCGGTTCGCGCGACACTGTTGCTGCATGGGTTCGCCGCGGTTGCCGGGCAGGACTACGCGACACTACGTGACGGCGCTCGCGCATCCGATGAGGCGGGGTACAGCCTACTTGCCTGAGCGGTTGGCGGGTATCTGCGCCACATTGACAGGTCTCGCCACCGCGGCAAGAATGAACGGTTCCCTCAATCCTCGTCGCCTTTTACCGGAGCTTCCCATGTCCCCGCAACGCATTGCCAGGATGGTCGTTGCCTTCGCGTCGCTTCTGATGCTCGCTGCAGCTCCGGCGTCGGCCCAGGTTCGCGTCGGCTCCAAGAATTTCACCGAACAGTTCATCGTCGCCGAAATCTACGCGCAGGCGCTGGAGGCCGCGGGCATCAAGGTCGAGCGCAAGATCAACCTCGGCGGCACGCTGATCGCGCAAAAGGCGCTGGAGGAAAAGCAGATCGACCTCTATCCCGAGTACACGGGGACGATGCTGCTGGCCGTGCTCAAGCAGCCCTCGATGAACGACCCGAAGGCGGTTTACGACAAGGTCAAGGCTGAGTACGCGATCAAGGGGTTGGTACTCCTCAACCAGTCGCCGATGAACAACACGTACAACATGGTCGTGCGGCCGGAAACGGCGGCGCAGTACAAGCTTGAAACGGTATCGGATCTGGCCCGGGTTGCGAAGGACTTGAAGCTCGGTGCGGGGCCGGAGTTCCGCGACCGCGCCGACGGGCTGCCCGGCCTCAAGGCGACCTACGGCATCGAGTTCAAGGAAGACCTGCAAATGGCGATAGGACTGCGCTACCAGGCGCTGGCCAACAAGCAGATCGACGTGGTCAACGGCTACGCGACCGACGGCATGATCAGCGCGCTGAAACTGAAGCGCCTCAAGGACGACAAGAACCTGTGGCCGCCGTATTACCTCGTCCCCGTTGTGCGCAAAGACGCACTGGACGCCAATCCGCAAATCGCCGAAGTATTGAATCGCGTCGACGCGCTGCTCGACGAAGCGACCATGGCCGAAATGAACTACAAGGTCGACGGCGATAAGGAGGAACCAAAGGACGTCGCGCGCGCGTTCCTGAAGGCGAAAGGCATCGTCCGCTGAGCTGCGAAAGTTCTGCATGACGACGCCCGCGATCGTCCTTACCGGCGCGGGCGTCGCGGTCGGTGATGTCGTCCGCGTTTCCCGCGCATTCGCGCCAGTCGAAATCGCGACCGCGGCGAGGGAGCGCCTGATCGCCGCGCGTGCCGTCGTCGACCGCCTCGCGCAATCCGGCACACCGGTCTATGGCGTCAACTCGGCCCTGGGCGCCAATACCGGCAAACCGATTGCCCCTGCCGATCTTGCCGCCTACCAGCAGCGCGCGGTGCAGGCTCGCGCCGTCGGTGTGGGTCCGCGCTTCGCGACTGACGTCGTGCGTGCCATGTTGTTCACCCGGGCCTGCGGCATGGCGGTCGGTGGTTCCGGCGTGTCCCCCGGCGTCCTCGACGCGCTGCTCGCGATGCTCAACGCCGGCGTCCATCCCGTGGTCCCGAGCCTGGGTTCGATCGGCGCCGCCGACTTGGCGCCGCTGTCGCACCTGTTCCTGCCGCTGCAAGGCCAGGGGACCGCCGAGTATCGCGGCGACGTCCTGCCCGGAGTGGAAGCACTGGCCGGCGCGGGCCTGCAACCGGTCCAACTCGCGGCCAAGGACGGCGTCGCATTGATCAGCGCGAACGCTGCCACGGTCGGCCACGCGGCGCTGGTGTTGCGTGATTGTGCGGACGTCCTGGACGCATTGAATGTTGCCGCTGCGCTGACATTCGAGGGCTTTCGCGCGAACTTGAGTCCGCTGGATCCGCGTGCGCAGGCCGCGCATCCGGCACCAGGGCAACGCGAGACCGCCTCGCGATTAACCACGCTGCTCGCGGACAGCACGCTATGGAACGCTAACGCCGCCCGCCGCGTGCAGGACCCGCTTTCGCTGCGATGCGTGTCGCAGGTGCACGGCGCCGCACTGGTCGTCCTGGGGAACGCGCGCGACCACGTCGAGCTCGAATTGAACAGCGCCGCGGAGAGTCCGTTGGTGGCCGGTGACGCGATGCTGTCCACGGGCAACTTTCACATCGCCGGATTGTCCGTCGCATTCGATTCGCTCGGCATCGCGCTGGCGCAAACAGCGCTGCTCTGCGTCCAGCGCTGCCAGAAGCTGTTCTCACCTGCCCTTTCGGAGTTGCCGCTTCAGCTCACTCGGCACGGGCCCGAACATTCCGGCTTCGCCACGACACAGAAGACGCTGGTCGCTTTGTATGGTGCCGTTCGTCACCTGGCCAATCCGGCGTCGCTCGACAGCGTTCCCGTGTCGGAGATGGTCGAGGACCATGCGTCGATGGCGGCGCACGCCGTCGCCAAGACGGGCGCGATGGTTGCGCCATTGCGCTTGCTGGCGGCCATCGAGCTGCTCGCCGCAGCGCAGGCCGTCGATCTGCGCGGGCTCTCGTCGCATGAGTTGGGCGTGGGCATGCGACTCGCGCATGCCGCGGTGCGCGCACGCGTGCCCATGCTCGATGTCGATCGCCCGCAGGGGCCCGACATCGAAGCCATCAGTGCCGGCATCGAGGCCGGCGAGTTTCCGTTGGCCGACCTCCTCGCACGATGAAGTGGCTGCGCAACAACTGGGACCAGGTGCTGACGGCGCTCGCCGAGCACATCGTCATCTCGTTCACGTCGCTGGCCATCGCATTCGCATTGTCGCTTGCCATCGGGATCTGGGCGGCGCGCAGCGACCGCGTGTTCCGCTGGTCCCTGGCCGTCAGCGGATTCCTGTACACGATTCCGACGCTCGCGTTTCTCGCGCTGCTGATTCCGATCGTGGGCCTCGGCAAGGCCAATGCCATCATCTGCATGGTCGCGTTCTCGCTGATGATCATGATTCGCAACGTCGCCACGGGCCTGCGCGAGGTTCCCGCCGAAGTGATCGACGCCGCGCGCGGCATGGGCATGCGCGCCGGCGAGATCCTGGCACGCATCGAGCTGCCGCTGGCACTGCCCGTCATCGTCGCCGGGCTGCGCATCGCCACGGTTACCGTGATCAGCGTCGCCGTCGTGGCGGCATACATCAACGCAGGGGGCCTGGGAACGCTGATCTTCAGCGGCATCAGCAACGACTTCGCGCCGAAGATCTGGGTCGGCGCGCTGACCGCATGTGCGCTTGCGGTGGCTGCGGACCTTGGTCTCGCGTTGGTCGAACGCTGGCTGCGGCGTCGGACCGCGTAGCCGCCTGCCATGCTTATCGTCGAAGCCTGGCAGTTCATCGTCGCCCATCCGGCCCGGTTTTTCGGCGCGCTCTACATTCACGTGGCGCTATCGGCGGCGGCGCTCGGTCTGGCGATTGCGATCGCACTGCCGACCGGCGTGCTGCTTGCGGACAAGGCGCGCGCGACGCTGCTGGCGATCACCGCCGCGAACATCGGACGCACCTTGCCTTCTCTGGCGGTACTGGCGCTGGTCATGCCGATCCTCGGCACCGGATTCATGCCATCGTTGTTCGCGCTAACGCTGCTGGCATTGCCGCCCATCCTGATCAACACCTGCACCGCGTTGCGCCAGGTCGACCCGGACATGGTTGATGCCGCGCGCGGCATGGGCATGACGCGCGCGCAGATCATGCGCCAGGTGGAACTGCCCGTCGCGATGCCGGTGATCTTTGCCGGCATACGGACGGCATCGGTGCAAGTCGTGTCCGGCGCGGTGCTGGCCGCCTATATCGGCGGTGGCGGCCTGGGCGATTTCATCACGGCCGGCATCGCCATGATGGCGATGCCGCAGTTGCTGGTCGGCGCCATCCCGGCGACGCTGCTCGCGATCGGCGCGGACCGGCTGTTCGGCCACCTGCAAAGGGTCATGACCCCCGTGGGGATGCGCGCGCGATGATCGAGATCCGCGGGCTCGTCAAGCAATTCGCGGGCACTGGCCGTCCTGCGGTGGACCACCTGTCGCTGACGATTCCCGAGGGCGAGGTGTGCGTGCTGATCGGTCCGTCCGGCTGCGGCAAGACAACGACGATGCGCGTCATCAACCGAATGATCGAGCCCGATGCGGGCAGCGTCCTGGTGGCCGGTCGCGACGTGATGACGACCGACCCGGTGAGCCTGCGCCGCAGCATCGGCTACGTGATCCAGCACGTCGGACTCTTCCCGCACTGGACGATCGCCGAAAACATCGCGACCGTGCCCAAGCTCCTCCAATGGAACCAGGCGCGAATCGCGGCGCGCGTCGACGAGCTGCTGGAGCTGGTCGGCATGGAGCCTGCGCTATATCGCGACCGCTATCCGCGTGAACTTTCGGGTGGGCAGAAACAGCGCGTGGGCGTTGCGCGCGCGCTCGCCGCAGACCCGCCGGTGATGCTGATGGACGAACCTTTCGGCGCCATCGACCCGATCACGCGCGCTCGGCTGCAAGCGGAGTTCCTGCGCATCCTGCGTGGTCTCAAGAAGACCATCGTGTTCGTGACGCACGACATCGACGAAGCCATCAGGATGGGCGATCGCATCGCCATCCTGCGCGATGGAGCGCTGGTCCAGTACGACACGCCCGAGGCGATCCTCGCCCATCCCGCCGACGCCTTTGTCGAGTCGTTCGTGGGAACGGACCGCGCGTTGAAGCGCATCGCGCTGCTGCGCGTCGACGCGGCGCTGGAGCCGCTCGGGAGCCCCTCGCCGCCGCACGCGATTCCCGCGGACGCAAACCTGCGCGACGCATTGGCGATGATGTTCTCGGCTGGCGTCGACGCGCTGACCGTGACCGGCGATGGCGGCGCGCCCGTGGGCCGGCTCACGCTCTCGGGCATCCGCGAGCGTACGCGCGCCACCGATCCTTGAGACGGCGGCGGCGCGGGATTTTCGCGCTTTTTGCCCTCGTCCGCTACGGGGAACGGAACGCAGCGATCACTGAATCACCTTGTCGGCGAGATTCAGCACCGATGGCGGAATCGTGACGCCGATCCGCTTCGCGGTATTCAGGTTGATCACCAATTCGAATTTGGTCGGCTGTTGCACCGGCAGGTCGGCCGGCCTGGCGCCCTTGATGATCTTGTCGACGAAGCCTGCGCCGTCGCGGCCCTCGATGCTGTAACTGGGTCCATAGGAGAGCAGGCAGCCGCTTTCCGCGTAGTCGCTCCGCGCGCATATCGACGGCAGCCGGTTCTTGATGGCGAGTTCCGCGATCAATTTCTGGTTTGAGTTGGCCAACGGGTTGAGCGTTACCCATACCGCGCTGTTGCGCGCTTCGATTGCCTTCCTGAAGGCGGCGTCGTAACCGTCGACACTGCTCACCTCCATCGAATAGAGCTGCAGGTTCAGTTCCTTGGCGGGCTCCTGGCTGCCTTTCCATTGCGGCACGGAACCGGGCGCCTGCGGGTCCCACAGCACGGCGACGCGGGAAATCCTGGGCAGCGCTTCCTTGAGAAATTCCAGCCGCTTGCCGGTGAGGATCGCGGCCATGTTGGTAATGCCGGTGCTGTTGCCGCCCGGACGGGCGAGGCTCTCGACCAGTCCGGCGGCGATCGGATCGGTGACGCCCATGAAGATGATGGGGACGCTCCCAGCACTCTTCTTGGCCGCCAGCGCGGCGTTCGTCGTGACCGTGACCAACACGTCGATGTTGAGCCGGACCAGCTCGGCCGCAATGTCGGGAAGGCGTTCGAAATCGCGATCCTGGTGGCGGTATTCGACGATGATGTTCTGACCCTCGACGTAGCCCAGTTCGCGCAGAGCCTGCCGGAAGGACTCCAGCCGCGGCGCATCGGCGGACGCCGAAACGGCCGCCAGATAACCTACGCGCGGGACCTTCTTTGGCTGCTGGGCGGCGGCAACGGACGCCAGCGCGATCAACAGAACGCAAAGAACGGGCTTAAGAATTGCACTATTCACAGGATTTCCCTCGGGGGAGAAATATTCTACCCCCGCCGACGGCGCCTAGGTCCTCGCCTGCCGAGCAGCGACGGCGGGCGTTACACACGCCGTTCTGCCGGGCACTCGCGTCAGCATGCAGTCGTTGACAGCCGTGGCATTGCCCCCTAGATTCAATCGTTCACGTCCTCTGTCAGGAGCACCTTCATGCGCATTCCCTTCGCCGTCGCCGTTTCATCCGCCGCGCTGGCCTATGCCGTCGCCGCGGGCGCCCAGGAAACCAAAGTTGCCATCGGCATCTCCGGCTGGACCGGTTTCGCGCCGCTCACACTGGCCAAGGAGGCGGGCATATTCAAGAAGAACGGCGTCGACGTGACGATCAAGAAGATCCCGCAGAAAGACCGCCATCTGGCGATCGCGTCCGGCGACGTCCAATGCGCGGCAACCACCGTCGAGACGTATGTCGTCTGGAACGCGAATGGCGTGCCGATCACGCAGGTCGTGCAGCTGGACAAGTCGTACGGCGCGGACGGCCTGGCCGTGCGCAACGGCATCGCGAAGATCGCCGACCTCAAGGGCAAGACCGTCGGCGTCGACGCGCCCGGCACGTCGCCGTACTTCGGATTGGCGTACATGCTCAAGAAGAATGGATTGTCGATCAAGGACGTCACGGTCGCGACGATGAGCCCGCAGGCCGCGGCGCAGGCCTTCGTCGCCGGGCAGAACGATGCGGCGATGACCTACGAGCCCTATCTGTCATCGGTGCGCGACAAGCCGGATTCCGGAAAGATCATCGCGACGACACTCGACTACCCGATGGTCATGGACACCTTCGGTTGCACGCCCAAGTTCATCAAGGAGAACCCCAAGGCGGTCAAGGCGATGGTCGACAGCTATTTCGAAGCGCTCGACATGATCAAGAAGGATCCGGCGAAGAGCTACGAGATCATGGGCGCCGACGTGAAGCAGAGCGGCGAGCAGTTCGCCAAGTCGGCAGCCTATCTGCGTTGGCAGGACAAGGCCGCCAACCAGCAATTCTTCAATGGCCCGATCCAGGCCTTCTCCAAGGAATCCGCCGACCTGCTGCTCGAAGTGGGCATCATCAAGTCGATTCCGGACGTGAACTCCCTCGTCGATACCCAGTTCATCAAGTGACGACGGAGGGCTCAAGCGCCACCTTCGCATGACGCCGCTCGTCCCGGTCAGCCCGGCCCGCAAGGTCGCCTACGGTATCGCGTTCTTCATCGTCTTCACCGCCGTGTGGAGCGTTGCCACGTTCGGCGGCTTCGTATCGAAGACGTTCCTCGCCGATCCGGTGACGATGCTGCGGGAAGGCTACGACCTGTTCACGGTGCACGGGTTCGCCAAAGATGTCGGGATGACGGTGTGGCGCGTCCTCGGCGGCTTCGTCCTCGCGGCGGTGCTGGCGGTCCCCCTGGGCATCGCCATGGGCGCGTACAAGCCGATCGAGGCGTTCTTCGAGCCCTTCGTTTCCTTCGCGCGCTATCTTCCCGCGTCGGCATTCATTCCGCTGCTGATCCTGTGGGCCGGCATCGGCGAGACGCAGAAGCTGCTGGTGATCTTCATCGGCGTCTTCTTCCAGATCGTGCTGATGGTGGCCGTCACCGTGGGCTCGACCCGGCGCGACTTGGTCGAGGCTGCGTACACGCTCGGCGCCAAGGCGTCGGGCATCGTGCGCCGCGTACTGCTACCGAATTCCGCGCCGGCGATCGCCGAAACGTTGCGGCTGGTTCTCGGCTGGGCATGGACCTATGTGATCGTGGCCGAGCTGATCGGCGCATCCAGCGGCATCGGGCACATGATCACCGACAGCCAGGCGCTGCTCAATACCGGGCAGATCATCTTCGGCATCATCGTGATCGGTGTAATCGGCCTCGTGTCCGATTACGCATTCAAGCGCGCGAACCAGCGCCTGTTTCCGTGGGCCAGCACGTGACGTCGCGTGTATGCCCGGCCAAGCGATCGGCCGCAGGGATGGCATTGGCGTCCGCAGTGATGTTCATGGTGCTGACGTTTCCAGCGTTCGCGGCGCCTGCACGCTGCGATGTCGCGTATCGGCTCACGCCACGGCTGGAGGCGGAGCCACGAGCGATCGACGTCGAGCTTGCGTTCGATGCGGGCCGACGCACCCGCACCGAACTCAGGGTCCCCGAGTCGTGGGCCGGTGTCGCCGACTACGCCGCAGGTATCGTCGAACTGCACGCCGCAAAGGGTCAGCTGCTTGCAACGACGGCGCCGGGCGCGCGAACCGTCACGCATCGCGCGGGCGAGCGCATCGTCGTCCGGTATCGGGTGATTTCGCCTGTCGCGACAGCCGGCGGGAAGCCATGGCGCGATCACGCGGATTTCTACCGCGTGCTGCTCTACGCGGATGCATTTCACTTCTTCGGCCAGGGTGTGTTCGTGCTGCCCAAGCTCGCGGATGGCGACCCCGCGTTTCACGGTTGCGTCACCGTCACGGGCGTCACACCGGACGCACCCATCGTCACCAGCTTCGGTACTGCGCATGGCCCGGAAGCGACCTTTCGCTTCCATCACAATGGCGAACAGTTGCGCGACACGCTGTGGCTGGGCGGGCGTCTCGCTGTTGCGCAAAGCTCGATCGCGGGGCGGCCCGTCGTCACTGCGTTGTACGGGACCTGGCCGTTTGCCGCCTCGACGCTTTCCGAAGTGACGACGCGAATCATCGCTCGCGAGCGCGAATTCTGGCGCGACCTCGATCATCCGTACTTCGCCGTCTCGCTGGTGCCGAACCATGCGGCGACAGGGAGCTACGGCGGCACCGCCGTCTATCGCGCCTTCGCGATGCACTCCGCGGATGACGCCCGGGTGCCCGGCGAGAAGATCGAGACGCTGATCGGCCACGAGTACCTGCACACCTGGATTCCCGCGCGCTTCGGAAGCATGGGAGGCGAAGACGAGGAGCCGCTTCACTACTGGTTCTCGGAGGGCTTCACCGACTTCTACACGCACCGGCTTCGCCTGCGCGCCGACGCTGCGGCGCTCGACGCATACGCCGCGGTCCAGAACGAGCGCATCCGCGGCTACCTGACGTCGCCGGTGCGCAATGCGGACAACCGGGTGGTTCAGGCGGAGTTCTATCGCGACACGCTCACCGGCGAGCTTCCCTACCGTCGCGGCGAGTTCCTGGCGCTGCGCTGGGACCGCTTGCTGCGCGCCAAAGGCAAGGCCGGCGTGGATGCAATGATGCGCAAGCTGATGCTGCCTGCCAGGATCGAAGCCACGGCCGATTCACCGCGCGCCACCGCGCGGCTACTCGTGGCGCTGGGCAAGTCGCTCGGCGCGAGGCCGGCGAAGGACGTGCAACGCTTCATCGAGCGCGGCGAAACGTTCGAGTTCGACGCGCGCGACCTGGGGCCGTGCTTCACGATGACGGTGTCCGACCAACGCACTTTCGCGCTGGGCTTCGAACGCCGATCCCTGAAGGAGCGAACACTGCGTGGAGTCGATCCCGAAGGACCCGCCCACGCCGCGGGCGCGCGCGACGGCCAGGCCATCGCCGGGTTGAGCCTGCGCGACGGCGACGTCACGCGCGACGTCGTGTTGAAAGTGATGATCGGCGGTGTCGCGACCCCGATCACGTATCGACCGCTGTCGCGCGAGTCCATCGCCGTTCCGGTCTATTCGGTCCGCACCGACGCGCTGGCCGATCCGGCGTGCCGGGCCTGGCTGCCGCAATGAGCAAGCTCGTCATCGACCAGGTCTCGCGGGTCTTCCCCGGCGTGCGCGGGGGTGCCGCGACCGCGGCGCTGCAACCAACCTCCCTCACGGTCGCAGACAACGATTTCATCACGATCCTGGGGCCTTCCGGCTGCGGCAAGTCGACGCTGTTGCGCATCGTGGCCGGCCTCGATACACCAACCAGCGGCCGCGTGCTGCTGGACGGCGTCCCGGTAACGGCGCCCGGTGCCGACCGCGGCATGGTGTTCCAGAGCTACACGCTGTTTCCCTGGCTCACGGTGCGCGAAAATATCGGCTTCGGCCTGCGCGAGAAGGGCATGCCCGCGGCGGAACAGCAGCACATCGTGCACCGCTGGCTCGACCGCGTGGGACTGGCCGGCTTCGAACACCACCATCCCAGGATGCTGTCCGGCGGCATGCAGCAGCGGACGGCCATCGCGCGCGCGCTGGCCAACGATCCGAAGATCATGCTGCTCGACGAGCCTTTCGGGGCCCTCGACAACCAGACGCGCTCGCTGATGCAGGAGCTGCTGCTATCGATCTGGGAGATCGACCGCAAGACCGTGCTGTTCGTGACACACGACATCGAGGAGGCGATCTTCATGGCCAGCCGCGTCGTCGTGATGAGCGCGCGCCCCGGGCGCATCAAGGCCGACGTGCCGGTGACGCTTGCGCATCCGCGCCACTACACGGTGAAGACGACACCGGAATTCTCGGAGTTGAAAGCGCGGCTGACGGAGGAGATCCGCGTCGAGGCGCTGAAGGCCGTCGTGACGGTCTAGCGTCACTCTTTGGCCGGGAGTGCGAACGCGATCAGTACCGTCCGCCGTTCTTCTGCCAGCGCCAGGCGTCGGCGCAGATGGCGTGGAGGTCGCGGGTCGCGGTCCAGCCCAGGACCTTTTTCGCGCGCGCGGGATCCGCGTAATAGCTGGCCACATCCCCCGCGCGCCGCGGAGCGATCGTCTTGCCGACCTTGCGTCCACAGGCCTTTTCGAACTCCTCCACGACCTCCATCACCGAATGTCCGCGCCCCGCGCCAAGGTTGAACGTGGTCGAGCCATAGGTGCGCGCCAGGAATTGCAACGCCATCACATGGCCTTCGGCGAGGTCCTGGACGTGCAGGTAATCGCGAATGCCCGTGCCGTCCGGCGTCGGCCAGTCGTTGCCGTAGACCGACAACTCCGTAAACTCGCCGGCGGCGATGCGGCACAACAACGGCACCAGGTTGTTCGGGCGGCCGCGCGCGGCCTCGCCCAGCATGCCCGACGAGTGCGCGCCGGCAGGGTTGAAATAGCGAAGGATCGCGATGCGCCAGTTGGCATTGGCCCGAGCCAGGTCGCGCAGGAATTCCTCGACCACGTGCTTGGTACGCCCGTAGACGTTCTGCGGCCGAAGTGGCGCGTCCTCTGCGACGGGCAGGTCGTCGGGCTGTCCATAGACGCTGGCCGACGAACTGAACACGAGCGTGGCCACGCCGGCCTCGCCCATGACCTCGGCCAGGGCCAGCGCGCCGCCGACGTTGACGTCGTAGTAAGCCAGGGGCCGCGCTTGCGACTCACCGACCGCCTTCAGTCCTGCGCAGTGGATGACCGCGGAAATCGGATGGTCGTGAAAGGCCGACCGCAGCGCCACGATATCGCGGATGTCCGCGGTCACACAGGGGACCGGCCTGCCGGCAAGCGCCTGCAATCGCGGCAGGATCGCCGGCGTGCTGTTGCTGAAATTGTCGAGCACCACTGGCGCGTAGCCGGCGCGCGCCAATTCCACGACGACATGCGAGCCGATGTAGCCGGCGCCGCCAGTGACCAGGATCGTATCGGCCATAACGTCGCGATCGTACACGAACCCGCGCCCGCGGAAACAAAAAAGCCGGGCTAGCTACGCCCGGCTTCGGTGCAACGCCCGCGGAGGGCGTCTATTTCTCGACGGTTGTGCCTTCGGGCGCTGCTTCGCCGTTGGGACGGTCCATCAGTTCGACCCACGCCATCGGCGCGGCGTCGCCCTGCCGGAAACCGTATTTGAGAATTCGCAGGTAGCCGCCCGGACGCCCCTGATAACGCGGGCCCAGTTCGTTGAACAGCTTGGTCACCATGTCGCGATCGCGCAGGCGATCGAACGCGAGGCGGCGATTGGCCACCGTCGGCGTCTTGGCCAGCGTGATCAGCGGCTCGGCGACGCGGCGCAGTTCCTTCGCCTTCGGCAGCGTCGTCTTGATCGCCTCATGCAGGAACAGCGAATTGGTCATGTTGCGCAGCATCGCCAGGCGATGGCTGCTGGTTCGGTTGAGCTTGCGCAGCCCGTGTCTGTGTCGCATGACTGTTGCCCTTTGGTAGGTGGCGCCGGTTTACACGGCGCTCGATCTTGTTCTTTGCTTGTTCTCGAATATTAGGGGCGGTCGAGACCGGCCGGCGGCCAGTTCTCGAGCTTCATCCCCAGCGAAAGCCCGCGCGAGGCGAGCACTTCCTTGATCTCGTTCAGCGACTTGCGGCCCAGGTTCGGCGTCTTCAGCAGTTCCGTTTCCGTGCGCTGGATGAGGTCCCCGATGTAATAGATGTTCTCGGCCTTGAGGCAGTTGGCCGAACGCACCGTCAGTTCCAGGTCGTCGACCGGACGCAGCAGGATCGGATCGACCTGCGGCGAGCTGCGCTCCGTGGCCGGAACGTCGGTGCCCTTCAAGTCGGCGAACACCGACAGCTGCTCGACCAGCACGGACGCGGCAAAGCGCACGGCCTGTTCAGGTTCGACGACGCCGTTGGTCTCGATGTCCAGCACCAGCTTGTCCAGGTCGGTGCGCTGCTCGACGCGCGCCGACTCGACCGCATAGCTTACGCGGCGGACCGGCGAGAACGAAGCGTCGAGCAGGATGCTGCCGATCGTGCGCCCGCCTTCCGGCTTGACGCGCGCGGTCGCGGGCTGATAGCCACGACCCTTTTCGACGCGGATTTCCATCTCGAGCTTGCCGCCGGCCGTGAGGTGGGCGATCACATGTTCGGGATTGATGATCTCGACGTCGTGGTTCGGTTCGATGTCCGCCGCGGTCACGACGCCTTCGCCCGACTTCTGCAGCTTGAGCATGACGTGGTCGCGGTTGTGCAGCTTCAGCACCACGCCCTTCAGATTGAGCAGGACATCGACAACGTCTTCCTGCACGCCGTCCAGCGCGGAGTACTCGTGCAGAACGCCCGAGATCTTCACCTCGGTCGGCGCGTAGCCCGGCATAGAGGACAGCAGCACGCGGCGCAATGCGTTGCCCAGCGTGTGGCCATACCCGCGCTCGAACGGCTCCATCACGACCTTGGCGTGAAACGGCGACGTCGATTGCACGTCGATGATGCGCGGCTTCAACAGGATATTGCTCTGCATGCGGTACCTTTAGGGTTATTGAACCCAGAAATACAAGCGTTGGTCGCGGATTCTTCCGCGACCAACGGCTCACTCCGAATTATTTCGAATACAGCTCGACGACCAGGCTTTCGTTGATGTCCTGGGCGAATTCCGAGCGATCCGGCGCGCCTTTGTACGTGCCCGCCATCTTCTTCGGGTCGACTTCCACCCACGAAGGGAATCCGACCTTCTCGGCCAGCTGCAGCGAGTCGGTGATGCGCAGCTGCGCCTTCGATTTTTCGGTCACCGTCACGACGTCGCCCGCCTTCAGGATGGCGGAAGGAACGTTCAGCGCCTTGCCGTTGACCATGATCGCGCAGTGCGTGACCAGCTGGCGCGCTTCCGCGCGCGTCGAGCCGAAGCCCATCCGGTACACGACGTTGTCGAGGCGCGACTCGAGCAGCTGCAGCAGGTTGGTACCGGTCGATCCCCGACGGCGATTCGCTTCCGCGAAGTAGCGGCGGAACTGGCGCTCCATGAGCCCGTACATGCGGCGCACCTTCTGCTTTTCGCGCAGCTGGTTGCCGTAGTCCGACATGCGCATGCCGGATTTCACGCCGTGCTGGCCGGGCTTGGCTTCCAGCTTGCACTTGGAGTCGAGCGAACGCCGCGCGCTCTTCAGGAAAAGGTCAGTGCCTTCCCGGCGCGCCAGCTTGCATTTCGGTCCTGTATATCGAGCCAATTTAATCCCCTGTCAAATTCTGCGGCGCTTCGGCGGACGGCAGCCGTTGTGCGGCACCGGCGTCACGTCGGTGATGCTGGAGATCTTCATTCCCAGCGCATTCAGCGCGCGCACCGCCGATTCGCGGCCGGGCCCCGGGCCCTTGATCCGCACTTCCAGATTCTTGACGCCGCACTCCTGCGCCGCGCGCCCGGCGGCCTCGGCAGCGACCTGCGCCGCGAACGGCGTGGACTTGCGCGAGCCCTTGAAGCCGGCGCCGCCCGACGTCGCCCACGACAGCGCATTGCCCTGCCGGTCGGTGATCGTGATGATCGTGTTGTTGAAGGACGCGTGGATGTGCGCGATGCCTTCGGTCACGTTCTTCTTGACCTTCTTGCGCGCTCTCGCGACGGTTGCCTTTTGCGACGGTTGCTGTGCCATTCTCGATAATCCTCGTTTGCGTCCGCGTGTTGCCTGCTTGCTCAGTTCACGACTGCAATTTACTTGGTGACGCCCTTGGCAAGCGCGACGGTGCGGCCCTTCTTCGGGCCCTTGCGCGTGCGGGCATTCGTGCGGGTGCGCTGGCCGCGGACCGGCAGGCCCTTGCGGTGGCGCGAGCCGCGGTAGCAATTCAGGTCCATCAGCCGCTTGATGCTCATCGTCACTTCGCGGCGCAGGTCGCCCTCGACGCTGAACTTGCCGACCTGCTCGCGCAGGCGGTCCATTTCAGTGTCCGACAGGTCCTTGATCTTGGCCGACGGCGCGATGTTGGTCGCCTTGCAGATCGCCTTGGCGCGTGCGGGACCGATGCCGTAGATCGCCTGGAGCGCGATCACGGTGTGCTGGTGATTCGGAATGTTGACGCCTGCAATACGGGCCATGTCTTGAACCTGTCAGAGTGTTTAAATCGCGCGCCGGGCCTTAGCCCTGGCGCTGCTTGTGCCGCGGGTCCGTGCAGATCACCCGTACCACGCCGTTGCGCCGGATGATCTTGCAGTTGCGGCAGATCTTCTTCACTGAAGCCAATACTTTCATCGTCGTTCCTTTTCTCCGGCCGCCTATTTCGCGCGGAAGGTGATCCGCGCCCGGGACAGGTCATACGGGGACACTTCCACCGTCACCTTGTCGCCCGGCAAAATCTTGATGTAATGCATGCGCATCTTCCCGGAGATATGCCCCAGGACCACATGCCCGTTTTCCAGCTTGACGCGGAACGTGGCGTTGGGGAGCATTTCGACGACCTCCCCCTGCATCTGGATCGTTTCTTCTTTCGACATCAGCGCGTCGGCAGCCCGCCCTTGAAATTGGCTTTGCGAAGCAGGCTCTCGTATTGCTGCGACATCAGATACGCCTGCACCTGCGTCATGAAGTCCATCGTCACGACCACGATGATCAGGAGCGAAGTGCCGCCGAAGTAGAACGGTACATTCTTCCAGGCGATCAGGAAATTGGGGATGAAGCACACCACCACCAGGTACATCGAACCGAGCAAGGTCAGGCGCAGCGTGATCTTTTCCAGGTACTTGGCCGTCTGGTCGCCCGGACGGTAGCCCGGGATGAACGCGCCGCTCTTCTTCAGGTTCTCGGCCGTCTCCTTTGGGTTGTACTGCAGCGCCGTGTAGAAGAAGCAGAAGAAAATGATGGCAGCGGCGTACAGGAGCTCATGCACCGGCTGTCCCGGCGCCAGCGTGGCGGCAATGTCGCGCAGCCAGACCGTGTTGTCGCCCGAGCCGAACCATTGCGCGATCGTCGCCGGGAACAGGATGATCGACGACGCGAAAATCGGCGGAATCACGCCGGCCATGTTCAGCTTGAGCGGCAGGAAAGAGCTTTGGCCCTGGTAGACCTTGTTGCCCACCTGGCGCTTGGCGTAATTGACCAGGATCTTGCGAACGGCGCGCTCGACGAAGACCACGAATGCGGTGACCGCGACGATCAGCACGCCGATGCCCAGCACCAGCGGAATCGAGTACGCACCGGTGCGCGCCTGTTCCAGCGTGAGGCCGATGGCGTTGGGCAGTCCGGCGGCGATGCCCGCGAAAATGATCAGCGAAATGCCGTTGCCCAGGCCGCGCTCGGTGATCTGTTCGCCCAGCCACATCAGGAACATGGTGCCGGTGACGAGCGTCAACGCCGACAGCAGGCGGAATGTCGGACCCGGTTCGAGGACGAGGCCCGCCTGCGACTCCAGCGCCGACGAAATGGCGAGCGCCTGGAAGAACGCCAGGCCCAGCGTCGCGTAGCGCGTGTATTGGGTGATCTTGCGGCGTCCGGCTTCGCCCTCTTTCTTCAATGCCTCGAGCGTCGGCACCACGACCGTGCACAGCTGCATGATGATCGATGCCGAGATGTACGGCATGATGCCCAGCGCGAAAATCGAGAAGCGGGACAGCGCGCCGCCCGAGAAGACGTTGAAGAGACCCAGGATGCCGTCTTTTTGCGACTTGAACAGGTCGTCCAGCACGCCCGCGTTGATGCCCGGCACCGGGATGTGCGTCCCGATCCGGTAAACCACGAGCGCGAGCAGCAGGAACCACAAGCGTCGCTTGAGGTCCCCGAACCTGTCACCGCTCTTCTGCGCCGGATTGCCTGTTGCCAATGGTTTCTTTCGCTCGATGTTCGTTTACGTAGGCCGCGTTACGCGACGCTGCCGCCCGCGGCTTCGATCGCCGCCTTGGCGCCGGCCGTCGCGAGAATGCCGGTCAGCTTCACGGCCTTCTCGATCTTGCCGGTCTTGATGACCTTGACCGTCTTGGCAACGCCCGGGACCAGGCCCGCGGCCCGCAGCGCCAGCACGTCGATCTCGACGAGCGGGAGCTTCTGCAGGTCCGACAGGCGGATTTCCGCGTGGTCGTTCTTGGCCAGCGACACGAAGCCGCGCTTCGGCAGGCGCCGCTGCAGCGGCATCTGGCCGCCTTCGAAGCCGACCTTGTGGAAGCCGCCGGAACGGGAGCTTTGGCCCTTGTGGCCGCGGCCGGCGGTCTTGCCCAGGCCCGAGCCGATGCCGCGCCCGACGCGGCGCCGATTCTTCTTGCTGCCGTCGGCCGGTTTCATTGTATTGAGTCGCATGGCGTTTCTTTCCGCTCAGTTTTCTCTCGGTTTGCTATTACTGCTCGACGACCTTGAGCAGGTAGCTGACCTTGTTGATCATGCCGCGGTTGCACGGCGTATCGATGACCTCGACCGAGTGGTTCGTCCACTTGAGCCCCAGGCCGCGCACCGTGTCGCGGTGATCCTGACGCGTGCGCGCGATCCCCTTGGCGAGCGTCAGCTTGATTTTCTTCTTGTCGGCCATTTATCAGGCTCCCAGGATTTCTTCGACGGTCTTGCCGCGCTTGGCCGCGATTTCCGACGGCGCGCTGCAGTTCTGCAACGCATTGAGCGTGGCACGGACGAGGTTGTACGGGTTGGTCGAGCCATGGCACTTGGCGAGCACGTTGGTCACGCCGACCACTTCGAATACGGCGCGCATCGGGCCGCCGGCAATGACGCCGGTACCGTCGGCCGCGGGCTGCATGAACACCTTGGTCGCTCCGTGGCGGCCTTCGACGGCGTGATGCAGCGTGCCCTTCTTGAGGCTGACCTTGACCATCTTGCGGCGGGCTTCTTCCATCGCCTTTTGCACGGCGACCGGAACTTCCTTCGCCTTGCCCTTGCCGATGCCCACGCGGCCATCGCCGTCGCCGACCACCGTCAGCGCCGCGAAGCCGAGGATCCGTCCGCCCTTCACCACCTTGGTGACGCGGTTGATCCCGATCATCTTTTCCTTCAAGCCGTCGCCGCGGTCGTCCTGCTGCTGATTTCTCGAATTCGAACGTTGTTGGGCCATGGTTTTTCTCTGTGCTTGACGCTTAGAACTTCAGACCGCCCGCACGGGCGGCTTCGGCCAGCGCCTTGACGCGGCCGTGGAAGCGGAATCCGGAACGGTCGAACGCAACCGCCTCGATGCCCAGCGTCTTCGCCTTTTCGGCGATGCGCTTGCCAACCAACTCGGCGGCCGCCTTGTTGCCGCCGCTCTTGCCGTCCTTGCGCACGTCGGCTTCGACCGTCGACGCGCTGGCCAGGACCTTGTTGCCTTCGGGCGCGATGATCTGCGCGTAGATGTGGCAATTCGAGCGGCTGACCACGAGGCGGGTCGCGCGCTGCTCGGCGATGCGCACCCGGGTTTTGCGGGAGCGGCGGCTGCGAGCTTGTTTCTTGTCCATGAGGGGTCCTTACTTCTTCTTCGTTTCTTTGATGATCACGCGCTCGTCGACATAGCGCACGCCCTTGCCCTTGTACGGCTCCGGCGGACGGTAGGCGCGGATTTCCGCGGCGACCTGGCCAACGGCCTGCTTGTCGATGCCCTTGACGATGATCTCCGTCTGCACCGGCGTCTCGACCTTGATGCCCTTGGGCATCGCGTGGACGACCGGATGCGAGAAGCCCAGCGACAGGTTGATCTTGTCGCCCGCGGCCTGCGCGCGGTAACCGACGCCGACGAGCGTCAGCTTGCGCTGGTAGCCGTCGGTGACGCCCTTGACCATGTTGGCGACCAGCGCACGCAACGTGCCCTGCATCGCGCCGGCTTCAGGCGTGAGCGCCTTGAACACAAGCTGCTCGCCGTCCTTGGCGATGGAAACGGTGTCGCCGAATTTGCGCGTGAGCGAACCCAGCGGACCCTTGACCGTGATCTCGCCTGCGGCCAGGGTCACTTCGACCTTGGGCGGCAGCTTGACCGGATTGTTGCCGATGCGTGACATGTCTCTTCTTCCCTCAATTGCCCGTTACGCGACGATGCAGAGCACTTCGCCGCCGACACCGGTGGCGCGAGCCTTGCGATCCGTCATGACGCCGTGGGACGTCGACACGATGGCGATGCCAAGGCCGTTCATCACCTTGGGGATGTCGTCCTTGCTCTTATAGACGCGAAGGCCCGGCGTGGACACGCGCTCGATCTTCTCGATGACGGCGCGTCCCGCGTGATAGCGCAGCGCGATCTCGAGCATCGGCTTGATTTCCTCGCCGGCGACCAGGAAGCCGTCGATGTAGCCCTCGTCCTTCAGGACCTTCGCGATCGCGATCTTGACCTTCGACGAAGGCATCACAACCGTTGCTTTTTCCGTCATCTGCGCATTGCGGATGCGGGTCAGCATGTCGGCGATGGGATCTGTCATGTTCATAAAGTACCCTTGAGTTGCCCTGCTACCAGCTGGCCTTGACGATGCCGGGGATTTCGCCGCGCATTGCGTATTCGCGCAGCTTGTTGCGGCCCAGGCCGAACTTGCTGAACACGCCGCGTGGGCGTCCCGTCAGAGCGCAGCGATTGCGCACGCGGGTCGGATTGGCGTTGCGGGGCAACGCCTGGATCTTGAGCCGCGCCGCGAAACGAACTTCGTCGGAAGCCTTGGCGTCGTCCACGATGGACTGCAGCGCCGCGTGCTTCTTGGCGAACTTCTTGACGAGCTTCTTGCGCTTCTCGTTGCGATTGATCAGGGCCAGTTTGGACATGATGGCTTTCAGTTCTTGAACGGGAACTTGAACGCGGTGAGCAGCGCGCGGGCTTCTGCGTCCGTCTTCGCGGTCGTCGTGATCGAGATGTTCATGCCCCGGACGGCGTCGATCTTGTCGTACTCGATTTCCGGGAAGATGATCTGTTCCTTGATGCCGATGTTGTAGTTGCCCCGCCCGTCGAAGGCGCGGCCCGAGATGCCCCGGAAGTCGCGCACGCGCGGCAGCGCGATCGTGACGAAGCGGTCGAGGAACTCGTACATGCGGTTCTGGCGCAGCGTGACCATGCAGCCGATCGGATAGCCTTCGCGGATCTTGAATCCGGCGATGGCCTTGCGCGCCTTGGTGACGACGGGCTTCTGCCCGGCGATCTTCTGCATGTCGCCCACGGCGTTGTCCAGGATCTTCTTGTCGCCGATCGCCTCGCCGACGCCCATGTTGAGGACGATCTTGGTGATCCGCGGCACTTGCATCGGCGACTTGTACCCGAACTGCTTCATCAGCGCGGGCGCGATTTCCTTGGTGTAAGTGTCTTTGAGGCGTGCCATGTTCGTGTGTCCTGTGGTCCCTGATTCAGACGAGCTGCTCGCCGTTGCCCTTGAAGAATCGGACCTTGCGGCCGTCTTCGAGCACACGCATGCCGATGCGGTCGGCCTTCTGCGTGACCGGATTCCAGATCGCGACGTTCGAGACGTCGATCGGCATTTCCTTGGTGACGATGCCGCCCGGCTGGTTCTTCATCGGATTCGGCTTGGCGTGCTTCTTCACCGTGTTGACGCCGTTCACGATCACGTGACGGTCATCGACAATCTGCGCCACGTCGCCGCGCTTGCCCTTGTCCCGGCCGGCGATGACGACGACGTTGTCGCCCTTCTTGATCTTGCGCATCTCTCTTCTCCTGCGGCGCGGATTCTTAAAGTACTTCCGGCGCGAGCGACACGATCTTCATGAACCGTTCGTTGCGCAGTTCGCGCGTGACCGGTCCGAAGATGCGCGTGCCGATCGGCTCGAGCTTGGCGTTGAGCAGAACGGCGGCGTTCTTGTCGAAGCGGATCAGCGCGCCGTCCGGACGGCGAACGCCCTTGCGGGTGCGCACGACCACGGCGTTGTAGATCTCGCCCTTCTTGACGCGACCGCGCGGCGCGGCGTCCTTCACCGACACCTTGATCACGTCGCCGATGTGCGCGTACCGGCGCTTGCTGCCGCCCAATACCTTGATACACATCACGGAGCGCGCGCCGGTGTTATCGGCGACGTCCAGTACCGACTGCATCTGGATCATTGCAAACTCTCCAACTTGAACCGCCGTCCTTCGCCGCGTCCTGGATCAATTAACCCGGGAAGCTCGAAGGCCCTTGATCAAAACGCTGCGGACAACGTTCTGGCGGCCAGTTTTGGACCCCGTACGGGGAGACACCACCGCGGGACCTAAACTGTTGTCCGCGGCAGGCGAAAACAGTAATTATGACAGGGATTTGCGCATTGCACAAGTCCATGTCCCTTTGGGACCTACTACATCCCCTTTGGGACCTACTACATCCCCTTTGGGACCTACTACATCCCCTTTGGGACTTACGACGTCCCCGTACCTGGTCAGACCGGCTGCGCCTTCTCCAGGATATTCGACACGCGCCACGCCTTTGTCTTGGACAACTTGCGCGTGGCGGCGATCTCGACCAGATCGCCTTCCTTGCACTCGTTGGTCTCGTCGTGCGCGTGGTATTTCGCCGACTTCATGACGATCTTGCCGTAGAGCTGATGCTTGACGCGACGCTCCACCAGCACGGTGACCGTCTTGTTCATCTTGTCGCTGACCACGCGGCCCGTCAGGGTCTGGATGATCGCCTTCTTCGCCGGCTGGGCGTCGGCCGCCGGGGTATTGGTCTGCTCGTTCATGCTTGCACCTTTTGGCCCATCAACGTGCGGACGCGGGCAATGCCGCGCCGGACGGTTTGGAGCTTGGACGTGTCCTGGAGCTGCTGGGTCGCCGCTTGCATGCGCAGGCCGAACTGTTCGCGCAGCAGCGCTTCCAGCTCCTTCTGCAGGTCTGCCGGAGACTTGCCCACCAGCGACTTCTTGGTTTCAGTCTTTTTCATGATCTATATCCCTCAGCCGCCGATCAGCCGGTGCACGAACGTCGTCTTGATCGGGAGCTTGGCCGACGCCAGCGCGAACGCCTCGCGAGCCAACGATTCCTCGACACCGTCCATCTCGTAGAGCACCTTGCCCGGAACGATTTCGGCCACGTAGAACTCCGGATTGCCCTTGCCGTTGCCCATCCGCACTTCGGCGGGCTTCTTGGACATGGGCTTGTCCGGGAAGATGCGGATCCAGATGCGGCCACCGCGCTTGATGTGGCGCGTCATGGCACGGCGGGCTGCCTCGATCTGGCGCGCGGTGAGCCGGCCACGGCCGACCGCCTTCAGGCCGTACTCGCCGAAGCTGACCTTGTTGCCGACGGTCGCCACGCCCTTGTTGCGGCCCTTCTGTTCCTTGCGGTACTTCCTTCTAGCTGGTTGCAGCATTCTTCGCTCCTGGTCCTGCGCGACGCGGACGCGCCGGCGCGGGTGCCGGTGCCGGCGCCTGCGCGGGTTCTCCGTTGTGCGGCATCACTTCGCCCCTGAACACCCAGACCTTGATGCCGATCACGCCGTACGTCGTGCGCGCCTCGGAAAAGCCGTAGTCGATGTCGGCCCGCAGCGTGTGCAGCGGAACGCGGCCCTCGCGGTACCACTCGCGGCGGGCGATTTCCGCGCCGTTCAAGCGTCCCGACGACATGACCTTGATCCCTTGCGCGCCGAGGCGCATCGCGTTTTGCATCGCGCGCTTCATCGCGCGGCGGAACATGATCCGCTTTTCCAGCTGCTGCGCGATCGAGTCGGCGATCAGCTGCGCGTCGATTTCCGGCTTGCGGATTTCCTCGATGTTGAGGCCGACATCGCCGCCCATCATGCGCTTCAAGTCAGCGCGCAGCGTCTCGATGTCCTCGCCCTTCTTGCCGATGACCACACCGGGACGCGCGCTGTGAATCGTGATGCGGGCGTTCTTCGCCGGGCGCTCGATCGTGATCTTCGACACCGAGGCGTGCGACAGCTTCTTGCCCAGGTATTCGCGGATGCGGATGTCCTGCGCCAGCGTCGGTGCATAGTTCTTGCTGTTCGAGTACCACTTCGACGTCCAGTTCCGGTTGACGGCAAGACGGAAACCGGTCGGATTGATCTTCTGACCCATGACCTATTGATCCCTTAGTTTCCGTCGCCAACGACGACGTGGATGTGGCAGCTCTGCTTGCCGATGATGTTGCCGCGGCCCTTGGCGCGCGCGCTGGTGCGCTTCAGCGTCTCGGCCTTGTCGATGTAGATGGTCGTGACCTTGAGCTCGTCGATGTCGGCGCCGTCGTTGTGCTCGGCGTTCGCGATCGCGGACTCCAGCACCTTCTTGATGATCTTGGCGCCCTTCTTCGGGCTGAACGCGAGGACGCTCAGCGCGCGGTCGACCGACAACCCGCGAATCTGGTCGGCGACGAGCCGGCCTTTCTGGGCCGACAGGCGAACGCCGCGCAGCGTGGCAGTGGTTTGCATCGTCAGTACTCCTTACTTCTTCCGGGGCGGCGCGGGAGCAGCCACCTTCTTGTCGGCCGAATGGCCCTTGAAGGTGCGCGTCAGCGCGAATTCGCCCAGCTTGTGGCCAACCATGTTTTCCGACACGTAGACCGGGATGTGCGCCTTGCCGTTGTGCACGGCGACCGTCAGCCCGACGAAATCCGGCGTGATAGTGGACCGGCGCGACCAGGTCTTGATCGGCTTCTTGTCGCTGACCGCGCGCGCCTTTTCCACCTTGGCCTGCAGGTGGGCGTCGACGAACGGGCCCTTCTTGATTGAACGAGCCATTGCTTATCCCTTCGTCGCGTGGCGGCGGCGGACGATCATCACGTCCGTGCGCTTGTTGCTGCGCGTCTTGTAGCCCTTGGTCGGCGTGCCCCACGGCGAGACCGGGTGGCCACCGCCGTTGGAACGGCCACCGTGCGGGTGGTCCACCGGATTCATGCAGATGCCGCGCACCGTCGGGCGGATGCCGCGCCAGCGGTTGGCGCCGGCCTTGCCGATCGAACGCAGGCTGTGCTCTTCGTTGCCGACTTCGCCGATGACCGCGCGGCAATCGACGTGCACCTTGCGGATTTCGCCGGAGCGAAGCCGCAATTGCGCGTAGATGCCTTCACGCGCGAGCAGCTGCGCGGAAGTGCCGGCCGAACGCGCGATCTGCGCGCCCTTGCCCTGCTGCATCTCGATGCAATGCACCGTCGTGCCGACCGGAATGTTGCGCAGCGGCAGGCAGTTACCCGGCTTGATTGCGGCTTCGATGCCCGACATCAGCGGTGTGCCCACGGCGACGCCACGCGGCGCGATGATGTAGCGGCGCTCGCCGTCCGTGTACAGCAGCAACGCAAGGTTGGCGCTGCGGTTCGGGTCGTATTCGAGGCGCTCGACCTTCGCCGGGATGCCGTCCTTGTTGCGCTTGAAGTCGACGATCCGGTAGTGCTGCTTGTGGCCGCCGCCCTTATGGCGCATCGTGATATGGCCGTTGTTGTTGCGGCCCGAACCACGCTTCTGGTGTTCAACCAGCGCGGCGATCGGCGCACCCTTGTGCAGGTCGGGGTTGACGACCTTCACCATGGCGCGGCGGCCCGGCGACGTCGGCTTGACTTTGACTAGAGGCATGTCAGGACTCCGTCGCGAAATTGATTTCCTGGCCCGGCTTCAGGCTCACGTACGCCTTCTTCCAGCCACGACGCCGGCCGACGAAACGGCCGAACCGCTTTTCCTTGCCCTTGACGATCGAGATCTGGACCGTGTCCACCTCGACCTTCCACATCAACTCGACCGCCGCCTTCACTTCGGGCTTGGTCGCGTCAGGGGCCACGCGAAAGATCACCTGCGAATGCTTGTCCGCAATGAACGTGGCCTTTTCCGAAATGACCGGGGCCAGCAGCACCGTCATCAGGCGCTCCGCGTTGTATTTCTTCACGTTGCTGGTAGGGGTGCTCATGCCAGCATCTCCTCGAATTGCGTCACGGCGCCCTTGGTCAGCAGCACGTTCTTGAAGCGGACGAGGCTGACCGGATCGACTTCGCGCGTCTCGAGCACCAGCACGTCGTGCAGGTTGCGCGACGACAGGTACGTGTTGTCGTCCAGGTTGTCGGTGACGACGAGCACGTTGCCCGTCAGGCCGAAGGCCTTGATCCGTTGCGCGAACTGCTTGGTCTTGGGCGAGTCGAGCGCCAGGTCCTCGATCACCGACAGCCGGTCCTCGCGGACCAGTTGCGACAGGATCGAAGCGAGACCCGCGCGATACATCTTGCGATTGACCTTGTGCGAGAAATTCTCGTCGGGCGAGGACGGGAAGATCTTGCCGCCGCCGCGCCACAGCGGGCTGTTCGCCTGTCCTGCGCGCGCGCGGCCCGTGCCTTTTTGCGCCCAGGGCTTCTTGTGCGACTTGTTGATGTCGGCACGGCCCTTCTGTGCGCGCGTGCCCTGCCGCGCGTTCGCCTGGTAGGCAACCACGACCTGGTGCACCAGCGCTTCGTTGTATTCCCGGCCGAACAGTTCGTCGGACGCCTGCAGCTTGGCGCCTGGCTTGCCGTTGCCGTCGATCATTCTGAGTTCCATGGTCACGCCCCCTTCTTGATCGGCGTCTTCACCGAAGGAAGGACGACGATGTGGCCGCCGTCGGCGCCGGGCACGCAGCCCTTGACCAGGAGCAGGCCGCGTTCGGCATCAACGCGAACGACCGACAGGAGCTGCGTCGTGCGCGTGACGTTGCCGAGCTGGCCGGCCATGCGCTTGCCCGGAAACACGCGGCCCGGATCCTGCGCCATGCCGATCGAGCCCGGCGTGTTGTGCGAGCGCGAATTGCCGTGCGACGCGCGGTTGGAGCTGAAGTGGTGGCGCTTGATCACGCCCGAAAAGCCACGACCCTTCGTGGTGCCCGTCACATCGACCAGCTGGCCGACGGCGAACGTGTCCACGCCGACGACATCGCCCGGCTTGAATTTGGAAAGGTCATCCGCCGGAATCTGGAATTCCCTGAGGACGACACCAGCTTCCACGCCCGCCTTCGCGAGGTGGCCCGCCTGGGCCTTGGTCACGCGCGATGCGCGACGCTTGCCGTAGGTGACCTGCACGGCAGCATAGCCGTCGGTCTCGGGAGTCTTGATCTGCGTGACGCGGTTGTTGGCGACGTCCAGCACCGTCACCGGGATGGCGGCGCCATCATCGGTAAAGACGCGGGTCATGCCCACTTTGCGCCCGACTAGTCCGAGGCTCATTTTGACTTCCTTTCAACACCCTCGATTACGATTGACCGAGGGTTGCCAGTTTCCCCGGCGACATCGCCGGGCATTTTGCCGCTCTTACTGCAGTTTTATTTCCACATCCACACCCGCGGGAAGATCCAGCTTCATCAACTGATCGACCGTCTTGTCGGTCGGGTCGATGATGTCCATCAGCCGCAGGTGCGTACGAATTTCGAACTGGTCGCGCGACGTCTTGTTGACGTGCGGCGAACGCAGCACGTCGAACCGCTCGATCTTGGTCGGCAGCGGCACCGGGCCCTTGACGACCGCGCCGGAGCGCTTTGCCGTCTCGACGATTTCCAGCGCCGACTGGTCGATCAACTTGTAGTCGAACGCCTTCAGGCGGATGCGGATGCGTTGGTTGTTCATCTCTTACTCCAGAATCTTGGCGACGACGCCGGCGCCGACGGTACGGCCGCCTTCGCGAATCGCGAAACGCAAGCCCTCTTCCATCGCGATCGGCGCAATCAGCGTCACCGTCAACGACACGTTGTCCCCAGGCATCACCATCTCGGTGCCCTCCGGCAGCACACAGCTGCCGGTCACGTCCGTGGTCCGGAAATAAAACTGCGGCCGGTAGCCCGGGAAGAACGGCGTGTGCCGACCACCCTCTTCCTTGGACAGGATGTACACCTCGCACGTGAACTTGGTGTGCGGCGTGATCGAGCCCGGCTTGGCCAGCACCTGCCCACGCTCCACTTCCTCACGCTTGGTGCCTCTCAACAGAACACCCACGTTGTCGCCCGCCTGCCCCTGGTCCAAGAGCTTGCGGAACATCTCCACCCCCGTGCACACCGTCTGCAAGGTCGGCTTCAACCCGACAATCTCCAGGTTCTCCCCTACCTTCACAATCCCGCGCTCCACCCGCCCGGTCACCACCGTGCCCCGGCCCGAGATCGAAAACACGTCTTCCACCGGCATCAGGAACGGCCCGTCGATCAGCCGCTTCGGCTCCGGTATGTAGCTGTCCAGCGCCTCCGCCAGCTTCAGGATCGAGCCTTCGCCCATCTCGCTCTTGTCCCCGTCCAGCGCCATCTTCGCCGAACCCGTCACGATCGGCGTCTTGTCCCCAGGAAACTGGTACTTGCTCAGAAGCTCACGAATCTCCATCTCGACGAGCTCCAGCAGTTCCGCATCGTCGACCATGTCCGCCTTGTTCATGTACACGACGATGTACGGCACGCCGACTTGGCGGGCGAGCAGGATATGTTCGCGCGTCTGCGGCATCGGCCCGTCCGCCGCACTCACCACCAGGATCGCGCCGTCCATCTGCGCCGCTCCCGTGATCATGTTCTTGATGTAGTCCGCGTGCCCCGGGCAATCCACGTGCGCGTAGTGCCGGTTCTTGGTCTCGTACTCCACGTGCGCCGTGTTGATCGTGATCCCGCGCGCCTTCTCCTCCGGCGCCGCGTCGATCTGGTCGTACGCCTTCGCCTCGCCACCGAACAACTTCGACAGCACCAGCGTCAGCGCCGCCGTCAGCGTCGTCTTGCCGTGATCAACGTGCCCAATCGTCCCCACGTTCACGTGCGGCTTCGTACGATTGAATTTGCCCTTGGCCATGACTGTCTCTCCAGCTCTTTCGTTGTCTTTTCCGCCACGAATCAACGAGCTCTGCTCGGGATTCGTGGGTATCCATTCCGGACCAAAGTAGGTGTGCACTTTGGTCCGTCAATCCCTGGTGCCCATGGAGCGGATCGAACGCTCGACCTCTCCCTTACCAAGGGAGTGCTCTGCCACTGAGCTACATGGGCGCGGTCTCGCAATCCGCCGTGCTGCAATCCACTGTCCTGCAATCGCCTTACAATTCCATTGCGCCGTGCGCCTCGGTTGTTCCCTGCCGCTGCCTTGCTATTCTTCGCTGAAGCCCAAGCCTGGAGCGGGTGAAGGGAATCGAACCCTCGTCATAAGCTTGGAAGGCTTCTGCTCTACCATTGAGCTACACCCGCAGTTCAGGATTGGTGGAGGGGGAAGGATTCGAACCTTCGAAGGCAGAGCCGACAGATTTACAGTCTGTTCCCTTTGACCGCTCGGGAACCCCTCCCAAGATTTCCACCGCCGAAACGCGCGATTGTAGCAGCTTCGAGCCTCGCTGGTCAAACCCGGAGGCGACGGCTGTATGGACCGCCGAGGGCCCGAATAATTGCTGTAATTCAACAAGTTGCGTGTCTGCACCCGGCCTGGCCGGGGGTTTGTGACCCGGGCCGGCCCAGCGTCGGTCCCATAACGAGGATTTCCCATGAATTGCTGCCACGCCGATTTCGCCCTGGTCGAAGGCTCGGATCGGGGATTTACGGTCGGCATGCCGACTTTCACTTTCGGCTCGGGCGTCTTGCGCGAGGCCGGCCCGCAGGCGCAGGAACTGGGGCTGCGCCGGGTAGCCGTATTCACCGACAAATACGTGCGGGCAAGCGAGCCATTCGCGACGGTGATGGCCTCACTCTCGGGGGAGGGCGTCGAAGCAGTCGTATTTGACGAAATATCGATCGAACCCACCGACGCATCCTTCCAAGCCGCCGCCCGGTTCGCCGCGGAGTCGCAGGTAGACGGCTTCGTTTCGATCGGGGGCGGGTCGGTCATGGACACCTGCAAAGCGGCCAACCTTTACGCCTGCTTTCCTGCCGATTTCATGACGTATGTGAACGCGCCGATCGGCGCGGGACAAAAGGTCCCCGGCCCGGTCAAGCCGCACATTGCCTGTCCGACGACGTCCGGCACCGGATCCGAAACCACCGGCATTGCCATATTCAACCTGCAGTCGATGAACGCGAAGACCGGCATCATCTCGCGGCGCCTGATCCCGACCGTCGCGCTCATCGACCCGGACGTCACGAAGACGCTGCCCGCGAAAATGGTCGCCGCCACCGGCTTCGACTGCATGAGCCACGCGCTGGAAGCCATCACCGCGCGCGCCTATCCGCGCCGGGTCAGTCCCGCGCAAGGCGTCAACCGACCGGTTTCACAAGGCGCGAATCCGTTTTCCGACCTCCTCGCCGGCGAAGCGCTTGGACTGGTCGGCAGGTTCCTGCCTCGCGCGGTCGCGGACGCCGCGGATGTCGAAGCGCGCACGGAAATGATGTACGCCGCGATGCTCGCCGGAATAGCCTTCAACGCCTCGGGCTGCCACCTGCCGCATGGACTTTCGTACGCGGTCTCGGGCCTGACCAAGGACTGGCACGTGCCGGGTTACCCGAAGGAGAAGTCGCTCGTTCCGCACGGCATGGCGGTCGTCCTCAACAATCCGTCTGTATGGCGCTACACGGCACCGAAGCATCCGCAGCGGCACCTGCATTGCGCCGTCTGCCTGGGCGCAGACACCCGCGGCGCCAGTCCGCAGGACGCGGGCGAGGTCCTGGCGGGCCGCGTGATCGACATGATGAAGATCACCGGCATGCCCAACGGCCTGTCGGCACTGGGATTCGGGGAAGATCAGCTGGACGCGCTGGCGGATGGCGCCGAACCGCAGTACCGCGTGATCCGCAACGCGCCCGTGGACGTCGGGCGCGACGAACTCAAGACGTTGTTCCGTTCGGCGCTTCGTTACTGGTAACCGGCGCAGGCGCGTCCGGCGCGAGCGGCGCGCGCTGCACTCGCCGGGCAGGTAGCCTGACGGCGAATGTGCTCCCCTGTCCGGGTTCGCTGGCGATTTCCAGCGTCGCCTGGTGGCGCAGCAGGACGTGCTTGACGATGGCCAGGCCGAGCCCGGTGCCGCCGGTGGCGCGTGACCGGCTGCGGTCGATGCGATAGAAACGCTCGGTCAGGCGCGGCAGATGCTCCGGCGCGATGCCGATGCCGCTATCGGAAACAGCGAACACCCCCGTACCGTTGTCGTCAACGCGCCACGCCAACGTAATCGTGCCTCCGGCGGGCGTGTAGCGGATGGCATTCGAAACGAGGTTGCCGAACGCGCTCCCGAGTTCGTCGCGGCCGCCCGACACCGTCGCGGCGTCGCCGATGTCCAGCGCTACCGCATGCTGCCCCTGGGAAAGACTCTTGGCGTCCGACGACAGGTGGAGCATCAGCGGCACGATCGCGAATTTCTCGTCGACCAGCGGGTTCTGCTCGCTCTCCAGCGCCGACAGCGTCAGCAGGTCCTCGACCAGCCGCTGCATGCTGGTCGCCTGCTCCTGCATCAGCTGGACGAAGCGTCCGCGCTGCTTCTCGTCCAGGTCGAGCTCCTGCAACGTTTCCAGGAATCCGGCGATGACCGTCAGCGGCGTCTTCAATTCGTGCGAGACGTTGGCGATGAAGTCGCGGCGCATGCGCGCGACAGCCTCCATGCGCGTGATGTCGCGGCTAATCAGCAGCTTTTCCTCGACACCGAACGGGACGATCTGAACGGCGAGGGTGACGTCCGCCGCGCGCTGCGATTCGATGACAATCGGTTCGGTGAGATCACCGCTTTCCAGGAAGCGCACGAACTCGGGCTGGCGCACGATATTCGTCACCGGCGAGCCGACATCGTGCCGGTCGTCCAGGCCCAGGTGCACGCACGCGCGCACATTCGCCCACTTGATGCGATTGGCGGTGTCGAGGACGACCATGCCGTCAGGGATGGCCTCCGCGGCGGCCTGGAAGCGCGCGATCGTGCGGGCAAGATCGCGCTGGTAAGCGACGCGCATGCGCACGCGCCGGTACATTGCGGAAAACGCGGGGCGCCAGGAACCCGTGCCCTCGGGCACCGGGGAATCCAGCGAACCTCCGGCCCATCGGGTGAGCCGGTCGAGGTTGTGCAAGTGGTGCACAAGCATCGCACCCCACCCCACGAACAACACGACCAGGCCGCCCGCTGCACCAACAATCGCCCAAATGATGGCCGCGAACACCGCTACCGCCGCGGGCGCCAGCAGCGCCAAGACAAGCGTCGGGGTCATCGTGGGGCCATCCCAATCAGCGCGGGACCGCCAGACGGTAGCCGCTGCCGCGCACGGTCTCGATCATCCGGTCCTGCCCGAACGGCTCCAGCGCCAGCCGCAGCCGGCGAATGTGCACGTCGATCGTGCGCTCCTCGATATACACGTGATCGCCCCATACCTGGTCGAGCAATTGAGTGCGCGTATGAACGCGTTCGGGCCGCGCCAGAAAGAAGCGCAATAGCCGAAATTCCGTGGGGCCCAACTGGACCGGCCGCCCGTCAACGGAGACGCGGTGCGTCACCGGGTCGAGGTCGAGCGATCCCGCGGAAAGCCGCTCCTGCGCCGCTTCCGGCGCGCGACGGCGCAATACCGATTTGATCCGCGCTTTCAGCTCGCGCGTCGAAAATGGCTTGGTCACGTAATCGTCGACCCATGCTTCGAGACCAGCGACGCGATCCGCCTCGTCGGTGCGCGCCGTGACCATGATCACCGGCAGCTCCTTGGTGCGGGCGTCGGTGCGCAGCTGCTTGGCGAACGCAAGACCCGATTGCCCGGGGAGCATCCAATCCAGCAGTACGAGGTCCGGAAGCGACTCGCGCAGCATCGCCTGCGCCGTTTCCGCGTCGGATGCCGCGCGCACTTCGTAACCGGCGTCGACGAGATTGACCTGAAGCAGCTCCATGATCGCCGGTTCGTCTTCGACGACAAGGATGGTAGGCATCATTCTCGGCCCTCATGAAAAGGCGTGCAGAGCGCAATGCCTGCGTGTCGGCCTCCTTGCAACGGCGCGAAAAGTGCAACGCCTGCGTGTCGGCCTCCGTCAATCGCGCGGCGACGCGCCCTTCGGGCCTTGCCTTTGGCCGCCGCTCTCATTCCTCCGCAACCTCTGCGCGAATCTGTTCCGCCGTCGCATGGCGGACATCTTTGCCCATGACCAGTTGCACCACGGCCTCGGCGATGTTCTTGGCGTGATCGCCGATGCGTTCGATTGCCTTCGCGATGAACACGATCTCGATCGCGGGGGTGATCGTCCGGGGGTCTTCCATCATGTAGCTGATCAGCTGCCGCATCACGCCGGAAAACGCGACATCCACCTCTTCGTCGATCGCGATGACATCCGCGGCGGCGTTGACGTCCATGCGCGCGAACGCATCCAGTGCCAGCTGCAGCATCTCTTTCGCGCGCTCGGCCGACCTCGCGACGTCGTAGTACCGCACCCGGGCCAACCGCTGGTGGCCAGTGGATTCCGACGCCTTGTACGCCACCTTCTTGGTCTCGTCGCCTATGCGCTCGAGGTCATTGACGATCTTGGTGACGGTCAGGATCATCCGCAGGTCGATTGCCGTCGGCTGCCGGCGGGCGATGATCTGGCTGCACAGTTGGTCCATGTCGACCTGCATCTGGTTGATCTGCTGCTCGTTGGCGCCGATGACGTCGAGGACTGCGGACTCCTTGTCCTGCATCAGTGACTCGATCGCGCGCGACATCTGCGTCTCGACGAGCCCGCCCATCGTGAGAACGCCGCTGCGGATCGACTCCATCTCGGCGTCGAATTGCTTGTTGGTGTGTTCCATCATCTTCTCTCCTGCCTCGCCGCGGCTTCAGCCGAAGCGGCCGGTGATGTAGTCCTCGGTTTCCTTGCGCTTCGGCTTAAGGAACAGCTGGTCCGTCACGCTGAATTCGATCAGCTCGCCCAGGTACATGTACGCGGTGAAATCGGATACGCGCGCGGCCTGCTGCATATTGTGCGTCACGATCGCGATCGTGTAATCCTGCTTCAGTTCGGTAATCAGTTCCTCGATCTTGGCCGTCGAGATCGGATCCAGCGCCGATGTAGGTTCGTCCAGCAGCAGCACGTCCGGCTTGACGGCGACGGCACGGGCGATGCACAGCCGCTGCTGCTGTCCGCCCGAAAGCGCCATGCCGCTCTGTTTCAGCTTGTCCTTGGCCTCGACCCACATCGCGGCCTTGGTCAACGCCCATTCGACGCGCTCGTCCATGTCGCGCTGGCCCAGGCTCTCGTACAGGCTGACGCCGAAGGCAATATTGTCGTAGATCGACATCGGGAAGGGCGTGGGCTTCTGGAAGACCATGCCGACCTTGGCCCGAAGCATGTTGAGGTCGGTGCCGGCGTCCAGGATATTCTGGCCGTGAAACCGTATTTCGCCCGTCGCCTTCTGGCCAGGGTAAAGCGAATACATCCGGTTGAACGTCCGCAGCAGCGTCGACTTGCCACATCCCGACGGCCCGATGAACGCGGTGACGCGGTTCTCCGCGACCTCGAGATTGACATTCTTCAGCGCATGGAATTTGCCGTAGTAGAAATCGAGGCTCCTGATCGTCATCTTTGCCGGTGACGGCGGTAGCGCCGACGAGGTCACCTCGGGACGGGACACCAGCGTGGCTTCCATGTTCATCTCGGTGATCCTTCAGCGAACCTGAGTCTGCCGGAACACCGTCCGGGCCAGAATGTTGATGATGAGAACCGTCAGCGTGATCAGCAGCGCGCCGGCCCAGGCCAGCGACTTCCAGTCGTCGTACGGGCTGAGCGCGAACTGGAAAATGACCACCGGCAGATTTGCCGTCGGCGCATTCATGTCCGCGCTCCAGAACTGATTGTTGAGCGCGGTGAAGAGTAGGGGCGCGGTCTCGCCGGACATGCGCGCGACGGCCAGCAGGACTCCCGTAATGACGCCGCCTCGCACTGCCTTCAGGGTGACCATCATGATCACCTTCCACATCGGAGCGCCCAGCGCCACGGCTGCTTCGCGCAGGCTGTTGGGCACCAGGAGCAGCATGTTCTCGGTCGTGCGCACAACGACCGGAATGGCGATCAGCGCGAGCGCGAACGATCCGGCCCACCCCGAGAAGTGGCCGACCTGCGCCACATACACCGTATAGACGAACAGGCCGATCACGATCGAGGGGGCCGACAGGAGGATGTCGTTGATGAAGCGTGTCGCGCTCGCCACCCACTTGCCCCTTCCGAATTCGGCGAGGTAGATGCCGGCGAGGATGCCGATCGGCGTACTGATGAACGTCGCCACGAGCACGATCATCACACTGCCGTAGATCGCGTTCGCCAGTCCGCCTGCTGACCCTGGCGGAGGGGTCGTCTGCGTGAACAGTGTCGGTGAAAGCGAGGTGAACCCTTCGTAGAAGAGTATGCCCAGGATCCACAGCAGGAAGAACATGCCGAAACCCATCGTTCCCAGCGACATCACGAGGTTGAATCGGTTGAAAAAGAGCCGCCGCCGATAGAGGTTGCTCATGTGTTCCTCCCCTCGCCCTTCGCGAGTTGCGCGATGAGCAGGCGCGAGCATGCGAGGACGATCGTCGTGAGGACGAAGAGGACGAGGCCCAAAGCAATGAGCGACGCGCGGTGCACCGGGTCGGCCGCTTCGTTGAATTCGTTGGCGAGCGCCGAGGCAATCGAATTGCCGGGAGCGAACAGCGACGCGTTTATCCGATAGGCATTGCCGATGACGAAGGTCACCGCCATGGTCTCGCCCAGCGCGCGACCCAGACCCAGCATGATGCCGCCGATCACGCCGACCTTTGTGTACGGAAGCACGACGTTCCAAACCACTTCCCACGTCGTGCAACCAATGCCGTACGCGGACTCCTTGAGCACGGGCGGGACGATCTCGAAAACGTCGCGCATCACCGACGCGACGAACGGAATGATCATGATGGACAGGATGACCCCGGCTGACAGCATTCCAATGCCGTTCGGCGCACCCTGGAACAGTGGTCCCAGAATCCATAGGTCGCCGAAAATCCTGGTTAGCGCGGGCTGGATGTAGTCGCCGAAGATCGGTGCAAAAACGAACAGCCCCCACATGCCGTAGATGATCGACGGAATGGCCGCGAGCAACTCCACCGCCGTCCCCAACGGCCGCTTGAGCGCCGCCGGGCACATTTCGGTCAGGAACAATGCAATGCCGAAACTCACGGGCACGCCGATCATCAGCGCGATCAGCGACGTCACGAGCGTCCCGTATATAGGTGCGAGCGCGCCGAATTCGCTCTTGACCGGATTCCACACGTTGGTCGTGAAGAACGCGAATCCGAACTTGTCGAACGCAGGAATCGCTGCATACCCCAGCGCCAGCAGGATGAACAGCAGCGTCGCCAGCACAAACACCGCGAAGAACAGCGTCGTGCGCTCGAACAACCAGTCCTGCCACTGCCCCGCGGCCTGTTGCTGCGCCGGTGGATTGGGCTGGCGCCTGGTTTTGGTCTCGGGTGGCGCGGTCATGGAAACGGGAAATGCAGCGGTTGCCGACGTGGCCGCCATGATAGTCCTCCCCCGGACAACACGGGTCGTTAACGAGGGTCGCGACTCGCCCGTGCTGGTGCTTGCGAACGGAACGCTCCCGCGTCGCGGAAGGCGGCAATCGTCAGTTCCAGACCGCCTTGCCGGATGCATCCTTGATTTCAGCCTTCCATGCAGTCTCGACGATCTTGGAGACGCTGTCCGGCATCGGCACGTAGTCGAGTTCCTCGGCGAGCTTGCCGCCATTCTTGTACGCCCAATCGAAGAACCGCAGCACCTCGGCGGCATTCTGCGGCTTGTCCTGCTTGGTGTGCATCAGGATGAACGACGCACCCGTAATGGGCCAGCTGTTCTTGCCGGGCTGGTTGGTCAGGATCTGATACATGCCGGGCGCTTTCCAGTCCGCGTAGGCTGCCGCGGCCTGGAACGCATCGTCCTCCGGCTTCACGAAGACGCCATCCTTGTTCTGGACGGAGCCGACGTTCATCTTGTTCTTCTTCGCGTACGCATATTCGACGTAGCCGATCGAGCCCTTGATCCGCTGCACGTAGGCTGACACGCCTTCGTTGCCCTTGCCGCCCACGCCCTCTGGCCAGGCTACGGCCGTGCTGGCGCCGACTTTTTCCTTCCATTCCGGACTGACCTTGGACAGGTAGTCGGTCCAGATGAACGACGTTCCCGACCCGTCCGACCTGCGCACGACGGTGATCGGATCATCGGGCAGCTTGATGCCGGGGTTCAGGTCGGCAATCGCCTTCTCGTTCCATTTCTTGATCTTGCCCAAGTAGATGTCGGCAAGCACGGGGCCGGTGAATTTCAGCGTTCCCGTAGCCATGCCGTCGAGGTTCACGATCGGCACGACCCCACCGATGATCGCCGGGAACTGCGTCAGACCTGCGGCTTGCAGGTCTTCCGGCTTGAGCGGCATGTCGGACGCGCCGAAGTCCACGGTCTTGGCCTTGATCTGCGCGATACCGCCACCCGAACCGATCGACTGGTAATTCATGCCGACGCCCGTCTTCTGCTTGTACGCTTCCGCCCACTTCGCATAGATCGGATACGGAAACGTGGCGCCCGCGCCCGTGATGTCGACTGCCTGCGCCGCCAGACCGAATGTCAGCGCAGCAATGGCGAGGAAACTCTTGATCGTGGTGGTCGTGGTCATGTCCTGCCCCTGTTGAATTGCATCGACCACGATTGTCATGTTCGCGTGTTACGCGCAGATGACAAAATTCATTCGATCAATGACAGATCCACCCCGGCGCTGGAGGCCCTTGATTAGGCGCGGCTTTTCAACACAACCATCACTTTCCAGAACCCGCCGATCAACGGTCCGCGAGTATCAGGTCTCTGGCCTTCTCCGCGATCATCACTACCGGCGCGTTGGTGTTGCCGGAAACGAGCGTCGGCATGATCGAACAATCGACCACGCGCAAGCCGGCTACGCCGTGGACGCGCAAGCGGTCATCGACCACGGCTTGCGGCCCTGATCCCATCCCGCAGGTTCCGGACGGATGAAAGATCGTAGCGCCGAATTCGCGCGCGAAATCGAGCAGGTCGGCGTCGCTCGTCGCCGCGGCGCCGGGCCGATACTCGGCCAGGACATACGGTTGCATTGCCTCGGTGGCCGCGAGTCTCCGCGCGAACTTGACGCCTTCCACCGCGCAGCGCCGGTCCTCTTCGGTGGCGAGGTAATTGGGCTGCATCGCCGGCGGCTCGAGCGGGTCCGCGAATTTTATTCGCACGTGTCCGCGCGAAGTCGGTCGCAGCTGGCACACGCTCATCGTGAATCCGGAAAAAGGATGCGGCTTGGCGCCGGCCAGGTCCGCCGACAGCGTGGCGAAATGAAACTGGATATCGGGCCGAGTCGATTCCGGCAGCGCGCGTGTGAACAGTCCGCCTTGATTGATTCCCACTGCCAGCGGACCTGTGCGGCGCAACAGCCACTGCAGCCCGATCCTGGCCGAGCGCCACGTCGACGCCAGGTCGTCGTTCGTCGTGATGGGTTTGGTGCATTTGAAGATAAGGCGCAACTGCAGGTGGTCCTGCAGGTTCTCACCCACGCCAGGAAGATCGCGGACGACGGGAATGCCGAACTGCTGCAGCAAGGCGGCCGGACCGATGCCCGACAGTTGCAGCAGCTGCGGGCTTTGCAGTGAACCGGCGGAAAGTATCACTTCGCGCGCCGCCGTCACACGCTTCGTCTCGCCATCCTGACGATATTCGACGCCGACCGCCCGGGCACCTTCGAACAAAACGCGCGTGACATGCGCGCCGACCTCGACCGCGAGGTTCGGCCGCTTCTTGGCCGGCCGCAGATAGCCCACAGCCGAACTGCAGCGCAGCCCGTCTTTCGTGAATAGCTGGTAATACCCTGCACCTTCCTGCACACCACCGTTGAAATCGTCGGTGCGCGGCACGCCGAGTTCGCCCGCGCCCGCGATGATCGCTTCGATCAATTCGTGCTTGGCACCGATGTCGGAACACGCCAGGGGACCGTCACCGCCGTGCGTCGCACTTGCCCCGCGCTGGTTGCCCTCGCTGCGGATGAAATACGGAAGCACGTCGCGCCAGCCCCATCCGCGATTACCTGCCTGCGCCCACGCGTCGTAATCCTGCGGCTGACCGCGGACGTAGATCAGGCCATTGATCGAAGACGATCCGCCCAAACCCCGGCCGCGCGGCCAGTAGATCTTGCGGCCGTGCATTTCCGGTTCCGGCTCCGTGTAGAACCCCCAGTTGTATACGGGATGGAACATCGTCTTGCCATAGCCGATCGGGACGTGAATCCACACGTAGTTGTCGCGCGGTCCCGCTTCCAGCATCAAAACGCGCGACTGGCCATCCGCGCTCAGACGGTTCGCAAGCACGCAGCCGGCGGTGCCCCCGCCAACAATGACGTAATCGAAAACGGAAGAGGTCACCGGCACGAAGCGCGACCCGGCGTCACTGCAACATGGCTCCTGCCGGCACGTATTTGTAGCCGAGCGCTTGCGCGACCGGCGCGCAGGTGACCTTGCCGAATGCCACGTTAAGGCCATTGCGCAAGTGGCCATCCTCGGCGAGCGCGCGCTGCCATCCCTTGTTGGCCAGCGCCAGCGTGAAAGGCAGCGTGGCGTTGTTGAGCGCAAACGTCGACGTATGTGGCACGCCGCCCGGCATGTTGGCCACGCAGTAGTGGACCACGCCGTCGACGACGTACGTCGGTTCCGCATGCGTCGTCGCGCGCGACGTCTCGAAACAGCCGCCCTGGTCTATTGCCACGTCGACGACGACGGAACCCGGCCGCATCTTCCGGATCATCGCGGCGGACACCAGTTTGGGCGCCGACGCGCCGGGAATCAGGACGCCACCGATGACGAGATCCGCGCCAGTGACATGGTGCTCGACGGCCACGCGGCTCGAGAAGTCGGTCTTGAGCGCCGATCCGAATTGCTTCCACAGCGCGCGCATCGCGTCCGGGCTGCGGTCGAGCACGGTGACATCCGCGCCCATGCCCAGCGCGATCATCGCCGCGTGAGTGCCGACGACACCACCGCCGAGAATCACGACCTTGCCCGGCGCCACGCCGGGAACGCCACCCAACAGGATTCCCCGCCCGCCGTTCGGCTTTTCGAGGTAATGCGCACCAGCCTGCACCGCCATGCGCCCCGCCACTTCCGACATCGGTGCCAACAGCGGAAGGCCGCCGGTGTCGGCGGTGACGGTTTCATAAGCGATGCAGATCGCGCCGCTCGCGACGAGGTCCTTGGTTTGCTCCGGATCGGGCGCCAAGTGCAGGTAAGTGAACAGGATCTGCCCCGGACGCAGGCGCTTGCGTTCCTGCGCTTGGGGTTCCTTCACCTTCACGATCATGTCCGCGATGGCAAAGACTTCATCGGCGCTTGCGGCGATCGTCGCGCCGACCTCCCGATAGGCTGCATCGTCGAGACCGATGCCCTGCCCCGCGTTGCTTTCCACGACGACATCGTGGCCTTGCGTGACGAGTTCTTGTACGGAGGCCGGCGTGAGGCCGACGCGGTTTTCCAGCACTTTGATTTCCTTCGGCACGCCGACGCGCATGGCAGATTCTCCAGTCCAAAAACGATGGGATGAAGATTACGCGGGAAAGCGGCCGTGGCGCCAGACCTCTCACGCAAACAATTGACATGGGACTATCATTGCCGGAGGTCGATTGCGCCGGGCCGCCGCGCCGGCGCGTACGGAGGATTCCATGGGTCACGCCGAACTGATTGTTCAAGACACGCAACACGACCAGGCCACTGCGCGCCGGATCTCGCTCGACGAGTACTGGATGCCGTTCACGCCCAACCGCGACTTCAAGCACGATCCAAAATTGATCGTGCGCGCCGAAGGCATGTACTACTGGAACGACCGCGGCGAGAAGATCATCGACGCGTCGTCCGGCCTGTTCTGCGTTGCGGCCGGTCATTGCCGCAAGGAGATCGCCGATGCGGTAAGCAGGCAGCTGCAGGAACTCGATTTCTGCGCGCCCTTCCTGCGCGGCCATCCGAAGCAGTTCGAGCTTGCCACGCGCGTGGCCGAATTGACGCCGGGAGATCTCAACAGAATCTTCTTCGTAAACTCAGGCTCCGAAGCAATCGACACCGCGATGAAGGTCGTGCTGGCCTACCATCAGGCACGAGGTCAGGGCGGCCGCACGATGTTCGTGTCACGGGAACGCGCCTATCACGGCGTCAACTTCGGCGGCGTTTCGCTTTCGGGGCTGGTCAACAACCGCCGCCGCTTCGGCCCGACGCTTCCCGGCATCGCGCACATGCGCCACACGCACCTGCCCGAGAACCGCCTCGTGCCCGGGGAAGGCGCGCATGGCGCCGATCTCGCCGAAGACCTTCAGCGTTTCGTCAATCTCTACGGCGCGGAGAACATAGCCGCATGCTTTGTCGAACCGATCGCGGGATCAACCGGCGTTCTCGTTCCGCCCAAGGGCTATCTGCAGCGGTTGCGGGAGATTTGCGACCAGCACGGCATCCTTCTGGTATTCGACGAGGTGATCACCGGCTTCGGCCGCACCGGTCAGGCCTTCGCGGCCCAGAGTTTCGGCGTCACGCCCGACGTCATGACGATGGCCAAGGCACTGACCAACGCCGCGCAGCCGATGGGCGCGGTGGCCGTTTCCGAACGCATCCACGATGCGATTTTCGCGGCCGCACCCGACGACGCGATTGAGTTTTTCCACGGCTACACGTATTCCGGCCATCCCGCGGCCTGCGCCGCAGGACTGGCGACGCTCGACATCTACCGGGACGAAGACCTGTTCGCGCGAGGCCGGGCGCTGTCACCCTACTTCCTCGATGCCATGTTTTCGCTCAAGGATGTCCCGGTCGTCGCCGACATTCGCGGTTACGGCATGCTGGCCGCCATCGAATTGCACTCCGACGGTGTGGCCGGCAGGCGCGGGCATGCCTTCCAGAAGGACTTGTTCGATCACGGACTGAACCTCAAGACCACCGGTGACTCGGCGATCATCGCGCCGCCGCTGATCGCCGAACGGACACACGTCGACACGATCGTGGAAATTCTTCGCGGGAGACTGATCCGCGCCTAGCGGTTAACGCTCCGGCCAGCCAGGCCCCGGTGACCATGTTGCGCTGCAAGCGACCGAATCTGCGCCCATTGCGCCCTTCCGTCGGGGGTGGGTTGACAATGCCAGGCGGCCTTGCCACGCTCTAGCGGATGACCGCTCGCGCGCACTTCCAGAAACTGGTGGAAAAGACCCGCATGCAGGCGCCCCTGCAGGCGGCGGTGGTTTATCCGTGCGACCGCGAATCGCTGCAGCTCGCACTCTCAGGAGCGTTCGCCGGTTACCTGGCTCCCACGCTGGTCGGGCCGGAAGCGCGCATCCGTGACCTGGCAGGAAAGTTTGGGCTCGATATTTCCCGCCTTGCGATCGCCGACACGCCGGATATCCCCCGATCGGCCGGCATTCGCGCCGTCGAGTTGGCCCGGGAAGGTCAAGTATCCGCGCTGGTCAAGGGCAGCCTGAGCAACGAAGACCTGTTAAGCCCCGTTGCCGCCCACGACTCGGGCCTGCGAACCGACCGTCGCCTCTCGCATGCGTACTTCCTGGACCTGCCGGGAATTTCGCGCGGCCTGCTGCTAGCCGACGCGCAACTCAACGTTGCGCCGAACCTGGCCGCCAAGAAGGATATCGTCCTGAACACCGTCCAGCTGGCGATTTCGCTCGGACTGGCAGCACCCAACGTCGCCCTGCTTGCCGCGATGGACGGCCCGGCGACCGCCTTTCCATCGACGACCGATGCCGTTGCACTGAAATCGATGGCGGCCCAAGGCATGTTTGGCGGCGCCATCGTCGACGGTCCGCTGACGCCGGACAGCGCATTGTCCGCCGATGCGGCGCGCACCAACGGCGTCACGTCCGAAGTCGCCGGACACGTCGACGTGCTGATCGCGCCATCCATGGAATCGGCGCTGATGGTGCTGCGCACGCTGCTGGCGTTCAACGCGGGCTTGGCCGCCGGAATTGTTCTCGGCGCGCGCATCCCGATCGTCATTCCGGCGCGCAACGACTCGATGGAAGTGCGCATGGCGTCCTGCGTACTTGCCTCGCTCGCCGCGTCCGCCGTCGGCGAAGCGGTGGGGTCGCAGCCGGCGGGCCCTTCCGCCGAGGCGAATTCCAAAGTCGCCGCGTAGGTACGTTTCCGAAGTACTTCGACGTTTCCGAAGTACTTCGACGTTTCCGAAGTACTTCGCGCATTCGCGCGGGGCGGGCACTTCGCCCCGGACTCAGCTGCCGCCAACCATGTCGTCGTGTGCGTGTTTCGCCACGCGGCGAGCAGTCAACACACGACTACCCGCCGCGCGCCGCACGCACTGCGCCGACGGCGGCAATTCGCCCTGGGCGGAGTGCCCGCTCCGCTCAGGCGTAGCGTCAATCGTCGCGGTCGCGCGACGCAAAGTCGCGTGGGTCAGGGCGCGTCAGTGGCCGTCGGTCGCGCCGGACGTCGCGGGTGGCGCGGCAAGCGAAGTCTTATTTTGACGAGCGTCGCAGCGCCGGGAACCCGCAGGCCCGCGACATGCGACCGCCGGCCACTGACGCGCCCTGACCCACGCGACGAAAGCAATTGGCGAGGACGAGGAACCTATCGCCCGTTCCCCGGCACCGCACCGGCCCGCACGCAATCCATGTAGTACCGAGTCTTTCCGGCTGAAGGCTCCTCGACCAGGCCATGGATGTCGGTGTCGAAGCCCGGAAATTTCTCGTTGAAGTTGCGCGCGAACTTCAGGTATTCGACGATCGTGCGGTTGAATCGCTCGCCTGGGATCAGCAGCGGGATTCCCGGCGGATATGGCGTCAGCAAAACGCTGGTCACGCGCCCCTCGAGGTCGTCGATCTCCACCCTGTCCAGTTCGCGGTGCGCCATGCACGCATAGGCATCCGATGGCTTCATCGCCGGCTGCATGTCCGAGCGATACATCTCCGTGGTCACCCGAGCCACATCGTTGGCCTTGTACATCTCGTGGATCTGTTGGCAGAGATCGCGCAGACCGACGCGCTCGTATTGCGGCTGCTTGGCCACGAATTCCGGCAGGATCTTCCACAGCGGCTGATTCTTGTCGTAGTCGTCCTTGAACTGTTGCAGCGCGGTCACCAGCGTGTTCCAGCGACCCTTGGTGATGCCGATCGTGAACATGATGAAGAACGAGTACAGCCCGGTCTTCTCCACGATTACGCCGTGCTCCGCCAGGAATTTGGTGACGATCGACGCGGGAATGCCTGTCTTGGCGAATTTTCCCGACACGTCGAGGCCGGGCGTAATGATCGTCGCCTTGATCGGATCGAGGATGTTGAAGCCTGCGGCGAGATTGCCGAACCCGTGCCACTTCTCGTTGGCGCGCAGGAACCAGTCGTCGCGCTTGATGCCCTCGGCGGACAGCCGGTCCGGACCCCAGACCTTGAACCACCAGTCCTTGCCCCACTCGTCGTCCACCTTGCGCATCGCGCGGCGGAAGTCGAGCGCCTCGATCAGCGACTCCTCCACCAGCGCCGTGCCTCCCGGCGGTTCCATCATCGCCGCCGACACGTCGCACGACGCGATGATCGCGTACTGCGGCGACGTCGACGTATGCATCAGGTACGCCTCGTTGAAGCGATACCGGTCGAGTTTCTGCGTATCGGAGTCCTGGACGATGATCTGCGACGCCTGCGAAATGCCCGCCAGCAGCTTGTGCGTCGAGTGCGTCGCGAAGATCAGCGCTTCCTTGCTGCGCGGGCGATCCTTGCCGATGGCGTGCATGTCGCGGTAGAACTCGTGGAACGCCGCGTGCGGCAGCCACGCCTCGTCGAAGTGCAACGTCCCGATGCTGTTGCCGAGCGTCTGCTTCAGCATCTCGACGTTATAGGCGATGCCGTCATACGTGCTTTGCGTGAGCGTCAGGATGCGCGGCTTCTTGTTCTTGGCCGCGCGCGCGAACGGGTTGGCGTCGATGCGCCTCTGGATGCTCTCCGGCTGGAACTCCTCCAGCGGGATCGGTCCGATGATGCCCAGGTGGTTGCGCGTCGGTGGCAGGAACACCGGAATGGCGCCGGTCATCGTGATCGCGTGCAGGATCGATACGTGGCAGTTGCGGTCGACGACGACGATGTCGTTGGGCGCGACATTGGCATGCCACACCATCTTGTTCGACGTGGACGTGCCGTTGGTGACGAAGAAGCAGTGGTCGGCATTGAAGATGCGCGCCGCGTTGCGTTCGGCCGCGGCCACCGGACCCGTGTGATCGAGCAACTGGCCTAGTTCGTCGACCGCATTGCAGACGTCGGCGCGCAGCATGTTCTCGCCGAAGAACTGGTGGAACATCTGGCCCACAGGACTCTTCAGGAACGCGACGCCGCCCGAGTGGCCCGGGCAGTGCCACGAGTACGAGCCATCCTGCGCGTAATCGACCAGCGCGCGGAAGAACGGCGGCGCCAGCGAATCGAGGTAGGACTTGGTCTCGCGGATGATGTGGCGGGCGACGAACTCCGGCGTGTCCTCGAACATGTGGATGAAGCCGTGCAGTTCGCGCAGGACGTCGTTCGGGATGTGCTGCGACGTGCGCGTCTCGCCGTACAGGTAGATCGGAATCTCCGCGTTCTTGAACCGGATCTCGGTGATGAAGTTGCGCAGGTTGACGACCGCGGGGTCGAGTTCCGGTCCTGGTGTGAACTCCTCGTCGTCGATGGAAAGGATAAAGGCCGACGCCCGCGACTGCTGCTGCGCGAACTGCGACAGGTCGCCGTAGCTCGTCACGCCCAGCACCTCCATGCCCTCGCCCTCGATCGCCTTGGCGAGCGCGCGAATCCCCAGCCCCGAGGTGTTCTCGGAGCGGTAGTCCTCGTCGATGATGACGATGGGAAAGCGGAATTTCATCTGCGGCTCCTGGTGCCAAACCTGCGGCGGAAAAGGAAAGCGGGGCGCCCGATACCCCGGAAGCGCCCCCTCTAGTGTGCTGACTAGGCCCGGATTGTGCGCCCCTTAGGCGCGAATGGGGGAAAGTTGGGGGCCGAGGCGGGCTTGGCAAGCCCGGCCGCTTTGCAAGGATGCAACAAACCGTAGCCCCAAGCCGGCGGCGAGCGCTCGTCAGGCGTTGGCGAGCACGATCGCGGCGGCCCAACCGATCAGACCCAATCCCAAGGGCGCACGCAGACGGCGTCCCCAAGGCAGGTTTTTTTCCGCGGCCATGATGGCGGCAAGCACGACCATCCATCCCAGGCTGCCCATGCCCACGACGAACATGACCAGCATCAGCGCCCAGCAGCAACCGACGCAGAACAGGCCATGATCGAAGCCCAGTCGGAACGCTTCGCGCGATGCCGACCGGCCATGCCAGCGAGCGATCACGAAGCCGAATGGCGTGTGGCATTGTTCCAGGCACCGATACTTGAGCGCGCTGAACTGGAACAGGCCTGCGCCAGCCAGCACCGCGGCGCCGATCACCCAGCCGTAGGCAATGAGGGCGCCTTCGCGGCGCGCCAGTGCCAGCAACAACGCGTCCGCGGCGTGCGCTAGCAGTCCGAACGCCATCCACGCCACAAGGAAGCCCAGGACGACGAGACCGGTGAGCAGCCCGGAATCGGGCCGCTGCGCGACGATGCGCCGGAACACTTGAAGTACCGGAAAGGTCGTTGGCAACATCATCGCGGTGATCATAAGGACCCAGGCCGACGCGTGCAGCACGGCGGGAACGACGATTTGGCCCTGTGGAATGGTGGTGCAGAGCGCGGCCAGCACGCCAGCGTCACCCCAGCCGCCATGGTCCACGTAACGGGCAAAAGGACTGGCGTGCAGAGCCCACAACGCGGACCACGCCACCGCGACCAGCGCGGCAAAGAGCCAGGCGAACAGCGTGCTCCGGTCGGGCCCTCGCAGGCGCGGCCGCGGCGCAATGCCAAGTTCTGCGGTCATTGTCGTGAAGGCTCAGCGTCGCGACCCACCGCAACGATACGGGCGGGTCGCGCAGGACGAAAAAAGGCTACGCGTCGAAAACGAACGTGCTCTGCAGCGCGTTGTGGCCCTTGATATCGAGGTCGACACCCAGCTTGGCGTTCTTCGACCTGTAGGCGGACGCCTTGCCGACGAACACCGGCGCGCCCGGCACCGTCGAGAACACCGTGTCGGCCAGCGTCGTCGTGGCCCCGGAGGCATTCTTGTAGGGTTCGAGCTCGGCATACGCCGCGTCGCCCAACTTGATCGTGCCTTTGCCGCCTTGCACGGTGAACTGGATGGGCACCTTCTCTACCGACACCACTTCGCTGATGAGCTTGACCAGTTCACCCACCGGCCCCCCGAGCTTGCCGGTATAGACGTTGAGGATCGCCTGCTCCTGCGCCGGAGTCACGCGATCGTCGAGGTAGACCGCCGCACGCCAGTTGCCTTCCAGGATATTCCCCGGCACGTGCGCCACCACGGCGATCGTGCGATCGGAGACGTCGACGCCGTCGATCATTCCCTTGTCGAACCGCCAGGCGATGACCGTATCGCATGTGCCGAAGTCGGGATCCTCGCCAATCCAGCACGGGCACAGCACGCGGCAGTTGCACACTTCCAGCAGACGACCTTCCAGGTGATAACCCATGATTGTCTCCATCCAAAGTAGGGATGACGGGCAGCGCCGGAGGCACCAATGGTCGGCGCGGAAAGGCATCGTACGCCGACGCGGTCGCGCGTGCCAGACGTAATAGTCCGGCGGCCCCTAGCGCCTGCCGCCGGCCAGGGCCAGCGAGCGCGGGTTCGCGCGCAGCCGCGCCATGGCCCAGACGCCCAGCGCCGGGCCGATGGCCAGCGGCAGGAACGCATAGCGCCAGCCCAGCGCGTCGACGAGGTAGGGCATCAAATGGATGGTCACGAGCGTCAGCGTGAATCCGAGCGCGGTCTGGACCGTCAGCATCGTCCCGACGCGCGCGCGCTCGGCCAGTTCCGCGATTGACGCGGAGAATTGCGCGGAGTCTGCGACGATGCTGACTCCCCATACGAGCGCCAGCGCGACCAGCGGCAACGGGTTGCCGCCAAACAGAAACCCAATCGTCGCCGCACAGGTTCCGCTGACGGCCATGGCGGCGATCGTCAACGTCGTCCGGCCGAGCCGGTCGGCCAGAAGTCCGGCGCCCACAGAACCGATCGCTCCCGCGGCGATTGTCGCGAACGCCGCGAGCTTGGCCGCCGTCGGTGCCACGTCCGCAGGCATCGTCAACGCAAAACTTGCGCTGAAGAACACGCCGATCCACGCCCACATGGCGTAGAGCTCCCACATGTGACCCAGGTAGCCCAGGTTGGCCAGACGCAGCGGAACATCGCGCCACGCAGTGAGCGCGGCGGCGGGATCAAAACGCGGTGCCGGCGCGCGATTGGGTCCGATGCCGGCGAACCCGATCAGGACCGCCGCTACGGCCGCGCTTGCCGACGCCGTAATCAGCGGAATGCGCCATTGCATTCCACCAAAGGCATTGAACAGGTGGGGCGCCGCGGAACCCAGCGTCAGCGCGCCGACAAGGATCCCGACCATGAGACCCATGTCCCCTTTCGCCCACGTCGACGCGAGCTTCATGCCGACCGGATAGATTCCCGCCATGCAGATTCCGGTCACCACGCGCAGCGCGAGTGCCGCGATCGAGGCCGGGTCCACTGCCAGCAGCAACAGGTTGGCGGCGGCACCGATCACGGTAGCGACGGCAAAGAACCGGCGCGGGTCGAGTCGGTCGGCCAGGCCGAACACGGCGCTGGCCAGGCAGCCGATGACGAATCCGACCTGCACGCCGCTGGTCAGCGCCGCCTGCGCAAATGGGGATAGGTGAAATTCCGCCGTGAGCGACGGCACGACGGCCGAGGCGGAGAACCACAACGCCATCGCCATCACCTGGCAAAAGGCGATGATGGTTATGGATGCGCGTTTGGATTCCGCAAACATCTCGCCTCCCCACCACGTTCGCGTCGGACTTCGCAACGCGACGACAAGCGGACCCGTTGAACGTCAGCGCGCCAACTTCACCAGTCTCCGCGAGCCAGGCCGCTGACGATCCAACGGGGCTAGATCTTGGGGAGGGTGACGCCCTGCTGCCCCTGGTATTTGCCGCCGCGGTCCTTGTACGACGTTTCGCAAACCTCGTCCGACTCGAAGAAGATGACCTGCGCGATGCCCTCGTTCGCGTAGATCTTCGCGGGCAGCGGCGTGGTGTTCGAGAACTCGAGTGTCACGTAGCCCTCCCATTCCGGCTCGAACGGCGTCACGTTGACGATGATGCCGCAGCGCGCATACGTCGACTTGCCCAGGCAGATCGTCAGCACGTTGCGCGGAATGCGGAAGTATTCGATGGTGCGGGCCAGTGCGAACGAATTCGGCGGGATGATGCATACGTCGCCGGTGAAGTCGACGAACGAACCTGCGTCGAACGCCTTGGGATCGACGATCGTCGAGTTGATGTTGGTGAAGATCTTGAATTCGCGCGAGCAGCGGATGTCGTAGCCGTAGCTCGACGTCCCATACGACACGATCTTATGGCCGTC
>Ga0207645_10000158_pt1 | contig 53304 bp, 40 predicted proteins | sample KBSM53metaG_FD_184331 | JGI IMG/M metagenome (GOLD analysis project Ga0207645, IMG submission 184331) | Miscanthus rhizosphere microbial communities from Kellogg Biological Station, Michigan, USA - KBS M5-3 metaG (SPAdes) (version 2) | ecosystem: Host-associated > Plants > Roots > Rhizosphere >...
CGGGACGTCCAGCTCTTCCGCCACGATCATCGGGAGCGCCGTTTTCGTTCCCGTGCCGATCTCGGGGTTCTTCGCCGCAATCGTGACGACGCCGTTGGTATCGATCTCGATGAACGCACCGATCTTCGCGGGCGACGCAGACCGGTTCGCCGAATCTGCCCGGCTTGCTGCGCGTGCGGCGTTGGGAATGATGACGCCTACCAGCAACCCGCCGGCGGCCGTTGTGCCGATCTGGATGAAGGACCTGCGTTTCATATCGGCGACGTTACGTGGTTGCGCGTCGCGGGACAACGTTCGCGGGATAAGGCGCCGATGCTTTTGCAGATCTCCTACAAAGGCAGGCGGCAGGCGATTGGCGACTCGTTGGGCTAATAGCGGCAGCCAGCAGCAAGCGGCAGTAGCACGCAGCACTCGGCTACCAGCGAGCAGCGGCCGGAAGCCAGCAGCTGCTGGTAGCGAGCAGCTCGACGCTATCTCGGCTTCGCCCTCTTCGTCGGTTCTGCCTGCATGGGATCGTCAGGCCAGTAGTGTTTGGGGTATCGCCCACGCAGTTCCTTCCGCACGTCGAAGTACGACGTTCGCCAGAAGCCGGCGAGATCTCGCGTGACCTGCACCGGCCGGTGCGCGGGCGAGAGGAGATGCACTGTCAACGGCACGGCTCCTCGCGCGATGCGCGGCGTATCCGCCATCCCGAACATCTCCTGCAGCCGCACGGCGAGCATCGGCGCCGACGCGTCGCCGTAGTCGATCGGGATTCGGCTGCCACTCGGCACGACGAGGTGCGTCGGCGCCAGCTCGTCGATCGCCGCGCGTCGGTCCCACGGCAGCGTCGCGAGGAGCGCGCCCGCGAGGTCCACGCGAGCGATGTCGGCCAACGAGCGCGCGCGACCGAGATAGGGACCGAGCCACGTACCTAACGTTTCATGGAGCGCGGCGTCGGAGACGTCCGGCCACGACGCATCCACGTGATGCAGGAAGGCGAGCCGCTGGCGCAGTATTCGAGCGCCGTCGGTCCACGGGAGCGCGTCCACGCCGGCCTGTCGGATCCCATCGAGCAGAACGGCGCTCACCACGTCCGGATCCGGCTGGCGCAACGGGCGCTCGGCCAGCACGATCGCGCCGAGGCGCTCCCGCTCGCGCGCGACGACGGTGCCCTCGCGAGCATCCCAGGTGATCTCCCGCTCGAGCGTGATCTGGTCCGCGAAGTGGCGCTCGAGCTCCACGAGGTCGACACGCGCCGCGAGAAAGATTCGACTCTCGGGCCGCCGGCCATCGAGCTCGGCGGCGACGACGTATGGCGAGTCCGAGAGCGACTGCTCACTGGAGAGCGCAGCTCCGTTTCCGTTCCGCAGCAGAAAGCGACCCGAGCGCGGTGCACGGAGTTGCCCAATGCGATCGGGGTACGCAAACGCCAGCAGTATTCCCGCAGCCGATGTGTCGTCCGCGCCGACCGCACTCTCGTTCGTCCGCTGGCCACCTAACGCAGTCCGCAGCCGGGAGGATTCGGTGCGGATTCGGCGCAGGGCATCGCCGTTTGCCGTCTGTCCGGCCGCAAGCGTATGCGTTCGGCCACGAACCAGTGCGAGCCGCGATTCGATGTCCGCATCCGGCGGGCGCTCCGGTTGCCCTCGAATCGGATCGCGCTCACTCAATAGCGCCGCGAGGTCGCAGGCGAGCGGCATCGCACCTAACGTCTCCGCCTCCACGACCATATGAGCAAGGCGCGGGTGGAGTGGCAGCCCAGCCATGCGACGACCGCGCGGCGTGATGCGGCCGCCCGTCGCCGACCCGCTCATCGACTCCAGCGCTCCGAGCTCTAGGAGGAGCTCGCGGGCCTGCGCATACGCGGCTGACGGGGGCTCGTCCAGCCAGCGAAGCGTTGCGGGATCCTCGACGCCGAACGCCGCGAGCTCGAGCGCAAGCGGTGCGAGGTCGGCTTCCAGGATCTCGGGCGACGAGTGTGCGACGAGATGGTGCTGCTCGTGTTCGGCCCAGAGACGATAGCACACGCCCGGCGCCACGCGTCCGGCGCGGCCGCGCCGCTGATCCGCCGACGCTCGCGACACGCGCACGGTCGCGAGGCTCGTCATGCCTGTGCGCGGCGAGAACCGCGGCACGCGCGACAGCCCACTGTCGACCACCACGCGCACGCCCTCGATCGTGAGGCTCGTCTCGGCAATCGACGTCGCGAGCACCACCTTCCTGTCGCCCGGAGGGCTCGGGAGGATCGCGTCGTCCTGCTCGTCAGGCGACAGCGTTCCGTGCAACGGACGAATGCGCGTGCGCGGCGGGAGGATGCCGGCCGCGAGGAGCTCGTGCACGCGACGAATCTCGCCAGCGCCGGGGAGAAAGACGAGCACATCGCCCTCGTCCTCGGCGAGCGTACGCCTGACGACGGACGCCGCGGCATCTTCAACTCGCACGTCGTTCCGACGCTCCACGTAGCGGGTCTCTACGGGATACGCGCGCCCTTCGCTGGTGATGACCGGCGCATCTCCGAGCAGGCGCGCGACCCTCGCGCCGTCGAGCGTCGCCGACATGACGAGCACGCGCAGGTCGGGCCGAAGTACATCGCGCGTCTCGAGCGTGAGCGCCAACGCGAGGTCGGCGTCCAGACTGCGCTCGTGGAATTCGTCGAAGATCACGAGCCCAACCCCATCGAGCGACGGATCGCTTTGCAGCATGCGCGTGAGGATGCCTTCGGTGACTACCTCGATGCGAGTGGCGCCACTCGCGCGCGTTTCGCCGCGCACGCGGAATCCGACGACGCCGCCAACGTGCTGGCCGAGCAGATGCGACATCCGCCGAGCGGCCGCGCGAGTCGCGAGCCGCCTGGGCTCCAGCATGATGATCTTCTTCTCCGCGACCCACGGCGCCGCGAGCAGCGCAGGTGGCACGCCCGTTGTCTTGCCGGCGCCGGGCGGCGCCTGCAGCACCGCGCTCGTGCCGCGACCTAACGCGGCCGCGAGGTCGGGAAGAGCTGCATCGATGGGGAGCGGGGGCGGAGGCGGGGGCACGTAGAAGAGTACAACGCCTGCTACAGGGAACCGGGAACGGGGAACCGGGAAGAGAGGCCCTCTATCGGGAAGATCGCGATCCCTCGCTCCGCTCGGGATGACACGCTGTTTCGCCCGTCGCCCGTCGTCCGTCCCCCATCCCCCGTCCCCCGTCGCCGGCTGCCGCCTGCCGCCTGCTAAGGTTTCTCCCCCCGAATCACCGGCTTGAACAGCAGCCCATTCTGCATGATCGAATCGGCACGCACGACGAAGCTGTTGCTCACGTCGAACTTCACGACCAGCGTGCTCGTTTCGCCGTCCCTCACGTTCACGGGGCCACTGGAAAGCTTGATCTTGATGCCGGTCTTGTCGGCGCTCGGGAACTTGAGACCGACGATCGACTCACCACCGATCACGGTGTTCGCGTCATCGTTGAGCGTCACGCTGGATTTCGCCGGATCGATGATCAGTCGAAATCCGTTGTACATGCCCGCGGCCACCTGCGCATCACCAAGCATCGTGTTCGTCCCGTCGGCGAGCGTCATCAGGTCGAACGTGGCATTCGGCTCGGCAACGGTGACCCAACCTTTTCTGCTCGACTCGGATTCCTCGGTCGCCTCGGCCGCTTCATCGTCGGTGGGCTCCTTCGCCCTGGCATCGATGCGCACGACGAAGATGTCGACGCTCTTCACGAACCCCGCCGGAAGCGGAGACCCGGCGTCACTGGTGACGACGTCGGCACTCATCGGGGCACCTACTGACGCGTTCGTGAGCCGCACGCTCACGGTCCCGGTTCCAGCGCCGGTCGAATCACTGCACGCCGCAACCCCGAAGAGCGTCGCGGCCGAGAATGCGATCGCGGTAAAGCGGTCGAATCTGACCATTCCATTCCTCCTTCATGGGAGAGTCACCAGCGCCGCGAGTTCGCATTGCGATACCAGCAGCGCATAGCGCGAACGATGGGCCGTTCGATATGCGCGGCGCAGTGACTCTCACGCGACGTGTTCATGTGAGGGCCCTCACGTTTCCCACCGTTCGGGCACTTCGTCCTCGAAGTCATGAGGCCCCACACCGCATTACTTGTCATCCCAAGCACACGCTCCGCCCGCGCTGCGATCCTGGGGCTCGCACTCGTCGTCTCAGGGTGTGCCCCGAGGGGCCACGACGATCGCATCATCCGCATCGGCATTGCCGCCGATCTCAAGCGCCCCAACATGCAGACCGTGTTACGGGGCGCCGAGCTGGCCATCGACCAGCTGAACTCCGAGGGCGCGGGCGGCCGATTCGAGCTTGCGAAGCCGCCGGCGCAGGCGACGGGCGCGGTGGAAATCGCCGCCGCGTTTCGCGACGACCCAACCGTCGTGGCCGTGGTTGGGCCAGCCGATAGTCGAAGCAGTCGAGAGGCCGCGCCGATCTACTCCGATGAAGACGGCGGCGGCCGTCACGCGCTCGCCGCGGTTTCACCGACGTCCACCAGCATGTCGCTGACAGGGCTGAGCTCTTGGCTCTTTCGCGTGTGCCCGAGCGATGCCGCGTCGAGCCGGGCGGCCGCGCGCTACGTGCTCGATTCGTTAGGCCTCAAGCGCGCGTCCATCATGTTCCGGAACGATTCGTACGGGCGCGGCTGGAGCGCCGCGTTCACCGAAGCGTTCACCGCGGGTGGAGGCATCGTCCTCGAGAAAAACCCCCACTTCGCCGACATGAACGACTGGCGGGCCTACGCCGGCATCATCAAGCTCACCAACCCGCAGATCGTGCTCTTTCCGGGTTCCCCCGCCGATCTCGCCGGCTTCGTGCGCTCGCTCCGCGCGATCAACGCCGACACACCAATCCTCGGCGGCGACGCCGTCTCGGAGCTCGAAGCTCAGGCGCGAGAGTTCGCTGGTGTGCGCTATGTCGCGTTCTTCCAGGCGTCGCACGCGGAGACTCCGGCGGCGAAGGCATTCGTCGCCGCCTTCGTGCGGAAGTATGGCGTAATGCCCGAGCAGCGCTCGGCACTCGCGTACGATGCGACGATGTTGATCGGTCGTGCGGCGCGCGAAGGCGGCACGACACGGACGCGCGTGCGCGACTATCTCGCCTCCATCGGCGGCTCGCGTGATGCCGCGACCGGTGTTACCGGTCGCATCGCGTTCGATCAGCAGCACGACGTCGTCGACAAGCCCATCGTGATAGCGACGGTGGGCAAGTGAAGATCAGCGTGCCGCTGCTTCGCCACGTCGCGGCGCAAGGCATCGAGCGACTTCGGCCACGAGCGATGCGGACCATTCGTGGCCGGCTCGCCTTCGGCTTCGGCGGCACCGTCGTGCTGGTCGCGACGATTGCCACTGTCGCCGTGAGCGCCCTTCGCGCGGGCAACTCGGGGAATGCCCAGGCGCTGGCGTCCGTCGAGGCGGAGTTCGACGGATCGCAGCGCGTGATCACGGCGACGCTCCGCGAAATCGCCGCCGGCATGCAGTATCTCGAGAGCGGCGCATCCGCGGACCACGATCGATGGGATGCCATGATGGCGCGTGCGGATGCCGCTCGAAGCGATGCCGCGAAAGTGACGACGCTGTCGGCCGCGCAGCGCGCCCAGCTCGAAGAAGTCGGCAACCTTCAGAGTGCGGTGGAGGTGCGCATTTCCGTCGCGCAGGCCTTTCGCCGCATCGGCCAGCCAGGCGACGCAGCACCGCTCGTCCGCGCGGCGTTCGACGACGTCGAGCAGATGGACAAGGCGCTCGAGCAGTTTCGCGCCGGCTCCGCCGCGCGGCGGAGCGACATCACGAGAGCACTCGCCATGCGCCTTCGCCGCGACGAGCTGCTCGTGCTGCTGCTAGGCATAGCGGCGGTCGGTGTCGCGATCGTCTTCGGCATTGGTACGTCGCGCGCGGTGACGCGCCCGCTCGCCGCGTTCGCCGTCGACATGGAGGCAATGGGCGACGGCGACCTGCGCCTGGCGTTCGACGAGCGCAAGGAGGCCGACGAGTTCGCGAAGCTCGCCGTCGCGCTGCGTCGCGCGCGCGAACGACTCGGCGCGCTCGTGGCGCACGTGCAGTTCGAATCCGAGCAGGTATCATCCGCGGCCAATCAGCTCGCCGCGAATGCGACGAGCGTCTCCGACGCAGCGAGTCACATGACGCGGGGCATCGCCGACATCGCGCAGGGTGCATCGGCGCAGCTCGATGCACTCGGGTCGGCGGCGGAAGCGGTGCGACGACTCGGCGATGCCGGCACCGCCATCGGGACCGCCGCCGCGGCGACGGGGGCCGCGGGCGGGGAGATCCGCACGACCGCCAACGAGGCCCGTGCGGAGCTGGCGAACGCCGTCACCACGCTGCGGGAGGCTGCGCGAGTGGCGGATGGTTCGGCGGCGGAGATTCGCGAGCTGCAGGAAGCCACGGCCGCCGTGGACAACTTTGCGACGTTGATCGGCAGCATTGCCTCGCAGACGAATCTGCTCGCGCTGAACGCGGCGATCGAGGCTGCGCGCGCCGGTGCGTATGGCCGGGGCTTCGCGGTGGTCGCCGAGGAAGTGCGACTCCTGGCCGATCAAAGCCACCAGGCGGCGGAGGAGGTTGCCGACAGCGTGCGACGCATTCGCGACCGGATCGATCGCGCTGTAGGGTCGGTCGGTGCCGGAACGGCCCGTATGCGGGACGCACGCAAGGTGGCAGAGAACGCGTCCGTCTCGCTCGATCGCATTGAGCGCGCGATTGCGTCGGTCGAGGATGCGACAGCCCAGGTCGAGGATGTCGTGTCGGCGAGCCGTCAGCTCATTGGCGATGTGGATGCCGCGATGGAGCGCGTGCGGACCGCTGCGGAGGGCCATGCGGCCGCCGCCCAGGAGGTCGCCGCGGCGGCGGAGGAAAGCTCAGGGTCGATGCAGGAAGTGTCGGCTACCGCGCAGGCGTTGCAGGTGGCAGCGAATCGCGTTCAGGGGATGACGCAGGAGTTTCGGACGGAGGAGTTTCGCGCAGTCCAACTGGACGAAGGTGAGGTGGTGGCATCCTGAGGCGGCAGGCGGCAGGCGACCGGCGACGGAAACCCTCGGGAGGCTCATCTCGAAAAGAGAGGCCTCCCGAGGGGTTCTCGCTTTTACAGCCGCCGGCCGCCTGCCGCCTGCCGCCTACTTCTTCTTCGCCGCGTCCGCTCCAGGCGCCTTCTTCGTACGGAACACCATCACCTGATTTGGCCCCTCGTACGCGAACTCCAATCCGGTGCTCTGCTCCACCTGTCCGATGGCAACCCGCATCGAATCCATCGGCGCGTCCACCTTCGCCGGCGTGTCGAGCGCCTTGAGCTCCGGCACCTTGATCTCGGTGCCGATCCAACGGTTCATCTCCGCCACCACGTCGCGAAGCTGACCTGAGATGGCGATCCGCCGCCCCGTCCAGGCCGTCCCGAGCGCGAGCTCGTCGGCGTTAGGCGTGCGGGTCTTGCCTTCTTTGTCGATGAGGAGAGCCTGGCCCGCGGTGAGCGGGTGGTCCTGCTTCTCGACCCGCACTGTCGCCGTCCCGCTGTCCACCTGAACGATCGTGAACGGATCGTTCGGATAGGAGCGGGCGGTGATCGTCGTACCGGTAGCGATCACCGCTGCCTTCCCGGCGCGGATCTCGAATGGAAGCTTATTGCCCGACGCGACGCTGAACCTCGCGGCGCCCTCGATCTTCACCGCGCGGATCTGGGTGTTGAAGTCCTTCGGAATGGTCAGCTTCGAGCCAGCGCCGAAGATCACATGGGTCGAGTCTTCGAGCGTCAGCTTGGCCGTCTGGCCGGGCTGCGCAATGAGCGTGCGTGCCTCGCTCGAATCGAGCGCACGCGTCACGGCGCGATCGGCGCCGAGCGACGTGAGGTACCACATCACGCCGCCTGCGAGAGCCGCTGCGAAGACGCCGATGAGCACCGGGACCTTCCACGACCGCGCCTTCGAGAGATCGCCGACGTGCTCCGCCGCGTGATGACGCAGCTGCTCCGAGTACGCCTGGGCGTCGGCGCGCACGGCCTCGGGGTGCAGCTGTCGCGAGAGGTGATGCCACGCCGTATCGACATCGGCCTCCGCGGTCGCGGTGTGATGCGATCCTCCTGTGGCACCATGGCTCAGATGTCTCGCTCCGGCGCGGCGACTCAGCTCGCGCGCGGATGCGCGGCGAACGGCGTCATGAAGGAACGATGCCAGGTCCGCCTCCGACGCGATGCTCGCCCTCTCTTCCCACGCCTGTCTGAAGGCTTGCTCGATGACCTTGGGCGCGGACGACGCGGCCTCCGCGCCGAGGTGGTTCTTCGCTTCCGCGGAGAGCGCGGAGAAGTGAGCGCGGAAGAGGCTCTCCAGGGTCGCCTCATCGCGCAGTGGTCCAACGATCGTTTCGGGGGTGCCAGACACCGACGATCCGGTCATGCCGACCTCCGTACGCACAGGGTGGCTCGGGCCGACCTTCGTTCCCCCTTCATCCCGGCAGCGTCGCCGGGAGGCCGGCGGCCTCACGACTGAGCCCGTAGCACTTTCGAGTCAAGCTCTATCCTGCCCACAACGCTCGCCATGTCAAGCCACTCCGAGAATCTCGACGCTTATGAGCCTGTGAGGCGGGCCACGGACAACGCGGCAAATGGTACGCGGCGCCACGGCACCACCTCTCACGTTGGCGGCGTGGCTCCAGTCACCGCGCAATTCGGTTGGAGTCGCAACATTTCCCCACACGCGATGCGAGCTCACACGCAAACCGAGTTCGTGACGTGTGCGAGGGCCGCGCGTCCTAGGAAGCCACGAGCCAATCGCCCTCGCCGCCCAGTCTTAGAGGATGTACATGCGTTCGCAGCACGTGATCATCGGAGTCGTTTCGTTGGTGCTCAGTGCGTGTGCCCGACTCGTTCCTCCGGATTCGATCGTCGCGCTGGAAGGACCGCAACAGGTGAACCTGAATGTGGGGGCCACGCAGCCGCTCAAGCTCGTTGCGACGCGTGGCGATGGTCGGACCGTGAAGCTGCCGGCTCGCACGATCCGCTATGCGTCGAGCGACACGTCGGTAGCACGGGTCACGGCCGACGGACGTGTCGAGGGACGTCGCCTCGGACGGACGTCGATCTCCGCATCGGTGTCCACACCTGTTGGACTCGTGTCGGTCGAGCCGATCCCGGTCGCCGTTGGAGCGATGGTCGCGCACAAGTAACGCTGACACTCAACGTACCAGGCGGCCTCGTCGGATTTGTACGACGAGGCCGCTTTGGCATCCGGGCCTCTCTCCCCAAAGTGTGGCACCTCCCATGCTTTTCTCATGGCGGGCGGTGCCTGCCTCTCTCGGGTCGATTCGGGCGGCGGGCGCCGCCAGAGCCGCGGAACGTTGTGAGCGGCGGTCTTGTCGGCCTGACTGAGAGGAGGAACGCAGCATGGAATCACTCGACCCCAGAATAGTCATCGGTGTGCTGGTCGCGGTGGCGGTGGTAATCATCGCCGTCGTGTTGACGAAGAAGCGCCGCACCGACGAGCTTCGCGGGAAGTTCGGCCCCGAGTACGAACGGCTCGTGCGGGAGCGCGGCGACGCGCGACACGCGGAAGCCGAGCTCGATAATCGCGTGCAGCGCGTGAAGCAGCTGCACCTGAAACCGCTGAGCCCCGAGCATCGAACGCGGTTCGCGGAGGAATGGCGCTCGGATCAAGCGCGGTTCGTCGATGACCCGAAGGGCGCTGTCGTCGAAGCGGACCGCCTCGTCGCGGATCTCATGCAGGTTCGTGGCTATCCGGTAGGCGACTTCGAGCAGCGCGCCGCGGATGTGTCCGTGGATCACCCGCACGTCGTCCAGAACTACCGTACGGCGCACGACATCGCCGTCCGCGAGCGACGCGGCGAAGCATCCACCGAGGACCTCCGCAAGGCGATGGTCCATTACCGTGCGCTCTTCGAAGACCTGCTCGATACCGCTGACGCCGAACCACGCGAGGTGCACCGATGACCGATCCGAGACGACCAGAAGAGGGGCGACTGTCGACGGCGGACCTGGCCGCCGCGACCGATCGCCCAATGGAACGCGACGTGACTCGCGAGGTGCAGCAGGCTCACTCGAACGTCGTGGCCGACGCTACTCGGCCGACCGCGGACACCAGCGGCGAGCACGCGACACCGCTCTTCGCCAAGGACGAGAGCGAGGACCTCCGGCGACGCTGGACCGACATCCAGGCTGCATTCGTGGACGAGCCACGGCAGTCGGTGGAGAACGCAGACTCGCTTGTCGCGTCGGCGATCAAGCGGCTGGCGGAGATGTTCGCCCGCGAGCGTTCGTCACTCGAGCAGCAATGGGCACAGGGCGGCGATGTATCCACGGAGGACCTGCGCGTGGCATTGCAGCGGTACCGCAGCTTCTTCGATCGGTTGTTGTCGGTCTAGGCAGCGCGGCTGAGAGGGCGAGATCAAAGGGCCAGATCAACTGATCTGGCCCTTTGCTCGTTGCCGACGCCGTCGTCGCCCCCCATCATGTCTGGCTGCCACTCCCTGCTCGTTCAGGCACCTCCTTCCCTTCTGCGGATGCTTCGTACAGCTACGCTGCTCGCCTCGTTCGCCCTGACCGCGACTGTCCTCGCCCAGAAACCGGCCGCGGACCCGGCCCGAGAGCTCGATGCGTACACCGCCCAGGCCGTGAAGGATTGGGGTGCGGTCGGCCTCGCGATCGCGGTCGTCAAGGACGGGCGCGTCGTCTTCGAGAAGGGATACGGCGTTCGCGAGCTAGGGAAACCGGACCTCGTCGACACCACGACGCTGTTCGCCATCGGCTCGACCACGAAGGCGATGACGGCCGCGGCAATCGGCATGCTCGTCGACGAGGGCAAGGTTCGCTGGGACGACCCGGTCACGAATTATCTGCCGAGCTTCCAGCTCAAGGACCCGTGGGCGACGCGCGAGATCACGGTCCGCGACCTGCTCACGCACCGCGCGGGCCTGCCGAACGCGGACTATCTCTGGTACGGCACGAACAACTCGACGGCCGAGATCCTGCGACGCGTGCGCTACATCGAGCCGGCCTACTCGCCGCGGTCGAGCTTCATCTACCAGAACGTCATGTACGCCGCCGCCGGCCAGGTGGTGGCCGCGGCGAGCGGGATGCCGTGGGAAGAGTTCGTGCGGACACGGATCTTCACGCCGCTCCACATGACCGGGACGGTGCCGCTCCTGTCGAAGGCAGGCGCGATGCCCAACGTCGCCTCGCCGCACGACCGGATCGCCGACACGATGCGCGTGATCCGGAACGCGAGCGTGGACGGCGTCGCATCGGCAGGCTCGGTGTGGTCGAGCGTCGCCGATATGGCGAAGTGGGCGCGGTTCATCCTCGACAGCGGCCGAGTGGATGGCAAGCGACTGCTCAAGCCGGAGACGTTCGCGGAGTTGCTCAAGCCGCAGACGATGGTGCCGTCCAACGAGTTCTACCCGACCGCGCGCCTCACTCACCCGCACTGGACGACCTACGGGCTCGGTTGGTTCCAGCAGGACTACAACGGTCGCGCGGTGGATTTCCATACCGGCAGCATCGATGGCATGGTGGCCATCATCGGGTTGATTCCCGACGAGCGCCTGGGTGTATACGTCCTCGCGAACGCGGATCACGTGGAGGCGCGTCACGCGCTGATGCTCAAGGTGTTCGATTTGTGGGGGCCGTCGCCGTCCAAGGGTCGTGACTGGAGCCGCGAGCTCCGCACGTTGTACGGGGACATGCAGACGAAAGCCACGCTCGCCGCGAAGGCGGCGGACGCAAAGCGGGTGACGGGCACGAAGCCGACGCTCCCGCTCGCGCGTTATGCGGGGGTCTATGCGGACTCGCTCTACGGTGACGTGACGGTCACCGCGGCGGGTGGCGGGCTCCGCCTCAAGGCCGGCACGCTCGAGGCCTCTCTCGAGCACTGGCAGTACGACACGTTCCGCATCCAGTGGGACAATCGGTGGCAGGGCGAGGGGCTACTCAGCTTCATTCTGGGGACCGACGGCGCCCCGTCGCGCGTAGAGATCGACGGACGGACGTTCGCGCGCACCGATCGCGGACAATGAAACGGCGCAACAGAACAGGTAATTGGTTACTGGTACGGGTTATTGGTTATTTGAACCCCCGAGACGCTCATCTCGCATTAGTGAGGCATCCCGAGGATTCAAATCACTGACAACCTGTTCCTGTAACCAATTACCTGTTCCAGTAACCAATTACCTGTCCTGGTAACCAATTACCGGTAACGAGCAACCTGTATCGTGTCACGAACGGTGGGCCCAATGCGTTCACGAGCACTCAGCCTCGCGCTCCTCTTCATCGCGTCGGCTGCCATGGCGCAGCCGACAGCGTCGACCCCGTATACGCTGTACGTCTCGAGCGAATCCGGCGACGTCATCTCGCGGATCGAGGTGGGGCCTAACGGGTGGCGAAAGGTGCGGGAGGTGTCCGTCAAGCTCATTGCGAACGAGCTGAGCGGCCCGCATAACGTGGCGGTGTCGCCGGATGGCCGGTTCTGGTACGTCTCGATCGCGCACGGAACTCCCTACGGAGCGGTCTGGAAGTACGCGACCGGGTCCGATTCGCTCATCGGTCGCGTGAAGGTCGGCATGTTTCCCACGACGATCGGCCTTTCGCCTGACGGCGACTGGGCGTATGTGCCGAACTCGGACTTCCACGGCGATCGCGGTCACGAGAACACCCTCTCGGTGATCTACACGCCCGACCTCGCGTCGCTCACCGAGATTCGCGCGTGCGACATGCCGCACGGGTCGAAATGGAATCACGCGGGCACGCGCGTGTACGTGGCGTGCATGATGTCCGACGAGCTGCTCACGATTGATCCCGGTGCGTTCTCGGTGAGCGCGCGCGTCGCGCTCGGCAGCGGGGCGCCGATGTCGCACGCCGAGCACATGAAGATGGAGACGCGTGAGGACTCGATGATGATGGCGGCGGCGGCCGCGAAGCCGAAGCCCAAGGTCGGCGCGGCGAGCAGCACGATGACCGGCCAGAACCCGGATTGCCTGACGACGTACGTGTCGGTTGCGCCGAACGACTCGCTCATCTACCTCGCCTGCAATCACTCGAACGAGCTGCAGGTGCGTGACGCGACGACATTGGCGCTGATTCGGCGGCTCCCCACTGGGGCGGGCGCGTACAACGTGGAACCATCGCCCGACGGCCGCCTCGTGTTCGTGACGAACAAGAAAGACAAGAGCGTGAGCGTGTTCGACACGCGCAGCTGGACGGAGTCCAAACGCATCCCGACCAGCAAGCGGATCCCGCACGGCATCGCCTTCTCGCCTGACGGACGCTACGCGTTCGTGACGTGCGAATCGGTGGGCACGGACCCGGGCGCGATCGACGCGATCGATCTTTCGACGCTCACCGTGGTGGCTTCGATGCCGTTGGCGCTGCAGCCGACGGGCGTCGCGGTTTGGCGGGGCTCGGCTTCTGCGCCCTGAACGGGCGGAAGCGACTCACTGCGGTCTTCGCGCGCGCCCTGGCAGCTTCGTCGTCGTGTCGATACGGGTTTTGGCTGCGGTGGCTTCGTCAGGCAGGTGCAGCCGCTCGTATTGCTTGACCACATCCGCTCGCACACGCGCGGCGGCGTCTGGCTGCTGATTGAGCTTGTAGTAGATGGCGAGACGCTCGAGCAGCTCAGGAGGATCGTTCACTGGCTTCCCCGTCCGCTGCGCGAGAGCGCGCGACGCCTCGCGCATGTGCTCGAGTTGGAACTTCGCGTTCTGCGCACCCTCGCCCGTCCATTCGCCGCGTACCGAATAGAACGCCCCCAATGTCGTGTGGAATTCGCGAATCTGCACGAGATCGGCGGCGCGATACGCCTCGCTTTTCGCACTGAAGATGATCTCGGTGAATTCTTTCAACTCAGTATGGAGATCTGAGGTCCCCTTCCGATCGTCGACCTGCGCGTAGATGAGCGCGAGTGGCAGCAATGCGCTCCGGTCGACCGAGGGGAGATTCAGAGAGCGGACGTGGAGGCCGATTGCCGCCTCATAGTAGCTCCTCGCGACATCGAGGGATTGTTGCTGGTTATACCAGTCGCCCAGCGACCGGAGCAACGAGCTCCACGCCGCGCTACGGCCATTTGGCGCGCCGTCATCCCGGTGCCACCATTGCGCGTTCGTGGACTCCACGAAGGCGACGTTCCGGGGCTGCGAGTATGCCTCGATCATGGCGGTGAGGCCGCGCCGGACGTCATCGCTGCGTTCCGCGGCGATGGTGAGTCGGTCGCGGATCGCCACATCGAAGTACGGCGTGCCCATGCGCATGCGGGGCCACGTCCGGGCCAACTGAATCGTGGCTTCCGTTGCTTCGGCCAAGGACGCTCTCGGCTCGCTCCGTACCAGGACCGCGACCAGGGCATTGCTCACGTCGCGCGCGCTCGCTGTATCGGAGAATGCCCGAACCGCCTCGAGGACTTCGCTCGCCGGTCGGGCTCGCGCCAGCAGCTCGAGTAGCGCGCGGCGCGCTTCCGCGTTGGTCGAGTCGAGCGCGAGCGATTGGCGGTAGGCACGCAACGCCGAGGTCACGTCGTCCGCGGCGTCGAACTCGCGTCCGGCGCTGACGTAATGCTGGGGGCTGTTGCTCTGGCGGCCCGCATCGAGGTACGCGTTCGCGGCGTCGGCCTTTCGACCGATCGCGGCGAGGACGACGGCGATGTTGTCCGTGGCCGCGGCGCCTAACGCCTTCGGGTTGAGGTCAGCAGCCTCACGATACGCATTCAACAGACTGTCGGGGACGACCGGCAGGTCGGCGGTGTCCCCGCTCACCAGCCGCTGCTGGGCCGCGAACGCTCTCCCGAACAAGGCTGCCGCGCGGAGCTGATTCTCCGAGCGCGACAGTTGTCGCAGCGCGGCGGTGTACTTGGATTCGGCCTCACGAAAGGACCCGGCTTCGAGCGACCGGCGGGCGTCCACGAGCGCCAGTCGGGCCGTGGTGTTCCCCCCCTGGGCGGCAACGGGCGTCGCCATCGTTAGGGCGAACGCGGCCCGTCGCACCGCTCGTCTGATGGATGGTCGGCTCATGGCAGGCCCTCCGCGGGTAGCGTCCCGGCGAATCGCGAGGTCCGTCCCTCCGACACGAATTCCACGACGTGCACCGACTTCACGGTGATGCCTGCCCTGCCTAACAACTGAAGCAACTTCTGGCCCGTGACGCGGTCCGACTCGTAATTCGCGGCGGCGATCTCGCACACAAACCCCTTCTTCGTCAGGTTCGTCTTGCATTTGTGCAGAATGAGCTCGGCGTCGTCGTTGGTGGCGGTTCCAGCGGCCACCTGATCTCGAATGGTCGTGTGGAGCGAGAAGACGGGACGCGAATTCGCCGCGGCACCAATGTCCTCCGGCAACACCGCCACCTCGGCGAGCCCAGGCGACGGGAACTTCGCTGTGGCAATGATCGGGATGCGCCCGAATACCGTGACGAGGACATCGGGCTCGAGGAGAGTGCTCGCAAGGCGTCCGAGCCATTCCTTTTGCAGCGAATCCGGACTCCACCGCGACGGAACGGCGTCTCGTTCGCTCAGCTGTGGATAACGGTCGAACTCGAGCGAGAGGCTCTGTTTGCGCATGCGGGGCACGGGCCCCGCGATCCGGAAGTCGAGCTGCGTAAACCCAAGTTCGGTCGGTGGAGCGTCGACCCAGCGCATGACGACCGTGTCCTGCGGGGCTGCTCCGGCCCAGTCGAAGAATGCGTAGCTGCGCTGCAGCATCGCGCGGACGGAATCAGCGAGCCGAGTTTGCAGCTGCCGACAGGTTGTTGCGCAACTCATGTCGTTCAATCGGCGGCGGTATGGCTTCGCGTCGATGCTCAGGGCGAGGGTTACGGGCTGCCGCTTGGGCGCCGCGCGTCCGTGCGGTGCCGTGCCTAACGCGATCAGCGCCAGGAGGCTGGCAACCGCCCTAGTTGGTCCGCCGGATAAGAATGACATCGGAGACAGGGGTCGCGAGCGTGAGATGTTCTGCTGCCAGCGTGTCACGCGCCGCCGAGAGCAGCACGATGGCAATGCGTTCGCCGTTCTTCAGAGCCCTCGTCGTACGCACACCGCGGGCGCGCATCCAGTCGCTCACTTGCGCCTGGATGTCAGACGGCGATGTCGGCACCCGCTTCTGCAACGCCGTCGACCACCGGGTCCGCATCGCCACTGTGTCGATTTTGAGACTCGACCCAACCGAGAGCATCAACGCTTCGATCCTGACGACGGAGTCGACCGCGAGCGTGTCGCCGCGACCATCGTCCGCGACCACCACCAACCGAAGCGGCGTGCCGAGGTCGCCGAAAAAGCTGCCGGTAGGCAGTAGCACGACCGTGAGCGGTGACGGGAAATCGTTGGGATACGTAAACCGCTGAGGCAACAACGGAACCGGACGGAATGCCTTCGTGCGATCCTCGGTGGATGTGCGCAGCCACTGCCGTCGGCCGATGGGAACCAGAAAGCTGTTCGAAGGCTTCCCGCGGGTGAGCTCGATCTGGCCGCCTAAGTCGGACGCGCCATCCGGTTCCCCGTTCATCCTGAAGACCGTGATCGGCGTTAGGTCGTCCTTCGCTGACACCTGAATGCTCGAGAACGAGAGCATTCCCAGACCGGCCACGGCGACCGAGCCCCACGCGATGCGCGCGACCGCAGGCGACGCCAGCCAGCGTCCGAATGCGATCATGGCTCGCTTCAACGCCCCGTCCGGCAAGAATCGGAGAAGAAAGCCGGCCGTGCCAATGGCGGCGATTACGGAGCCACCCAGTTCAACGGCTCCTTTCGCGTGGACTTTCAGCCAGGCCCCACCGACGATCGTCAGGATCGCGAGAGGCAGAAAGCCAACATAATCCGACAGTTGTTCGGTCTTCTTGGCGGGTAGCTCCGACCCGTCGGGGATCAGTCGCGAGGGAGCGTCGGACTCTCCTTCGGCAGACGATTCCCGGGTTCGCTTCCCGGCGGGCGTGCTCCTCGTGCCACGTTCTCGGTTATCGGCCATACCCGAGGCTCGGTGGACCTGCCAGACTATACGGACAACCGGGTCTCTCCGCGAGGAGGGCCGGGATTCGGTCGTCCTCGGAGAGAGGGCCCGTCGTTGATTAGACGGTTGCGCTGCCGAGTTTTCCGGGCTTGGCCGTGCATTTGATGCCTTGTTAGGCGCGAGCTTCCACACCCACGACCTGCCCCGCGACGCGATGAGTCAGACCAGACGCGCCGCGGAGCGAGCAGCAAGCAGCTACTGAATGACTGGTTTCTTCGACGGCTCGATCCTGATCGCCCACAAGCCGGAAAAGACGTCGTTCACCCACACCAACCCATTGTGGTAGAACGCCCCCCACGCCATCGCCGCGTTAGGTAGCATCCCGTCCGCGTCTCCCGTGTGCACGTGCGCGATCTCGCGATCCTGCGCCAGCAGGTCCCCGCGCAGGTCCCCCGAGATGTCGAGCACCCGCAACCCGCCCTGATAATCCCCGAGATACAGCGTATCGCCCGCGACCCATACGTTGTGCGTCCCACCATCCTTCGGCTCGTACCACGCCACCTCCTTCGGCTTCGTCACATCGCTCACGTCGATCACGTGCAGACGACCGTTCGCCTTACCCAGGCCCATCCCCGGGAGCGTGACCCCCTGCGGTGTCGCACTGAAGACCTCGTCGCCCACGAACACGTAGTTGTTGTGCCGCCATGCCGTGTGCGTCCCGCGAATGAAGCCCGGGCCGCCCTCCGCTTCGACGATCCGATAGAGGTCGTCGAGATCGTACTTGAGCTGACCCACCAGCTTTGGCGCGTTAGGCGAGCCACCCCACTTGCCATTGCCGATGTCGAGAATCACGAGCCCGTCATTCCAGTACGACAGGTATGCCAGCCCATCGCGCACGTCGATGTCGTGCAGCACGCGACCCGTCGGTGCGCGATCGGTCTGCCAACGCGCGATCTCCTTCGGATTCTTCGGGTCGTTGAGGTCGATGACTCGCATCGAGCCCGTCGCGTCGTCGGTGAGATAAACGTGCGTCCCGAACTTCGGCTGCGTGTACACGAACGCCGAATGCACGCCGCCTGAAACCGTCTCCGTGTATTCGGCCAACTGCTTCGGATGCGCCGGATCCTCGAGCGACAGGATGACGATGCCGTTCCGACGACTCGATGCGTTCTCGCGCGTCATGACGGCGTACTTCCCATCGGCCGTGGACATCACGTCGTTGATCACCCGCGCGTCGACCACGAGTGAGTCAGTGATCTTCGGTGCCGCCGGGTTCGAGATGTCCAACGCGTACAGACGGTCGCCGATCGTGGTCATGTACGCGTTCTTCCCATTCGGGTGCGGCCAGAACTCGGCCGTGAGCTGCTTCGCGAGGGGCACCCGGCCGACTTTCGTCGCCACCCGGCGTACATCACGAGCTCGGGCCCGGACCGTCGCATCGCCGCTCGCCGAGCCGAAGCTGGCCGAGATGGTGTATTGTCCGGGCTCGTTGGCGACGAAGGTGCCGTCGTTGTCGATGAGGCCGCTGCCAGGCGCCATCGTCCACGCGGGAGTAAGGCCGGCGATCTCCTTGCCGGCGGCATCGCGCGCGATTGCCTTGAATCGCATCACGTCACCAGTGCGCGCTTCCGCCACGCCGCCCGTTATCTCGACTCGGCGTATCGTATTCGCCACGACCTGGACCGGAACCTCGCCGCGAGCACTGCCCGCCGTGGCGCGGATCGTCGCAGACCCCGGAGCCACTGCGGTGATGCGGCCCGTGGACGATACAGTGGCGACCGACGGCGCCGTTGACGCCCACGTTACAGCATCGCGACGTCGGTCTCCGTTGGCGGCGTAGATCTCGGCGTCCAACGGCAACCGCTGTCCTACCACGAGCTTGGACGATCCGTGGTTGAGCACGACTCGCGCTGCGGGCTGAGCAACGATCCGAACGGGGATCTTGGTCGGACCCGCCGGCTTTCCGTCGACACTGGGCACGGCGTAGGCGACGAACGTTCCGACGGCACCCGCCTTTACCATGCCCGTCGAATCGATTCCACCCTCGAACGAGCCGCCCAACCATCGAATGCGTGCGTTCGGCACCGGGCGGCCTGAGGAATCCCGGACTTCTCCAGCGAGCCTGATCGAGTCTCCAACGACGACGCTGGGATTTGCCGGCCGGACCGAGACGGTCAGCGCGGGGCGCGGGGCCGCCGGGGCCTGGGTCACCTGAACGGCGAGGCTGAGGAACACCGACAGCATGGCACGGTCTCCGCATAAAGGTTGCGTCATCCAACGACGGGCGACCACCGTTGTCAATGGCGCGGGGTGGGCAAGAGGTACGGACGTCCCATTCCGGCCTGCCACGCCAATGAGGATGGTATCGTCTCTCCGTCGAGTCGGTGTCTTAGCGGTCGTACAACCCTTCCACGCGGTGCGAGGCCACCATGTCGATCCTCTGGACCATCATCATCGGACTCGTAGTCGGAGCGCTCGCCAAGCTCGTCATGCCTGGCAAGGATCCTGGCGGAATCATCATCACGATTCTGCTAGGCATCGTCGGCGCGTTCGTCGGGACGTTCATCGGGCGCGCGCTGGGGTTGTACGGCCCAGGCCAGGCGGCCGGATGGATCATGTCCGTCATCGGCGCGATCATCGTCCTGGCCATCTATCGGGCGGTCACGGGCCGACGCGGCCCTGTCGTCTGACGTAAGGCGGATCAAGGATCAAAGGGGTCAGAGTCGCTTGAATTCGAAATCGTTGCAACGTCGAGATCTCAATATTCAAGCGACTCTGACCCGTTGATCGGCCCGTTTGATCGGCCCGTTTGATCGGCCCCTCTGATCCCGCAGCCTAACGCGCCACGCCGACCGCCAGGCAGCCGGCCACGATCAGCGCGACGCCGACGCGCTTCGGCACCGAGACCTGCTCTCGCAACAGCCACCATCCAAGCAGCACGCCGAACGCGATGCTGAGCTGGCGCAACCCGATGACATAGCTCGAGGTCCCGGTACGGAGCGCCACGAGCACGAGCAGATACGACGTGATGTTGAGGAAGCCGACCTGCAGGATCGGCCAGCGATGCGTCCGCCACTGCCTGGCGACCTCGGTCCGCGGATAGCGGCGCCAGATGAACGCACCGTACGCGATCGCCGTGATCGCCGTGTAGAGATAGATGTAGGCGAACGCCGGGACGCGCTGCACCGCGTGCTTGTCCCACAGCGTATAGCACGCCGCTGCGAACGCGGCGAGGAGCGCGAACGTCGTCGCCGGGCTCCGAAGTCGGTGACCGAGTGACGAGAGCGCGCGCCACTCGAGCGACGGCAGCTGCAGGGCGACGATCCCACACACGATGAGCGACAGCGCGAACGCTCCCATCGCGCTCACGCGCTCGCCGACCGTCACGAACGCGAGAAACGGGAGAAAGAGCAGAATGCTCCCGCGGGCCAGCGGATACACGAACGAGAGGTCACCATGCCGGTACGCCCACGCGAGGCAGACGTAATTCACGAGCACGAACACGGCGCCGACCGCGGCGAGCATGAACAATCCGTCGAACCGAGCCATCTTCGGCGCCACGAGCGCGAGAAAGAACGGCGCGAACATCACCACTTCGCCCACCTTGCTCAGGCCCACGAACAACTGCGTTCCCCCGCTCCGCTTGAGCAGGAAGTTCCAGTACGCGTGCGTCGTGGCGGAAAGGATGACGAGGAGCGCGGCGGTGAACGTCATTCGTCAACCTAGCTGAGCCGACTGGCGGCTGGCGACTGGCGACGAAGGGAACCGGGAACAGGGAAGCGGGAACAGTGACTCCCCGAAGGAATTACGGTTCCCGGTTCCCTGTTCCCGGTTCCCCGTCAGCTCGGCACCGCAACGCCAATGTAAATACGGACCCCTTCCCCACCACCGACTCCACCCGCAGCTCCGCTCCCATACCGTGCGCCAGGTCGCGGCTGATCGAGAGCCCGAGCCCCGTTCCCTCCGTCGAGCGTGTGAAGTGGCGGTGCACCTGGATGAACGGATCGAAGATCGCCTCCTGTTTCTCCGCCGGGATGCCAATGCCGGTATCCGTCACACGAAGCAGCACCGTGTCCGCATCACCGGTTGTCGGCGCGACGTCGACTGTCACCCTTCCACCCGGCTCGGTGAACTTCACGGCATTCGTGAGGAGATTCAGCAGAACCTGACGGAGCTTGTCTTCATCAGCCCACACGATTGTCCCTGAATCCACGCGCTGCTCGAACGCGATTCGCTTCGCCTGGAGCTGCTGTTCGACGATGGGCGCGGCGGCTGCGACGACGGCGCCCAGGTCGACTGGACGCATGTCGTACTCGACCCGCCCGGCCTCGATCTTCACGAAGTTGAGCACGTCGTTGATGAGCGACAGCAGATGATGCTCACTCCGCTGGACCCGGCGAAGGACCTCGCGCTGTGAATCACTCATCGGGCCATGCACTCCCATCTCGAGGAGCTGCACGTACCCGGCGATGGCGTTGAGCGGCGTGCGCAGCTCGTGCGACATCGCGGCGAGGAAATCGCTCTTTGCGCGATTCGCCCGCTCGGCTTCCTCGCGCGCCGCCTCGGCGTCTCGACGCGCGCGATCGGCGGCGTCGGATGCCGCGGTGCGGACACGCGCGAGCGACAGATGCGAGCGGACGCGCGCGACCAGTTCCTGTGCCGAGAATGGCTTGACAAGGTAGTCGTCGGCGCCGGTGTCGAGCCCTTCGACCCGCGCCTCCTCACCCGCTCGCGCGGAGAGCAGGATGATCGGCGTGGCGCTCGTGCGCGGATCTGCTCGCAGCGCGCGCAGCAAGCCGAACCCATCGAGCCGCGGCATCATCACATCGCTCAGGACGAGGTCGGGCGGATCGCGCCGCGCGGCGGCGAGCGCCGCGGCACCGTCGGCGGCCGTGTCGACGATCCACCCCTGCGCGCCGAGCAGCCGCGCCGCATAGTCTCGCATGTCGGCGTTGTCGTCCACGACGAGCACACGAGCATAGTCCAGCGCACGCGCTCGGCCGTCGTCCGATCGCACCCCAGCGATCGACGCGTCGCTGTCATCGGGGAGCCACCGCTGTGCCTCCGCGGTGAATGCCAGCACGCCGGAGGCCGGTGTTGGCACGCGTATGGTTCCGCCGTCACCCGACGATACCCGGTCCGCCGGCAGATGCGCGCTGCCTAACGGGATCCGGACGGTGAACGAGGTGCCCGTGCCCTGCACGCTGTCCACCGTGATCGAACCGCCGTGCAGCCTGACCAGCTCCTGGACCAGGGCGAGTCCAATGCCCGTGCCTTCGTGCGTCCGGCTGCGGACGTTAGGCACCCGGTAGAACCGCTCGAAGAGCCGCGGAATCTGATCCGGGCTGATGCCGATGCCGGTGTCGCGCACGACGAGCTCCGCGGCGCCGTCCCGCTCACGAAGCGCGACCGTGACCGTCCCGTCGAACGTGTGCTTGAACGCGTTGGACACGAGGTTCAGGACGATCTTCTCCCACATGTCCCGATCCACGTACACGGTGGCGGTGGTCGGCCTGCAGTCGAGCTCCAGCGCGAGCCCCGCCTGCTCGATGACCGACCGGAACGAGCTCGCGAGCTCCGCCGTCAGCTTCGAGAGATCGGTGCGCTCATAGCGTGCATCGATCCGCCCGGCCTCGATGCGCGAGAAGTCGAGCAGCGTGTTCACGAGCTTGAGGAGACGCATCGCGTTGCGATGGATGACCTCGACGCTCGCGCGGTTCCGCGGTCCCGTGTCCGGGTTCGCGAGCACGTCCTCCGTCGGACCGAGGATGAGCGTGAGCGGCGTGCGGAACTCGTGGCTGACGTTCGAGAAGAACTGCGTCTTCGCCCGATCGAGCTCCGCCAGCGACTCTGCGCGCCGCCGCTCGCGCTCGTGCGCGCGGGCGTTCGCCAGACTCGCCGCGATCTGGCCGGCGACGAGGTCGATGAAGCCGACGTAGCCTTCGTCGAGTGGGCGATACGGGTTGGTTGCGGCGACGAGGAAACCCGCGGGGCGTTGGTGCGCGGCCTGCGCGATGGGCACGACGACGGCCTGATGAGGCGCGACGTCCCACGCTCCGGTGGGTATGCCATCAAAACGCTCGGCCAGATCGTCGATGACGATCCGTTCGGGATGAGCATGGAGCGCGGCAGCAGGCCAGGGCGCGTCGGAGTCACCCACGCGGATCTCCGCCGCGGCGGCCGGATGGCCGGGTTCGATGCCCGTGGCTCCAGCGAGCTGCGCCCGGATGCCACCGGCGTCGTTGCCGTCCTCGCCAGCGTACAGGTACAGCAAGGAGAACGGGATGTCGCGCTGATTGTCGCCGATGCCACGCCTTATCCCTTCGATCACATCCGCTTCCGCCGTGACTGACGCGAGGGACGCCCCGAGCTCGCGCAGCGACGCGAGTCGGCGGGCGCCGATGACGCGGTCGGTCTCCTCGGTCACCACGCACAACATCCCCGCCACCGTCGTCGCGTCGTCCGTGAGCGGACTATAGGAGAACGTGTGGTATGTCTCCTCGACGTAGCCGCTCCGCTCGAGAAACAGGAGAAGGCCTTCGTCCCACGTCGCTGTGCCGGTCTCGATCACGCGTTCTATGCGGGGGCCGATGTCCCGCCAGATTTCTGCCCAGACCTCGCGCGCGGTGCGCCCCAGCGCCCACGGGTGCTTTTTCCCGAGGGTCATGCGCGCGTAGGCATCGTTGTAGAAGAACGTGAGGTCGGGACCCCACCCCATCCACATTGCGAAGCGGGACGTGAGCACGATGCGCACGGCCGTCCGGAGGCTCTGCGGCCACGTGTGAACAGGTCCGAGCGGCGTCGCGGCCCAGTCGAAGGCACGCATTCGCGTCGCCATTTCGGACCCCGCGGGGAACAGGTCCTCGGGGCGAACGACAACGCTTGGCTGGGGCAAGAGCTCTTGAGGCGTGGTAGTCAACGTCGAATACCCGACTGAGTCGGGGGTGAAAAGCGTTGCTATGGCGTCCGTCTTCTCGGCCTTTTGCAAATTGCAGGCGCGGCCGGGACGGGCGTCCCGCACCGACCTGGGCCGTATGCCGTTGTCCGCTAGTCGCCCTCGGCCACGCCTGCCGCGACCACGCGGCCGCGCCGGCCGGCCAGGCCGTAGATTCCGGCGCCTAACACGTTGGCGCCCACGACGACGCCGCCGACCTTGAGCGCGAACATCTGCCAGCTGGGGACGTCGATGATCGGGAAGATCGACAGCACCGAATAGAGCACCGTCACCGCGAGCCCCGACGCTGACGCGAGCCGCAACCAGAGGGGCGGGTGCCAGCCAAAGCGATGGGCGCCGAACAGCGGGATCGCGAATAGCGCCAGGTAGGCCATGGCGTAGAAGATCCCGCCCGCGTTCTCGAGCAGCTGAAACGCTTCCTGCGTTCCGGTGCCGATGAAACTGCCTAACGTGAGCACCAGTGTCACGGCACCCACGAACGCGATCGAGTTCGCCGGCGTGCGCCATTTTGGATGCAGCCGCGTGAACCAGCTCGGCAGCAGGCCATCCCACCCCGCGACCATCGGGAGGCGCGTGTTGCCCGCGAACATCATGCTCATCGCCCCTAGCTGGCGCATGAGCAGGAGCACGATCAGCACGGGCGCCACCAAGCTCGCGACGCCAAGCCCCTCCACCCCGGCGCGCAACGTCTGCGGGATCGGGCTCACGAGGTCGATCTGGTCGCGCGGCACGAACGCCAGCACTGTAGCCGTGCCGAGAATGAACATGAGTGCGATGAGGGGCGTCGAAATGACCACCGACCGCGGAATGCTGCGCTCCGGCTCACGCGTCTCGCCGGCCATCAGCGCGACGAACTCGAACCCCGACATCGCGCCTAACGCCATCTTGCCGAAGATGTTGAGGCTGTAGAGCGACAGCTCGGGTAGCTCCGTGGCGAATGGCTGGTAGCGCGGCAACGTGCCACGCGCGAGCGCCACGAGCGGGATGGCGATGAGCGCGACGTACGTGAGAATCTGCGCGAAGCCGCCGAATCCGGTGAACCACTTGCCGACGCCAAGGCCACGAACCGCAACGACAATCAGCAGAAGAGACAGCACTATGCTGATCAGCGGCATATACCACGCGGCCGCTGCGAACGCGCCCGGCTTCAGTCCGCCAATGAGGTACCCGATGTTCTGCCCGACCATCACGTAAAACGAGGAAATGACAAGGATGGCGAACAGCCAGAGGTTCCACGCGACGAGGAACCCGCCGAACTCACCGAACGCCGTTTTGGCCCACTGATAGAGCCCACCCTCGAGCGGCATCCGCCGGTTGAGCGCAATCACGACGGCCGCTTGCGGGAGGTAGTAGGTGGCAATCGCGACGAGCCAGAACACGAGCTGCGACGGGCCGAGCTTCGCCGCGGTTCCCACCCATCCGGATCCGACGACGAACACGACCTGCATCAGCACCAGGTCGGCGAGACCCAGCTCTCGACGAAGCTCCGTGGGGGCATTCATGGGCGCGCAACGTACTGATGGTGCGTCGAGATCGATAGAGAAGCGACAGGTAATTGGTTACTGGAGGTGGTTACTGGTTATTTGAACCCCCGGGATGCTCATCTCGCATCGAGAGGCGTCCCGGGGTGTTCAACTGCGAGTCACCAGTTACCTGTTACCAGTTCCTACAACGTTACCTGCTGCGTCGTCTGCAACGTCATCTTCGAGCCGGCTGGAAGTACTGCTTCCACTTCACCGGTACCGAGCGAGATGACCGTGCCGGCCGCCGCGCCGATCGCGGCGCCACCGAGGATCTTCGAGACGTCACCACCGCCGATCACCGCACCGAGCACCGCGCCAGCGGCCGCGCCAATACCCGCCTTCTTCAACGTCTCGTCTTTCGTGTCCTGGCCCTGCGTCTGGAGCTGCGTGGCCGTGATGTTCGCTTCGAACGGACGCTCCACACCGTTGATGTTGATCTTCTCGAAGTCGAGACGGATGGCCGCCTTCTGACCCGCGTTGTTCGAGTCCTGCAGACCAGTCACCTTCCCGTAGACCTTCGCGCCTGCGGGGACCACCGTTCGGCCGTTCGCTGCCACGATCGGATCCACCACGGTCGCGCTGAAGGTATCACCCACCTTGCTCGCCTTCGTACCGACCTGCTGATCGAGCGATACGTTGACCACCGAACCGGTCGGCAGGCTGTTCGCGGTGACGGGTGTTGGAGTCGCGACCTCGCCGCCTGACGACTCGACGGTCGCTGCGCGGGAGCAGGCACCGAGAGACGCAGCGAGCGCGAGCACGAGTGCAGCTGTCTTTTGCATGAGAGCCTCCTGAATGGTCGTTGCCACATAGAGACCCCATCAAAGGCAAACCGCACGCCGAAACGGGAAACCCGAGCCCGGTATTCCTGGCGCGAATCCGCCATCGGCGTGACCGAGGCCGACAACGGTCGGAGCCCTCGATCACGGGACCAAGGGCTCCGACCTTCAACCAACCCTAACGAGGCTACGGCTTCGCCGGTTTTGTCGTGTCCCCGACGGCTTTCTTGACGTCCTTCTTCAGGTGATGGATGTTCGTCTTCGTCGCCTTGGCCGCGTGGCTCGCGTTCGTTTTCGTTGCCGAGGCGGCGTGACTGGCGTTGGTCGTCGTCGCGTCCGCCGCATGGCTGGCGTTCGTCTTCGTCGCGCTCGCCGCATGGGATGCATTCGTCTTCGTTGCGCTGGCGGCGTGCGTCGCATTGGTCTTTGTCGCGTGCCCCGCTGCCTTGGCGTTGTGCTCGGTCGTCTTGGCGGCCTTTTGGACCGACGTGCCGGTCTGCCGACCAACCTTCTCCGGCGTGCTCTCTTTCTTGACCGTGTCCCGCTTCACCGTATCGCGCTGCTGCGCGTGGCCGACGCTCGGCGCAGCAACAAGGGCGATTGCGAGTGCAATCAGCTTCATTCGATTCATACCACGTCCTCACTGTTGAGTAGATCCCGTTTACACCACAGTGCAAGACGCGGACACAATTCGCGCCTTTCGTCTCAGCAACGCGCTGCGTTTTCGCACGCGAACCTTAACGTTTGATAAATGAATCGGTCCATTGCGCTCCTGTGGTTCCACCTGTCCGGCGGTGCTCGCGTCGCGGCCCGAAACGCGATTGCAACGATTGGTCTCATCATCATCGTGCTCGGCTCGGCGCCGGACCCATGGGTGTGGCTTCGCTTTCTCTCGTTGGGCGTCGCGGCGAAGGGCGTGGGCAGTGGTCCACTGATCGGGCTCACGCTGATCGCGCTCGGTCTCGCGCGCGATGCCGTCCCGCGCCTAACGCTGGGACTCGGCGGTTGGACGCGCTCGTTGCCAGTCACTGGCGTACAGCACCGACGAGGGGTGACGTATGCCCTGCCGATCATCCAGCTCCCGCTGGCGGCGGCGGTCCTCGTCGCTGCCATTCTCACGGCCACCGCATACCATGTCCCGGTGTCGGGGCCGAAGTTGATCGGCGCGCCGGTAGCGCTGGTGGCCGCGGGCGCCGCGGCCGTGCCAGCCCGTCGAGCGTTCCTGAGCGCACCGGGCTTTCTTGCTTCCGCACTCGCCGCATCGCTCGGGCACTGGGCGACGCTCGCCGTCGGTATCGCGCTATTCGTCGCCGCGGACCTCACCGCCGGTCCGCTGCGAGTCGCCGTCCGACGTTCGGCGGTCGCGTCGCCGGCGATGCCCGGGACACTGCCTATGTTCAGGTTCACGTGGCGAGCGGTTGGCTGGCGACTCCTCGCGCCCATGCCGGTGCCGGCACTCGCGCTTGCCGCGGCGTGGTTCTATACGCGGAACAACGAGCTCGTTGGCCCCGAGGTCGGATTCGTGGCGCGGCTGTGGAGCGTGATCGCGCTCGCGCTCTACGTCGGCGCGATTGCCGACATCGTCGTGACCAGGCGGCCTGCGTGGCCGTGGATCCGATCGCTGCCGTGGTCGAGTACCGCGCGCGCGGCCGACGACGCGCTGGCGATCGGCCTGCCAGGCGTCGTCGTGGCACTCGCATCGGGCATCGTGGACGCCCGCACCGCGATCGTCGCGCTCGCGATGCTTCCGCCGATCGCCTCCCTCGCGGTCCTGCTCTCGCACGGTGCCCGTGGACGCCTAACGCGTGTCAGCGGCGCACTGATCGCGATCGGCATCGGCCTCGGAATCGCGGTCGCCTTCTACCCCTTGCTGTCGGTGCCCGCGTTGGCCATGACGCCGCTTCTCATCCGCGCCGCCGCAAAACGCGACCGCCGCCAGATCGTCACCGGATGGCACGAGCTGCACCACGATGCCACAGGTGACTCGCTCGCATGGAGCGCGCGATGATCTCGCTCCGAGATATCCGATTCGGATACTCGAAGGGCACGACTGCGTTCGCCTGCGATACCCTCGACGTCGGTCCGGGCGTCTCACTGTTGCTTGGGCCGAACGGCGCCGGGAAGAGCACGCTGCTCAAGCTCATCTCGGGCGTAGAGCAACCTAACGCCGGCTCGGTGTGCATCGACGGTCACGACCTGTGGCGCGACGAAGTCGCGGCCCGCGCCGCGCTGGCCTATGTGCCGGAACACCCGGATCTCACGCCGTATGCAACGGTCGGCGAGGTGCTCGGACTCGTGTGTCGTCTCCGAAGCCGACCGGTGGACGACGGAGTTCGTGCGTTGGAGGCGGTCGGCCTGCGGGACCTTGGAGACCGGTCGGTGCGCGAGCTGTCCATGGGGCAGCGTCGGCGCGCGGTGCTGGCGGCAGCATTCATCGGCCAACCCACCACGCTGCTGCTCGACGAGCCACTGGAGGCGATGGATCGACCGATGCGGCTCTGGCTGACGTCGTGGATCAGCGACGCGAGCGGACGGGACGCGACGATCGTGATCGCCACGCACGACGTCGAACCATTCGTGCAAATCGCGCGGCGCGCGATCGCCGTGACCCAGGGCGGCGCACGAGTCGTGGATCCCCTGCCTGACGAGCACGACGCGAGAATGACACTGCTGGATCGCTCGGCGCACGGCACGCTAGCTTACCAGGCATGATTCTGAATCCGATCCGCGTCACCGCAATTTCGATCGTCGGCCTGGTCGCCACGGTCGGCCTTGCATCCTGTGCGCGCAACCCGGCTCCGACCCCATCGACTACGCCCGGAAAGGTCGCAGCAATCCCGCATCCGGCACCGACCGCGCTCCCGGCGCCGCCGCCCGGGGCCTTCAATCCGCGCGCACCGCTCACGCCGGCGCAGGCAAAATGGGTGGACAGCACGCTCGCGACACTGTCGCTGCGCGACCGTGTGGGCCAGATGGTGATGGTCTGGGTGCTGGGCGATTACACGAGCAACGGCGACTCGTCGTACGCCGAGGTGCGCCGGTGGATCGAGCGCGACCACATCGGCGGCGTGAGCATGTCGTTAGGCACCCCGATCGAGGTCGCCGCCAAGATCAACAACATGCAGCGGCTGTCACGCGTCCCGTTGCTCACCTCGTCGGACCTCGAGCCTGGCCTCGGGCGACTCGAGGGCGGAACGTTCACGCACTACCTGCTCGATGCCGGCAGCGCCAGCGTGTTCCCGAGCGCGATGGCAATCGCCGCGACTGGCCGCGATCAGGACGCGTACGACGTTGCGAAGATCATCGCGCAGGAAGCGCGCGCCGTCGGAATCCAGATCAACTTCGCCCCGGTCGTCGACGTCAACAACAATCCATCCAACCCCGTCATCAACACGCGCTCGTTCGGCGAGGACGCGCAGCGCGTCGCGCGCCTGTCGGCCGAGTTCGTGCGCGGTACTCAGGACGGAGGTGCGGTGTCGACGGCGAAACACTTTCCCGGCCACGGCGATACGGACGTCGACTCGCACGTCGGCCTCCCCATCGTTGGCGCGACCTGGGCCCGGCTGGATACGCTGGAGCTCGTGCCGTTTCGCGCGGCGATCGACGCCGGTGCCGGCATGGTGATGACGGCGCACATCGCGTTGCCGGCCATCGAGGGCGACTCCACGACGCCGGCGACGCTCGCGCCCAAGATCATCACGGGCGTGCTGCGCGACTCGCTACGGTTCGGCGGCATCGCCATCACCGATGCGATGACGATGGAAGGCGTCGGCAAGGGCTACAGCGTCGAAGAGAGCGCTATCCTCGCTGTGAAGGCCGGCGCCGACATCATTCTCAAGCCGAGCGATCCGACGAAGGCAATCGATGCGGTGGTAGGCGCGGTCGAGCGTGGGGACATACGACGAGCGCACATCGACTCCGCCGCGCGACACGTGCTCGAGCTCAAGGCGCGCACGGGCGCCGCGTACTCCCCGCTCGCGGATCTCGATGCCTTGCGAGAGGTCGTCGGATCGCCGGATCATCGCGCGGTCGCGGCCGACATCGCGCGGCGGGCCGTGACGTTGCTCCGCGACAATGGCCCATTGCTTCCCGTGTCCGGGGGGCGCGTCGCAGTCGTGCAGTACATGCCTGAGACGGAGCTTCGTGCGGGCAAGATCTTCGGCGGCGACATACGTGCAGCTATTCCAGGCGCCCGCGTGATCAAGATCTCGCCGGCGACGTCCGTGAGCGATCTCGATTCGGTGACGCGTCAGGTGACCGGTGCGGATCGCGTGATCGTGGCAGCGTACGTCCGGCGGATCGAGGGTGAAGGTCGTCCGGCGGTTCCACCACACATCGCGAAGTGGATCGACGAGCTCGCGCGCCGAGAGAAAGTCGTCGCGGTCGCGCTCGGGAATCCGTATCTGATTCGCCAGTTCCCGGGTGTGCAGACGTACCTCGTAACCTACGGCGTCAGCGACGCACTCGAGCGCGCGGCAGCCGCAGCCGTGCTCGGCCGCGCTCCCATCACGGGCACGACGCCGGTCTCATTGCCTGGCTTCTTCCTGCGCGGGGACGGAATAAAGCGTTAGGCACGACGCTGCTTGCTGGTGGCCGACGGCTGCGGGCTACTGCCGCTTGCTGCAAGCTGCTGCTATTAGCCCAACGAACCTACTTCGAGGCACGGTTCCCGCTTCCGCGCCTCCGGCGTGCCGTCGATTCCCTATTCCCGATTCCCGATTCCCTAGGACCGACGCGGTACATCGACAGCACACACCCGCCATCGATCACCTTTGACTCCGCCAGCACGAGTGAGATGCGGCGGCCGGCGTCGCGGAAGAACGGCACGCCGGAGCCCAGCAGGATCGGGTGCACGTTGAGACCCACCTCGTCTATCACGCCTGCCGTGAAGAGGGACTGCGCAAGCTCGCCGCCGCCCATGACGCAGATGCCCTTCCCTGGCTGCTCCTTGAGCCGCCGCACGAAGTCACCAGCGTCCTCGCTCACGAGATGTGCACCGTGACCCACGCGGTCGAGCGTCCGTGAGAAGACGTACGTGGTGATCCCCTTCATCCCGCCGCCGCCCATCCCCACGACTACCTCCCACGTCTTTCGGCCCATAAGCATCGTGTCGATCGACGCCCAGTAGGTGCTCATGAATTCCTGGACATCGCGGCTGAAGTGGAGCCAGTCCATCGACCCATCGCTCGGCGCGATGAATCCGTCGAGACTGCAGGCGGCGCCGTACGTGACGATGCGCATCGTGAATCCTCCTCGTGAGCGTGTCGTGGTGCAGGAGGCGCCAACGGTCTATACTACGTTGGCGTTTAGTTTCAAACTATATGACCGTTTAGAAACGTCAAGCCTCCTCTTGTGAGCCCGCGCCCCAGAAAAGTCAGTGACGAGGAGGTCTTCGCCGCCGCCCATCGCGCGACGAATCGCCTTGCCCCAAGTGAGCTCACGCTCGCCGAGATCGCGGCCGAAGCCGGCGTCACAGCCGGCGCGCTGGCGCAGCGATTCGGCTCGAAGCGAGAGCTACTCCTCGCCCTCGCGCGCGCCGCCGCGGGGTCGACCGGAGATTTCATCGGTCAGCTCAAGGCTTCGCATCGCTCTCCGCTCGCAGCCGTGCGCGCCTATGCCGAGTGCATGGCGCAGCTGGCGCAGTCGCCGGCGGCGCTGGCCAGGAATCTCGCCTACCTCCAGATCGACCTGGCCGACCCGGATTTCCGCGACCAGCTCGCGGTGCAGGCGAAGGCGACGCGCGCGGGGCTCGTCGACCTATTGACCGCTGCCGTCGCCGCCGGCGAGCTCCGGCGCACCACCGACGTCGCTTCGCTCGCGCGGACCGTCGAGGCGATGGTGAGCGGCTCGCTCATGACATGGGCCTTCTACAGCGATGAGGGACCCGCCGAGCGCTGGATCCGCGACGACGTGAATGCGGTGCTCGCGCCGTATCTGCGAGGGAAGAGGGATGGGGGATGAGGGATGGGGCTAAGAAGCGGACACTCTCCGGAGGTCATTCATGAGAAGTGAAGCATCCCGAGGGTTCTCCCCTCATCCCGCATCCCGCATCCCGGGAGTCATCAGTCGCCGACTATCCCCCGCACCGCCTCGACCGCCTCGTCCACCTCGGCATCGGTGTTGTAGTAGTGCGGCGACAGCCTGACGGCCGTCTCGATGCCTTTCGCGTCGAAGTCGTAGATGCCGAATTCCCTGAGCGACGACACCGTATTGATCCGGCGATCCTTCAACGCCCGGACGATCAGGTCGGCATGTCGCCCGTCAGCCGTCATCGTCACGATGGCACAGGGCGTCGCACCGCGATCGTGCACGCGGACGCCCGGTATGCGGCCTAACGCCGTACGGAGCCGGGCCGCGAGACCCCAGGCACGCGATCGCGCGGTCTCGACCCCCACGTCGAGCGCGTAGCGCGCCGCCGCGGCCTGACCGAGCACGAGTGCGTACGGGAACTCCCAGTCCTCGTATCGCCTCGCGGTGGGAGCCACCTCGTACGCCCGCGTGATCACCCATCGCGCCCCGCGCATGTCCACGAACAGCGGGTGATCTCCACGCTCGAGCGCACGGTCCGATGCGTACATGAACCCTATCCCGCGCGGACCACGCATGAACTTCCGCGCAGTGGCCGACAGATAGTCGCATCGCAGACGAGCGACGTCGATCGGGATCTGACCGACCGCCTGACACGCGTCGATGATATACGGGACCCCTGCTTCCTCGCATACGAGGCCGACCGACTCGACGTCCTGCACGAGCCCCGAGTTCGTCGGGATCCAGGACACGGCTACAAGCTTCGGACGCCGATCCTGCACGATGGCGCGCACCGAGTCCGGGTCGACGCCGCCCTCGGGCAGATCGTTCGCATGGACCACCTCCACGCCGAGCCGCGTCGATAGTGCGAGATACTGAATCTGGTTCGACGTGTAATCGCACCGCGTCGTGACGATCACGTCGCCCGGAGTGAAGTCGAACGAGCTCAGCGCCTGGACGAAGCCGGCGGTCGCGTTCGCGACGACGGCGATGTTCCTGGCCTGCGCGCCGACGAGCTCCGCGAGGTGCTCGTAGCCGCGCCCGACCTCGTCGGCGCGGAGATCGGCCGCCTCATAGCCGCCAATTTCGGATTCGAGCCTAACGTGATCCGTGATCGCATCGATGACCGGACGCGGCATGAGCGCGGCGCCGGCGTTGTTGAGATGATTGCGGTGTGCACAGCCAGGCGTGTCGGCACGCCACGCGGCAACGCTGTCGGTGGTCAGAGTAGTCACGGCCCTGAATTACGCTCATTGCCTGGTGACGAGCAATCCACCACATTGGAATCGTCTCCATCATGAATGCCGTTCATGCGTCCTGAAAGCGACCGCGCCGCCCGGCCCCTGCACCTCGATCTGCGTCACCTCCGACTCGTCGCCGCCGTCGCCGAGGCGGGTGGACAAACCCGCGCCGCTCGGCGGCTCAACCTCACGCAGTCCGCGCTCAGTCACCAGCTCCGCGAGCTCGAGAGCCGAATCGGGGCGCCGCTGTTCATCCGCGCGAGTCGACACATGGTGCTCACCGCCATGGGGGAGCGCATCCTTGCCACCGCGCGACGCGTGCTCCACGAGGTAGAGGCGCTCGAGCGCGACCTGGCTGCGGAGTCGGCCAGCGGTGGCGCGGGCATCGTCCGTCTCGCAACGGAGTGCTACACGGTCTACCACTGGCTTCCGGGGGTCGTCACGGCGTTCCGCCAGGAGTGGCCGCGGGTCGATGTTCGCATCGTCGCCGAGGCGACGGCGGATCCGGTGCGCGCGCTGCTCGACGGGGCCCTCGACCTCGCCATCGTCGCGGGCGAGGTCGATGAACGGCGCCTCGGGTGCACCTCGCTATTCGAGGACGAGCAGGTCGTCGTAGTCGCGCCAAGTCACCCGTTCGCGAGTCGCGAGTTCGTCGCACCCGAAGACCTCCGCAACGAGCATCTCATCCTGTACACGATTCACAGTACGGAGAGCTCGGTACTGCGCGAGGTGCTGAGACCCGCGGGCGTCGAGCCGCGGCAGCTCACGCGCGTGCAACTGACCGAGGCGATCGTCGAGCTGGTGAAGGCGGGGCTGGGTATCAGCGTGCTCGCTCGATGGGCGATCGCCCCACAGCTACGCGACGGGTCGCTCGTGGGCGTGCCCCTCACCGCGCGCGGGTTCCACCGTCGCTGGTGGGCGGTCACGCGGCCGCACGAGGCGACGCCGGCGTACCAGCAGCGACTGCTCGACTTGTTAGGCCTCCATCTTCGCGGTGGCCCATCGCCCGCCGCCGAGCTTCAGCTGCGTGCCTAGTGGATGACTCCGCGCGGGTCGCGCCGCCTCCGCACCGCGTTAGGGCAGACTTTAAGACCAAGGAGACACAGATTCACGACGGCTCGTTGCGTGAGGAGTTCGATTCAGACGCGGAGAAAGCCGCGTCAATCTGCGTCCGCCGGCGCCAGCGGGCGGTCTGCGTTATCTGCGTCCGCTTGTTCTTTAACCGTACAGGTCGCGATGCCTCCTCGGCGGGCAGGAATGAACCGTCGACGACTCGTCACGCCAAGTCTCGTCTGATCACGCTCGACTGTTAGGCCGGCGAGCGGCTGCAGACATTCGCCGCATGCTCGCGCGCGCGATTCGTCTCCTCGCTCTCGTCGGACTACTCGGTTGCCTCGGCGCCGATGCGGCGGCCGGGCCGGAACCACCGACGCGTGACGGGCGGCCGATCCTGTTCATCGGCAACAGCCTCACCTACGTCAACGACCTTCCCCTCATCGTCGAAGCGCTTGCCGACTCGGTCCCCGGCCTAACGCCGGCCGAGCGACTGGCGCCCGCCATGGCGGCCTACCCAGACTACGCGCTCGAGGACCACTGGGCCAACGGGACCGCCGTGCGCGCGATCGACCAGGGCAAATGGAGCGTCGTCGTCCTCCAACAAGGCTCCTCGGCGCTCGACGAGAGTCGCGTGAACCTCCGTGAGTGGACCAGGAAGTTCGACGAGCGCATCCGCGCCGTGGGGGCGCGAACCGCCATGTACGCGGTGTGGCCGCTCGCCAGTCGGCAGTTCGACTTCGACCGCGTCAACGAGTCGTACACGCTCGCCGCCACCGATGTGAGCGGGATGCTGTTCCCGGTTGGTGAAGCGTGGCGGGCAGCCTGGCGGCGCGACCCGAACCTCGAGCTCTACGCACCCGACGGCCTGCATCCGAGCATTCGCGGATCGTACATCGGCGCTCTCGTGATCGCGTCAATGCTCCTCGATCGCTCGCCAATCGGCATGCCGGCGCACGTTACCCTGCGCGGAGGCGGGACCGTCGCCATCCCGCCCGGCGACGCGGCAGTCCTGCAGGAGGCCGCTTCGGAGGCCATCGCACAATTCGGACGGCGTTAGGCTCAGTAGATGTAGACGCGCGTCCCGACAGGGATCATGTCGTAGAGCCACGCGATATCGGCATCGCGCAGACGAATGCACCCGTGCGTCGCAGCGGTGCCGATCGACGCCTTGTCCGGCGTGCCATGAAGCAGAAAGCCGTTCCCCGTGTCGAGCATGTGACGGCCGAGCTCACCCTCGATTCGCCTGTTGAGCGTGCCGATCGGCGGAATGAACAGCGTACCGTCGAAGATGACCTCCTCATCGGTCGGCAGGTACGCAAACTCCCCGCTTTTCCCGTCGACCACACCGACCTGATCGTCCCGGACATCGAGGACGCGCCCGTCGCTCAGCACCGTTTTTCCGGGGATCATCGCGGCGAGCTTGAGCCCGTGCTCCTGCGCCACTTCGGCGTAGTGCCACTCTGGTGGGATCCAGACGGGATTCTCCTTCTTGTCGATCACCGTGCGCACGCCCCGAGGCGTCTCGAAGCGCCACGACCTGCCTGCGTACTCCAGCGTCTCATCGGTCGAGACCGCGATGGGCGCCGTGAGCAGCGTGTCGGGCCCGATGATAGCCCAGAGCTCCCGATCGTTGAGCGAGACGACGACCCGCAGGTCGTTGTCGTGCTCCGCCGCGAGCCGCGTTCGCACCGACGCCACGCTGTCGGCGCGTGAGCGATACGTCGCGACCGGCTGCGCGGTACGCACGATCGAATCGGCAGACGACCGAACGGAGGCGGCAATTGCCGATGCGTCGATCACCTTCGTCGTGTCCGCCGCGTCGACGCGGACCTGCGCCGTACCTAACGATGCAACGGCGACGAGCGCGAACAGGGCAGGCGCCGCTGCGCCTGCCGCTGCCCGCACCGTCCACGTCACTGCCCTTACCGCCACTTCAGGCCGATGACGACGGGGACCCATCGGGTCTCCTCACCCTGTGTGTACGCCGTGGTATAACGCGACTCGACGAAGAGGCTCGCGCCGCCAACCGGAAGCGCCAGACCGGCGCCACCCGTCAGACCACCCTTCGTGACCGGGCTGCCCTCGAAGGCACTCGAGACGTCGTTATCACTGCGGTCGGTGTTGAAGAAGTCCGTGAAGCGGAACACGCCACCGCCGCCAACCAGGTAGAGCGCACCGCGCCGGTCTTGCCCGAACTTCATGAGATCGAGCGTCAGGTTCGCCGTGGCCGACCAGATGTTCGGGTCGTCAGGCTGCGCGGTGAGACCGTTCGTGCCGGCGTCTCGGCCGTTGAAACGCGAGTAGCCGAGATCGATGCGGAACCCGAGCGGGCTGCTCACCGGCTGGTATCCGATCGGCACTTCCACATTGAAGCCCGTCTTGTAGAAGTCGTTGACGGCACCGGTCGGAACGTTCGGGCCGGCGCCAAGACCAAGGTACCAACCACTTCGACGCATGCCGTACGACTCACTGCTCATCGTCGGCGCGACGGGTGTGCGGATGGTGTCACTGGTCGTGGTCGTCCTGGTGGTCGTGTCGGGTGGACGCCTCATCGAGTCGGCACGAGCGGTCGAATCGCGCATGATCGAGTCACGGCGCATCTGCTCGATTCGATTGAGCGAGTCGGCGCGCGTGATCGAATCCTGCCGCATGCGCTCGAGGCGGGCGAGCGAATCGGCGCGCGCGACCGAATCGCGGATGAACGCCGAGTCACGGCGAATGGCAACTTCGCCATTGGATTCCTTCTTTACGCGAACTCTCGTCTCTGAGGTCGTCGTGCGGCGCGTGGTATCGGCCTGCGCCGAAGCCATCGAGCTTGCCCCGAAAACGAGCGCTACCGCCAGCGCGCTCTGCAACGAAAATCGAAGGTTCATACATCTTCTCCCACACTGGTCGCCACTCGTGTCAGGCCCCGTGGGCGATTTGGCGGGCGGGGCAGCCACCTCCTTCGACTGGTCGGGAAAGTTCAGGTATTTCGTCCCGTTGCCTTCGTCGGCGACGCCCCGAGCGGCTCAGTTGCCGCTGCACCAGGCGGGATAGAAAGCATTCGGCGTGCCGCGGTGGGGCAATGCAGCGGCAAGTTTTACGTGCGGAGAGACCTAACGCCCATGGCTGCCGATGTGACAGATCGACAGGAAGCGGCCCCGGCCGAGTGACGCCGAGTCCGCCTAACGCGTAACTCGAAGCGCGACGCTGCGGTCGGAGATCAGTGCCCCGCCAACGGCACCGTCTTCCAGAAGTCGATCCCTCCTGCCTGCTGACCAACATCGACGACCGCGACCGTTCGTAAGGCGCGCAGGTCGATCACTTCCACGGTCCCCGGCTCCGATCCGATGCCCTCGACAGTCACGAACGCGTAGCGGTCGTCAGGCGAAATGACGACACCGCTCGCCACTTTACGCTTCGTGGGGAGTAACGCGATTTCCTTGCCACTGGCGAGGTCGACGACGGACACCGATTGACCGCGCTTGTTCGTTCCGACGAGCAGCTTGCCATCGTGCGACGCAGCGAGATTGTACACGCCCGGGCCCATGGGGAATCGCCGCGTCATCGTCCACGTAGGCACATCGATCTCGACGACATCGCTCGACTTGTTGCACGCGACGTAGACCTTCGACCCGTCGACCGACGGTTGCGCCCAGGTGGGCGAGCAGGACACGTCGCTGGGCTTCGGCGGCTCCATGCCATGCCCCGCGTGATCGCCGGCGATTCCCATCTGCCCGCCTGCGGCGGGCTCCCGCCGATTCCCGATTCCCGACAGTGAGCCGATCGCGCCGTGCTCCGCACCTTTTTTCAGGAGAAAGTGTCGCGCGACGGCGAGCGTCCGCGTGTCGATCTCCACCAACGCATCATCCATCATGCACGCCGAGTAGTGCTTCGTGCCATCGCGGTTGAGCCGCGATCCGTGGGGCATCGTGCACGTCGCGATCCGCGCGACCTCCGCCATATCGTCCGCGTAGACCACCGACACCGACGACGGTTTCATCTCACTGTACACGGCGAAGTTCACGACGTACGCGAAAAGGCCATCGGGCGAGATCTGCAGCGTTGCGGGGAACAGGCCGAGCGTGACCCTGCCTTTGAGCGAGTCTCCGGCCGTGGTGAACTTCCACAGATCGCCGTTCGGAAAGCCGTGCGCGGTGGACACATAGTAGTAGCGCCCATCGGGCGAGACGCCGAGCCCGTGCGGGCCGACCGGCTCCGTGGGATTGCGCCCGATCCTGGACACGTGCTCGACGCTCGCGCCGGCCGGACCGAACCTAACGAGCGATATGCGATCGTTCCCCTCACTGGCGACGAGCACGAGATAGTCCTTGTCAGGAGCTCGTGGCGCGCTGCTCGTGCGGGCAGTTGGCTGCTGGGCAGCCAACTGCGAAGCAGCCAGCGTCAGCCAGCTACCAGCACCAGCAACCAGCAACCAGCTGATCGCCTTCGTCATGGCACGACCTTCTGCGGCTTCGGGTTCACCCTAACGACCCAGAGCCCGTTGTTGAAGTCGTTCACGTACGCCAGCCCGTCCTTCGGGTTCACCACCACCCCCCACGTGAACGCCGCGTTCTTGGTGTTGCCATTCATGTCAGCCGTATTGAGCGACGCCATCTCACGCCCCTGCTCGCGCAGATCGCCCCTGAGCTCTCCCGAGATATCGAAGACGTGGAACCCCGCGTCGTACGCACCGATGTAGAGCGTGTCGCCGACAGCCCAGTAGTTGTGCACCCCACCGTTCTCCGGCGCGTACCACGCAACCGACTTCGGATGCTCGATGTCGCTCACGTCGATGACCTGCAGCGTCCCGTACATGCGGCTCGACGACGCGTCCTTCGCGCCCTCGACCGGCCCGTTGCGATAGACCTCGTCGCCGATGAACACGTAGTGACCGCCACGCTGACGCCACGCCGTGTGCGTCCCGCGAGCGAACCCCTCGCCGGATACCGCCTCCACCTCGGCGTACAACGAGTCGAGGTTGTACTTCATCTGCGACACCATCACCGGTTTGTCCGGCCGACCGCCCCACTTGCCGTTGCCGATATCCAGGATCACGAGGCCGTCGTTCCAGTAGCTGGCGTACAGCAGCCCATCGAGGATGTCGAGGTCGTGAACGTACCGGGCAGGATCCGGGCGGTTCGTCTTGAACTCCGTTACGCGTTTCGGCTTGGCCGGGTCGTTGATATCGATGACATCGATGGCGCCGGTGCCGTCGTTCGTGAGGAACACGAACTTGCCGTACGTCGGATTCTCGTACAGGTAGACCGAGTGCACGCCACCGGTGACGCCGTCGGTGAAGTCCGCAATCTGCTTCGGGTGAAGGGGGTCGCGCGTGTCGGCGATGACGATCCCGTTTTTTCGATCCGCGGCCCCTTCACGCGTCAGCACCATGTAGCTCCCGTCGGCCGTCGTCTGCATGTCGTTCACGAGGCGCGTATTGACGACGATCGAGTCGACGATCGTCGGCTCCGCCGGGTTGGTGATGTCGATCGCGTAGACGCGGTCGCCTCCGCCGTGCGTCCCGAGGTAGGCGACCTTTCCGTTCGGGTGGATCCATACCTCCGATGTCGGGAACTCGGTCCTGGGCAGCCGGCCGACGACGGTCACCGACCGCCTAACGTCGCGGGGATCGAGGTGTACCACCGTGCTCGCCTGCTTGCCGCCGAGATTCGCCGTGACGAGGTAGTCACCGGGCTCGTATCCGACGAAGGCGCCGTCCTCGTCCAGCTGGCCGTTGCCGGGCGACACGAACCAGGTCGGCGTCAACCCTGTGACGGCATTTCCCGCCGCGTCCTTCGCGGAGACCTTGAACCGGATGACGTCGCCCTGACGCGCCTTTGGCTTGGCCGGCGAAATCGCCAGGGCGGTGAGCGTGCCGGGCAGCACCTCGACGGCCCTGCTTCCGCGCGCCGATCCCGCCTGCGCGGTCAGCGTCGCCTTGCCGGGCGAGACCGCGGTCAGAATGCCATCGGCGTCCACGCGGGCGACGTTAGGCGCGCTGCTCGACCACCGGATGGCATCGCGTGATCGGTCATTGACCTTCGTGAACGCCAGTGCCGACATCCGGAGCTGCTGGCCGACGACGATCTTCCCGACCGGCGTCCGAACCTCCACGCGGCTCGCCGGTCCCGGCACCATGCGGATGTCGAGCGGCTGGACCTTGGGCCGCGTTCCGGGGACGAGCGCGACGACGTTGATGGGCATCTTGCCAACCGAGCTGGCGATCAGCGTCCCGACGGAATCGACTTCGCCCTCGCCCTGTCCGCCGCGCGCGACGAAGCGGATGATGGCGTTGTCGATTTTCCGGCCGCTGGCGTCGCGCGCTTCGGCGGTGAACCGTACGGTGTCGCCCGCCGTCACCTCGCGCGTCGACGGCGTGATCACGACTCGCGCGATGGGCGATTCGGGGATGGTCGGCCCGGGCTGCTGGGCCTGCAGAACGGCAAGCAGCGCGAGTCGAGCGGAAAGAAGTAGCGGCATGAGGGTATCGAATTGGGAGCGAGAACCAAGTGGATGCGCACTGCGGCGCGTCCAACGTCGGGACGTAGGCGAGTCGTGTCAATGCAGCTCGAACCAATCCACCAGCCCCTGACGCGCGAGCGACTCGGGCCGGGACGTTGACGCGCCGCCCGCGTGCCGATAGCTCTACGCAGGCCACTATCCTTGGAGCGGACAATGGGGACCAAACAGCTAGCTGCGGCTCAAGTGAGCCGGCGTGGATTTCTGGGCGTCGCGGCGGCCGGTATCGCTGCGACACTCATTCCGAAATCCGCCGAGTCCCTTGTCCCTAGTCCCGAGTCCCTGTTGTCGCCGCAGCCCATCGGGCTGCAGCTGTACACGGTGCGGGACCTCATGCAGAAGGACGTGAAGTACACGCTCCAGCAGGTGGCCGGCGTCGGGTACCGCGAGGTGGAGTTCGCCGGGCTGTTCGACAAGAACGCGAAGACTGTCGCTAAATGGCTCGGCGAGAACAAGCTGACGTCCCCGTCGAGCCACATCCCGCTGGACCGGCTCAAGAACAGCCTGCAGGGCGTTGTCGATGAGTGTCAGACGTTAGGCAACGGGCTCATCGTCTGTCCGTGGATCGACGAGTCCATGCGGAAGAGCGCCGATGACTGGCACAAAATTGCGGCGGACTTGAACAAGATCGGCGAGCAGTTGTCGCGGATGGGCCTCCGGTTCGCTTACCACAATCACGACTTCGAGTTCAAGAAGCTCGCGAGTGGCGAGATGGGCTACGACATCCTGCTCAAGGAGTGTGATCCGAAGTTCGTGAAGATGGAGATGGACCTGTACTGGATCACGAAGGGTGGCCAGGACCCGTTGGCGTACTTTGCGAAGTGGCCCGGCCGGTTCCCCCTCGTGCATGTGAAGGACATGGCAGGCTCCGGCGAGATCACGAACGTCGGCAAGGGCACGATCGACTGGAACCGCATCTTCGCCAAGCGCCGCGAGGCGGGGATCGAGCATTTTTACGTCGAGCGCGATAATCCGACGTCGCCGATCGACGACATCAAGGTGAGCTACGATTACCTGTCCAGGTTGGGACTGTGAGAAACCGGGAACCGGGAACTGGGAACCGGGAACCGGCGGAACTGCGATCGCGGCGAGAGTTCCTGGCCGTCGGTGCAGTCGGTTTAGCCGCCGCAGTGCTGCCGAGCCGGAGCTTCGGTTCCCGGTTCCCGGTTCCCGGGTCCCACTTCGCGGCAGGTCGACTGAAACAGTCAGTCTGCCGCTGGACCTACGGCAAGCTCGCGCTCCCGGACCTCGCCAAGGCAGCGAAGGGCATCGGGCTCGCCGGCATCGACCTGCTCCAGCCTGACGAATGGGACGTCGTCCGCGACGCGGGGCTCGTCTGCTCGATGGGCTACCCCACGGACCGCAAGGACTTCCTCAGCACCGGGTTCAACGACCGCGCGAACCACGCGATGCTCCTCAAGGAGCTGGAGCGCACGATCCCGCTCGCCGCGCAGCACGGCGTGCCTAACGTCATCGCCATGTTCGGCAACCGCGCCGGCAAATCCGACCCGGCGGGGATCGCGGCGTCGATCGAAGGACTGTCCAAGATCAAGCCGCTGGCGGAGCAGCACGGGGTCACGGTGTGCGTGGAGCTCCTGAACAGCAAGGTAGACCACAAGGACTACCAGGGCGACCACACCGCGTTCGGCGTCGAGGTGATGAAGGGCGTGGGCTCACCACGCGTCAAGCTGCTCTACGACATCTACCACATGCAGATCATGGAAGGCGACGTGATCCGCACGATCCGCGACAACGTTGCCTACATCGGGCACTTTCACACGGGCGGCGTCCCGGGTCGCCACGAGCTGGACGCGAAGCAGGAGCTCAACTGGCGCGCGATCGCGAACGCGATCGCCGATACGAGCTACACGGGCTTCGTCGCACACGAGTTTGTCCCGACAGCTCCCGACCCGCTGACATCGCTCAAGGCGGCGTACGAGGTGTTCGCAGTCTGAACTGGGGACTGAGGGACTGGGACTAGGGACTCGGCCGGGAAGCCATTAGCACCGAGGAGCCTTCCTCGGCAGTAATAGCGTCCCGGCCGAGTCCCTAGTCCCCAGTCCCTACTTCACCCCCAAATTCTTCTTCAGGAACGCAACCGTCTTCGGCCACGCGTCCTTCGCCGCCGCGAGGTTCGCCTTCTCCTCGGCCTCATCGCGCGTCTGCTTCGGGTCGTCCTGAGCGCGCAGGAAGCCGTGCACCGCCCCGTCGTAGTTCGTCGCAGCGTAGTCCTTCTTGAGCGCCTTCATGATCGAATCGATCGCCGGCATCGCGGCCGCGATGCGCTGATCCTTTGACCCGTTGAGCAGCATCACCGGCTTCGTGATCTTCGCCAGCGAGTCGGCGATCGGCTGCGGACCGTTCATGTACGGAGTTCCGTAGTACGCGACACCGCCCGAGAAGCCGTTGACCCCTCCGTTGACGGCCTGCGCCCAAACGGTGCTCCCGCCCCAGCAGTAGCCGATCACCGCGTACTTCGGCGCGGCCGAGGCCTGCGACATTGCATAACGCGCGGCCGCCGCGATCCCTTTGTTCCGCTCCGCGGTGCTCACACCCTGAATCAGCTTGCGCGCCGAATCGCCGGACAGCTCTTCCGTACTCGGGCCACCGCGCACGCGTGAGATCAGATCGGGCGCGATCGCGATGAAGCCGTCCGCGGCCACCTGGTCCGCAACGCCGCGCACCCATGTCTGCAGCCCGAAGATCTCGTGCACCACCACCACCACGGGCGTCTTCGCGCGCGACGTCGACGGGTAAACGATCCACGCCATGAGCGAATCACTCGACCCGGACTCCCACGGGATCTTCACCCACTCGCCGTGTCGTGGGCTCGCCGCCACTCGCGCCTGCGCGGTGTTGGCGCTGGCGGGAATGCCTGCCGTGCCCTGCGTTCCACTCGCCGCGGGACGTGGAGCGCTGAGGTCTGCCGACGCCATATGGGCGGTGTGCTCGTCGGCGGGAGGCGCCTTGTGACAGGCGGCGATGAGTCCGGCGATGATGCAGGTTCCGGAGAAAACACGAATGACGTTCACAGCTCGCTCCCGCGTGAAAGAGCCTTGGGGTGTGTTGTGTTCGACCTCAATCAAACGAGCAAGAATCCCGGCTCGAGTCAATCCTTTCCTGTCCGTACCCTCTATCGGGCTGACCAAGAGCATCACCGCAGAGGGCGCGGAGATTGCCATTGCCCACTCAAACGGCGCAGACCGCGTGCCTAACGCTAGGAGGTCTTGGCAACGCCGGCATCCAGAAAAAAGGGGAGACGGATCAAACTGAAACTGCTGATCCAACGGATTCGAACTTGCCTGGAGCGCTCATTCGAACTCAAGTAATCCTGCGTTTGATCAGTTGTTTCCGTCTGATCCGATTCCCCTCCTTCTGGATGCCGGTTTGGCCGGATCTTGACGTATTCCCTTCTCCGCGGCCTTTGCGACCTCCGCGGTTCAAGACTTTCGCCAGCCCTTCGAGCTAGAGGGTCATTGCCGCCGGCCCTGCCGACGTCACGAAGAACGTCGCGCGGTCTACATGCGCCGGGAATCGATTCGCGTAGCTCTCCTCCCAGCAGGCCGTAAATCGCTCGACGTCGTCACGCCGCACGAGCGCCCACACGCTGCCCCCGAACCCGGCGCCGAAAGCCGACGCGGCCACCGCGCCTAACGACCGAGCCGACCGGGCGAGATGCAACGTCTCCGGCACCTGGTTCCCCAGCAGCAGCTCCGCCCCGCGCTGCGAACGATCCACGAGCTCGCCGAGCGTACGAAGATCGCCACGCTCCAGCGCGTCGCCCGCCGCCGGAATGATCTCCAGCGCCTCCGCCGCGAACTGGTCGAGGCGCGTCACGAGATCCGTCACGTCGAACCCGTCGCTCCCAACGCCCACGGCCGGGTCACGCACGATCTCCCTGAGACGCTGCAACGCGTCAGGAGACGACGCGAGCACTGCCGCGAGCGTCGCGTCATCGCGCCCTGTCGCCACGCGCCAGCGGTCGATCAATCCGTGCACGCGGCGCGCCTGACGATTGTACAGCTCGAGGGCCCCGCCGGTCTTCTCCGCCAGCACACCACTCACGCCGATGACGAACACGTGATCGTGCGGCAGCGGCACGGTGCGCTCGAAGCACACGGGCGCGAACGCGTACTGCACGAGCGCGCCGGCTCGCGAGCACAGAATCGCCGTCTGGTCCTGGCTTCCGCTAAACGGGCCGACGCCGCGATCGCCCTCGAGGGTATGGAAACGCGCGCCGTTCTCGACCGCGCCAAGGTAGCCGGCGAGATCATCGGCGTTCGCGATCGCCCGTCGGTATTCGTCATGCGCACCGAGCGCGTTCAGGTCCGAGAGCGCGAGGAACGTCGCCACGACCAGCGCGCTGGAGCTGCTCAAACCCGCCGCCGGCGGGAGGTCGCTTGCAAAGGCGATGTCCGCACCACGCAAGGGCCCCGGAAAGTTCCGTGCGATGCGACGCACGACGGTGATCACGTAGTTCGCCCACGTGCCATCGGCGGGAGCGAGCGCCGGGCTCAGTTCGATCTCGACCTGCTCGTTCGTGACCACATCGATAATCCGAACCAGCCGATCGTCTCGCGCCGCAGCGACCACGACGAATCCGCGCTCGACCGTACACACGAGGCTTCGCCCGCCAGCGTAGTCGGTGTGCTTGCCGAGGAACTCGATGCGTCCGGGGACCCAGAGTCTCAGCGTGGGCCGTCGCGCGAGCGCAGCCGACGCGCGTGCGAACATACGGCTCTTCCGTCGAACCTCTTCGTCGGATATCCCCGCCAGCGCGAGCCGTTCGTCGAGCGCGTTCGCCAGTCCTGCATCCCGCACGTCGGTACTCCCCCCGCTCAGAGTCTGACCTCGAGACCTACAAGCCGCTCCGCGACTCCGGCAATGTCGCCGCGGCTGGAAAGATCGAGCACGGGAGCCGCCATCGGAACCGCACGAAAGCGGCGTCCGTACGCGTCGATCGCATGCTGCACCGCAAATGGAAGCTCGAGCTCGCCGCGCGGAGACGGCGCGACCGTTCGGCACGGATCGAAGATGCCCGTGTCGAAGCACCACACGTTCATGCTCACTGCCCGCACGCCGGCCATCGCGCGCGCGGTTGCCTCGTCAGGCTTTTCGAAGATGCGGCGGAGGTAACCATCATCGCCGATGTCGAGGAGCGCGAACTTGAGAATCCGCTCGGCCGGAATGTGTCCATCGGCGATGAGCGCCTCACGGTCGAACGCGATGAGGCCCGGCTCGCCCAGATCGCGTAGCGCCACGTACGCCGCGACGGGATAATAGTTGTCGGCATTCATCACGAGAAACCGATCCTCGCCCGCGAATGGCTCGGCGGCAAGCACGGCGTTCGCCGTACCGATGGGCCGCTCCTGGATCGCAAAAGCGATGCGGACCCGGTCGAGCAAGTCGGAGCGCGCATAGTAGTCGCGTACGGCGGTGTGCTCTGGCCCGATGACGAGGCAGACGTCGTGATACCCGGCGTCGGCGAGAGCGCTGAGGACGTAATCGAGGAACGGCCGGCCGATCGGAATCATCGCCTTGATGCCCTGATCGGCGATGGCCGCCTGTTGCGCGTCGATGGTGGCCCGCTCGTCCGCCTGACGCATCCGCTTGCCGAGACCGCGGGCGAGAATGACGGCCTTGTTAGTCATCTGACTTGTCATCCCGAGCGCGAGGGATCGCGGTCATCCTGAAAGAGGGCCCTCGGCCGGGACGATCGCGATCCCTCGCCTGTCGGCTCGGGATGACTACGCCTAACGAGAACCATCCTGGTCGCGCCATAACGCCAACATCAGACGAATCAATCCCGCACAGGCGACCGCGAATACGACAGTCCACGCGACACCCTGGGCGGTCCGCCCATACAGGAAGCTTCCCGACCCGAACAACGCCGCGTAGACCACGAGACATCCGAGAACCCATCCGAGGAGCGACTGGGCGATGCTGTCAGGCGACGGTCCCACGCCGGCGTCCGCACGAACCGGTTCCCAGCCACCACCCGGCGGGCGCACGAGACGGTAGAACGACACCAACGTTGCCCGATCGGTCGGCGCCGTCAGGTACGTCGCCGCCACCCACACGACCGTCGTCACGGCGATCGTGATGAGCAGTGACGTCGCCGTCGCAATCGCCGCGCCGTTCCTCTCGGCCACGAAGAACCCGACCGCAACGAGGAACGAGCTCACCATCGCCGCGATCTCGCTCCAGGCGTTGATGCGCCACCAGTACCATCGCAGCAGGTAGATCAGCCCGGTACCCGCACCAACAGAGAGCATGAGGTTGAAGCTCGCCTGCGCCGTGGTGAGGACGAACGTCAGCGCGCCGGAGAGCACCATGAGCGCACCCGTGACGAGGCGGCCGACGAGCACGTAGTGCCGCTCGTCGGCGCCGGGCTTCATAAAGCGTCGATAGAAGTCGTGCACGAGGTACGACGTGCCCCAGTTGAGATGCGTCGAGATCGTCGAGACGTAGGCGGCGAGGAGCCCCGCTACCATGAGCCCGAGAAGGCCCACGGGGAGAAACGTGAGCATCGCCGGGTACGCCATGTCGTGCCCGATGAGCGACGCGTCGACGTACGGGAAGGTCCGACGGATGTCGTCGAGCGTCGGAAACACGAGGATCGACGAGAGGGCCACGACCACCCAGGGCCACGGGCGCAGCGCGTAGTGCGCGAAGTTGAAGAACAGGGTGCCGCCGAGCGCGTCCTTCTCGCTCCTGGCCGCGAGCATGCGCTGGGCGATGTAGCTGCCGCCGCCCGGTTCCGCCCCGGGATACCAGACCGACCACCACTGGATGGTGAGGGGAATGATCATGACGGCCAGCGCCACGCTCCAGTCGCCGAAGTCGGGCACGAGCGCCAATGTCTTCGGATCCGATTTCGCAAACAGCGCGACCAGGCCACCGACCTGTGGCTGCCTAACGGCGTAGACAGCCGCTGCGACCGAGCCGGTCATCGCGATCCCGAACTGAATGAAGTCCGTGACGAGCACGCCCCACAGGCCGGACGTGGCCGCGAACGCGACGTTGAGGAGCGCGCAGACGAGCAGCGTCTTCGCCATCGGCCAGCCTAACAACACGTTCGCGATCTTCGCGGCAGCCAGGTTCACCGTCGCCATGATCACGCAGTTGAAGAAGAGGCCCAGATACAATGCTCGGAATCCGCGCACGAATGTCGCGGGGCGGCCGGAGTAGCGGATCTCGTAGAACTCGAGATCGGTGAGCACGCCGGACCGTCGCCAGAGCCGCGCGTAAAAGAACACCGTGGCCATGCCGGTGAGCAGAAAGGCCCACCAGGCCCAGTTGCCGGCGACGCCGCCGGTGCGAACGATGTTCGTGACGAGGTTCGGTGTGTCGGTGCTGAAGGTCGTGGCGACCATGGATACGCCGATCAGCCACCACGGCGCCGCCCGCCCCGACGTGAAGAACTCGGTCGTGCTCGACCCCGCGCGTCGAGCGAGCACGATGGCCGGAATGAACGAGACGATGATCGATACGACGACGATGAGCCAATCGAGCGACGTCAAACGCATCTGTCGGGAATCGGGAAATGGGGAATCGGGAGCCCTCTACCGGGATGAGCGCGCCGAACGAGGGGACAGTACCTCACGGCGTCAGTTCGAGCGTCAGCACCTCGAACGGCTGCAAGTCGATTCGCTGCGACTGCGTTTTGATGAACTGACTTGGAATCATGCGTCCGCGCGCCGCCGGGAACGCATTACGCGCCTTGTACACACGCGGCGCATCCGGCGGCAGCTCGAACGCCTCCTGCACGTCGATCGCCATTGCCTGCACCTTGTCGCTCGGGTTCCTGATCGTGATGATCCCGCCGCGCGCCGCCCACGACGCCCACCCGTACGGCTGCAGCACGGCCGGATCGCCGCCGATCCAGTGCGTGTCCACGAGTGTGCCCGCGTTGCGACGCGACCACTTCGCCGACTCCGCGAGCACATCCCAGTTCGCCGTCTTGAGCAGCGTTGGCGTGACGTACATCTCCTGAAGCTGCGTCCCGGAGCCGAAATACGAGCGCACTTCCGACGGGAAATCGTTCTGCGGGTCGATCTCCAGGTTCTTCGCCGATCGCGCGAAGATGAGCCCGTGCAACATCAGGGAGTTGATCGGGAAGAGCGGCCCGCGCCTGACGACGTTGGCGAACGTTTGCGCATCCCGGTAGGTGATCCATTGCTGGCGCTTCGAGCCGATGCCGGCGAACTCGTGGTCCTCACCGTCGCGCCAGATCGAGTCCGCCCAGCGAAGCCAGAACGGAGATGGATAGGTACCCGTCGTGAGGTTCACGTAGAGGTCCGGCTTCTCGCGGCGGAGCGTCTCGATGAGCGCGATCGCCGCCTCGAAGTCGCTGCCGAATGCGCTTCCGGGGAACGCGCGGTCGGCGTTGCCCGTGCCGTCGAACTTGAACTGATTCACGCCATAGCGGCGGATCATCGTCAGGCAGGTGTCGAGGAAGCGCCGGTAGTAGACTGGACCGGACAGCGCGAACCCGCCGGCGTTCGTCTCGAACCCCTTGGCCTTGCCATTCGTTAGGCGATCCTGCTTCGGCTTCCCGTAGCCGCCCCACGGAGACATCCAGACGCCGGGGGCCGCGCCGTAGCGCGCAGCCGCTTCGCGTACGCCAGAGAAGCCGCGCGGGAATCCGCTGTGAAAACCCCAGAGCGTCTTCGGATCGTCCCACCCGTCATCGAACAGGAACGAGTCGAGCTCGACACCACGTCGGCGCTGCAACTCCTCGCCGAACGCCTTAATGACCGCGAGCGCCTCGGCCTCGTTGAACTTCGAGAAGTAGCCAAGGTCGTACCACGAGTTGTAATGCAGGAACGGCCGGTACGGATGCGCACGCTCGCGTTCTACGTACGCCAGGAAATCGCGCCGGAGTTGGCCCGCGCGCGTCGTCCCGATCACCGAAGAGAGCTGCAGCGTCGTCGACGCGCGCAGCGGAAGCTCTCGTACGATCGACGACCGAACGCGCGCGCCATCGACCGCATTCACGGCCAGCGGATGCTCGGCCGAGGCGTACCAGCGGTCGATGATGATCGGGCTGCCCTTCACGCTCCCGATGATCGTCGCGCCGGGCGCCGGAAGATCGACGAGCATGATCTCCCGGACGCGGATGTCCTTCGACGACTGAATCGTCAGCTCTTGCCGGATGTATCGCGCGCCGTCGCGGAGCTCGGCGCGCCAGCTCACGGCGAGTCGCCGCGCGAAATCCTCGAGCTGCACCGTGACCTGGCGACCGGGCAACCGCTCGGCGAGCCGGGAGGCGCCGGCGGTCGTCGCGATCGCCACGACGCGTGGCGTGCCGACCACACGCATCTCGCTCGCCCGGATTGGCTCACCGTCCCCAAGAATGATCGTGAACACGTCATCGGGGACCCGGAGCACGGCGCCGTTCGGTTCGGCCAGCCGGAGGAAATGCAGGTGACCGGCGTCCACGTTCCACTGCGCCGCGATGGCAGCGTTCGACAGCGCGAGCGTCTGTGTCCGCTGCGAGCCGGTGGCCTGGAGCGCAGGATCCCCGATGCCTAACGCCTCGTCAACCGTGGCGGAGCTGGCGCCCGGGACCCAGACGCCGCGAGCCACCAAGGACGCCGCGCCGAGCCCAATGCCGGCCCTGGTCCCGCGCTCGAGAAACGCGCGCCTGTTCATCGATTCCCGATTCCACATTCCCGATTCCCTATCGCTCCGAGTGGACGCAAACTTGATTCTGATGTCCCGGTCGATCAATGTCGGACCTTCGCCCTATCCTCTCGCACCGACATTCCTATGGGCTCCCACTCCTCCTCCCTCATTCGGCGCGTCGCCTGCATTGGCATTGGCAGTGCGGCGCTCGTCACAGTCATCATGCATGACGCCAACGCGCAGCCATCCACGCGATGGCCGATTCACTCGACGGACCGCCCGCAACCTCGCGTCGTCAAGCCGCCGGCGAACAGCTGGACGGTCGCCCCGCCCGCGGATGCGACGGTGCTGATCGGCACCGACCTTTCTCGATGGCAGAAGGAGGGAGGCGGCGCGCCCGGCTGGAAGGTCGAGCAGGGATATGTGGAGGTGGTGCCCGGCGCTGGAGGGATCGTCTCGCGCGACGCATTCGGGGACGCGCAGCTGCACGTGGAGTGGATGGCGCCACTGCCCGCGGTGGGCGAGAGTCAGGAGCGCGGTAACAGTGGTGTCTTCCTCATGGGCCGGTACGAGGTGCAGGTGCTGGACTCGTACGAGAACCAGACGTATCCCGACGGCCAGGCGTCGGCGATCTACGGACAGTTTCCACCGCTGGTGAACGCCAGTCGCCCGCCCGGCGAGTGGCAGACATACGACATCATCTTCCACCGCCCGCGGTTCGATGCGGCGGGCAAGGTCACGAGTCCGGCGCGGTTCACGGTCCTGCACAATGGGGTCCTGGTGCAGGACAACGTGGTGTTGTCCGGACCGACGGCGCACCAGAGGCGGCCACCGTACGAGAAGCATGAGGACCGCCTGCCGTTATCGCTCCAGGATCACGGGACGAAAGTTCGGTATCGGAATATCTGGATCAGAGACCTCGAGAAACCGTAGGGCGTTCCCCGCCAGGTCAGCACTTCTGCGCAACGAGAATCAAGCACAGACGAGGGGACAGCGATGACCATGCACGATCTGCGAACCGCGCTAATCGCCATCTCCACGATCGGCCTTCTCGTTAGGCCCGGTGCGGGAGCGGCTCAGACCGCACCGCACGCTCAATCGCAGCCTCAGATCGTCGGGGACCTCGTCGACGTCAGCGAAGATTTCGAGAAACCCGACCAGCTCCACTTCGTCGGGCGCCGCGTCACACAGTTCGACGCGTCCACCGGCGCGGGCCTCCTCCAATGGGAACGCTACACCCGCCAGCCGAGCTACTCCTTCAATAAGATGGACGTCGGCTACTCGCGTGCCGAGGCGACCGAATTTCCCGGTACGGAGTACGACCGCGACCCCGCCCTGCCGTTCGAGATCACCTTCGTCAGCCCGCGCACCGTACGGCTGCGGTTCTTCACGCGTGATCTCCCACCCGACGCGCGCCGCGACACCGACTCGCTCATGCTCGCCGGTCCTGTGCCAACCGACCGCTCGTGGCGCGCCGAGGGCGGGGACAGCGTCGTGCGCTATCGCGGCGCGTTCGGCGAGCTTCGGCTGATCCGGAATCCGTGGCACATCGAGCTGTACGACACGACCGGGAAGCTGCTGACACGCACGCAGACGTTAGGCGACCCGGCATCGTTCCAGCCGTACACGCCCTTCTCGTTCGTCCGTCGAGCACGCGATCTCGGCCGGAGTACCGCCGCCACGTTCGAGCTGCAACACGACGAAAAGATTTTCGGGACCGGCGAGTCGTTCACGCGGCTCAACAAGCGCGGCCAGAAGATGGTCATGTACCTGCGCGACGGTCAGGGCGTGCAGAACTACCGTCAGTACAAGGCGATACCGTTTTTCCTGAGCAGCAACGGGTACGGCATGTTCGTGCACACGAGCGCGCCCGTTACGTTCGACTTCGGCCACGACTTCGACCAGCACACCGTCATCTACACGGGCGACGAGGTGCTCGACCTCTTCATCTTTCTCGGCCAGCCGAAAGACATTGTCGGCGCGTATACCGCGCTCACGGGACGCAGTCCCGTTCCGCCGCTCTGGTCGTTCGGGCTCTGGATGAGCCGGATCACCTACAAGACGGAGGCGGAGGTGCGGGACGTGGCGGCGAAGCTCCGCCAGTACCGCATTCCCGCTGACGTGCTCCACCTCGATACGGGCTGGTTCGAGACCGACTGGCAGAGCAACTACGAGTTCTCGACCACGCGCTTCACGAACCCGCGCGCCATGATCGCGGATCTCGCGCGCGATGGCTTTCACGTGAGTCTCTGGCAGTACACGTATTTCACGCGCCGGAACAAGATCTGGGACGAGCTCTTTCGCGGCGGCCTCGCCGTTCGCAACGAAGCCGGTGTGATCGGTGAAGAGGACGCAACGCTCGACTTCAGCAACCGAGCCGCCGTGCAGTGGTACGAGGGCAAGCTCCAGAGTCTCCTTGGCATGGGCGTCGGCGTCATCAAGGCGGATTTCGGAGAGGGCGCGCCGCTGACCGGGCTCTATGCATCAGGGCGGACCGGATGGTACGAGCACAACCTCTATCCGGTACGGTACAACAAGGCGGCGTGGGAGGTCACGAAGCGCGCGACAGGCTCCGGCATCATCTGGGGGCGGAGCGCTTGGGCCGGGAGCCAGCGCTATCCGGTGCACTGGGGCGGCGATGCCGAGAACACGAACTCGGCGATGGCGGCGACGCTGC